>WNGR01028643.1_pt1 | contig 10310 bp, 10 predicted proteins | sample 5407581 | NCBI WGS metagenome assembly WNGR01 (sample SAMN13153383, study PRJNA577476) | soil metagenome | isolation source: 80 cm soil or saprolite under Garry oak tree replicate 2 | place: USA:California | collected 2016-06-15
AGCATTGCCCTCACCTAGTGTTGTTGAGAAGCTCCTTTACACCACTGGCAGCAGCCAGAGATGCCAATGTGCCCGCAACGGTCTTCCCAATGCCACCCAAGTCGCTCGCCGAAATCGGCGAAGGTTCACGCCTACCAACAATGATGAGCAATTGCAAGCATTTCCTAGCTTTGCCCTCACCTGGTGTTGTTGAGAAGCTCGTTCACTCCAACTGCCCCAACCCCAGAGCCCACGCCACCAATAACACCATTAGTGAGAACCTTTCCAAGGGAATCGGACGACTTGACGCTGTTCACCAAACTGGTGATTATGCTTCTGACCTGAGCGCGCTGAGTGAGAGGAACGGGGAGACCATCAAAGACAATGTTCGCCGGAGTCGTGTCCGTGGAGGTGTCGGGAACGGGGAGACCATCAAAGATAATGCGCGCCGGCAGGTCACGACGCGTGCCATTACCACCGAGGGCGTCCTGCAAAACAACGGGTAAAGCGCCGAGGCCAAGACCGGTCCCAATCGTCTTCAAAATACTGCCGACACCTCCAGGAGCTGCAGTGGCACGTTCGTCAACGATGGCGCGGGCCTGCTGTTGGCTCTCCCTAAGAGGATTGTCAGCAAGGGTTGTCCCAAGGGTCGAAGAGCAAGAAGCGTACTGGACAGGAGCAGAAAGAGCGGGGGATGCTGTGGAGACAGCGAGTGCGAGGAGAGCGAGGGTCTCGTAAGAGTGCATGTTTGAAGATAATATGTTGTAATAAAAAAACTGAAGTTTGAATGTGGGCGTGAATGCAAGGAGTGTGTGAGCAAAACGTATGGGCTGGAGGGAAAAAGAGTCAGCCACAGTTGATAGGAGAGAAGACGAAAGGTTGAGAACTGACCAAACCAGTGCCTTAGAAAATACGAATGAGAGCAGGAGCTGAAGAACTACGACCCGCAAACCAAGACAATTTATAGTGGGTGGACTCCGGAATTCAGGGCTACTACCATAACCACATCAAAACAGGATGAGTCGGCAATCAGTCCCATCATGCCAAGCCGATGTGTTGCATGCGGTACCACCGCGTTGTGCAGACGGATTCAAGGGCAGATGGTACTTAGACAGTCCTAGGCACTCTGATTAACTTGATTGAGCATGTACTGCGCACAACCGTGGACCCCGCCAGCCTGAGCAGGTTCTTTGTCAGGAAATTCAGAACAACCATGTCTTCTTGTGTCAAGAGCGCGTGTGGTCAGGCAATAGCGACACAGACGTCATGCTGCCAGTCGAGTCGGGATTAGCACATCCAGTGATTGAACATCGTGACACGTCGCGGCAGTGTTGCAACACTAATTGTTCCTGATCCAAAAGAAGCTGAGGCCCTGAAACCCGGCACGGCTACCATCAATAGAGTGTATAAAGTGTGTCAATGATCAGCTCTCTAGTGGATACACGTCGATTGAGTCAGCATCGCATTTCAGATGAATCGACTTGAGTGAAGAAGCATGCGTTCGACAGCGGTTAGTCTTGATGAAATATCACGACTACAGTACTGGTTGCCAGACGTTGGTCATAGTACTGTGGTGCACTTGAGGCCGTATCTGTGAGTCTGTTCTCCAAATGGGAACGAGTAATTTTGGCCCGACTTTCCGTGATGGCGTTCAGCGTTAACAGGCATTCCAATGACGATCATTCGGATCTCAAACATATTGTAGCGCCCTTCGGGCGACCGGTGATTGGTGACCCGGGCGCCAGTGACGTCCTCAATCTTGCCAAATTTGGAATCCCAAATCAGCTGCTCGCCTTCGACGGCCTTCGACGGCCCCCTTGAATGATCAAGTGCATCAAATGCAGCGGCAAGCGAGGTAGTCGATCTTGTTACCCGAGCTCTTAAAGTCGCTACAGTTGCATCAGCAGCTATTCGAAACGAGAAGTCAGGAGATTTCGGCACAAGTGACCCGACCACATGACCGCAATCATGATCGCCATCATTTACAGACCGTCAATGCGACGCGTTTCACAACTGCCGAATACAGTATGATGCGGCTGCATTGGGCCATGATACTTACACTGTAAGTGTGGCCCTTGTAGGGGAAAACTGCAATACACCCGACACAGCCGGGGTTGATCTGCATTTGGGTTCCCCGGCAATCTATTTGCACCTCCATAGTACTCCCGGAGTGCGCACCGCATAGCCAGTGCACGTCGAATTCGGGGTTCACACATGGCATTGTTATGACTAAGAAGCATTGTCTCCGACGCCGAGGCCCGATGTGTCGCAGTCGCCGCTTCCGAGCGAATTGCATGTCTACAGGTAACAGGAACAGCTACTGAAGGCATCATTCAGGACACACATATTTTCCATCACCTTTCTCACCAACCGATCGCCACCATCGCCATCAAGTCTTGGTTCTTCGCAAAGCGAAGGGATATTGGACGAGCACTACAACTACGAGACCACGTGTGGCCTGTTGCACGCTTGGCGTGATGCTGTGTCTTTCGGTGACATTGTACCACTGACCTCTGCCCACTATAAATCGGCTTGGTTTGCGAGACATAGTTCTTCAGCTCCTGCTCTCATTCGTATTTTCTAAGGCACTGGTTGGTCAGTTCTCAACCTTTCGTCTTCTCTCCTATCGACCATGGCTGACCCTTATGCCCTCCAGCTTATACGTTTCGCTCACACACTCCTTGCATTCGCACCCACGTTCAAGCTTCATTTTCTTATCATATTATTATCTTCAAACATGCACTCTCATAAGACTCTCGCTCTCCTCGCACTTGCTGCCTCCACAGCATCCCCCGCTCTTTCTGCTCCTGTCCAGTACGCTTCTTGCTCTTCGACCCTTGGGACAGCCCTTGCTGACGATCCTCTTAGGGAGAGCCAACAGCAGGCCCGCGCCATTGTTGACGAACGTGCCACTGCAGCTCCTGGAGGTGTCGGCAGTATTTTGAAGACGATTGGGACCGGTCTTGGCCTCGGCGCTCTGCCCGTCGTTTTGCAGGACGCCCTTGGTGGTGATAGCACGCGTCGTGCGCTGCCTCGCGACACGCCGGCGCGCAATATCTTTGATGGTCTCCCCGTTGATGACACGCTGCCGATCCCGGATACCTTTGATACCTTTGATGGTTCCATCACGGGCCCGGGCATCAATGGGCTTTTTAACAAACCCTTTCCCCCCCGGGGCGATATTGATGGTCTCCCCGTTGATGACACGCTGCCGACCATTGATACCTTTGATGGTTCCATCACGGGCCCGGGCATCAATGGGCTTTTTAACAAACCCTTTCCCCCCCGGGGCGATATCGATGAGCGCGCCCCCGACGACTTCCCCTTCCCTCTCATTGGAGGCGTTTTCCCAAATGGTGTCCAGGCTGGCACGATCCCTGGGACTAGGTGAGGGAAAAGCTAGGAAATGTTTGCAATTACTCATCGTTGTTGGTAGGCGTGAAAAGTCGCTCGCCCCCGATGCCAGAAGCATATTATCTGACAATGGCCTGAATAACTTCCAGACGACCGATGCCATTGGAAACGTTCTCAAATTTGGTGTCCTTACCGGCAGGGCCTCCGAGACCACTAGGTGAGGGAAAAGCCAGGAGATGTTTTCAATTGCTCATCGTTGTTGGTAGGCGTGACAAGCGCGCCCCCGATGTTCAACTCGACACTTTCTTGGATAGCTTCCAGAACTTTGGAAACTTTGTCGGAGACGTTGTTGGTATACGTGATATCGATGAGCGCGCCCCCGATGTTGCAATCGACAATTTCTTGAGTGGCTTCCAGGGCGTTGGAGACTTTATCAAAAATGTCCTTCCTCGCTCAGTCCCTGAGACCACTAGGTGAGGGCAAAGCCAGGAAATGTTTGCAATTGCTTATCGTTGTTGGTAGGCGTGATATCGATGAGCGCGCCCCCGATGTCGCAATCGATAATTTCTTGAGTGGCTTCCAGGACGTTGGAAACTTTATCAAAAATGTCCTTCCTCGCTCAGTCCCTGAGACCACTAGGTGAGGACAAAGCCAGGAAATGTTTGCAATTGCTTATCGTTGTTGGTAGGCGTGAGCCTTCGCCGATTTCGGCGAGCGACTTGGGTGGCATTGGGAAGACCGTTGCGGGCACATTGGCATCTCTGGCTGCTGCCAGTGGTGTAAAGGAACTCTTGAGCCGAGATGATGCTTCGTGAGTACCCTTCCCTTCTCTATCATAATCACCTGACGTGTTCATCTGTCGCAGGCCTCGGGACCTCATTGAGGCTCTTCAGCTCCTCAGCCGTCAGCTTGATGAGCTCGACTGAGTGCATTTTGACGATATAGACATGATCTGACTTGAATGACGTTACGACTTCCATTATTGATTTTACACATCGTGTACACGTAGTTGTAATCGGGTGTTGATTCGTTCAATGCAAGATGGGCATGGAGCTCAAATCAGCTTTCGTATTTTTCGTCCGAGAGCTCAGTACCGTATTATTATTTTTTTTCGCGCCGTTGCGAGTGTGTAGGTAGGTACTTCAAGTTGTGTGGACACGGTTATAGCCTCTGAACCGGGAGCTTAAGCCCAAGCCTCAGTGGATGTTGATGCCAAAGCGAACATCAGCTGAATGACGTGACTCCATTGCTAGCGGCAATCGTAAAGGAAGACATTGACGTCGCTCTGGCACATTCTCTTTTTTTTTTTTTGAAAGCGTTTATTTTCAGTATCTAGCTTCACTCTGGCACATTCTTATATGAGACCACGGTGTAGATGAGACCACGGAAGTTGGGGCCGCTCCGGTGTGGCGCTGATGTAAATGTCTTGGGCATTACGGGTCAGAATCAATTGCATCAAGCAACGCACATGGGACGCGCACTATGAACGCGATTTTGGATGATTTTCATCCAAATTGGTACTGATTTTGGCAAATCAGCCTAGCGTAGTCGTGTTAATAGCTGATCCTAAATTTCCAATTAGGAGACCAGTTAGGAAACTTAGGAAACTTTTGGCCAATTTAGAATTTGAAAATCATCCAAAATCGCGTTCATAGTGGCGGAGACATTAGCCCATTATATGCCACATCGCTTTTCCAAAAAGAATCCGTGAGAAACCCGGGTCTACGGCTGGATCCGATGATGAAATACTGTAACTTGCTTGGATAATCAACGTAAACTTGAACTGGCAGTACTGTACAGTACCGTATCTGTTGTTCCCAGCCTGGACAACACCCTTGACAGTCGTGGGAGCATTCCGAATGCCATGGCGTGGGTTGGGCGGTAGTGCAATACAGTACTTACAATATTATTCGGACAGCGGACAGCGCGTGGTTACCCACATAGACGCTCGAACCGCACTCTTACTCTACCCCCCATTACTCTAACCCCCAAGGCACTCTTCTATCCAGTATGGCCGCTGTACAAGACGTGGAGCACCGGAAAATGTCCCCAAATTCGTGCGTGGATGGTCTTTGACCAATGACTTCCTTGATGATGACCCACTTCTCCAGCCCGGGTCCCACGGCATCGCAAAACTCAGGAACAGGGTGCGTCGATCCTTTCTTTTTGTGTAGCGATGCTTGCTCAAGAACCGTCTTTTGACAGCACTCAAATCGCCGAATCGCAGGGAAGCCTATCCCAGTTACTTGTTGAGGTGACTGGTATGTACTTAAATCCTAGCTCGTTGATAACTATTTATTTTCTTTGTTAGTCCTCCGAGCACATAATGTTCCACGTATCAAGAAACAGTTTGGTCTGAAGAGGCGGTTCTTTGTTACTGTAACCAATCGTGCGACAACGAAGAAGACGAAAAGCATCCAGATTGATGGACAGACGGTGCACTGGAACCAGAGGCTTGGTACCTTGTAGGGCTTTCCTTTTTCAATCTTATTTCGGCTAAGTTCGATTCAGTTCTACACAACGGTCTTCGCACCTTATACTGTGTCTTTATGAGAAACGGTACTTGCACCCTGATGACGTTATCGGAACGCATGAGATACAGATACCTGTCGAATCTCAAATTGGTTCGTATTTTTATTAGAAACCTCGCTTTTTCGACTAGCTGAACATCTCGGGGGTAGACGTCCCTTTTGTGCTGAGTAATGGCAATGGGGGTGCTGGACAGTCGACGCACCTGGTCACGCTCTACTTGGCGATCACTGTGCCAGCGAACGTACCCCCTCCAGGCTTTCCCAACAACCCCCCCGAAATACCGACCAAAGGAGACGACTCCCCCGCTGAAGAATCTACTAAGCCCTCTATCGTCCCGGACTCCGGGGGACCCACTCGGACCGCCGCCCCAGAACCTCTTTTACCCTCGTCAGATCCCCTTCCCGTCGAGACTGGCACTCCTATGCTGGATGGCGCAGAGATACCGCCTGCCGAGATCGCTCTGGTTGCTCTCCGTCGCGCCGATGAAGCTAAGCAGCCGATTGACCGAAAGAATACATGGAAAGGGGCTGTTAGAAGAATCAAGTGGGTGATGGACACCGTAAGCCCAATTGCCGAAGTGCGTGCAATCCATTCTGCCTCTCCTTGGCTGAGCCGACTTTCGCACTCAGCTCCACCCGTTTGCAAAGATTGCATATGACTTGGTTTTAGCCATCCCCGAGGTACATCTGTTTGCGTTATTGTCGGAAAGAAACTCTTATTCCATGTTTATTCGCGCCAGACACTCCTAGAACAGTATGAACGTGACGACAATGTCCTAAGCCTAATTGAAGCCATGCACGACGCGTTTGATTTCGCACACCACGAAGACACCTTGAAATCCATCAAGCCCGACTCCAAGCAGGCCGAGATCCTTACTCTCATGCTGTGCGATGTCTGTAGTTGCAGTGACTTTATCGAATCGTACGCAAAGGACTCACAATTCTGTATGTTGTCTTCGTCTTCTCCATTGGCCGGCGTAAACGTGTGATTTTAGGGAAGCGGACATTCAAGAATATGGGCGGAGGCGTTGCCAAAGATATTGAGAACTTGTCCGCCGCCCTTATCGAACATCGAAGGGCTTTCTTGGATCAGGCCACCATCACCACGGAGATAACTGCGTTCCAAATTCTGGACGGCATGGGAATACTTTCGGCCAAGGTAGACGGGATATCTACCCAGCTTAAGTGGGTGTCAAGCCAAGTTTCAGATGTCGGTACGTAACCCTGATGACTTGTGGGTTCGTGGGGCAATCAATCTGATAATCGTCATAGCACTAGATGCAGAAATCAGAGAAATCCCACATGGGAGAGGCCCGCGCTTCACACCTGAAAAAGGCTGTCTTCCGGGAACGCGCGTGGCCTTCTTGGACTTCATTGTTAATTGGGTGCACAACCCCGACTCCGAGCGTACTCTCGTTCTTTTCGGACAGGCAGGCACGGGGAAGTCAACGATTGCGCATGAGATCGCACGTCGCTTCGATAGAGTGCACCGTCTTACGTCATCCTTTATCTTTTTGCGTAAGGAACAATCCGAAGGCGAGGCTTACCACCTCTTTACAACTCTTGCTCGCGATCTCTCCGACCGCTATCCATCATTCAAAGCCGCACTTGGAAAGGTCATTAAGGACAACTCCTCTCTTCGGCTCCGTACTCGTGACTATCCCACGCTTTTTAACACCCTCATCCTGGAACCGCTTAAGGATCTGCACATCGTCGGTCCTATTTTCGTTGTAATCGATGCCTTAGACGAGAGCGGGGGTATGACCGGTGAAAACAAGTTACACAAATTTCTTGCTCAAAACCTCTCTAGACTGCCGCCGAACTTCCGCGTGTTCATCACCTCACGGCTTGAGGACGGTATCGAGTCTACGTTCATTGGAGCTTCGTCAGTTCGCATCAAACACATGGATGATCTTGAGCTAGCTGCTAAAACGTATGACGATATTCTCGCGTTTCTTCAGGAGAAGCTCCCCTTAGACGAGTTTAACCACTATGGCGACGAGCTGGCAAAAAGGGCAGAAGGATTGTTTCAGTGGGCAGCGGTCGCATGCGGATACATCCTTAAACCTCCCGGTTCCTTTGGTTTTAGCAAGAAAAAGTGCATAAAGCATCTTTTGAGACTCTCTGCAGATTACCATGGACAAGACCCGTTGGACGAGCTATACAAAGAAGTCCTAGAAGGATATTTTATACATCAAGCAGCGCGACTTCTATTCCGCTCTGTCGTTGGGCAACTCATTACTACATTTGAACCCCTCTCCATCCGTTCCCTGACCACTCTGCGACAACACACCTCCAATGACGACGACGATTACGATTCGGTTGTTGAAATGCTCCGTTACCTTGGCTCGTTGCTGAGTAATGTCAATTCAGCTGATCAAAACCTTCTCATCATTCCTCTTCATACATCATTCCGCGATTTCCTCACAAATAAAGAGAAGAGCGGTGATTTTTGTGTTAGCCTTCAGGATGCTCACCGTCAATTGGCCCATTCTTGTCTCGGTCTACTGCTCAAAGACCTCAAATTTAACATCTGCAATCTCGAATCATCATATCTTGCCAACAAAGACATCAAAGACCTTCGCTCCCGCGTTAATAAATACATCCCACCTGCTCTGTTATACGCCTGTCGTTTCTGGGACGACCATTTGGAACATATTGACTTCGAAACTGATCTGTTTGGAAAACTTCGAACTTTCATTGAGAAGAAACTTCTCTTTTGGTTGGAGGCCCTTAGCTTGACAAGTGATGTGGGTCTTGCTTCGGCAGCGTTTTCGTCTCTGAATGCGTGGCTAGCGTCTGGTCAAGGTGTGAGTAGAACCGTTGATTCGACAAGGAAGGCGAACAACTAATTGCTACGATCGCAACAGGTTTCTCAAACAGAACTAGAGAAATTCAGGTCGTTCGTCAATGATGCCTCCGTGTTTGTACGGTATTTCGGGATGGCCATGGCAAAGAGTGCTCCACATATCTATCTTTCTGCTCTACCATTCGCGCCGATTGGTTCTATTGTCTCTGCACATTATTCCAGCTCATTTCCTCGAATGTTACGCGTGGAACGTGGGCGATTGTCTCATTGGCCGTCATCGGAGATGGTGATTTCAAACGTTGGGGGTGCGGTCCTTTCCACTGCATTCTCACCGGATGGCCAGCGCATCGTCTCAGGCTCTTCCGATGGAACGATTCGTGTGTGGAACGCTACTACGGGAGAGACAGAGGCAGGCCCATTTACTGGACACATGGCTTGGGTCTCGTCTGTGGCATTCTCGCCAGATGGCCAGTGCGTCGTCTCAGGCTCGGGCGATGGAACAATTCGTGTGTGGAACGCCACTACGGGAGAGACAAAGGCAGGTCCCTTCACCGGACACACGGATTTGGTCACGTCTGTGGCATTCTCGCCAGATGGTCAGCGCATCGTCTCAGGCTCGAAAGATCGAACAATTCGTGTGTGGAACGCAACTACGGGAAAGATAGAGGCAGACCCATTTACCGGACACACGGATTCGGTCGGATCTGTGGCATTCTCGCCAGATGGCCAGCGCATCGTCTCAGGCTCGCACGATGGAACAATTCGTATGTGGAAGGCAACTATGGGAGAGATAGAGGCAGGCCCATTTACCGGACACACATCTTCGGTCTTTTCTGTGGCATTCTCGCCAGATGGCCAGCGCATCGTCTCAGGCTCGAAAGATGGAACAATTCGTATGTGGAACGCAACTACTGGAGAGACAGAGGCAGGTCTATTTACCGGACACACATCTTTCGTCCTTTCTGTGGCATTCTCGCCAGACGGCCAGCGCATCGTCTCAGGCTCGAACGATCGAACAATTCGTGTGTGGAACGCAACTACGGGAGAGACTGAGGCAGGCCCATTTGCTGGACCCGCTTCTGTCTTGTCTGTAGCATTCTCGCCAGCTGACCAGCGCATCGTCTCAGGCTCTCCCGATGGAACAATTCGTGTGTGGAACGCAACTACGCGAGAGACAGAGGCAGGCCCATTTCCTGGACACACTGATTTGGTCACGTCTGTGGCATTCTCCCCAGACGGCCAGCGCATCGTCTCAGGCTCGAAAGATCGAACAATTCGTGTGTGCAACGCAAATACGGGAGAGGCAGAGGCAGGCCCATTTACCGGACACATGGATTCGGTCTTTTCTGTGGCATTCTCGCCAGATGGCCAGCGCATCGTCTCAGGCTCGCACGATGGAACAATTCGTGTGTGGAACGCAACTACGGGAGAGATAGAGGCAGGCCCATTTACCGGACACACGGGTTTGGTCTGGTCTGTGGCATTCTCGCCAGATGGCCAGCGCATCGTCTCAGGCTCTTCCGATCGAACAATTCGTATGTGGAACGCAACTACGGGAGAGACAGAGGCAGGCATATTTACCGGACACGCGTCTTCGGTCGGGTCTGTGGCATTCTCGCCAGATGGGCAGCACATCG
>WNGR01009312.1_pt1 | contig 10308 bp, 8 predicted proteins | sample 5407581 | NCBI WGS metagenome assembly WNGR01 (sample SAMN13153383, study PRJNA577476) | soil metagenome | isolation source: 80 cm soil or saprolite under Garry oak tree replicate 2 | place: USA:California | collected 2016-06-15
CTCATCTCTCATGCCACCTCCCTTGGCCTCCTCTCTCATGCCACCTCCCCCAACCCCTCCCTGGTGCCTCCCCTTGTCTGTGTGTTCCCCCCTTCTGCATGCCTTGTTGGCTGCGTGCAGTGGGGGCCACACATTTCCCCATGCACCATCCACATCCCCCCTCCCCCTTGCGAACCCCCCTCCCCCATTGCTGCATGATCCCCACCTTATGTGCACCCCCTCCCCCTTCCCCCGTTCACCACGTGCACAGAACAGGGTGGCATGGAAATCAGGGGGGGCGCAACTGGGGGGGGTTGCGAGAGTGGGAGGGGCACCCCCCTCTTTGTGTCCCCATGAATGGGGGCCCACGTGGCTCCCCTCCCCCCCTTTGGGCCCCCTCCCCTTGCCCTTTTGCGCCCCACCCCCATTTGCATGCTGGTGCAACGCGCAAATGAGGGGGGGCACAGAAGGGAAGGGGTGCCTCCCTGCCTGCATGCCCAGCAGACGAGCAAACTGGGGGAACCTGGAGTGGCGCCCCCCCTCCCCTGTTTGTGTGTAAGGGTGACATCCAAATGGAGGCTGCGTGGAAGCAGCACCCCCCATCCCCTGTGTACTTGCCACAGGGGCAAGCGAACTGGGGGGCGCACCCAAACCCTGAGCGGTGCCCCCCTCCCCTTTGGGTTCATGCAAGGGCAAAATGCGAATGGGAGGCCACGCAGAAGTGGCACCCCCTCTCCCCCATGTATCACCATGGGGGCTAGCAAGCCAGGGTGCGCACTGGATCTGGAGGCGGTGCCCCACCCTCCGCTTTGCATGTAGGGGCGACATGCGTAGGGGTCCGTGTGCTGCCCCAGTGCACAAAGTGGAGGGGGACCACCTCCCCCTGTGGAAAGGGGGGGAAGGGCACGGAAATGGGCGGGGTACGGCGACCACGCAGAATGGGGTGCACAGCCCCCTTTTTTCTCCCCTGCCTTTGCCCCTACAGTATTGACTTAGACAAAAAAAAAGTCCATAGTTTATGTAATTTTTATTAGCTAATAAATATATCTTTCTCTTGATTAAAAATTCTGAGTTAAGAAATCACATGTGCCCAACTTTGTAATATTAAATAAATGCACATTTGATTTCCTGTAATAAGAAAAAAAAAACGTGTTTAAGCGGAGACTGAATTTGTGGCTGGTCCACAGTGGACCAGACCATGGGTTCTCTGCAAAAAGTACACAACTGCCATCATGGGCCCACACAAGACATATGTTTAGCAGCTGTCATCACCTGCTGTAGGCCATTACAAGCTAATTGGCAGTAGCACAAGCTCCCTCCTATGGGCCCAGATGTGCATATTGTCAGATACATAATAGGTTGAATTGGGCCAATACAAGCTTGTTGGCAGAATATCACATGGACATCATGGGCCCACATGATACATATGTTTGGCAGCTGTCGCCACCTGCTGTGGGCCATTACAAGTTAATTGGCAGTAGCACAAGCTCCCTCCTATTGGCCCAGATGTTGTAAGGCCAGCCCAAGCATTAGGCTTGAAACCATCTATATTTGGCACTCTTGTTATTGGATTGGACTGCCTACCATTTCAGATTTGGATTCCCACAATGTTGCACCCTTATATCTCTCCATCAATCTCTCCTCCCATCTCACCCTCACTTCACACACACACACACACACACTCTCTCTCTCTCTCTCCTCACCTCATCATCTGTTACCTACTTGTTCACCCTCACATCACAATGGACACCACCGATTGCCTTGCAAGTTTGTAGGCTGCTTGTAATGCCACGACTGGCGTTATCGTGCGATGTGTGTTTCAGATTCTGATTCCTCATAGAGTGAAGCCGTATCAGGGCTTCAGTTTGGTGATGCACAAGTACCAAGTCGAGCTTCGCTCAAGACTGGTGTGAGAGGGGAATGTTGAGTTGAGCCAATGCTCAAGACTAGTTGATGCAAGACAAATGTCGAAGGTCCATGTTCCGGGTATGCAAGGCAAAATATGTAGGCCCACATTGTATGAGAGACTAAGTTGAAGGTCCTTAGTGGAGCTATACCCAAGGCTCCCGTCTGGTTCTGGAGACTATGTCGTGATTGTGGAAAAAGTCAAGTCTACTGTACAAGCTAGGTAGACTAGGTCTTATATACTAGTACAGGATGTTTGTGTTGAACAAAAATATGATGCAGTCCTAGTCAGTATGAGTCATGATGACATAGGTGGAGGAGTAAGCATGAGTCAGCGTGCATCATAGTGATGTTGTGATGATGTTATATGGAACGATCAGTAAGCTATGAGTCATAAATATGAGTCATGAGGATGTCCGGCACATGTAAGGTAATGAGTCGTGAAGAGATGAAGTAAGTGGATGTGTCCAGATCATAACACTGCTTGCTCACAAGCCAAGCATTTCCATGCCTTGTGCTCCATTCCACACCACTCATCGATCACTTCAGCCACACCGCTTTGTCTTTGACAGTGGCATGGCTTCATTCCTTTTAGCTAAACTTTTCTAACCTCTTTTGCTTAGTGCACATGCCGTGTTACCACCCTCATTATGTCGTGTTCCACCACTTGTACCTTACTACTTTGTTTCTGCATTTTGACTCCTTCCCTATCCTCTCTTTACCCTACCTTAGGCCTAAGTACTCTCTTTGTATTTAAGCACTTGGTTTCTGGCTGAATACAGGGAGCACTTGTAAGCCATTGTTATCCCCCCTTTTCTCTCTGTGTGAACTCAGATCATGTCAGGCCCAAATGAGGGCACTCGAAATCAAACTTTGCTCATCATCACTGCCTCAGTTGGCACTTGTCTTGTCTTATCTCATTTTCATTTTCGTTCTTGTGCTCCTGGCTCTGCCCTTCCTCTCCTCTTCCTCTTCCTCCCCTCTTGGAGTAGAACACACTCTGCCTTCAAACTCACCTAGGACCCTCTACATCCTTACAATGTGTATATTGTCAGATACATAATAGGTTGAATTGGGCTGATGTGAGCTGGTCAGGAGAATATACAAGTGGCCATCATGGGCCAATACAAGCTAGTTGGCAGAATATGCACATGGCCATCATAGGCCCATGTGAGACATATGTTCAGCAGCAGTCATCACCTGTTGTGGGCCATTACAAGCTAATTGGCAGTTGCACAGGTTCCTCCCTATTGGCCTGAACATGTATATTGTCAGATACATAATAAGTTGAATTGGGCCAATGTGAGCTTGTAGGCAGAATATACAAGCAGCCATCATGGGTCAATACAAGCTATTTGGCAGAATACACACATGGCCATCATGGGCCCACATGAGACATATGTTCAGCAGCTGTCGCCACCTGCTATGCACCATCACAATATCATCGGCAGTAACACGAGCTTTGTCTTATGGGCACATTGTCGGCCTACATGAAACTTTTGTTTGGCAGCTTTCCTGCTTGCCCTGGGCCATTACAATTGCATTGGCAGTAGCAAATGTCAATCCTATGGGCCCATTCGTGGATATTGTCAATGACATTGCAAGTTAATTCTGGGCCAATATGAGCTCATAGGCAGATACCCCCATCTGTCCTGGGCCCATACATGGGCCTCACACAGTTTCCCTATATGTGTTTGGTTGGCCCATATGAAGCCCATACAGAATATATATTCATGGGCCCATACATCTATATGCACTTAAGTTACACAATGGGCCCACGTTGGCTTTACTGAGGCATTCGTGAAATTGTCACGTGGGCTCTACCAAGTACAATGACTGTAACGCCACGGCTGGCGTTATCATGTGACGTGCGTTCGAGGCTCGGTTCTTCGTAGAGTGAAGCCATATCAAGGCTTCAGTTCGGTGATGCACAAGTACCAAGTCGAGCCACGCTCAAGACTGGTGTGAGTGGAAATGCCAAGTCACCTCTTGCGACTAGCGGGTGCGAGACAAAATCGAAGGTCCGCTTCTGGTTGGGTATGCGAGGCAAAACGAAGGCCTGCGTCGGTGAGAGGCAAAAGATGAAAGCCCTCCTTTGGAACAACCCAAGAGTTCCCTATCTGGTGAGACGAGAATGCCGTGAATTGGAAGAAGTCAAGTCTACCATACAAGCTAGGTAGACTAGGGTTTATATACTGTTACAGGATGTTTGTGTTGAACAAACATATGACGCGATCCTAATATCCGGATCCTAGGAATGAGTCATGATGACGTAGGTAATGAGTAAGCATGAGTTAGTGTGCGTCATAGTGATGTCAGTGATGATGTCATATGGAACGATTTGTAAGTAATGAGTCATGAGTCCTGAGTCAGTATGAGTCATGGAGGTTCTGGCACGTGTAAGGTAATGAGTCATGTGAGAAAAGAAGTGAAACGTGTCCGGATCATAACAGAGAGGGAGAGGAGGGAGAGGAGGGGGGCCCGAGGCGGCGAGACTGAGAGGGAGAGGGGAGGTGGAGTGTGAGGGGGTCTGAGGGCGAGAGGGTGGGTCCGAGGGAGAAGGGGGGCCTGAGCAGGGTCCGAGGGGCCCAGATGCCTTGTGCAATGGAGAGGAGGGAGAGGAGGTGGGTCCGAGGTGGCAAGACAATGATGGAGAGGGAGCGAGGGGGGTCCGAGTGGCCCAGATGGCCCAGGTGAGGAAGAGGGGGGGTCCGAGCAGGGTCTGATGGGCCCCGACAACGATGGAGGGGGAGAGGTGGGGTCTGAGGCAGTGTAACGCCACGACTGGCGTTATCATGCGACGTGCGTTCGGGGTCTTAGTCCTTCGTAGAGTGAAGCCATATCAGGGCCTCAGTTTGGTGATGCACAAGTACCAAGTCGAGCCACGCTCAAGACTGGTGTGAGTGGAAATGCCAAGTCATCTACTACGACTAGCAGGTGTGAGACAAAGTCGAAGGTCCGCATTCGATTGGGTATGCGAGGCAAAATGAAGGCCCGTGATGATGAGAGACGAAGATGAAAGTCCTCCTTTGGATCAACCCAAGAGATCCCTATCTGGTGAGACTAGAATGTCGTGGATTGGAAGAAGTCAAGTCTACCATACAAGCTAGGTAGACTAGGGTTTATGTACTAGTACAGGATGTTTGTGTTGAACAAACATATGACGTGATCCTGATATCCGGATCCTAGGAATGAGTCATGATGACGTAGGTAGTGAGTAAGCATAAGTCAGCGTGCGTCATAGTGACATCAGTAATGATGTCATATGGAACAATTCGTAAGTAATGAGTTATGAGTCCTGAGTCAGTATGAGTCATGGGGGTTCTGGCACATGTAAGGTAATGAGTCATGTGAGAAAAAGAAGTGAAACGTGTCCGGATCGTAACATTACCCCCCCCTTTGGATTGAAGTCGGCTCGACTTTAACTCTCGCCGTCGCCGTAAAGACTGGGGTCCACCACTTCGTTGTCCTCGCCGTGCATGTGTTGGTTGTTGGTCTGCTTGCATTGATGAGTGCGGAGGAAGTACAAGTTGCCTCTGCGTCCACAGTTTCGACAGAGCTCCCTTGTGGGACAGTCTACCTCTTCATGCCCTGGGTTGTTGCGTAGACACTTGCTGCACCACGTCGGGATGTGGTCTTGGTGACGCAGTGCTTCCGCCATGGTGCGTGTCGGGGGTGGTGATAGATTGAGCCTTTTGAAAGGCATTGTGGGGAGCGGTGACTGCGGCTTTGACAATACGTGCACCCTCTGTTCGGGCAGTTTCTGAATGGGCAGTTCTTGCGGCGATGTGTCCTTTCACCGCACTCCCAACACCCTCGACATCTGGGCTCATCATGCAATTGCGGCATTTCGAGGGGACCTCGGGGTCGGAGGTTCAAGGGACAGTCAGAAGGGGAGCGTGTGGGTCGTACGACCATTCGTGTGTACGCGTCTGCTAGTGTCTGATATAGACACGCCCTCTCCATGCGTTCTTGAATGGCGTCGATAGTTTGTTCGACGTCGAACTGTGCCCCTACCAACCTCCACTCCTGTCTCCATACATTGTCGAGCTGCTTCTGGATTTTGGTCTGCAGCTCGAGCTTGTCTCGCAGTCTGGACACCTCCACGTTGATGCGCGGGTCCTCCAGTCGTCTCAGCACCTCGTCAATGGCGTAGGCGCGAGGATTGTTGGTTGCGAACTGACGAATCTGTGTTGGCGTAAGTGGGATAGGGAGATTTACAGGGTTCGGAGTGTGGAGATAGATGGGTCCCGCGTATGGTGAAGCACCCCATTTCATGCAACCTACTACCTCTTGTTCCTTGTTGCAGTAGTAGATGTAAGGTGCAAGTACCTTCTCGTCGGATTGGTCGTTGCGGGGTATGTAGAGGGGGTAGAAACGGAGTGAGGCAGGGTTGTTCGGGAAGTAGGGGAGTCCAGGGTCTTCGTCATCTTCGACCTCCGGTTCACAGTGGTAGTCGATAGGCTCTTCGATTTCTTCAATACGGGTAGCTGTGTTTGTGAGGCTTTCGAGCATAGTGACGAAGCTCGCATCAGGGACTTCTCGGATCATGTCGGCGGATGGTATGAGCACCGGCGGGGGTGTAGCGATGTGGACGGGAGATGAGGGGATGATAGTCGTGACTCGAGGTGATGATATTCTATCTCTTTCGGCCTCGGCAGCCAGGACAGCATTGCGATATGCGCCATGCTCTCCTACGGATTCGTACTTGTCGATCATAGAACTCATGAGGGAATTTTTATGTGTGAAGGGATGGAGAGGAGAGGGAAGTGGGAATGCTTCGTTGTTGGTGGTTCCCTTCTCTCTTTTATGTGTTCTTGGGCGCTCCTTCTTCGTTGGGGTATCAGCGATAGAAGTCGGCGATTAGTTCTGGGGCATGTTTCAAGTGCTCCATGGGTTCCCAGGTGCTGTCACTTGTGGGAAATCCCTTCCACTTGACCAAGTAATGGAGTTTGCACCCTTGACCTTGTCGGCGGACTTTTTGTACTTCTTCGGCCTCGTATTCTTCTTCTCCATCGATAAGGTCAGGTGGAGGTCGGGTGAAGTTGGGGCCGTGTAATGCCGTCTCCTTATAGGGCGTTAGGAGGTTGGCGTGGATCACTGGGTGTATCTTCCATTGTGCCGGAAGTTCCAATTCGTACGATATGTCTGATAGAACCTTCTTGATGGGAAAAGGTCCGTATCTCTTCAGGGCTAGCTTGGACGTAGGGTAGTGGGTTCGGAGATTGACCCCTTTGAGCCAGACAAGTGATCCTTGGGCGTAAGGCGTAAACTTGGTTTTACCCCTTTCTGCCATGAGGCGTTGCACGTGTTTGATGCAGTCCTGTGCCTTGCTGTGGGCACGTTGTATATTTTGAAGACGGTCGTCCACTGCTTGAACCGTCATTCTCTTTTCCTCCCATGTTGTCCTTGGCTCGCTTCCCATGAGCAGTTTGAACGGTGAGTTCTTCGTTGTCGCGTTTGGCCAGTTGTGCGCGAACTGGGCGATTGGGAGCAGATCGGCCCAGTTATCTTGTTGCGTATTACTCCAGTGTCGGAGGAATTGTTCGACCCACTGGTTACTTCGCTCTGACTGTCCGTCCGTCTGTGGGTGATATGCTGATGATATATTTTGTTTGATCCCTAGGACTTGACAGAGGTTCCTCATGAAGATCGATATGAACTGAGCTCCTCTGTCCGTGATCAGTCTTTTGGGGAGACCGTAGTGTGGATACGCGTATTGCAGGTATAACTTTGCAACTCCCTCACTTGTGATGGTTTCGTTACAGGGGATAAACAAGGCAGCTTTGGTACAGTCGTGGTCTGTGATCGTGAGGATTGAATCGTATCCTCGTGACGGGGGAAGTTTTGTAATGAAGTCCATTGTGACGACTTCGAACGGTTGTGCTTCGGGATCCATAGCGATGGGGTATAGATGTGGTTTTTGATGGTGTGTGTTGATTTTATTGGCTTGACACACAGCGCATCCTTTGACGTATTCTTCTACGTCTTTCTTCAGGTTCGGCCACCAATAGTTCTGTTTCAGGAGGTTGGTCGTGTTGCCGATTCCGGGGTGTCCACGATATGGTGGGTCATGAAAAGCGGAAATTACCCCCCTCTTAAGATTGTTGTCGCCGGCAACAACTAGCGCGTCCTCCTTCCACCAGGTATTGTGTTCTTGGACTAGTTGGTATGTGTTGGCCCACTTTTTGATTGTCTCTTTGTTCTCTAGATTGCTCGCGTTGATTTTTGAGTGAGTATCTATTTCTTCAATTGGTTCGTCGCTGGCGAGTTTGATGAAGACGTGTGATGGTAGCACCACCACGTTGTCATTGTCCTCTTCTCCCATGTCATAATTGGGGTCATCTGGAGAGAGCGTCTGCTTGTGCGTTTTTGTTTCCTGCGACATGTTTGAGTACGAAGTTGTACTCTTGGAGTTCTTGAAACTCCCGGGCTATTCGTCGACTGATCTTGCGAGGTTCCTTCCAATATAGTAGGTTGGAATGATCCATGTGTATGACGGTCTGGTGTGGTGCCCCTGCTAGGTAGGTCCTCCAGTGCCGAAGGGATTTCATGACCGCTAATAGTTCCTTGTCATAGATGTCATAGTTTTGTTTGGTCTCAGAGAGTGTGGTGGAGTAGTAAGCTACTGGGTGCCAGCGTCCTTGTTCGTCTCTTTGATTCAGAGTTGCTCCTATGGCGTAGTTTGATGCGTCTACTTCTAGCTCGAACAGTTGTTCTAGCTTTGGCATAAGGAGCACTGGTTCTTCGCATATGAGCCTTTTGAGTTTTTGAAAGGCTTCTTCTCTTTCTTCCGTCCACTCCCATGGTACGTTCTTTTTTGTGAGTTCGTTGAGAACTCTTGCGATTTTTGAAAACCCTCTGATGAACCGTCAATAGAAGTTGATGAATCCCATCCACCCTCGCAATTCTGTGAGGTTCTTGGGGCGTTGCCAGCCATCGACTCCTTGTACTTTTACACGGTCCATGCGCACTCTTCCTCCTCCTATTACAAGTCCCAAGTATTCGATTTCTGATGTTTCGAAGGTACACTTTTCTGGTTTAAGGAACAAGTCGTGTTCCCTAAGTTTGTCCAATACTTGGTGTACAAGTTGTCGATGGTGGGGAGTATTGTTGGGCGTTGCAATTAGGATGTCATCCATGTAGATCACCACTTCTCCTGTTGCTGTGAGGTCTTGGAAAATGGTGTCCATCATGGTTTGGAAGGTACTGGGGGAGTTCGTCAGTCCGAAGAACATGATGCAGGGTTCGTAGAGTCCTAGGTTCGTTTTAAAGGCCCCTTTCTCTTGATCTCCCTCTTTTATTCGAACGTTGTTGTACCCCCAGCGAATGTCAAGTTTGGTGAATAGGGTGGCATTTTGGAGTCGATCAATCAGTTCTGGGATTAATGGGAGGGGATATTGATTTTTGATGGTTAGGGAGTTCAATTTTCGATAGTCCTGCACTGGTTGTAACTTCCCGTCCTTTTTCTTTATGAAGAAGAATGGTGACGCGTAGGGGGATTTTGATGGTCGAATATACCCCTTCTCCAGTTGTTCCTTGATGAATTCGCGCAGCGAGTCTTCTTCTCCTCTCGCCATGGGGTATACCTTGCAATCAAATGACTTGGGGGCGTCTGGTAATAGTTCTATGGCATGATCCCATGGTCTCTCTGGTGGAAATCGATGAGACTCTTTTTCATTGAATGTTCGGGCGTGTCGTCTATATTCTTCGGGGACCATTTGTTCAAAGGTTTTCTTTGTCTTGTCCATGGCCTTTTGAGCCAGTTCCGAAGCTGTTGTTGTCTTTCTTAGGATTGCGTACGATCCTTCTTCTTCTATCGGGTTCGTTTGTTCCCATGCTTCTTCCGTTATGGTTGCTGATACTTGGGTTTCAGGGTTGACACTTGATATTACTACCGGTTGGCAGGCTTTGTCTAGGGTTGCATCTTTCCAGTGGATTACTGGTTTGAAAGCTGTTAACCATGGGTATCCCAAGATCACTTCGTCCTTCCCCAAGTTTGTTATGAGGAATCGTAGGGTCTTTGTTTCTTCTCCTGTGCGCACTTGTAGGTCGGTAAAGTGACTAATGGCGCCGTCTTGATTGTGAGTCCCATCTACGTTCCAAATCTTTATGGGGTTTTCTACCGGTAGGTATCCAATTTTGAGTCGGTGGAGTAGATTCTTTGAGATGAAGTTGTCGGTTGCTCCTGAGTCGACAAGGACTTCTCTTTCAGCCGTCGCGTGTGCAGATTCAAATAAGACTGGGATTCACATAGATCGATATCTGCTATTGTACACGCTAATTCGTAATGCCTTCGCCCAGGCTGCCGGGTTTAGGCGTTGAGAAAATCCTTTTTGCCGAATAGTTCGTCTGCGAAGCAGTCGTGAACTTCCTCGGATTCTGCATGGAGAGTGGCGATGAGTGCTTGCGCCTTTTGGGCTG
>WNGR01038573.1_pt1 | contig 10308 bp, 6 predicted proteins | sample 5407581 | NCBI WGS metagenome assembly WNGR01 (sample SAMN13153383, study PRJNA577476) | soil metagenome | isolation source: 80 cm soil or saprolite under Garry oak tree replicate 2 | place: USA:California | collected 2016-06-15
CCAGGTCGCGCATCGCCCGCGCCGTTTCCAGCCGGACCGCCGCCGGGGTGAAGGTGGGCGGCCACGGGTGGCTGGTGCTGGTCAGCGGGGTCGAGTTCGGGCCGTACTCGGCGGCCCAGCCCTTGGCGTGCAGGGTCCGCGCGCGTTCGAGGGCGAGGCGCGCGGGATCGATCCGGCCGAGCGCGCCATAGCCGCGGGCCTCGACCAGGTCCATGAACGCGGCGGGCAGCGGGTCGAGGTCGCCGCGCGTGGCCGTGCGCCCGACGGCCAACAGATCCAGCGCGTCCTGCGCACGGTTCAGGCCGACGAGTTGGCGGGCGGTCGCGGCGAGGATGACGGCGATCGTGTTTCGGTCGGCGCTCTCCTTGGCCGCGTGCAGCCCGAGCACGAGGTACCGCTGGGCGGCGGCCTGCAGCCCGCTGTCCAGCGCCATCTCGCCCGCGAGCAGGCAGTAGTGCGCGGCGATCCGGAAGATCCGCGGATGCGCGGGCTCGGGACTGTGCCGGATCAGCTCGGCCACCTCGTAGAGCTGACCGGTCACGGCGGCGCGCCGGATCCCGCCGCCGACCGCCGCCTCCCAGTCGCGGAACACCCGCAGCGTCTCCTCGAGCTGGTCGGCCAAGACCGCGGCCCGACCCGGACGGCCGCGTTGCGGCTGGACCGGAATCGGGCCGGTGGTCGGCAGCGGCTCGAGCGTTTCGAGAGAGCGCTGCGGCGCCGGGACGTAGGGCAGCAGCCAGCGTTTGACCGGTTCGATCAGCGCCGTGCCCGCGGCCAGCGGCGGCGCGCCGTCGCCCACCCGGCGCGCCGGGTTCGGCCCGAGCAGCAGATCGCTGCGGCAGAACTCGGCGAGCAGCTCGGCGGTGCGCTCCGGTCCCCAGGGCAGGTCGGCCAACGTGCCGGCGATCGGGCTCGACGGCTCGCGCAGGCCCAGGTCGCTGAGCGTGACCACGCAGCCGAAGCGCTCGCTGAACAGCTCGGTGAGGATGCGCGGGATCGGGTCGCGCGGCTGCTCGCCGTCCAGCCACCGACGCACCCTCGAGGTGTCGGTGGCCACATGTGTCGCGCCGAGATCCCTTGCCCTGCGGTTGACCATCCGGGCGACTTCGCCCTTGGACCAGCCGCTGCGCTGGAACCAGGAGGCGAACAGGGCGTTGGGTACGCGTTCAGGCACGATGGATCGCCGCCGTGGTTGCCAGGTCGCTCATGGTGAGGTGACGGTAACGCCTTGGAGCGGAGTCGCGCAGGCGTTTGCCGGAATGCGCCATGATTCGCCACCCGTGGCATCCCGCGTTCGTGGCGCGGGGTGGCTAGCGTTACCTGATGAGCGGCCGCCGCGGGGGCGTGGCCGGACCGCGCCCAAGCGGAAAACGGCATACCCGGCCGTGTGTAAGCACTGGGCGAAGATGGAAGACAAGACTTTGTGGGGCGTGTGATGCGTGGGCCGAACCTCGGCTTGCTGCCGCGGCAGGTGCGCCGCCCGGCGCAGGGAACGACGCGGGCGACGGCGCGCCAGTGCGCCGTGCGCTATGCCGCGTACGGCTGGCCGGTGACGACCGGATCCACGACGCCGACCTCGGATCCGGAACAGGCGCAGGCGCTCTGGTCGATGCTGCCGAGCGCCTCCGTGCACGCGGTCAGCGGCGAGGCCTTCGACGTCGTCGAGGCCGACGCCTCGACCGGTCGCGCCGCCCTGCTGCGCCTGGAACGCCTCGGCGTCCCGGTCGGCCCGGTGCTCTGGGCCCCGGCGACCGACCGCATCGGCTTCCTCGTGCAGTGCGAGACCCTGGGCCAGGTGCCGACGCTGCTGGGCGAGACCTGCCGCCTGCGCGTCCTGCACCGCGGCGACCTCGTCGAACTCCCCGGCTCCCCGTACAGCCGCGTCCGCTGGCTCCGCGAACCGGCCACCGTCGGCGCCGCGCCCGGACTCCCGCCTGCCCACGTCGTCCTCGGCGGCATCGCCAGCTGCCGCCTACCGCAGCGGCACTGAGGCGAAACGAGAAAGGCCGCGGGGTTCGCCCGCGGCCCTTCTCATGCGATGACCCGTCAGCTGCCGACCAGGGCGTCCACGAAGGCGACCGGGTCGAAGGGGGCCAGGTCGTCGGCGCCCTCGCCGAGGCCGACCAGCTTGACGGGGACGCCCAGCTCGCGCTGGACGGCGATGACGATGCCGCCCTTGGCCGTGCCGTCGAGCTTCGTCAGGGCGATACCGGTGATGTCCACGACCTCACGGAAGACGCGGGCCTGCACCAGGCCGTTCTGGCCGGTCGTGGCGTCCAGGACGAGCAGCACCTCGTCGACCGGGCCCTGCTTCTCGACGACGCGCTTGACCTTGCCGAGCTCGTCCATCAGGCCGGTCTTGGTGTGCAGCCGGCCGGCGGTGTCGATGAGCGCGGTATCCACACCGAGCTCCTTGGCCCTGCGGACGGCTTCGAAGGCGACCGAGGCGGGGTCGGCGCCCTCGGCTCCGCGGACGGTGATGGCGCCGACGCGGTCGCCCCAGGTCTCGAGCTGGTCGGCGGCGGCGGCGCGGAAGGTGTCGGCGGCGCCGAGGACCACAGAACGGCCGTCCGCGATCAGCACGCGGGCCAGCTTGCCGGTGGTGGTGGTCTTGCCGACGCCGTTGACGCCGGCGACGAGCACCACGGCCGGGCCCTCGCCCTCCGCGCGCAGCGAGCGCACGGTGCGGTCGAGACTCGGGTCCACCAGCTTGAGCAGCTCCTCCTTCAACAGCTCGCGCAGCTCCTCCGGGCTCCGCGTGCCGAGCACGCGGGTCCGGGTGCGCAGCGCCTCGACGAGCTCCTGGGTCGGACCGATGCCGAGGTCGCTGGTGAGCAGGACCTCCTCGATCTCCTCCCAGGTGTCCTCGTCCAGCTTGTCCCGGGCCAGCAGCGAGAGCAGCCCCTTGCCGACGGTGCTGTTCGAGCGGGCCAGCCGGGAGCGCAGCCGGACCAGCCGGTTGGCGCTCGGCTCCGGGGCCTCCAGCACGGTTTCCGGAGGCGCTGTCCGCGGCTTCTCCTGCTCGACGTCGACGGTGATCGAGTCGGCCGCCTCGAGCAGCGCTCCGGCGGACTCATCCTCCGGCTTCGCCTCCTCGCCGAGCTTGAGCCGCAGGTCCTCGGGGGAACGCCGTTCGGCGGGCGGCAGGATGCGCTCGTCACGCTTGTTCCTCCCCCGCACGACGAGCGCGGCCACCAGGCTCGCGAAGAGTACTCCGGCGATGACGCCGAGAATCACAGTCAACATGATGTCTATTCTGTCAGGAACTTTTCGCTACTCGATCGCGGCCAGGTCGAAGATGAAGCGCATCGCCTCGAGCCGCTTGAAGCCGTGTATCGCGTCGAGGATCTTGGTGACGTCCGACTGGATCATGTTGAGCTTGCCGCCCAGGAACGCGATCTTCTTGCCGACGTAGGCGATCTCGACCTGCGCCTGCGCCGCCGCGACGGGGGTGACGGTGCCCGCGGTGACGAACTCGGCCACGAGCAGGCCGCCGAGCGAGCCGATCAGGATGTTGATGAGCATCTGGATCGTGCCCTCGGCCAGTTGCGCCTCGCTGCGGACCGCGCGCACGCACTCCCACGTCGTGCGCATGCAGCCGGCCAGCGCGTCGAGTTCGTCGAGGTAGACGGCGAGCGCGGGCTCGAAGCGGTCCGCTTCGGGGCCGTCCCACTGCGGCGTGAGCGCGGCGGAGGCAGTGCGCAGCGCGTCGATCTTGGCGGAGAGGTCCTGGTAGCCGGCCTCCCAGATCTTCTCGACCCGCTCGAGTTCGACGCAGTCGCCGGTCAGCCGCTCCAGTGCGTGGAAGGGATTCGGCGCGCCGGTGTGGTCGCAGATGAAGAAGACGAGCTTTTTCTCAAGGGTGCTCAAACCCGGAATCGGAATCGCCGGAATATGAAAATGCGACATGCGCGTGCGCCCGAACTCCGCGAGGTGCTCCTCGTCGACCTTTTCCGGCGCGTGCTTGTCGTAGCTCGACGGGTCCTCGGCCACGGCGTCGTATCGGTGTGTCCAATGCATGGCTTCCCCCGGATTACTCCTTCGAAGTGAACTCGGCGACGAAGGACTCGGCCACCTCGCGCGCCTCGGTCAGGTTGACCTGGGTCGCGGGCAGCCGGTCGTGGTACGCGTCGCGCACCTTGGCCGCGTCGATCAGCTTCCCGAAGGCGTGTTCGTGCACGCCCGCGGCGGTCAACTGCTCCCCAAACGTGATACACGCCGCCCGCACGGCGTCGAGCGCGTCGACGACCGCCCCGGCGCGGCCCGGTTCCACCCCCGGCAGAACCCTGACAAGCCTGACTTCCCCACCCGACTCGGCCATGCGGAGCAGCGTACCGAGCCGGATGGGGGATGGGAAGACTCCGAATCAGGCGTCCACCGGTGCGGCCTGCGCGGGTACCTGATCGCGCATCCTGCCGTCGTCGTGGCGCAGCTTCTGCGAGATGACCGTGGTCACGCCGTCGCCGCGCATGGACACGCCGTAGAGCGCGTCCGCGACCTCCATGGTGCGCTTCTGGTGGGTGATCACGATCAGCTGCGAGTTCTCCCGCAGCTCCTCCATGATCGCGATCAGCCGCTGCAGGTTGGTGTCGTCCAGCGCCGCCTCGACCTCGTCGCCGCCGGAGAGCAGCGAGAGCCGCTTGACCTTCTTGCCCGGCGGACGCGCCTCGACCTCGATGCCCGTGGTCAGCATGTCGTTCGGGTCGGTCAGGTACAGCCGGCCCTCGCCGCCGGGGAACAGCCGGGAGAACACGCCCACGAACTCGCGCTCGGTGTCCGCATAGGCCTCGGCGAAGACCTGCCGGACCCGCTCGTCCACGTCGTCGACCACCTGGAGCAGGTCGGCGCGCGTCTTCTTGAGGTCCTCGAGCTGCTCGCTGAGGAACTTGAAGCGCTCCTCCATCGCCGCGAACTCCTCGAGCGCGAGCGGATTGACCTTGCCCAGCGCGGCGTAGTCGCGCTCGGCCTGCTTCAGCCGCTTCTCCTGCTCGGGGCGGACGAACTCGATGTAGCCGGGCTCTCCGTCCGCGCCGACGACCGGGACCGGGACCTCGGGGCCGTACTCGGCGACCAGCGCCTCGACCTCGATTCCGTGCTCCTCCATCGCCTTCTCTTCGAGCTGCTCGAGCCGCATCCGCTTCTCGGCGCGGGCGACCTCGTCCCGGTGCGCCACGTCAGTGAGCTGATCCAGCTCTCCGGCCAGCTCGCGCCCGCGGGCACGCAGCAGGCTGAGGCGCGCCTCGCGCTCGGCCCGCTCCCGCTCCGCCTGCTCGCGCATCGCCCCGGCCTGGGCCAGCGACACCTCCAGGCAGGCGAGCGTCTGCTTCACACCGGAGACGACCGCCTGCGCGACCCGCACCTGCGCGCTCGCAGCGGCCTGACGCTCGGCCGCGCGGTTGCGCGCCTCCCGCTCGGCGGCCGCGCCACGATCCAGCGCGTCGGCACGGCCGGCCAGCGACCTGGCCCGCTCCTCGCCGGTGCGCACCGCGAGGCGCGCCTCCATCTCGGCCGCCCGCGCGGCGGTGGCCTCGGCGGCGAGCTCGTCGCGCGCGTCGGTCGAGGCCTCCTCGTCCTCTGCGAGGGTCTCGGCAGCGGTGGCGGCCTCCTCGTGTTCGAGTTCGAGGTCGGCGAGGGTGTTCTCATCCTTCCCCTTGGCCAGCTCCGCGGCCTCGGCCGCCTTGGCGTACCGCTCGACCTCGGCCAGCGCGGCGCGCGCCTGGCCGCCGAGCCGGCCGAGCTGCTGGGCCACGGAGGCCTTCTGCGCGTCGGCGGCACGGCGCTCGGCGACGAGCGCGTCAAGGTGCTGCTTCGCGGCACGCTGCTGCTCGGTAGCCTCCTCGAGCTCGCCGCGCAGCCGGCGGGACCGCTCGATCGCCTCGGCCAGCTTCTCCGCGGCCTCGTCCACCGCCGCCTGGATCTCCAGCAGCGAGGGAGCGCTGGAGGAACCGCCGTGCGCGAGGTGCCGGCCGAGCACGTCGCCCTCGCGGGTGACGGCGATCAGCTCGGGCCGCAGCTCGATCAGCCTGCTGGCCTCGCCGAGGTCGTCCACTATGGCCATGCCGTGCAGCAGCCGCTGCACCGAGGCGCTCATCTCCGCCGGAACGCTCACCAGCCCGGTGAGGTAGCGCGCGTACGACGGCAGCTCCGGAAGCTCAGCGCCCTGATAGGGCGCGCCGCCGACCAGTATGGCCGCGCGGCCCTTGTCCTCGGCCTTGAGCAGCCGGATCGCGTTGACGGCGGTGTCCGAGGATCCGACCGCGACGGCGTCCGCGGCGGCTCCGAGCGCGGCGGCCACGGCCGTCTCCGCGCCCTGTTCGATCGTCAGTATCGCGGCGACGGAGCCAAGCAACCCGGAGAGCAGGTCCGTCGCGGCGAGCAGCGCGCCCGCGCCGTCCTTGCGGTTGAGGCCGAGTTCGAGCGCCTCTTTCCGCGCGGCGAAGGAGCCGCGCTCGCGCTCGGCGTCGCGCTCGGCCGCGCGCAGGGCCGTCAGCTGGTCCTCGGCCTCGGCGACGGCGGTCGTGGCCTCCTCCACCTCGGCGTCCAGGCCGTCGCCGTCCTCGATGCCCTCGACCTGGGCCTTGAGCTCGTCGTACTCCTGCTGCACGGCGGCGGCACGGCCCCGCGCGTCCTCGTGCGCGGTCCGCAGACGGCCGAGCTCCGCGTCGGCGGCGGTCAGCTTCGAGCGCACCGCGCCGACCCGGCCGGCCAGCTTCGCCAGGTTCTCCCTGCGGTCCGCGGCCGAGCGGACCGCCGCGGCGAGGCGGCGCTCCTCGGCCCCGTGCGCGGACTCGGCCTCGCCGCGGCGGCGCACCGCGTCGGCCAGCGCCTCCTGGGCCTGCGCGATCTCCTCGGCGAGCGCGTCCTCCTGCTCGCGGATGTACTCGGCCTCGCGCTCCATCTCGTCCGGGTCGCGGCCCTGCCGCTCGGTCTGCGCGCCCTGGGCCAACTGGGTGAGGTTGCGCACCCGCTCCCCGGCCAGCGACCCCGTCCCGCGCAGCCGGAACTCGTCCGCGAGCAGCCGGAGCCGTGCGTCGCGCAGGTCCGCCTGGATCGCCACGGCGCGCCGGGCCACCTCGGCCTGCCGGCCGAGCGGCTTGAGCTGGCGGCGCAACTCCGTGGTCAGGTCGTTGATCCGGGTGAGGTTGGCCTGCATCGCGTCCAGCTTCCGCAGCGCCTTCTCCTTGCGCTTGCGGTGCTTGAGTACGCCGGCGGCCTCCTCGATGAACGCGCGCCGCTCCTCGGGGCCGGCCCGCAGCACGGCGTCGAGCTGGCCCTGGCCGACGATGACGTGCATCTCGCGGCCGATGCCGGAGTCGGAGAGCAGTTCCTGGATGTCGAGCAGGCGACAGGGGCTGCCGTTGATCGCGTACTCGGAGCCGCCGTTGCGGAACATGATCCGCGAGATGGTGACCTCGGTGTAGTCGATCGGCAGGGCGCCGTCGGTGTTGTCGATGGTCAGGCTGACCTCGGCGCGGCCCAGCGGCGGGCGGCCGGCGGTGCCCGCGAAGATGACGTCCTCCATCTTGCCGCCGCGCAGCGACTTCGCGCCCTGCTCGCCCATGACCCACGCCAGCGCGTCCACGACGTTCGACTTGCCGGAGCCGTTGGGGCCCACGACACAGGTGATGCCGGGCTCGAAGCGCATGGTGGTGGCCGAGGCGAAGGACTTGAAGCCGCGCAGGGTCATGCTTTTGAGGTGCACGTCGTTTTGAGTTCCTGTCCAGTGGCTTACCGACTACTCCACTCAGCCTACCGGCCGAGATGTCGGGAAGAGCAGAAGGGACGCCTCGGCGTCCCTTCGATTCTTCTAGGCGTACATCCGGGCCTTACCCGTGTCGTACGCCGGTGATGAAGTTATGGGTGGTGCGGCAGGGGCCGCTCAGGTGAGCACCGGCTCCCGCTCCTTGACGGCCGCCAGCAGTTCGCGGTCGAAGGAGTCGGAGTGCACGGCCGCGGCCAGCGCGTCGTTCTCCGCCTTGGTACGCCCGAGCTCGTCCTCCAGGTCGCGTACACGCTGCCGCAGCCTCCGGACTTCGGCGAGCATCCGCGGGTCCGCTCCCCCGATGTGTCCGAGTAGTGCCTTAGCCATTCCAGGGTCCTCCACGTCGAGTGGACCGACACGGCCGGTCAGGATGCCGTGTCGCCATTGTTTTCACCGTCGGCTCACGCCACGGTGGCTTGTGTTCCACGCCTCCCGCCCGAAGAAGTCCTGGGCACGGCAAGGGCCACGCGGCGGGGCTGGAGGGGTGTGCAACGTACACACAGGCACAGCTTCCACTGGCGGTCCCTCGCGCAAAATGGGCAGGTGCGCGGGGTTCTAGCGTCTCACCACGGGGGCCCTGGGTCAAATCCAGCGGCACTTCGCGTCCCCCGCCAGGTTTAGCCGCCCGCGGCGGGTGGTAAAGCAGAACGCTCACACTCCGTGCCGACGGCGTCGCCCCCGGCGCACGCGGGCGTCGGGAGCGATGGATCTTTCACCTGGATTCAGCCGAACGGTCGCGGACCATTCTTGTGGATCTTCGTATTTCAGGCCCGCGGGAGCTTCTCCAGCTGCGTCTCGATTCGGGCGAGATCCGCCTCGGCCGTCGCCAGCCGGGTGCGGATCTTGTCCACGACCGGCTCCGGGGCCTTCGCCAGGAACGCCTCGTTGCCCAGCTTCGCGTTGGCCGCCGCGATCTCCTTGGCCGCCGCCGCCTGATCCTTCGTCAGCCGGGCCCGCTCGGCCGCCACGTCGATGGTGCCGGACAGGTCGAGCTCCACGGTCGCCAGCGCGGTCCGCAGCGTCGCCGTGGCCGCGAAGCCCTCCGCGGGCTCGGTCAGCCTGGCCAGCGAACGGAGGTCGGTCTCGTGTGCGGCCAGCGAACCCTGGAGAACCAGTCGGCCCGGCACCCGCTGACCCACGTTCAGACCCTGGTCCGAACGGAAGCGGCGCACCTCGGTCACCGCTTCCTGGAGCGCCAGGATGTCCGCCTCAGCCGTCGCGTCACGCAGCGTCTCATCCGCGGTCGGCCAGGAGGCGACCACGATCGACGTGCCGCCGGTGAGCGTCGTCCACAGCTCCTCGGTCACGAAGGGGATGTACGGGTGCAGCAGACGAAGCGTCGCGTCCAGCACGTGGCCGAGCACCGCGCGCGTGGACTCCGCCGCCTGTCCCCCGGCCATCAGCGGCGCCTTGACCAGCTCCACGTACCAGTCGAACACCTCGTCCCAGGCGAAGTGGTACAGCGCATCGCAGGCCTTCGCGTGCTGGTAGTCCTCCATCAGCGCGTCCACCTCGGCGGTCACCGCGGTGAGCCGGGACAGGATCCAGCGATCCGCGGTGGAAAGATGCTCCTTCGCGGGCAGCCCGGCCACGGTCGCGCCGTTCATCAGCGCGAAGCGGGTGGCGTTCCAGACCTTGTTGCAGAAGTTCCGCGAGGCCTGGCACCACTCCTCGCCGGTCGCCAGGTCGACGCCCGGGTTCGCGCCGCGGGCGAGGGTGAAGCGGGTCGCGTCCGCGCCGTACTTCTCCACCCACTCCAGCGGGTCGATGCCGTTGCCCAGCGACTTCGACAGCTTCCGGCCGAACTGGTCGCGCACCAGGCCGTGCAGCGACACGGTGTGGAACGGGATCGAGCCCTCGGGGCCGCGGTCCTTCATCGCGTAGAGGCCGAACATCATCATCCGCACGACCCAGAAGAACAGGATGTCGTAGCCGGTCACCAGTACGGAGGTCGGGTAGAACTTGCGCAGGTCGTCAGTGTCGTCCGGCCAGCCGAGCGTGGAAAAGGGCCACAGGCCGGAGGAGAACCAGGTGTCCAGCACGTCCGAGTCCTGGCGCCAGCCCTCCGCCTCGGTGCCCGGCGCGTCATCATCCGGGCCCACGCAGACGATCTCGCCGTTCGGGCCGTACCAGACCGGGATTCGGTGCCCCCACCACAGCTGCCGGGAGATGCACCAGTCGCGCAGGTTGTCGACCCACTGGAAGTAGCGCGGCTCAAGCTCCTTCGGGTGGATCTTCACCCGGCCGTCGCGCACCGCGGCGGCGGCGTCGGCGGCCAGCGGGCCGACCTTCACCCACCACTGCATCGACAGGCGCGGCTCGACCACCGTGTCGCAGCGCGAGCAGTGGCCCACCGCGTGCACGTAGGGCCGCTTCTCGGCCACGATCCGGCCCTCTTCGCGCAGCGCGGCGACCACGGCCGGGCGCGCCTCGAAGCGGTCGAGCCCGAGGAACGGACCGTGCACGGTGATCACGCCGCGCTCGTCCATGATCACGAGATTCTCGAGGCCGTGCCGCTGCCCGATCTCGAAGTCGTTCGGGTCGTG
>WNGR01039110.1_pt1 | contig 10308 bp, 8 predicted proteins | sample 5407581 | NCBI WGS metagenome assembly WNGR01 (sample SAMN13153383, study PRJNA577476) | soil metagenome | isolation source: 80 cm soil or saprolite under Garry oak tree replicate 2 | place: USA:California | collected 2016-06-15
TCAGCACGTCAAAACCCTTGCGCGGCACCACTGCGCCGACCGACAGCAACCGCACGACGCTGTCCAGGCTGCCTCGCGCCAACGGCGCCGGATCGCTGCCCGGCCTTGCAACGGTAATGCGCGCGGCGGGCACGCCGTAATCGGACGCGACCAGCCGTGCCGTGGCAGCACTGGTGACGACAACGCCTTGCACGGCGGCGAGGGCGGTCCGCTCACTTGTGCGCAGCGCGTCAGCCTGCTCCACGGACAGTCCCGATTCCAGCGCGAGCGGATGATGCACCAGCGCCAGTAACGGATTACGGCCGGCAAGCTGTGATGCGGTTTCCGGCAAAACGCCGAGCGCCAATCCGTCGACGACGATGATGCGGCCAGCGGGCGTCGCGAGCAGCCGCGTCCGCGCCACCGTGCGCGTCGCTTCGTTGGGCCAGGGGAAGCCTTCGCCAAGGTTGAGGAGATCGATCTGCCAACCGAAATGGCCAAGCTCAGCAATCATGCGCCGGTCATAGGCATAGCCACCCGTCGGGGTCGCGAGATCCCCCGGCACGGCGAACGCCAAACGCTTTACCACAAATCCGCCTCGTACCAGGCGCGCGCGACATGTGACTCAGAGAGAGTGACGCGTATCGCCTTGAGTTCGCGGCCATTGCGCCCAAGCTTGTCGGCGCGGGCGTCTTCGGCCAGCCGCTCGAAAATATACTTGGTGAGAAATTCGGTGGTGGTGTTGCTACCCTTGAATTCAGGCACGTCGTCGAGATTACGATAGTTCAGCGCCGCCACCACGGCCTTGAGCGCCTCATGCGCGCGGCCGATGTCGATGACGATGCCGTTGTCATCGAGCGTCTCGGCGGAGAAGGCCGCGTCGATGACGAAGGTCGCGCCGTGCAGCGCCTGCGCCGGCCCGAACACGGCGCCGCGGAACGAATGAGCAATCATGATGTGATCGCGGACTTCTACGGCGAACAAGGGACCTCCTCAAGGATAAGTAATGAGCTGGCAGAGTATGCCACTCTTGGCGTCAAGAATATCGGGCAGCCGCCGCGTCAAATCGTGAAACGCAACCGAAGGCGCCAGCAGCGCGTCGAGCCGCGCATCGGCCAGCAGAGCGAGTGCCGCGGCGAGCCGCCGGCCATGGGTCCAGCGCGGCCGGTGCGATGGCGCGATCCGTCCAACCTGGCTCGACACCAGCCGCAGCCGACGGCTATGGAAGGCGCCGCCGAGGGGGGCCGCCACCGGCGCGTCTCCGTACCAGCTCAATTCAAGCACGGTTGCCTCCTCACCGGCGAGCGCGAGGGCCATGCCAAGTCCGGCCGGATTGCCGCTGGCGTGGACGACGAGGTCGCAGTCGCCCTTTGCCGTTTCGGGCCTCGCAAAGCCAACACCAAGGGCTTGCGCTAATTCCGCACGTGCCGGGTTGATGTCGACGAGCGTGACCTCCGCGCCGGGAATCCGCCCGCACAAATACGCAACCAGGGAGCCGACGACGCCGGCGCCGACGACCGCGATGCGGTCGGCCGGGCCCGGCGCCGCGTCCCAGACCGCATTGAGCGCGGTCTCCATATTGGCGGCCAGCACCGCACGTTGCGGCGGTAGATTTTCCGGCAGCACCATGGCGGCGCTCGCCGCGATGTTGAAGATATTCTGGTGCGGGTGGAGCGTGAATACCGTGCGTCCGAGCAGGGCTTCCGTCCCGCCTTCGATCCGGCCGACCGTGGCGTAGCCGTATTTCACCGGAAACGGAAAGTTGCCGGCCATGAACGGCGCGCGCATGCGTTCGAACTCACTCTGGGGCACGCGCCCGGCAAGCACGAGCGCCTCGGTGCCGCGGCTGACCGCGCCGTAAAGCGCCCGCACGCGTACGTCGCCCGCTTCGGGCGGCGCCAGCGTTTCCTGGCGGATCTCGGCTTGTCCGGGCCCGCTATACCAGAGCGCCTGGGCAACCTGTTCGGGCCGGCCGATCGTCACTTTACTTTTTCCCCGGATTGGACTTTGGGATGGTTCGCGGTGTTATATCATCCAGTTTGCACTGTCCGCCGAAGGATTAGAAGTCGTAACCGCGTGTTAGAGCGCTCTTCACCGCAAGCCTTGCAGGCCGATGCCGCCGGACGCGATATTTCCGGCCGGCGCGTGCTGTTTGCTGTCTTGTTTGCAGCCACGATGGCCGGAATCCTGCGGCTCGCGGCGCTGGCGCTGGCGCCGGGCGGCTTCGACATCATCGACATAACGCTGCTGGCGCTGTTCGCGGTCACGCTGCCCTGGATGGTAGCGGGATTCTGGAACGCCGTGATCGGGTTTCTGATCGTGCGTCTTGCCGCCGATCCGATTGCGGCGGTAATGCCGGCGGCGGCGCGCATCCGGGGCGACGAGCCGGTGACGGTGTCGACCGCGATCCTGTTGTGCATCCGCAACGAGTCGCCGGAACGGATGATTCGCAATCTCGAGCCGATGCTGGCGGGCCTCGACATCGCCGGTTGCGGCGAGCGTTTCAATCTCTACGTGCTCAGCGACACCAGCGACGCGAAGATCGCAGGCGACGAGGAGGCGTGCTTCGCCGCGTTCACCGCGCGCTGGCGAGACCGGGTCGCGATCACCTATCGGCGCCGTACGGTCAACACTGGCTACAAGGCCGGTAACATCCGTGAATTCTGCCAGCGCTGGGGCGGCAAACATGATTTCGCGGTAACACTCGACGCCGACAGTTTCGTGACTGCCGACGCCATTCTCCGTCTCGTTCGCATCATGCAGGCGGATCCCAAGCTCGGCATTCTCCAGGGGCTGATCGTCGGTCTTCCGTCTACCAGCGCCTTCGCGCGGGTCTTTCAGTTCGGCATGCGGCTTGGCATGCGCTCCTACACCATTGGCAGCGCCTGGTGGCAGGGTGATTGTGGGCCCTATTGGGGCCACAACGCGGTACTGCGACTTAAGCCGTTCATCGCACATTGCGCCCTGCCGGTTCTGTCCGGGAACGGAACGGAAGATCGCCATATCCTCAGCCACGATCAGATCGAGGCGGTGCTGATGCGCGCCGCCGGCTACGACGTGCGCGTGTTGCCGCAGGAGGACCTCGGCTGGGAGGAGAATCCGCCAACTTTACTCGAGTTCATCCGCCGCGATCTGCGCTGGTGCCAGGGCAACATGCAGTATTGGCGTTTTCTCTCGCTTCCGGGACTGAAGCCGGTAAGCCGCTATCAGTTGGCGCTGGCTATCCTGATGTTCATCGGCTCCCCGGCCTGGATCGGGCTGCTGGTGCTCGGCACGCTCGCGCTGGCATTCTCTGACACGCCCGCCAGCTTCATTCGCGCCGACGCCGGCATGGCTCTGTTGGTGTGCGTGCTGGTGATGTGGTTTTCGCCGAAGATCGCGAGCGCCATCGACATATTGTTGCGCCCAGAGCTTCGCCGCGCGTTTGGCGGCACCGGATTATTCATCATCAATTACGTCATCGAAACCGTGTACTCGATCCTGCTTTGTCCGATCCTGTGGTTCGGCCACACGATCTTCCTCACCGGCCTGCTGTTCGGCCGCGAAATTGGCTGGATCGGTCAGACCCGTGACGATCACGCGGTGCCACTCACGCAGGCGCTACACAATTTGTGGCCGCACACGCTGCTCGGATGCGCCGCGCTCGGCCTGTTGGCGGTGACACAGCCGGCCGGTATTCCCTATGCGCTGTTGCTCGCCGCCGGGCCGGCGCTGGCGATCCCGTTTGCCATGGTGACCGCGTGGCCTTTGCTCGGCAGTTTTGCCGCCCGGGTCGGCATCGGCCGGCTGCCCGAAGAGACGGCGAGGCCGGCGGTGCTGCTGGCGCTGGCGTTGCCCGCGATCGAGTCGGCGGCGCCGTCGCCGCGGCCAAGTTCGGTCTGAGGCGGTGCTCGAAGGCCTCAGGACGGCGCGCGGCATCATCCGGTCACTTCGCATCTATTACGGCGATAGGTCGCGTGCGGTGGCGATGGACCGGCTCTATGGCGGCTTCGTGCGGCGTGGTGACCGGGTGTTCGATGTCGGCGCCCATGTCGGCGACCGCGTGGCCTCGTTCCGCCGGCTGGGCGCGCGGATCGTCGCGGTCGAGCCGCAGCCCGCCATGGTCAAGGTGCTCAAGCTATTTTACGGGCGCAGCGTCGATGTCGCGATCGAGGCAGTGGCCGTCGGCTGCAGCGTTGGCACGACCACGATGCTGATCAACGCCGATAATCCTACCGTCTCGACGGCGTCGCGTGAGTTCGTGAGCGCCGCGCGCGATGCGCCCGGCTGGGAAACGCAGCGCTGGATCAAGGCGGTGCCGGTGCCGGTGACGACGCTGGATGCGCTGATCGGCAAGTATGGCGCGCCGGCCTTCATCAAAATCGACGTCGAAGGCTTTGAGGAAGAGGCGCTGCGGGGACTCACGCATGCGGTCAAGGCGCTGTCCTTCGAGTTCACCACAATCCAGCGCGATGTTGCGCTCGCCTGCATCGAACGCTGCATTACGCTCGGATATAGGCGGTTCAACGCCGCGCTTGGCGAAAGCCAGGCTTTTGTGAATGCCGATTGGGTCGGCGGCGAAGAGATCGCCCGTTGGCTGACCGGGCTGCCATACGAGACCATCGTGACCTTCGACGCAAAGTTCGTCTACGAGTACATCGCCAAGGGTGTGCTCGGTGACTGGCAGTCCCCGGTCATGACTGTGCTGTGGGGCGTGATCGATCCGATTGCGCCCGGCCCGGGCAGCATGTTCCTGCTGATCGCGACCTCCTACTGGCTGGGCTTTGGCCTCCTGGCATTGGCGGTGGCACGCCGCTCCGCCCGTGTCGCGTTATGGCTGCCGCTGTTGGCGCTGCTGCCGCCGGCCTTCGTCTTCGTCGGGATCATCTGGCGCGACATGCTGTTCGCGATCTCCTGGTTGCTGGCCGCAGCAATCGTCTTCGCCGCCGCCGAACGTGACGCGCCGCTTCGCGTGCCGGTGCAAGTGCTGGCGCTCGCATTGTGCGCATTCGGTGTCTTGCTGCGTCCGAATGCAGTGATCGCCGCGCCGATCCTCGGCGCGTACATCGCCTGGCCGTGCCGAATGTACCTGAAACGAACGGCGATCCTGTTGGTCCCGGCGATGGTGGGTTTCTTCGGTCTGGTGCAGGTGGTCTATTACGGCGCACTGGGCGCGACGCGGCAATACCCGTTGCAGACGATCATGGTGTTCGACCTCGGAGGCATCAGCCACTTCACCAAGCAGAATCAGTTTCCCGTAGCCTGGAGCGAGCCTGAGAGCGCACTGCTCTTGAACAACTGCTACCAGCCGACCCAGTGGGACATCTATTGGCGGCTGGAGCCTTGCGATTTCGTGATGCGCCGACTGGAAAAAGAGCAAGGCCTGTTCGGCACGCCTGCAATTACCGAAGCCTGGGCGCGCGCGGTCATGCGCCATCCGTTAGCCTATCTCAGGCATCGCACGGCGTTCATGTGGAATTTCCTTGCCGGTGACAACCTCACGATGTGGCTCGACGACATCGAGGGTTCGACTGAGACCGTATTTCCGGATCGACCGGCCTTCCTCGCACTGGTCGCAGTGCACGACGTGCTCAAGCTGACGCCGCTGTTCCGGGTTGGCTCGTGGTTGCTGGTTTGCATCATCGTATGCGGGGTCGCCTGGAGGCGACGCGAGACGCCAGAGGGGGCGTTCGCGCTCGGCGTTTGCGGATCGGCTGCCGTCTATGTGCTGACCTTTGTCGCGGTCGGCGTCGCGTCGGACTTCCGTTACGGCTATTGGGCTGTTCTCGCCGGCATCGTTGGTGGCGTCGTCGCCGCGCTGTACCGGCCCAGGCCCCGCGTCCCGGCGCACAGCACCTTTGCGCGCCGGAAGGAATCCTGAGCAACGAAGCCAGCCTATTTGTTCTCGGCAGGGGGCGCAGGTGCTGCGGAGGGCGTGCCCGCGGCGGGGGCGGACGATGGTGCCGTCCATGCCTTGTAATCAGCTTCCGAGACGCCCGGCAGTTTTTTCAGGAACGCGACGATCGACCAGATCTCATCGTCCTTGACACCCGCCAGCGCGAAGCTTGGCATGCCGGTCATGTTGATGCCGTTCTTGACCACCCAAAACAACTTTGCCGGCGAACGATGGTCGACGACGTCCTTCAAATCCGGCGGATCGGGATGCAGTCCTTCGGAGAATTTGGCCCATGTGACGCCTGGCCCGCCATGACAAGTGGTGCAGCCATGAGCGGCAAACGCTTTGGCGCCGGCCTGCACGCTGGCAGGATCGTTGATGGAAGCTGGAGGCTGGTCAAGTGCGTGGCGATCGATCGACGCCGTGCGCACCTGGGTCAGCGCCCAAGTGACAACGCCCGGGTCTTCGGCGGTCCCTGCGACACTATAATAGCCTCCGAAAAAGAAGATCGCTGCGCCGGCGCCGGCAAGGATTGCCAGCCCGCCAACCTTTGCAAGGACACTCATGTCGGTCTCCAACGCGTTGTTGTGCACGCCAATGGCGGGAAATAATACATCGGCCGACGGTGCGCGCGCGTTACGATATCGTGACCATGGCCTCGCCGGGTGCCCTTTGCCGGAACCATATACTGCAATGAAGCTTGGATCAGCCTTAATGACAGTGGACGCCCTCCCGCGGGGCGCGCGGGCGCCACACCACACTTCCACCGTGGTCGAAGCATGATGCGCGCTGCACGTGCTAGTTCTCCGTCGTCGGATCAAGCCGCACCCGAAAGCATTGCGATGAAACGAGAAGCCATCCGCGTCGAACCGCTGTCTTCCTATCTTGCGAAATGGAAGGCGCCGATCTCGCCGGTCACGCGTGCCGGCAATATGGTGTTTGTCTCGGGGTTCCCGCCGTTCGATCCCGAGACGGGTGAGATTCTGCAGACCGCGGGCACAAGCCTGCAGAATGTGATGAAGTGCAACATCTACTGCACCTCGGCCAAGCACTTCCCGGTCGTCAACGCGATCTACGCGCGTTATTTCCCCGAAAATCCGCCCGCACGCATCTTCGTCTGCGTGCCGGAATGGCCGGGGCCGTTCGACATCGAAATCGATTGCGTCGCGGTGATCTAGTTCACAGGTCTTGCCGGGTTAATCGCCCATGCGGTGCCACCAGTTTGGCGGGCGACTTGCTTTGCGCCTCACCTCCTGTCAACGCCATCACCGAAACCGTCACCACGCGGTCGATAATGCCGGCGACGTCGTTGAGATCGCACAAGCCTTCCGACAGCTTTGTCAATCGCTCGCCGTCGCGGATGGTCTGGTGCGCCATCGCGAGCGCGAAATGCAGCCCCCAATAGAGCTCGACCTCGCTGCAGTCGGGCAGTGAGCGCCGCATCGCGGCGGCGAATTTCCGCAAGTGATCGATTTCGCGATTCTTGATGCGGCGGATCGGCGGCACCGATTCGATCGAGGCCCGGATCATGAAACGCGCCGCCGCCGAGCGCTCGCGGTCGGGGCCGAGACAACCGCGCAGCGTCGGTCCCACCAGCGCGCGCAGAATAGAATCGATATTGGCGCGTCCGCCGCCGGCTGCTTCCGCCGCTTTCAGTTCGTTGAGCCGCTCGCGGTTGGTGGCGAGGCTGCGGGTGACGAACAGTTCGGCGATCAGCTCATCCTTGGAACCAAAATGATAGTTCACCGCCGCGAGATTGACGTCCGCTGCGGCCACGATATCGCGCAGCGTGACGTCGGCGAAGCCGCGATCCGCATAAAGCCGTTCGGCGGCGCAGAGGATCGCGGTTCTGGTGTGATCCGACGCCATATCATGGGCCTATGCGACAAGTGCAAACTGGCGGAGTTGCATTTCAAACAGTTGTATGAAACTATGGTTTGAAGGCCGGAATGTCAATGCGCATGACGCATCGCCACTCCGGCCGATATCGCGCCGGCCGCCACCGCCGCGCTGACACGCGCGATAAGTAGTCTTGCGGTAAATAGTCTTGCGGTGAACAGGCTGCGGGGAGACAGTGCCGCCAAAGTTTTCGCCCAAAAATGTGAGGAACGCCCAATGGACTTCAACATGTCTGACCGTCAGCGCGAATGGCTCAACCGTGTGGAATCGTTCATGCACAAGCATGTGCGGCCCGCCGTGCCGATCTACAAGCAGCAGGACGAAGCCGGCGAGCGCTGGAAGGCTATACCGATCCTGGAAGAACTGAAGAAGAAGGCGCGCGCCGAAGGTCTGTGGAACATGTTCATGCCGCCGTCGGCGCACGAGGACGATGAATTCCGCGGCGCGGGATTGACCAATCTGGAATACGCGCCGCTCGCCGAGCAGATGGGCCATATCGGCTGGGCCTCGGAAGTGTTCAATTGCTCGGCGCCCGATACCGGCAACATGGAAGTGTTGATGCGGTACGGCACCAAGGAGCACAAGAAGAAGTGGCTTCGCCCGCTGATGGACGGCCAAATCCGTTCCGCCTTCCTGATGACCGAGCCCGCGGTGGCGTCGTCGGATGCCACCAATATCGAAACCAGCATCAAGCGCGACGGCGATCATTACGTGATCAACGGCCGCAAATGGTGGTCGTCCGGCGTCGGCGATCCGCGCTGTCAGGTTCTGATCGTGATGGGCAAGACCGATACCAGCGCGCCGCGTCATCAGCAGCAGTCGCAGATCCTGGTGCCGCGCGATGCCAAGGGCATCACGGTCGAGAAAATGCTGCCGGTGTTCGGTTTCGACGATGCGCCGCACGGCCACGCGCAGGTGCTTCTTGAAGACGTCCGCGTTCCCGCCAGCAACATTCTGCTCGGCGAGGGCAGGGGCTTTGAGATCGCGCAGGGCCGTCTCGGTCCCGGCCGCATCCATCACTGCATGCGCACCATCGGCAAGGCCGAGGAAGCACTTGAGAAAATGGTGAAGCGGCTGTCGTCGCGCACCGCGTTCGGCAGGAAGATCATCGAATATTCGATCTGGGAGCAGCGCATTGCGGAAGCCCGCACCGATATCGAGATGAACCGCCTGCTGTGCCTGAAGGCGGCCGACATGATGGACAAGGTCGGCAACAAGTCCGCGCAGCTCGAGATCGCCATGATCAAGGTGGCGGCGCCCAATATGGCGCTGAAGATCATCGACAACGCCATTCAGGCGTTCGGTGCCGCCGGCGTTTCCGACGATGCCGGTCTGGCGCGCGATTACGCCTCGATGCGCACGATGCGCCTCGCGGACGGCCCGGACGAGGTCCATAACCGAGCCATTGCCAGACTTGAACTTCGGAAGTATGCAAACGCTCCCACTACGCACTAACGGGGGCCCGCAAATGGCGCTCCTTAAAAAAACTTGAGGGAGCGTCATCGTGGCCGACGGCGTCAGAAGAGATGAGGAATTTTCGGGCACCAAACCCGTCGAGGAGCGGCATCGGATCGACGAGATGCGGCTCGACGGCTGGATGCGCGACCATGTCGAGGGCTATCAGGGACCGCTGACCGTTCTGCAATTCAAGGGCGGTCAGTCGAATCCGACCTACCGGCTCGATACCCCCGATCGCTCCTACGTGATGCGCCGCAGGCCGTTCGGCAAATTGCTGCCGTCGGCGCACGCGGTCGATCGCGAATTTCGTGTCATCGCAGCATTGAGCAAACAGGGCTTTCCAGTCGCGAAGGCCTATGCGCTATGCACCGACGATACGGTGATCGGCTCGGCCTTCTACATCATGTCGATGGAAGAGGGGCGGGTGTTCTGGGATCCCACGCTTCCCAGCCAGACGCCGGAAGCACGGCGCGCGATCTTTGCCAGCAAGATCGAGACGCTGGCGAAACTGCACACCTACGATCCGCAAGCAATCGGGCTTGGCGATTTCGGCAAGCCCGGCAACTATTTCGCGCGCCAGGTCGATCGCTGGACCAAGCAGTATCGCGCGTCCGAAACCCAGCACATTCCCGAATTCGAGAAACTGGCCGAGTGGTTGCCGAAGACCGTGCCGCAACAGCAGCGGGTTTCGATCGTTCACGGCGACTACCGCCTCGACAACATGATCTTTCATGCCACCGAGCCGCGGGTGCAGGCGGTACTGGATTGGGAACTGTCGACGCTCGGCGATCCGATGGCGGACTTCACCTACCTGCTGATGCAATGGACCATGCCCGGCCTCGCCGGGGCCGACCTCAAGGCGCTCAATATCCCGAGCATGGAAGACGCCGCGCAAATCTACTGCAACGTCACCGGCAGCGCCGTTCCCGACCTGAACTGGTATTTTGCCTATAACCTGTTCCGGCTCGCCGGCATTACCCAGGGCATTGCGGGCCGTGTTCGCGACGGCACCGCGGCGAACGCCAGGGCGATGGAATCCGCCAAGCGCACGGTGCCGCTGTCGCAGGCTTCCTGGGAATACGCGCAGAAGGCCGGCG
>WNGR01012019.1_pt1 | contig 10305 bp, 4 predicted proteins | sample 5407581 | NCBI WGS metagenome assembly WNGR01 (sample SAMN13153383, study PRJNA577476) | soil metagenome | isolation source: 80 cm soil or saprolite under Garry oak tree replicate 2 | place: USA:California | collected 2016-06-15
CGGAGGAACCACCAATGCCGAGCCCCCCGATGAATCGGAAAAACACGAGCGCAAACCAGTTCCATGCAACGGCACAACCAAGAGAAGAAATGACATACAACACAGCCATGGCGCGGAGGCTGTCACGGCGGCCAATTTTATCTCCGGGAATCCCGGCAAACATGGATCCGAGGATCGTCCCCCACAGCGCAACAGAAACTGTCAGGCCCAATGCGGCCGGAGAGAGTCTAAAGGTGTCCGTGAGCGCATGCGTGGTGCCAGCGATGACGGCAGTGTCAAATCCGAAGAGTAGTCCGCCGAGGGCTGCGACCACAGTGCTCTTCAAGAGATAGGGATTAAGTTTCATATCGCCTTTCTATAAGCCAGCGTGATTCCCCCCAGTAGTCATATTCGCAACGCAATAGGTGGACCTGCGGTGCGAGAGAATGCGGAAGAATTGATGCAAAAAGATCAAACGTATGGCGCAAGGATGCGATCGACTGCTGCCAAACTAGACCAATCCGCCCAGGCGAAGAAGCATTCTTCTTGGGGGACATATATAATTCACGTGCTCTAAGACTTTGGAACGATTGACGCATCCGGCCGCTACTGCAAAGAGGGATCTTAGAAAAATGGAACCGACAACCAAGCTCGTCATCGGAATAGATATCGGAGGAACGAAGGTTGCCGGAGGTCTGGTAAATGCTCGCGGAGAAATTTATGTGCGCAGCAGGACGCCGATGATCACAGCCGGTGAGCCTTCGAAAGGCCTCGCCGCGGTGTCCGCCGCGATTCAAGCGTTGTTCCCTGCTGCCGCTGAACCACCGCGAATTGAAGCGATAGGAATCTGTGCTCCCGGGCCGTTGAATCCTCTCACGGGCATCATCATTAACCCGCCGAATCTTGCTATCTGGCATAACTTCCCGTTGGCTGAGGAAATGCGCCGGCTCTACAACGTGAGTGTGAAAATCGACAATGACGCCAACGCGGCAGCTCTGGCGGAAGCAAAGTGGGGCGCGGGGCGCGGCTATCGAAATATTTTCTATGCGAGCATTGGAACCGGCATCGGCACGGGGATTATTTTGGATGGGCGTATCTACCATGGGAGGACCGGTGCGGCGGCGGAAGGCGGTCACATCGGAATCGACGGCAACGGACCAACGTGTAACTGTGGGAAGCGCGGTTGCATTGAAACCTTGGCAGCAGGACCGGCCATCGGGCGGCGTGGCGGTCAGAAACTCTCTAAATATCCGAAGTCGCTGCTGCGCGAGTTGGCCAGCGGAAATGCAGATGCCGTGACCAGCGAGATGGTTGCGAGGGCCTATGCCGCGAGAGACCCGGCTGCTGAAGAAGTGATCCGGGAAACCCTGGATTTGCTGGCCTATTGGCTTGGAAGCATTATCGACCTTCTGGAACCCGACGTCATCGTGATTGGGGGAGGTGTTTCGACGATGCTCGCACCTTTTTTGAATGAGATTCGTGAACGCTGGCGAGGAGCGTGCCTCAATCCGGAGCCGATGGAAATTCCACTGGTACTCGCTCGATACGGGGAAGATGCCGGGATTGCGGGCGCTGCCGCGCTCTGTGAAATTGAGTGACATCTGACGATTTACTTTTTCCCATTCGGGCCCTGGAGAAAAAATGGGCTCCTGAGCGCGCGCGAGCACCCTGGTCGGATCATTCTTGTCGAAAAGGACCCAACCAGTTGAATAAACGTTTTTGTCGTCGGCGCCGTTGTAGATCAGGAAAATGCCATCAGACGTCAAGACCGGCGGAGGGCCTGGTTCGACAACCTGGGAATCAAACGAACCTGGGCGGCTGGAGAGAACCGGATGATCAAGCGCTTCCGTCCAATGGAGCAAGTCTTCGGAGTAGGCAAGGCCCATTTGCGTGTCCTGGCCACGCGCGTCCGCGAGGAAGTACATCCAATATTTGTTATTGATTTTTTGCGGGACGATTGCGCCGGACTTCGTCCATTTCACATTCCACTTGCCCTTGTAGGCAGGAAGGACAATGCCTTGCCGGTGCCAGTGGATCAAGTCGGTGGATGTGGCGAGACAGAGTTGCGCATCCTTTTTATCCGCACCAATTCCATCTACGTTGTTATATCCCGTATATGTCAGATAAAAAGTACTCCCAATTTTGACCAACCTGGGGTCTTCGACTCCGCCGCCCTTTTCATACGGCATTTCCGAAATCAATACCGGTTCCGGCCGACGAACGAAGTGAATCCCGTCATTGCTCGTGGCATAGCCAAGCGATGAGGTGCCCTTGTGGTCTTGGGCGCGATAGAGCATCACAAACTTCCCGTCCTCTTTCACGACCGCGGGGTTGAACGTTCCCGCGGATTCGAATCCGTCACCCCGCGGAGACACGATGGGATCAGGGGAAAGCCGCGTCCACTTTCCGAAAGGCGGCGCAAGTGGTGGAGCAGCGATCGCTGCGACAGCAGATAACACAAGCAGCGGCAACGTAAACTTTTTGGCCTGACTGGCTATGGAAATCAATTCTCTTCGCATTGTTTTCATTACCTTTCCAACCATGGAGCTGGGCAACACCAAGACTGCAACCCCGATTTTCTTCCGTCCAAGAACAAACGAACTGCGATTCAATACTCCGCGAGCAGCCGAACCCAGGCGTGTCCGGGAACCTGCACTGGGCCGCCAATTGATATGCCATCCTGACTGAGATGAACGCCTTGCCCCTGTGCCGGCGGGATAGAGATGGAGGCGGAGCGCCGTTCTGCTGTCGGGTTATACAAGATGAAATTGAGCTGGCGAGGGGGAAACAATTTCGCGTCAAACGCATCAAGCAGATCGAGATTTACCAGCATGAGTTCCCGGTCGCTAACTTGACCCAGGGCCTCATACATCAGGTACATCCATAATGACTCCCCAGCACCGTAGATTTCCTTGCCTACATTTCCGGTTTGGCCGCCAAGTTCGAGGGTGCCGAGATTCTCGAAGGGAATAAATGCCATAGCGGCGCGTTGGCGGTTCCCGGTGCAATCCTGGAAGAAATAAAAATTGTTGCGCCGTTGCTGATCCATAAAACGGAGCAAACCCTCAAAGACGATCCCGCGTTTCAGGATGCCGGTCCAAGGCAGAACAGCCTCGACATTCTCCTTGAACGCCGGATAGAGGATGGAGGCCGCGGCCTGGACCATACCACGCACGTCGTGGGACTTCTGGCTGGGGTCGGAATACCAATAAAACATACGCAATTGTTGGTAGAGCAGATAGTTGGCCTGGTCGCGCATACCGAGTTCCGCCGCAGCCAATGCGCCGTAGGCAAGTTCCTGCGGCTCGTGGAACAGGCGATCCGACGGCACGGTGTACAGAACATGGATTGCGCGCCGCGCTTCCTCCCGGTAGTGCTCTTCAGCGGTCAAACGGTGAGCAAGAATCGCAGCCCATGCGTAGAGGCCGCCTATGGCGTAATTCGTTCCGGCTCCCTCAGCAAGGAGGGTCGAAACCTGATAGTAGATGGGGAAGAGGTAGTCATACTGACGAGCCATTTTCTGTGCGGTCTGGAACGCTTCCAGAAAATGATCCGTAGTTTCCTTGGACCCCGCCAAAGACCCTATCGCAGGGTATTTCACGAGCCCATTCTCAAAGGGATACCAAGAGTCAGTCCTTTCGTTCGGTTTGCGCACGAAGTCATTGCTGATGCTCTGAGTATCCTCGTGGTAGAAGGAGGGCAGCACCGCGAGAAGTTCATTGCACTCAGTTTCGTAGCCCGGCGATGGATGCAACCGGAGATAGAGAAGCGATGGCCATAGGACATCCGCGATGGTCATGAGCTCGAAGTTGTCTGCAGGCTGCTGCCAAATCTGAGAGCTATCCTTGACGTATGCCCGTAGACCGGCGCGTCCATTCACTTCAATCCGAGTCGCCCTCTTCTCCTGCAAGTCCCCCACCGTCGCCGCTGCGAATTCCTTCCAGGTAGTGGCGCAGCCAGGCCATGCAAACCTTTCCTCGAAAAGAGGAAGCAGTGCGGGCATCCAGCGCTCCACGGCTTCTTGCTCAGTAACCAACCGAGTGAGCGGTCTCTGAAGCAGAAACCAGGTGAAATGCACGTCGCCTGCCGGAAGGACGTTGCCCGTTGCCTGTTCCGCGATCAGGCCTACACCAAGGCGCTGGGTTCCATCACGTCCAATTTGTGAGATGGTTGAGCAGCGATAGACCAGAAATCGCGGAAGATTTTCGATCGACATCCACCCCATGTCGCTCACGTCGAAGTACATCATAGTTTCGATGCCAGAGGTCTGATCCAGAAGGTAAACCGCAGGCAAGTCGTTACCATAAGTGCCCAGCGAGTTCCTCGTCGGCTGGGTGAGCGCGACACGCCGCCAGCTTCCCGACTGGCCTTCCATCAGCGTGGAAGTCGAATTCAGCCAGGTGATGATTTGCGGTTCTATTCTGCCGTCTTGATGTAGTCGAATCGGCCTCGGAAGATGGAGCGTGGTTCGAAACCGGAACCAGGGCTCGGCATGGCTTGTGCCCAGAGCGTTGATTTCCGCTGTCCACTCATATTCGAAGCGTTTCCCGTCCAGGCTCACCGCAGCAGCTGTTCCATCACAGATGATTCGTCGACCTTCGCGGCCTACATGAGATGTCATCAACGGGAATGAGGCGCCGGTTACGAGCTGAACACCTGGAAGTGTCGCGGGTTTCCATTCGTCTTCAACGAGCAAGAAGTTCTGGAACGTCAGAGGTGTGCCGACCGGCGAAAGACGGAGTTGCTGCGCGCTACTTTCTAGAATCGTGGAGGAAGGAGAGTTTGCGTCAACGGGGGATGGAAAGGAAACCCCGCCATAGAAGCCGGCGCACGCGGGTGAACCGCTCGCAGCCGTTGCCAAGATCGTTTTCACGAAGCTGCGCCGATTGAGAAGAGCCATCCAGCTGAGACCTTAGGGCAAGACGAAACGTGGGCCCTGCCCGAGAGCGTACCTGAGCAGAGCACTACACAATCAATATGTGATCTTCAAGCCAAATTGTATGGTTCGCGGCCCGCTGGAATCGGTGACTGCCCCGAAGCCACAGGCAAGAGGTCCGCATTTTCCTCCACCAGGGAGGGTCCCGCCCACTGGGGTAAACGGAGTCCCAAGAGGTGTAGAGAATCCACTAGGCGCGGAGTAGATGTGGCGATTGAAAATGTTGAAAAACTCTGCCCGGAAGTCGATAGCTGCGTTTTCACCGAAGAGACGCGTCTTCTTACCCAAGGTGAAATCCTCGTTGCGGCCTCCGAAGGTGCGAGCGCCTGAAAGAGAGCGCGGTTCGTTGCCAAAGGTCAAAGCGCCCGGGACTGTGAACGCATTAGGGTTCCAGAACGGAGTTGTGGCGGCGTTGAAGTTCGAACTCTTATTCGTCTGGGTTACTCCGGGAACGACGTTTACTCGGGCGATCCCGGTGAAGTGGCACCCGGCGAATAACACATCGCCGGCCGTTCCACCGCAGGGACCGTACACAGTCGTGGGAGTTCCGGACTTGTAGGACCCCACTCCCGCAACATACCAGCCGCCCGCAACACGGTCCACCACTCCGCCTTGATTCATATAGCGTTTGCCGTGCCCGACGGGGAGTTCATAGAAGAAACTAGCCACCAGCGCTTGCGGAGTATCGAGTTGGCTAACCGCCTTTTCGGCTCCGCGATTAAAGGAATTCTGCCCGATAAAGCTGTTCGTGCCGATGAAGCCGGACACTCCGGGACCCGCCGAGTCGGCGTCTGTGAGGTTCTTCGATACGGTGTAGGAAACCAGGAAACTCAAACCCGTGGCAAAGCGTTTCTCCACCCCCAGTTGCATCGCGTGATAAGTCGAGTTGCCGGTGCGATCTGGCGTGAAGGAGTTATCTTCCTGGTTAAAGTCACCGTACTGAGGAAATGGTCGCAGAAGCTGATTGATGTTTCCACTAAATGTCGGATAAGGCAGCTTGACGCCGGCGGCGATAGCCTTCGGGCATCCATTATTCGAGAGGCAAGTGGCGTTCATCCCCAGCTCGTTGCCAAGGGAAAGGAATGAAGGATTCATTTGATTGGGAATAATGTTCAAGGCCGGCAGGTGAGTGCCCTTTGACCCGACATAGGCGATGCTCAACACCAAGTTGGCGGTGATTTGGCGCTGTATGTCGAGATTCCAAGTCTGGATGTCCGCGGGCCGCCCGCTGTCTCGCGGCACCAGGATGAGTCCACCGTTCGGTTGCCCGGGGCTGCCATTCTGCGCATCGGGCGTAAAGGGTCCGGATGAGGGGAAAATGCGTGTCACACCACTATCAATTTGGAAGCCGTTCGTCGAGGTCAGATCCTGTCTATTGAAAAACCCCAGGCCATCCTGGTCCGCGAATGATCCTTCCTTGAGCGGTTCGTAGAAAATGCCATAACCGCCGCGAAGCACAGTCTTGTTGTTGATGCTATACGCAAAGCCAACGCGCGGGCCGAATGCTTTTTTGTAAGTGTCCTGTGGACGCTTCCGCCCGTTCCGCCCCGTCCCTGTGCCGAAATAGGTGTAAGCCCCGAGGATATTTCCAACACCCGGATTGGGAAGCGTTGGGTCAACCGCCGAAAACCGATTGAACGCCTCGGTAGCCGGTATGTCGAGATCGTACCGTAGCCCGTAGTTCAGCGTTAAGCGAGGCGTAAGCTTGTACGAATCCTGAGCAAAGACATAGAAGTCTTTGTATCGCACTCCGTGAAAGGCCCCGTAGTTCAGACTCTCCGTGTTCACAAGGCCAAACAGCGAGCTGGCCACCGCGTCTCCGTTCCCGACCCCGCCGTTGCTGGTTTGAGCGGTATCAAAATCAAATTCCCCGGAGGACTGTGTCAGCCGCCGCACGTTGAATTGCAGCATTCGGACTCCGCCGCCGAACTTCAAGTTGTGCTTTCCTTTGACCCAGCTTACAGAATCGTTTATCTGGTAAACGTTGTCCGCAAACTCGGAGTCACCACAGTTGTTAAGCACTTCCCGGTATGAACCGCCAAAAAATTTGAAGCAGGGGAAGGTGGTGTTGTTTACCCCCGTTAGTCCGATTTTTGCTGGAAACCCTTGGCCAATACTGTTCGAGCCCTCTGCACGGTAACGCCGGCTAAATCCAAACAAGAATTGATTGACCACTCTTGGACTGAAGATATAGTTGTCGCTGAACCGTGCGTACCTTGTGTTCTGGGGCGTGCTAGACCCGAAGATCGGTGACAGGCTGGAAGTGCCGCCTGTCCTTGTGTTGTCGTAGTCAAAGCCGCCAGAAATCCTATGTTTATCGGAAAAAGCGTGATCGATCTTGGCATCGAATAGATTCGCGGTGGTGCTAGAGAGGCTGTGATCGGTCACATTCTGGGTGAGTCCGCCGGTAGTCGGCGGAAGCAGCGCAAATACTTTCGTCATCACCGCGCTCGGCTTGAAATTTGAATCGTTAGTTAAAACATCCCCGGGAATCGCCGTGCCACTCGTAGGGTCATAAAGCTGGTGGGTAACTAGACACTGGGCACGGATATCCCCAGAAACGCAAGGGGCATTTGGCGGCGGCGGATTTGCGGGATTGGGAGTTCGATCGTTACAGGTGCCGCCAGCAAATCCAGTTTGACACAAGGCCGAAAAGTCGCCTTTCCGGAAGTTCTCGTTCGGCAAATCGCGGAGTTGGTTACTCCCCGTCCTAAAACGGAAGCCCTCGTAGGCGAAGAAAAAAAACGTTTTGTCCTTGCCGTGATAAAGATGCGGGAAATAGATGGGGCCACCTGCAGTAAAACCGAAGTCATTCTGAGTATTAATAGCCTTTTTTTGGCCGGCCGTGTTGTTTTTCCAGCTGTTGGCGTCCAGTACGCGGTTGCGGAGGTAATCGTAAGCTGAGCCGTGGAATTGGTTGGTGCCGGACTTCACAGTGAGGCTCACGATGCCGTCGCCGGATTCGCCATACTCGGGAGAGAAATTACTCTGAAGGACCTTAAACTCCTGGACCGCATCGGTCGAAACACCCTTGTTCCATTGCGTGTTCGGCGAAACTAAGGAGATCGACACGCCGTCGACAAGGACATCTGTTCCGCCCTCCTGCCCGCCATTGACCTTGAAGTCGTCAGTCGAGTTGCTGCCAGGATTGTTTCCCACATCTCCCACGAAGCCTGGGACCAGGGTGATGAACTGCACGGGGTTGCGGATAGTACCGGAGACTTCCAGCGGCAAATTCGCTACCAGGCTCCTCTCCACTGTCGCGCCTATATCTGAAGTTGCAGTATCCAATTGGCTCGCGTCAGCACTAACCGTAATGTTCTCGGTGACTCCGCCAAGCTGCATCTGGATGTCCAGCGAGACAGCGGTGCCGGTTGGTACCGTGACGCCTTCCTGCGTGTATTTCTTCAGGCTGGGTGCTTCCACACTTACCGAGTAACGCCCCGGCGGAAGGTTTGGCACGGAGTAGAGGCCGGCGTCTGTACTCACCGTCGAGATGGCCAGGCCCGTATCCAAGTTTCGCACGGTAACGTTAGCTCCCGCGAGCGCGGCCCCGCTAGGATCGGTTATCGTTCCCTGGATACTGCCCGAGTTCGTCTGCCCCCACACAGGAGCAGCGATGAGGCAACACGCTAGACAACCCAGGAGACATAGAAGACATTTCACCGAAGTCCTCCCCCGGTCTTACCTTTTGGAATCAGGTAAGATTTTGAAGTCGGCGTCACAGATGGAGAGCTCTACTAAAATTCAGAGCGCGCGATCTGTAGTCTGTCGACCCCTATTAAGCACGAGGCATCTTAGTGCCTCGCTTGCAATTGAATGTGCTCGTTAGGGATGACTAGAATTCGCATCGCAGAAGCTCCCTTCAAAGGCACGCGTTACCACTAGAATAGCGATGGCTGTCAACGTGACCGTGACACTTAGGGAGCCCAATAATGCAATTTAAACCATACCCAAACGATTCTGACGGCAATCTACGCCCTCTGGCGACTGCAAGTAAAGGAGCTAGCTTGTGAAATCATTGTGATTCACGGGTCGTGTAACCTCGTGACTTGGGGCTGATAGTCGCCAACCCTCCTTAGGTTGCCGGGCCTGGATGCTTGACTTAGACAATCTGTGAGCTAAAAATAGGTTCCGTCTATTGAATTCTGGATAGTGCAGTCCTCCAGCCGCAATGTTGGCCACAAGTCCAAAAGCAGCCGACGATATTCTTGCCGATGAGCGATGGCAGCTCGTCCAAAGAATTGTGTCCAGCCCGCCCTTTCAGAAGAGTACTCGCCTGCGTGAGCTGTTGGAGCATGTCACGGAACGGACCATTCATGGGCATACCCACGAATTAACGGAACAGCAGATCGGCAGCAAGCTGTTTCACAAACCCTCTGGTTACAGTTCCCTCGAAGACAGCTCTGTTCGCGTCCACGCCCGTCAGCTTCGACTCAAACTTCACGAATACTTCGATGAAGACGGACGAAATGAACCGCTTATCTTGAGCATCCCGAAGGGGAGCTACACGCCAATATTCAAGCCGGCCGCGAAGGCCGCCAGCTCTCTCGCGGAAGCTGCACTTGGCGTTAGTCCGGCGCTGTCCTGGGGAAGCAATGCGATTCTGGCGTGGGCACTTTGCGGCGCATTAACAATAGTATGCACTGTCTTGGTATATCGCTCTGCCCGGCACGGGACGCCCGGGTTGGCAGAAAGCGCCACCAATCCGCCCTGGCCATTTTCGCAAGTTTTTGATTCCCGGCATCAAACTTTAATTGTCGTGGCAGACAGTAATTACGGCATGTTCCGAATACTCACCAGCCGGCCAGGTTCCCTCGAACAGTATCTTCATCGGGACTTTCTGCAATCATCTTCGAAAGTTAAGCCGGGTGGAGCCGACTTCCGTCTAAATGAGTACATGACAAACTCTATGCTTACCTCGTTTGCCGACGTCGCAGATGTGGCCACATTACTTGAGATGGGTGGGCCATTTCAAAAGAAGGCATCGGTCCGCTACCCGAGAGATTTGGCTATGCGTGACTTAGATCACGAAAACTACGTTCTTATTGGAAGCCCTGGGTCGAACCCCTGGGTGTCGCTCTTCCAGAACAAGCTAAATTTCCGCGAGAGCGAGGCCATCGTCGGCAACAGCGCTAAGGCATTTGTCAACACCAATCAGCTACCCGGTGAAAAAGACCGATACGAAGGCTTGAGATGGACAGGATCGATGGGAGAAGATTACGCCACGATTGCGCTTCTTCCGAATGTGACACACGACGGAAGCGTGCTCGTCATGCAAGGACTTCAACAAGAGGGAACGGAAGCCGCAGGACGATTTCTGGCCGATCCGGAAAACCGGCGACAGTTGAAAGCCGCGCTTGGGATCGCAAGTTCGAGCGAAAACTCCT
>WNGR01009322.1_pt1 | contig 10304 bp, 12 predicted proteins | sample 5407581 | NCBI WGS metagenome assembly WNGR01 (sample SAMN13153383, study PRJNA577476) | soil metagenome | isolation source: 80 cm soil or saprolite under Garry oak tree replicate 2 | place: USA:California | collected 2016-06-15
GTGTCTCACCTTTGTAGTAAGGAGAAGACTTTGGGAGTAGAGGCTTTGTGTGTGTGCACAAGTGAGGATGAGCGAAGGGGATGTGTATTCACCACTCTCCCCATAGGGGGATTTATATACTCTATGACCCACCCATGTCTGTTTGTGTAAAAGTGATGAGTAAAGGTGTCCACAATATCACATTTTTACACATGCCTGATATGTGACACCTTTTACAGAAGGCGTAAAGCCTTCAGGGTCATCGTACATGATACACCCACTACCATGCACATCATGACTACTGTATATAGTAAGTATACTACCGTAACTTATGCTGTAATGTTGTAACTGCTATAGATAAGACTCTTACATACTTATCACGTTCCAACATTCTTTGCTGTACATGAGCTGGTCCCGAACCTCCTCGCACTTGTGAGTCCTCAGGAAGAATAGGTTGCCTCGCTGCCCACAATTGCAGCAGAGCTCTCTGGTGGGGCAATCTACTTCATCGTGACTGGGGTTGTTGCGTAAGCACTTGCCGCACCACCTTGGGGTGGTAGGCGTTTGATCAAGTGCTTCCCAGATGGTGTGTGTTGGGGGTGGGGGTATGGCAAGCCTTTTGAAGAGGCATTTTGGGGACTGGTGTGAGTAACTTTGGCAGTACGTGCACTGTCTGGGTGGATGATGGTGTTCAGGGCATTGCTTGTGACGATGTTTGAAACTCCCACACTCCCAACAACTGCAATGTCTAGGTTCATTGTGTAGCTGCAGCATTTCAAGAGGGCCTTGTGGTCGGAGGTTTAATGGGTGGTCAGAAGGGGAATGTGTGGGTCTGACGACCATTCGTGCGTACGCGTCTGCCAATGTCTGGTATAGACATGCCCTCTCCATCCTCTCCTGGATTCCCATGATGGCTTGTTCGATGTCGAACTGAGCCCTGACTAACTGCCTTTCCTGTCGGCATATGTCATCCAGTTGCTTCTGAACCTTGACTTGTAAGTCCAGCTTCTCTCTAAGCCAGGATATCTCTGCGTCAATGCGCAGGTCTTCAAGTCACTGAAGTACCTTGTCAATAGCATAGGCATGGGGGTCGTCAGTGGAAAACTGCTGGATCTGGGTATTAGTGAGGGGAATGGGCAGTTGGACGGGGTTTGGCATGTGGAGGTAGACAGGGCCTGCGTAAGGGGGTGCTCCCTGTTTGAGGCATCCTACCACTTCTTGTCCTTTGTTTCAATAGTAGATGTAAGGTGCAATGACCTTTTCATCTGTGTTGTCGGCTTTTGGTACGTATAAGGGGTAGAAGCAGAGTGATGCCAGATTGTTGGGAAAGTAGGGGAGTCTGGGGTCGTTGTCCTGTTCAACCTCTGGTTCACAGTTATAGTCGATGGGCTCTTTGACTTCTTCAACATGTGTAGCAGCGTTGGCTAGGCTTTCGAGCATGGCTACGAAGTTGTTGGTGGGCATGGAGCAGATGGTGTTGGCGGCTGGGATCATGACTGGAGGGGGCATTGCGATATGTATGGGAGATGAAGGGATGATGGTCGTGACTTGGGGGGATGATATTCTGTTTCTTTCAGCCTCCTCGGCCAGGACAGCATGTCAATAAGTGGCACGCTCTCCAACAGACTCGTATTCATCAACAGAGAAGTTCATTGTTCTGGTGAAGTGATAGGATGGGAGGAGTATGTGGGGGGAGATGTTGGTTGTCAGTTCTGAGGGCCCTCCTTTTATGTGTTTTTGGGTGCTCCTTCTTCCTTGGGGTATTGGCAATAGAAGTTGGCGATTAGTTCTGGGGCGTGTTTCAGATGCTCCACAGGTTCCCAGGTGCTGTCACTTGTGGGAAATCCCTTCCACTTTACAAGGTAGTGGAGTTTGCGCCCTCAGCCTTGTCATCAGACTTTTTGTATTTCTTTGGCTTCATATTCTTCTTCTCCATTGATAAGGTCAGGTGGAGGTCAGGTGAAGTTTGGGCCATGAAGCGCCGTCTCCTTATAGGGTGTCAGGAGGTTTGCATGAATCACCGGGTGTATCTTCCATTGTGCCGGAAGTTCTAGTTCATACGAAACATCTGATAGAACCTTCTTGATGGGAAAAGGTCCATATCTTTTGGGTGTGAGTTTTGATGTGGGGTAGTGAGTTCAGAGATTTACCCCTTCTAGCCAAACTAGCATTCCTTGGGCGTAAGGCGTAAATTTGGTTTTGCCCCTTTCCACCATGAGATGTTGCGCGTGTTTGATGCATTCTTGTGCCTTGCTGTGGGCTTCCTTTATATCTTGAAGGCGTTCGTCAACTGCCTGTACCGTCATTTTCTTTTCCTCCCATGTCATCCTTGGCTCACTTCCCATCAGAAGTCTGAATGGTGAGCTCCTTGTTGTTGCGTTTGGCCACAAATTATGGGTGAATTGTGCTATGGGTAGTAGTTCTGCCCAGTTGTCTTGCTGCACGTTGCTCCAGTGTCGAAGGAACTGTTCGACCCATTGATTGTTTCATTCCGATTGACCGTCCATCTGCGGGTGATATGCTGACGATATGTTTTGCTTTATTCCTAGGACGTGGCATAAGTTCCTCATGAAGATCGATATGAACTGTGATCCTCAGTCAGTGATCATTCGCTTGGGTATGCCATAGTGGGGGTAGATGTGCTGCAGGTATAGTTTTGCCACTCCTTCGCTTGTAATGGTTTCATTACAGGGGATGAATAGGGCTGCCTTTGTACAGTTGTGATCCGTGATTGTAAGGATTGAATCATATCCTTTCGACGGTGGTAGTTTGGTAATGAAGTCCATGGTAACGACTTCAAATGGTTGCGCTTCTGGGTCCGTGGCAATGGGATATAGATGTGGTTTTTGATGGTGCATGTTGATTTTGTTGGCCTGACACGCAGCACATCCCTTAACGTATTCTTCCACATCTTTCTTCATGTTTGGCCACCAGTAGTTCTGTTTTAGTAGCACCATCGTGTTGCCGATTCCAGGGTGTCTGCAGTATGGTGGGTCGTGAAACGCAGAAATTACCCCCCTCTTAAGATTGTTGTTGCCAGCAACAACCAAGGCGTCCCCTCTCCACCAGGTGTTGTGTTCTTGGTGTAGTTGGTATGTGTTGGCCCATTGTTTGATCATGTCTTCATGTTCAAGGTTGCTCATATTGATTTTTGAGCATGTGTCGATTTCTTCGATTGGTTTGTCACTGGCCAATTTGATGAAGACCTGTGCTGGTAATACGACAACGTTGTCATTGTCTTCTTCTCCCATGTTGCAATCTGGTCTTTGAGAGAGTGTGTCGGCCCTTGCGTTCTTTGTTCCCACTATGTGTTTGAGTACAAAGTTGTACTCTTGTAGCTCTTGAAATTCCCGTGCTATTCTTTGGCTTATTTTTCGTGGTTCCTTCCAGTAGAGCAGGTTGGAGTGGTCCATGTGAATGACTATTTGATGCGGTGCTCCTGCTAGGTAGGTTCTCCAATGACGGAGAGATTTTACGACTGCTAATAATTCTTTGTCATAGATGTTGTAGTTTCTCTCCGTTTCTGAAAGTGTGGTGGAATAGTATGCCACTGGGTGCCAGTGTTCGAGTTTGTCTTTTTGATTAAGGGTTGCACCTATGGCATAATTTGACGCGTCCACTTCTAGTTCAAATGGTTGGTCCAACTTGGGCATGAGTAGTACCGGTTCTTCACAGATTAACCTTTTCAGGGTCTGGAAGGCTTCTTCTCTTTCATCTGTCCACTCCCACTGGACTCCCTTTTTCGTGAGTTCATTCAGGACTCGTGCGATTTTTGAGAATCCTTTGATGAATCTTCAATAGAAGTTGATGAAGCCCATCCACCCTTGTAGTTCCATAAGGGTTTTGGGGTGTTGCCAGCTGTCTACTCCTTGGACTTTGACGTGATCCATTTGTACTTTCCCTCTGCCTATTACCAGCCCCAAATATTCGATTTCTGGTACTTTGAATGTACACTTTTCTGGTTTGAGGAATAGATCGTGTTCCTCTAATTTGTCTAGTACTTGATGTACTATTTGTCAGTGATGAGGAGTGTTGTTTTGGGTGGCGATTAAAATATCGTCCATGTAGATTACAACCTCCCTAGTTGCCATGAGGTCTCTGAAGATTGTATCCATCATGGTTTGGAAAGTACTTGGGGAGTTTGTTAGTCCAAAGAACATGACGCATGGTTCATAGAGTCCTAAGTTCGTTTTAAAGGCTCCTTTCCATTGGTCTCCTTCTTTGATTTGGATGTTATTGTATCCTCAACAAATGTCGAGTTTGGTGAATAGGGTGGCATTTCGCAGGCGATCGATTAGTTTAGGGATCAGAGGCAGTGGGTATTGATTTTTGACCGTTAGGGAGTTTAACTGTCTATAGTCTTGTACCGGTCTTAATTCCCTGTTTTTCTTCTTGATAAAGAAAAATGGTGACGAGTATGGGGACTTTGATGGTCAAATGTACCACTTCTCCAATTGTTCTTTGATGAACTTGCGTAGCGAGTCTTCTTCTCCTTTTTCCATAGGATATATTTTGCAGTCTATGGCTTTGGGGGTGTCTGGGAGTAGATCTATCACGTGATCCTAGGTCCTTTCTGGTGGGAATCGATGCAATTCCTTTTCATTGAATGTTCTGGCGTGGCATTGGTATTCTTCTGGGACCATTTGTTCAAATGTTTTTGGAGTTTTGTCCATGGCCTTTTGGGCTAATTCTGATGTGGTTGTGGTCTTTCAAAGAATTGCATATAGCCCTTCTTTTTCCTGATTCTCCGCTTCCCATTCTTCTTTGGTCATAGTTGCAGCTGTCCATGTTTCTTCGGGTTTGATACTCAATATTATCACTGGTTGGCATTCTTTATCTAGTGTGGCATCTTTCCAGTGAATAATAGGTTTGAAGGCTGTCAGCCAGGGGTATCCTAGGATTACTTCGTCTTTTCCTAGGTTCATTATGAGGAATCGGAGGGTTTTTGTTTCCGTCCCCGTGCACACTTGTAAGTCAGTAAAGTGACTAATGGCGCCATCTTGGTTGTGCATTCTGTCTATGTTCCATATCTTTATGGGTTTTTCCATGGGTAGGTATCCAATCTTGAGCCAATGGAGCAAATTTTTGGAGATAAAGTTGTTGGTTGCTCCCGAGTCAACAAGGACTTCTCGTTCAGCTGTTGTGTGTGCAGATTCAAATAAGACTGGGATTTGCATAGATCGATATCTGCTATTGTACACGCTAATTTGTAGTGCCTTAGCCCAGGCTGCCAGGTTTAGGCATTGAGAAAATCCTTTTTGCCAAAGAGTTTGTCGGTGAAGCAATCTCTGACTTCTTCAGATTCTGCGTGAAGGGTGGTGATAAGGGCTTGTGCCTTTTGAGCTGCACTCACTGGTCCTTGGGTTTGGACGGTGATGACTGGAGTGTTAGATGTGGATGCTTCTGCCATGCATGCTCCTTGTTGTGGGCAGTATCGGGCAATGTGGCCCTTTTGGTTGCAATGGAAGCAGAGTCCACTTTGGATTCTTTGTCATTTCTCCTCATCTGTAAAGGTGGTGTGTGCTTTAGTGCATCCAATATCCATGGCATTTGGGTTCTGATTGTTTAGAGCGTTTCGCCATTGGAACTTTGTTGCCCCTCCTCGTCGATCGCCTCCCTTGACCCTTTCTTTCAGGTAGATATACTCCTGTTGGTGATGTCTTGCTGCTCTGGTCCAGTTGTTCCATGTTACTGGATGATCAAATTTTATGCAGTTGGCCACTAGTTTGTATGGTAGGGCCCTTTGGAATATGTCAAGGGTAGCTTCTCCATCAAGATCATATCCAGCTTTTCTTGCAACTGATTGGAATTGGGCTATGAATGAGTCCAAATCGTCTCCTTTCATCTTGAGGTCCCGAATATTATGTTGGGCCTTTTGTTTTTCCACTGTGTCGGTATATGCTTGGTGGAATCTTATTTCGATAGTGGCCCATAGGTTTTCTTCTGCATGGGCTACTCCTCCCGTGACTTGATCCATGAGCCACTGGGCTTGTTCTTTGACCCAATCATCTACAAGGGGTCCTCTGATGTATGACAAGAATGTCATGCTTCATTGAAATGGGATGGCAAGTTGTTTGATGTGTGGGTTCATTCTGCGATATAGGAGGAAATTGAGTAAAAAGGCTTTACTTTCCTCTCTATCGCCATGGAACTCTTTTGGTGGATTGCCTCCCAGTTTTCCCGTGAGTGCAGGTGGGCCTACAGGGGCGCCACCACCTCCTCCACCTCCACCTCCACCTCCTCTGCCACCTCCACCACCACTGCCACCACCTCCACCACCACCACCTCCTAGCGGGATGGGTTGGATGGTGAGTCCACTTCTGCTGGTTGTTGCAGGAGCAGTGGTAGTGGTTTGTGCTTGGGTGCTGGTCATGCTATAGGATGAGAAGGTTTGGGGGGTGGGTGTGACTTGTTTTCTTTTGTCTGTGGGGTCTTCGCTATCTGCAAGTTCTCCTTCTGACAAGTCAATGTCAATCCCATGTATGGGTTTGTTTCTGTAGGGTCCTAGGCCATATTCTAGTGGAGCTGGTTGAGTTGTAAACCAACTTCCTACTTTGTTGTTGTAGTCGATTAATGTCCAAAGACATTTATCTTCAAGGTAGTGAATAGGGATATATCCTTGAAGGTTTTTGTCGAATACGTAGTACCCTTCTTGTTCATCGAAGCTTTTGTAGACTGCTGCTCCTTTGACGTTATTGGGGAGATCGTCTTCAGTGCTTCATTCAATGAGTTCTGACTGAAACGTTGCTCTGGCTCTGCTAGATGAAGCCACGATGTGAGAGACTTGACTTAGTGTAATGCCACGACTGGCGTTATCGTGTGACGTGCATTTGAGTTTGGGTTCTTTGTAGAGTGAAGCTGTATCAGGGCTTCAGTTTGATGATGCACAAGTACCAAGTTGAGCTGCACTCAAGACTGGTGTGAGAGGGGAAGCTAAGCCAAGTCAACACTCAAGGCTAGCTGATGTGAGACAAATGTCGAAGGTCCACTTTCCGGGTATGCGAGGCAAAATACGAAGGCCCACATCGTGTGAGAGATCAAGTCAAAGATCCTCAATGGAGCTATACCCTAGGCTCCCATCTGGTTCTGGAGACTATGTTGTGATTGTGGAAGAAGTCAAGTCTACTGTACAAGCTAGGTAGACTAAGGCTTATATACTAGTACAGGATGTTTGTGTTGAACAAACATATGATGCGATCCTAGTATGAGGATCCTAGGAATGAGTCATGGTGACATAGGTAATGAGTAAGTGTGTGTCATAGTGACATCAGTGATGATGTCATATGGAACAATCAGTAAGTGATGAGTCATGAGTCGAAGTCAAGATCAGTCATGAGGGTTCGGCATGTAAAGGTGATGAGTCAAGTAAGTAAAAGGAAAGTGAAACATGTCCAGATTGTAACACTTTGAGCCATTAGCTTTTGTGTGTGTGTAATGCTGTCTTGCACGTGTTGTCTTCGAATTTGCAATTCTTCCATTCTCTTATCTGCTGATGGTGCTGCGGATGGTGTGTTAGTCCATGTGACTCTTGGCATCCATCCCATGATTAATGAGAATGGGGTCTCTTTTGTTGTCACATTCGGCCATGCATTTGTCATGATCTGGACGCTTCGGGTCATGGGACTTGTACCACCACAGTATGTCTTCTTATCTCGACCTGTTTCATGTGTTCCCCTTGTTCCACTTTGTCTGTATATCGCCCCCAGTTGTCTTATCTATGATAACACACTGCTTGACCCGTTTCAACTGTGTTTATCTGTGTCCTGCCTTGTGTATGGATCTTTGCCTTGTCTTAGTATATAAACCCTGTGTACACATAGTACGAAGCCAGACTTGGCTTCGTTTGTAATCTAGCAAACTTGCCTCCAAATCTCCAAGTGTGCGAACGTCTTACCCTCTTCTTGTGAACCACCTCCCTCAGGTTCTTCTAGAGCCAAACCCTCCTATCGAAGTCTTTGCAGTTGTACTATAACAATGCCACATGTTGCGCAGCATAAAGTGCAGCATACAGGAGATGTGTCTCACCTTTGTAGTAAGGAGAAGACTTTGGGAGTAGAGTTTTGTGTGTGTGCACAAGTGAGGACAAGCGAAGGGGATGTGTATTCACCACTCTCCCCATAGGGGGGTTTATATACTCTATGACCCACCCATGTCCGTTTACTCAAAAGTGATAAGTAAAGGTGTCCATGATATCGTGGTTTCACACACGCCTGATATGCGACACCATTTATGGACGGCGTAAAGCCTTTAGGGTCATGATACAAGATACGCCCACTACCGTGCGCATCGTAACTACCGTATATAGTATACTACTGTAACTTTATGCTGTAATGTCGTAACTGCTATAGATAAGGCTCTTACATACTTATCACGTTCCAACACCACACTCAGCTGAGACTTAGCACACCTGCAACTAGGTGTAGAGAAGTGCTTTGGCACCTTGGACGAAAGTCCTCATCGCTAAGTCGTTGTGCACTCAGTGCATAACACCTTGGACACCTTTGTACATTGTAGCTATAAGACAATAGATGTCTTTGCTCTGACATTGTGTGACACTGCCCTTTGGGCTACAATGAACCTCTGAACTTAAGTCACGTCCCTGCTAGGACGTAACAGCATTGTGTGCAAATTGAGCTAGGGGAAGGGCTTCTGACCAATTGTCTTGTTGTAGATTACAGATGTGGTGTAGATATTGTTCTAGCCATTGATTGGATTGTTCTGATTGTCCATCTGTTTGGGGATGATAAGCTGTGGATATGTTTTGCTTTGTTCCGGTCTTTTGATAGAAGTGTTTCATGAATAGTGACATGAACTGGGTATCTCAGTCTGAGATAATTTGTCTTGGGAAGCCGTAGTGAGGAAATATGTGTTTGATTATTAAATCCACGACTCCTGCGGTGATCATTTCATTGCATGGGATGAAGATGGCAGCTTTGCTGCAGTCATGGTTGGTGATCGTTAGGATAGTGTCGTATCCTTGGGACTTGGGTAATTTGACAATGAAGTCCATAGCGATTACTTTGAAGGGCTCCGCATCTGTGTTGGTGGTTATTGGAACAAGATGTGGCTTTTGTTGATGTGTGTTGATTTTGTTTGCTTGACATAGGGCACATCCCTTCACGTATTCTTCCACATCTTTCTTCATGTTGGGCCACCAGTAATCTCTTCTTGTCAACATGTATGTGTTTGCAATTCCCGGGTGTCCCATACTTGGCAGGTTGTGAAATGATTGAATTACCCCCCTTCTAAGATTGTTGTTTCCCACAACAACGAGGGCATCGTTCTTCCACCAGAGTTGGTTGTGTTGTCGTAAATTGTGGTGATCTATCCATGATTTTATATCTTCATTGTGAATGATTTGTTCTTCCTGACAGTGTATGTCAATTTTATTAAGGGAGGTATATGTGGCGTTGACAAATACCACATTAGGAAGTACAATAATGTCGTTATTGTCTTCCTCAGCATCTTTGTTGCTTGATTGCCTTGATAATGCGTCTGCTCTTGTGTTCATTGCTCCAGGGATGTGTCGAAGTGTGAAGTCATATTCTGACAATTCTTGGAACTCCCTTGCTACTCTTCGGTTGATTTTTTGTGGTTCTTTCCAATATTGCAGATTGGAATGATCCATGTGGATTATTATTTGATGTGGGGATCCCAATAAATAAGTCCTCCATTGTCTTAGGGCTTTTATGATGGCCAGTAGTTCTCTGTCATAGATGTCATAATTTCTTTCTGGAGCAGAGAATGATTCAGAGTAGTATGCCACTGGGTGTGTTTTTCCATCTTCTCCCTTTTGATTTAGAACTGCACTGATGGCTATGGCAGATGTGTCCACTTCCATTTCAAATGGTTCAGTTAGCTGGGGAAATAGGAGTACAGGTTCTTCAGCCACTGCTCTTTTGAGTGCGTCAAACACTGCTTGTTCCATGTGGGTCCATCTCCATGCAGTTCCCTTCTTTGTGAGGTCATGAAGGGGTCGTGCCAACTATGGAGAATCCCTTGATGAATCATCTGTAGAAGTTGAGGAAGCCAACAAAGCCTCTTGCTTTGGTGAGGTTTGTTGGTGCTTCCCATGTTATGTAGTCACTGTATGTCCACCTGACTTAGGTGAATAGTTCGGCCGTCTCACTAGGGATACTCAGCGATATGGCAATCACACGCTGGTGATATGCAGATGCTAGGCAGTGTTCCTTGATACACGCAATGGTTCCCCTCCTAATTCCCACAGGTTTAGCTAACCAGGAATGCGGGATACTCGTTGTAGAGTCTTCTCCTTTGAGGTACATTCTATCTAACAGCCGACGCTTCAGATGAGGTAGAGAGAG
>WNGR01017345.1_pt1 | contig 10303 bp, 9 predicted proteins | sample 5407581 | NCBI WGS metagenome assembly WNGR01 (sample SAMN13153383, study PRJNA577476) | soil metagenome | isolation source: 80 cm soil or saprolite under Garry oak tree replicate 2 | place: USA:California | collected 2016-06-15
TCCACGACGAATCCGCCACGCGCTCCACGGTGTTCGTGGAGCCGCCCGAGGTGATCGAGCTCGGCAACGCCCTGCGCGCCGCCGAGGCGGAGGAGCAGCGCGAAGTGCTGCGCGTGCTGCGCGAGCTCACGGACCTGCTGCGCCCGCATCGCGGGGCGCTCGCGGCCGGCTGGGAGATGTGCATCGCCTTCGACGACCTGTGCGCGCGGGCCCGCTATGCGGTTGAGGCGAACGGCTTCGCCCCGGCGATCGGGGCAGGCCCGCTGGCGATCCGCAACGGCCGCCATCCGCTGCTCGTGGGCGGCGAGGTGCCCGTCGTTCCGTTCGACCTGGTGCTCGCGCCGGACGAGGTCACGATTCTCGTCTCCGGTCCGAACACCGGCGGCAAGACAGTGCTCATCAAAGCCGTGGGGCTCCTGTGCTTGATGGCCCAGAGCGGCATCATTCCCCCGCTCGGACCGCAGTCGACGCTGCCGGTGTTCGACGCCGTGTTCGCCGACATCGGCGATCGGCAGTCGATCGCCGCGAGCCTGTCGACGTTCTCGGCCCACGTCGCCGCGCTGCGCGACATCCTGGAGCACGCGGCGGCGGGCTCGCTGGTGCTGCTCGACGAGATCGGGAGCGGCACCGATCCGGCCGAGGGCGGAGCACTCGCGGCGGCGGTGCTGCGCACCCTGACGCGGCGCCGCGTCGTGACCCTCGCCACCACCCACCTCGGGGCCTTGAAGCAGCTCGCCGCCCAGACCGTCGGCATCGTCAACGCGTCCCTGCAGTTCGAGGCGGAGACGCTGACGCCGACCTATCGCCTGCTGAAGGGCGTCCCCGGACGCTCCTACGGACTCGCCATCGCGCGCCGGCTCGGCATACCGCCCGACGTGCTCGACATGGCGGAACGCGCCGTTCCCGACACGGAGCGGGCGCTCGACGCGCTGCTCGCGACGGTCGAAGCGCGCGCCCGGGAGCTCGAGACGAAGCAGCGCGAGATCGCGGAGCGGGACGGGGCGCTGCGCGAGGACGCGGGTCGAGTCGAGGCGCGGGCGGACGAGGTCACCCGGCGCGAACACGAGGTGAAGGCGCGCGCGCAAGCGCTCGAGCGCGCAGCGCGCGACCAGACGCGGGCCTACCTGCTCGAAGCGCGCCGCAAGGTCGAAGAGGCGCTCGGGCGCGCTCGGGCCGCGGTGGACGAAGCGACGGCGCGGGAGGCGAGACGGCTCTTGGAACAGGCGATCGAGGAGACGACGGGGGAAACGGCCGGTGAAAAGGCCGGTGAAAGGGCCGGGGAAGGGGGAAAGGAGAAGGGGTGGGTGTCGCTCGAAGACCTTAAACGGACGCGCGGCAAACCGCCGCAGATCGCCCGACCGCCCGACCGCCTGACCGCCGCCGTTGCCACCGCCGAGATCTCGCTGCGGGGGCTGCGGGTCGACGAGGCAGAGACACGGCTCGTCAAGGCGCTCGATGAAGCCGTGCTCGCCGATCTCCCCTACCTCCGGGTGATCCACGGCAAAGGGACGGGAGTGATCCGCAAACTGGTGCACGACCTCCTCTCCGCCGACTCCCGCGTGAAGCGGTTCGGCTTCGCGCCCGCCAACCAGGGCGGCCACGGGGTGACGATCGTGGAGTTTACGGCATGAGTCTGATCCCCGACGACGTGATCGAGCAGGTTCGTGAGGCCGCGGACCTGGTCGGGATCATCGGGGAGCAGGTCGAGCTCAAGCGCACCGGCGCCGACTACCGCGGCCCCTGCCCGTTCCACGGCGGCACCCATCGCAACTTCGCCGTCATCCCGAAGAAAGGGATGTTTTACTGCTTCGTGTGCCACGAAGCCGGCGACGTCTTCACCTTCTTCATGAAGCGCCTGGGCATGGACTATCCGACCGCCGTGCGCGAAGTCGCCCGCCGGGTCGGGATCACGATCCCCGAGCGCGGTCCGGGCGGGGGGGGAGGCCCCGATCCCCACGAGCCGCTCTACGATGCCGTGGCCACGGCCGCCGACTGGTTCGGCCGCCAGTTGGGGGAAGGCCCCGAAGCAGAGGTGGCACGGGATTACCTCGGCTCCCGGCACGTCGAGCTGGAAACGGCGCTCCCCCTCGGCCTGGGCTACGCGCCCCGGGGAAAGGCGTTCCTCGACGCGATGAAAGGATTGGGGCTGCGTGACGAGGTGTTGCTCGAGGCGGGGCTCGTAGTTAAACGGGAGGACGGCACGCTGGCTCCGCGGTTCCGCGGCCGGCTGCTGTTCCCGATCCACGAGCAGCGCGCCCGCATCGTGGGGTTCGGCGGCCGCATCCTGGGCGAAGGAGAGCCCAAGTATCTCAACTCCCCGGACACCCCGATCTTTCACAAGGGGCGGCTGCTCTACAACCTGCACGCAGCGAAGCACGCCATTCGCAAGGCGGAACGGGCGATTCTCGTGGAGGGCTATTTCGACGTGCTCCGGCTCTCGCTCGCGGGCGTGGAGGAGGTGGTGGCCCCGCTCGGCACCGGCCTCACCTCCGACCAGGCCCAGCTGCTCCAGCGCCACGCTCCGCACGTGATCCTGCTGTACGACTCCGACGAGGCCGGGTTGCGCGCCACGTTCCGCGCCGGGGATGAGCTGCTGCGCGAGCGACTGCGCGTGAGCGTCGCGAGCTTGCCGGCCGGCGAGGACCCCGACACGCTGGTGCAGCGCCGGGGCGCTGCCGGTCTCGAGCCGGTCCTCAAGGATGCCGTGGATGTGTTCGAGCGGAAGATCCAGATCCTCGATCGCAAAGGCTTCTTCGGCACCCTGCCCGGCCGGCGACGGGCGCTCGACCGGCTCCTGCCGACCATTCGCGCGGCGGCGGATCCGGAAGGACGTGTTGGAACGGGAGGTTGGTACGGGGCTCGGGGCTCGGGGTGCGGGACTCGGAGCCTCCGACCCCCGACCCCCGAGCCCCGAGCCCCGAGCGCTCCCGGCCAGCGCCGAAAAGACGCTCCTGCTGCTGATGCTGGAGGGAGAGCCGTGGCGCTCCCGCGTCACCGATGCGGTCGACGCCGAAGAGTTCGAGTTCGTCCCCTACCGCGAGGTGTTCGAAGCGATCGTCGACGACGCGGTGCTCTCGCTCAGCGAGATCTCCGCGCGCGCCTATGAGGAGCTCAAAGCCGAAGGGCTGGGCGATCGCGATGCGAACACTCTGTACGAGCGAGCGGTGAACTGGAAGGCGTCGCTGATCGCGGAAAAGCGTCGCGTGTTCGACGAGCTGCGCAAACGGTATCCGCGTTACAAGATCGCTATGAGGAGGCGAGGTGCATCCGGAACTTGAGGCGTTGCTGGCGCTGCAGCAGAAGGACCAGGCGGTCACGGCGACCGACGAGGCGCTCGCGGCGCTCGCACCCGCGGCCCAGGCGCTGGACGAAGCGCAGGCCACGGCGGAGCGGGCGCTCGCCACGGCGCGGGCGGGGATTCAGGCCGCCCTCGACCGGCGCGACGAGCTGGAGGGGAAGATCGCCAACTACCGCAACATGCAGGAGCAGCGCCGGCAACGGCTCGAGTGGGTGCGAGGCGCGAAGGAGGCGTCGACGCTCATGGCCGAGCTCGATCTCGCGCGCTCGGTGCTGGCGAAGGAGGAAGCCGAGTTCATGCGCTCGGGCGACGCGGTGACGGAAGCCGAGCGGCGCGCCGCGGAGGCCGAGAAGGCGCTGCACGAGCTGCGGGCGCGGCAGGCGGCCGAGCGCGAGGCGCTCGCCGGACGACGCGACCAGATCGCGGGCGAGCGGGAGCGCGCGGTCGCCGAGCGGGAGGAGGCGGCCGCCCGCGTGAGCGCCACGATGCTGGCGCGCTACGAGCGCATCCGCCGCGGTAAGGCGCCGCTCGCGCTCTACTCCCTGCACGCCGATGCCTGTGGTCACTGCTTCACCGCGGTCCCGACGCAGCGCCGCGCGCTGATCCAACGCGGTGTGTCGATCGAGGGCTGCGAGGCCTGCGGCGTGCTGCTGTACGCCAAAGAATGATCCCCGCCCGCTGGGCAGTCGCCGCGCCGCCTGATCCCGGCCTCACGACCGCGCTCGCCGACCAGCTGCATATCCCTGAGCCGCTGGCCGCCATCCTGGTGCAGCGCGGGCTCACGGCTCCCGAGCGCGCCAAGGCGTTCCTCCGGCCCGGCCTCGAGCGCCTCTCCGACCCCCTCGCCTGGCTCGACATGCAGCACGCGGTCGAGCTCGTGGCGCGCGCCGTGCGCGCCGCAACGCCGATCCTGGTGCACGGCGACTACGATGTGGACGGCCAATGCGCGGCGGCGCTGCTCACCCGCGTGCTGCGCAGCGTGGGCGCGCAGGTCCAGGCGTTCGTGCCGCATCGCCTGCGGGACGGTTACGATTTCGGCGCGGCCGGCCTGCGGGAGGCCCAACGCATGCGCGCCGGGCTGGTCATCACGTGCGACTGCGGGATTACCGCCGTGGCGGCGGTGCGCGCGGCGCGGGAGGCCGGGATCGACGTCATCGTGACCGACCACCACCTCCCCGGCGACGAGCTGCCGCCCGCCTCCGCCGTGCTCGACCCGCGCCGCCCTGCCTGTCCCTCCCAGGACAAGGACTTGTGTGGCGCGGGGGTCGCCTTCAAGCTCGCCCAAGCGCTCATGCCGGCGCTCGGCCAATCGTCCAATCTGCCGCTTCACTTCCTCGATTACGTGGCGCTCGCGACCGTGGCGGATGTGGTCCCCCTCACCGGTGAGAACCGCATCCTCGTGCGCCACGGCCTGAAGATGCTCGCCGATTCGCGTTGGACGGGCCTGCGGGCGCTGGTCGAGGCGGCGGGGCTCGCCGGGCGGCCGATCAAGGCGGGGCATGTGGGGTTCATCCTCGCCCCCCGTTTGAACGCCGCCGGCCGCATCGGCGAGCCGGCCGAAGGGCTGCGCCTGCTGCTCGCCGATGACCCCACCGAGGCGGCGGCGATCGCCCGCGAGCTCGAGACCCTGAACGCGCGCCGCCAGGAGCTGGACCAGCGGATCCTCGACGACGCGGTGGAGCTGGCCGAGGCGACGCTCCGGCCCGAGGACCGGGCGCTGGTGCTCGCGGCCGACGGCTGGCATCCCGGGGTCATCGGGATCGTGGCCTCGCGTCTGGTGGAGCGCTACGGACGCCCGACCTTCCTGATCGGCTGGGAGGAGGGAGGCGACACGGGCCGGGGCTCCGGCCGGAGCATCGTGGGCTTCGACCTGCACGAGGCGCTGCGCAGGGTCGGGGCTCACCTCGAGAAGTACGGCGGCCACACGATGGCGGCCGGGCTCACGATCCGGCGGCAGCGCTACGAAGCGTTCCGTGTTGCGTTTCTGGACGTGGCGGGCGAGCTTCTTGGCCCCGACGACCTGGTGCCCGCCCAGCGCGTAGACCTGGAGCTGCCGTTGGGATTGGTGAGCGCCGAGCTGGAGCGGCTGATGCGCTACCTGGAGCCCTGCGGTCCCGGGAATCCCGCGCCCGTCTTCGGAGTGCGCGGCGCGCGCGCGGTCGGCGCCCGGCGGGTGGGGACGAACCACCTGCGTTTCACCCTCGACGACGGCTCCGGGGTGCTGCCGGCCATCGGGTTCCGGTGGGCTGACGTCGTGCCGGATGCCTGGCTGGCGCACCCGCTCGACGTGGCGTTCCGGCTGGAGCGGGACGAGTGGGAGGGGAGAACGACGCTGCAGGCCAGAGTCGCGTCTCTGGCGCCGAGCGCGTGAACAATGCGGAATGCGGAATGCGGAGTGCGGAGTTTATCGGTGGGGGTCGTGCCGCACGACCTTGCCCTGCAATTCCGCATTCCGCACTCCGCACTTGTCTCTCATGATCCGCATCATCGCCGGCGAGTTCAAGGGTCGCCGCCTGAAGACTCCCGCGGGCGATGCCGTGCGGCCCACCGCCGACCGGGTACGCGAGGCGTGGTTCAGCATCCTGCAACGCGCGATGCGCGGCGCCCGTGTGCTCGATCTGTTCGCGGGGTCGGGGGCGCTCGGCCTCGAGTCGCTGTCGCGCGGCGCGGCGACAGCCGAGTTCGTCGAGCTGAATCGCTTCGCGCTATCGGCCCTCAAGGCGAATATCAAGACGCTCCACGTGGACGACCGCGCCATGGTCCGCCGTCTGGACGCGCTCAAGTTCGCCGAGCGGCTCCACCCTGGGCAGTATGACGTCGCCTTCGCCGATCCGCCGTACGCGGGCGACCAAGCGGCGCGCCTCGTGGCCATGTTTCGGGTGAACGCCTTCGCGCGCATCTTCACGATCGAGCACCCCGCGGACCGGCCCATCCCGGGCGACGACACGCGCCGTTACGGGGACACCGCCGTCACCTTCATCTACGCCCCATGAGCAGTCCGCGCATCGCCGTCTATCCCGGGTCGTTCGATCCGATCACGCGGGGCCACGAAGACCTGATCCGGCGCGCGTTCACGTTCGCCGACCGCGTCGTCGTCGCCGTGGCCGTGAACGTCACGAAGCAGCCCCTGTTCACGCTCGCTGAGCGGGTGGCGCTCATCCAGCAGGCGGTCGCGACTCCCGACGTCGATGTCCGCTCGTTCGAGGGGCTCCTCGCCGAGTTCGCCCGCTCGGTCGGCGCGTCCGTGATCGTGCGCGGCCTGCGCGCGGTGAGCGACTTCGAATACGAGTTCCAGATGGCGCTGATGAACCGCAACCTCGCCCCAGGGATCGAGACGGTGTTCCTCGTTCCCGCGTTCGATCTCACCTACCTCTCGTCGAGCCTGGTGCGCGAAGTGGCGCGGTTCGGCGGCGACGTGTCGCAGCTCGTCCATCCGGCCGTCCGCCAGGCGTTGCACCAGAAGTTCGGCCGGTGAGCTTCCGCGACCGCGTCTATGAACGGGCGCGCCGCGCGCGGAAGCACATCGTGCTCCCCGAGGGCGACGACCCGCGGGTGCGCGCGGCGGCGACGCAGCTGGAGGCGAGTGGTTTCGGGGTAGTCGAAGTGTTGGGGCGGCCCCTGCCCCCGTCCCCCATCCCCGGCCTCATACAGCATCTCCGCGCCCGCCGGCCGGACAGGTTTCCCACCGACGACGCGGCGCGCGCCGCGCTCGAGCACCCGCTCACGTTCGGAGCGTGCCTCGTGGGCGCGGGGCTCGCGGACGTGATGGTCGGGGGGGCCACCTTTCCGAGCGGCGACACGATCCGGGCCGCGCTCTGGGCGGTCGGCACCGCGCCTGGGATCGCGACCGTCAGCGGCGCCTTCTACATGGTGCGGGACGAAACGGTGCTGACCTTCACCGACTGCGCCGTCGTGCCGGAGCCGACCGCGGAGCAGCTCGCGGACGCCGGCGCCGCCGCGGCGCGGGACCGCCGGCGGATCGTGGGCGACGAGCCCGTGGTCGCGTTCCTCTCGTACAGCACGCGGGGCAGCGCCGCGGGGGGGCGGGTCGAGCGCGTGCGGCAGGCGGTGTCCCTCCTCCAGGCGCGCCGCCCCGACTTCGTGTGCGACGGCGAGCTGCAGGGCGACGCGGCGCTGGTCGCCGAGGTGGCCGCCCGCAAGGCGCCGGGCTCGCCCGTGGCGGGGCGCGCCAACGTGTTGGTGTTCCCGGATCTTGACAGCGGCAACATCGCCTACAAACTGGTGCAGCGGCTCGGCGGGTGGGAGGCGATCGGGCCCATCCTCCAGGGGCTGGCGCGGCCCGTCGCCGACCTGTCGCGCGGCGCGACGGCCGATGATATTGTGGACACGGCGGTGGTCGCGGTGTTGCAGGCCGACGGCTGATGGTATGCGCGAGTGAACTCGCGGCTCGGCATCTGCCCGTGAACGGGCGCAACGCCGCTTCAGCAGCACGGCCGAGCCGCGGCTTCGGCCGCGAACAGGAGGAGCGATGACCTTCAGCTTAACCAAGAGCAAGAACGGCGTCGTCGTCGTGGGCGTGGATGGGCAATTGATCGTCGGGAACCGCCAGGACCTGAAACAGAAGGTGCTCGACGCCCTCGAGGCCGGGGCTCGCAAGTTCGTCATCGACTTCACCAAGACCGGCTACATCGACTCCTCGGGGTTGGGCGTGCTGGTCTCGCTCTCGAAGAAGATCCGCGAGCAGGGCGGGGACCTGCGCCTCGCGGGCCTGAACGAGGACCTGCAAACGCTGTTCGAGCTCACCAAGCTGGACACGCTGTTCTCCATCACCAGCACGCCCGCGGAGGCGCTCGCCGCCTTCTAGCCGTGACGACGCCGCTGCGCCTCGACGTCCGCCGCTCGGCGAGGGGAGGTGAGTCCGACTTCGAGCTGTCGCTCGACGTCCCGAGCGACCTGGGCTACGTCGGTCCCGCGGTGGAGCTCATCGCCCAGCGGTTCACGCGCGGCGTGCTGTCGCCCCGTCGGGTCCGCTTCAACCTGCGCACCGCGCTCGCGGAAGCGCTCGCCAACGCCATCGCCTACGGCAACCGCCACGATCCCCGCCGGGTGGTGCACGTACGGGTGGAGGCGGGGCGCGACGCCGTGCACATTCACGTGACCGACGCCGGGGAGGGCTTCGACCCCGCCGCCGTGCCCGATCCCACACTCCCGGGCCGACTCGAGCGCGAGGACGGGCGCGGCCTGTTCGTGCTGCGGAGTCTCGTGGACCACGTCGCGTTCAGCGCCGCCGGGAACTCCATCTGCCTGACGTTGCGAGCGGGTTGATCCGCTTGGAGCGGATGCTGGCGGCGCTCGAGCAGCTGTCGGGCGCCCGGCTCGCCCTGTGGCACGTCGACGGACGGCGCGTCCCGGCGGGCGCCGGAGCACCGGACGAGGACGACTGGGCGCCGCCGCTCGCGGGCCGGTCCGCCGGCCACGCGATCGACACGCCACGCGGGCCGGCCTGGTTTGAGCCCGTGCCGGACGTGGACGGCGTGTGGCTGGAAATCCGGGGCCCGGGCGACGGGCCGCGGGCTCCCGCAACGCTGGCCGCGATCGTGGGTGCCGCGCTCGGCGCCGAACGCGACGCCGCGCAAGTGGCGGCGGAGCTGTCAGAGCGGTACGAAGAGATCGACCTGATCTATACCATCAGCGAGATCCTCGGCCAGACCATCCGGCTCGACGAGGCCGCGGACCGCATCCTGCGGGAGGTCGCCGGCGTCGTGCGGGCCGGGCGCGCCACCCTGCTGGTGCACGATCGGGAGCGCGGCCTGCTGCGCATCGTGGCCGCGCAGGGGATGAACGTGCAGGACGTCGAGCCGATCGAGGTCGACGACCCCTGCTCGGTCTCCGCGCGGGTGTTCCGCGACATGCGCATCGTGAGCTACGACCCCACCGATGCCCAGGCGGTGAACCCCGGCTCGCCCGAGGGCCGCAGCTACAAAGGAAAGGCCTTCCTCTCCGTGCCCGTGTTGTACGCGACGCCCGGGGAGCGCGCCAAGCCGATCGGCGTCATCAACTTGACGGACCGGCTCGGCGCCGATGCGTTCACCGCGGGCGACCGCAAGCTCGTCGCCGCCATCGCCAATCAGATCGGCGCCGCGATCGAGAACGCGACCCTGGTCGCCAAGGACTTGAGCCAGCAGCGGGTACGGCGCGAGCTGGAGCTGGCGCATGACCTGCAGCTGAAGCTGCTCCCCTCGCCCCTCGTCATCGCGGCCCGCGTGGACGTCGCCGCCCGCTGCCGCCAGGCCGAGTCGGTGGGCGGGGATTTTTACAACCTGCTCAACCTCCCCGAGGACCGCGTCGGCGTGATCATCGGCGACGTCACGAGCCACGGCTTCGGCGCGGCGCTGATTATGGCGCTCGTGATGGCCGTCTCGGGCATCCATGCCCAATCGGCCGCGACCCCGACGGAGGTGCTCCAGCGGATCGAGCAGTCGCTCGTCGAAGAGCTGGGGCGGACGGAGATGTTTCTCAGCCTGTGCTACGCGGTGGTCGACCCGCGCGCGGGGCGGCTCACCTACGCCAACGCCGGGCACCCGCACGCGTTTCTTGTGGATCGCCGGACCGGTCAGGCGACCCGGCTCGAGGCGACGCGGCCGCCGCTCGGCGCCGCTACGACTCCCGGCCAGGACGGGGTGCTGCGGTGGCGGCCGCGTGAGGGCGTGGTCTGCCTCTTCACCGATGGCGTGGCCGAAGCGGAAGCCGACCGCGAGCGCGGGGACCGCTTCGGCGAAGCGCGGGTGCTGGGGCACGTCGCCCGGCTCACCGACCGCCCCGCCCGCGACATCCTCGAGGCCGTGTACGCCGACCTCGCCGGCTTCACCGGCGGCGGTCCCGCCGCCGACGATCGCACCCTCGTCGTCCTCAAGGTGTGATTCCGCAGCAGCGACAGAAGCGACTCGGGCAGCACTTCTTGAGCGACCCGAGGCTGCTCACCAAGATCGTCGACGCCCTCGATCCCACGCCCGGCGACGTGGTGGTCGAGATCGGAGCGGGGCG
>WNGR01009325.1_pt1 | contig 10299 bp, 7 predicted proteins | sample 5407581 | NCBI WGS metagenome assembly WNGR01 (sample SAMN13153383, study PRJNA577476) | soil metagenome | isolation source: 80 cm soil or saprolite under Garry oak tree replicate 2 | place: USA:California | collected 2016-06-15
GGCTGACCGCATATGAGGTCGTTGCCATGGCCCGCTCGCTCGCCGCGCTGACCCCGCCCAGCGAGGATCCGCGTGAGGCACTGACAACGGCCGGGCTATCGGACGCCATGGATCGCAGGGTGGGCGGCTTTTCCCGCGGAATGATGCAGCGGCTCGGGCTGGCCTGCGCACTGGCGGGCCACCCGGCTCTCCTGATCCTCGACGAGCCGACCTCGGCCCTTGACCCGGCCGGCCGGGCAGAGATCCTCGGCCTGGTCGCCGCGATGCGCGGCAGCCGCACCGTCATCTTCTCCAGCCACATCCTGGCCGATGTGCAACGAGTCGCCGACCATGTCGGCATCTTGCGCGACGGCCGGCTCCTGTATCAGGGCCCTACCCAGGAACTCATCGACACCCACCTCAAACCCCGGTGGACGGTCCGCATCGCCGGTGACGTCGCCCCCGTGGCCGACGCGGTGGCCAGCGCGCGCTGGGCCGTCAAGGTCGAGCGCGCCGGAGCTGACACCATCAGGATCGATGCCACCAGCCTCGAGGCTGGCGAGCGGGGCATCCCCGCGGCCATCGCTGCCTGCGGCGCCCGGCAGGACCGCGATCACACGTGCCGCCGCCGGTCAGCCGGCGTCGGCCAGGTGCAGCCGGTGGGCGGTCGCGGCCGCCTCCACACGCGAGGACACGCCAAGCTTGCCGAGGATGTTGGAGACATGCACGCTGGCGGTTTTCGGGGATATGAACAGTTCAGCGGCGATCTGCTGGTTGCTGCGCCCGGCTGCGACCAGGCGCAGTACTTCGATCTCCCGGGCGGTTAGCCCGAACGGCGCCGCCATGTCGCTCTTGCCGCCTGCAGCATCGGGGAGGTCGATGCGCGCGCGGCGGGCCAGCTGGCGGACCTGCCGCAGCAGGGGATCGGTGCCGAGCCGGGCCGCCAGTTCCGCCGACCGGCGCAGCCGGGAGGCAGCCGCGTCGCGACCCCCATCAGCCGCCGCGGCGCTCGCGGCGCGCAACAGCGCGTAAGCCAGCGGGTAGGGCTGGCCGATAGCCTCCCAAGCTGAGACGGCCTCATCCCACGACGCCAGGTCCGGGCAGCGGTCGGCCCGGGCGGCCTCCGCTGCGAACAGTACCGCGTGCGCCTGCTCGACCGGCCCCGGCCTCGGCACGCTTGCCGCCTGCCGGCCCAGCGCGTCTCGCAACCCTGCCAGTTCGCTGGCTGGGCCGGGAGCGCCTGCCGCAGCCGCATCGGCACAGGCCCGCACGGCGGCGACCAGAAGCGGCCACAGGTACCGCGGGTCGATATCCGTGCTGTGCGCGGGCACGGCGCGGGCCTGTGCCAGAGCCTCGGCGAGATCACCCTCGGCCAGCCGGGTCTCGATCCCCAGCCGGGCCATCGTGAACGTCCGCTGGATCTCAGCCTGGGCGCCAGCCGTAAGCGAGCGCAGTTCCTGGCATGTCCGCGCCGCCGTATCCAGCCGGCCGCGGGCCACGGCAACCTGCCAGCGCGCCAGCAGCAGCAGCGACCGCCACGCCGGGGCCGGAGAGCGCGCCAGAGCTTCATCCACGATGCCCAGCGCCTCATCCCACCGCCCGGCAGAGATCAGCGACTCCGCCAGCTTCTCCGCGATCAGCGCCCCCTCGGAGCGGGTCAAGGCAAGCTGCCGGGACCGGTCGTAGGCCTCCCGGCCCACCTGGATGGCCTGCCCATGCTCACCCTGACGCTCCATGACGTCCATGATGGCCAGATAGGCACGCACCTCCGCCCGCCCAGAACCGCTGCGCCTGGCCGCCTCCAGCGCCCTCCGCAAAGCCGCAGGAGTTTCACGGCCGTGGTAGCTACCGACGATGGCAAGGATGATCAGAGCCTCAGCCTGGAAGTCCTCATCAGGCAGCCGCCCCGCCAGCTCACGCACGTTCCCGGCCAGCTGCCTCGCCTCCCGCTCGCGACCCTGCAGCACCAGTCCCCAGAACAGCTGGACCAGGATCTCACCGCGCAGCCGAGTGGGAGCACGGGCCAGGCGCAGCGCGGCCCGGATATCTTCGACCTGCCACGCAAGCAGCTGCTCTCGCCTCAGCTGGGCACGCAACAGCAGCAGCGAGGCCTGCCGCTCGCCGCTCGCCTCGGTGAGGGCCGCCTCTGCCACCTCCAGCCCGCGAGCCGGCTCACCGGAAACCCAGGCGGCCTCTGCCGCCAGCTCCGCCACTGCGACGCGATCGGCACCGGCGAGCCTGGCGGCCGCCGGAACCCGGTCCCATAGCTCCAGCACCTGAACCAGCATCTGCAGCTGCTCGGCGTAGGCGAGCGCGGCACGCGCATCCGCCGCGGCCACCCATGCTGCCTGCAGCGCCCGCTCGTGCGCGCCCGCGCCGCGCCAGTGCACCGCCAGCTGCACCGATGGCAGGTAGTCCGGGCTCAGCGACGGGTCGGCTTGGAGTGCCTCCGCGAACGCCCGGTGCCCCTGGGTCCGCTCGCCGGGCAGCAGGTCCTCCCACAGCGCCTCACGGAACAGTTCATGCCGGAAGGCGTAACCGTCCGCGTCGGCGACCAGCACGCTGGCGGCAACGGCCGGCCGCAGCGCCGCGGCCAGCGCCGCGTCACCCAGCCCGGTGACGCTGGCCAGCAGCCCGTGCCCGATCCGGCTGCCGCCCACCGCTGCGACCCGCAGCACCTGCTGCGCCTTCTCGGGCAGCCCCTTCACCGTCACGAGGAGCAGCTCGCGCAGCGACCACGGCAGCTCCGGGCTGACCGTGCCATCGGGATTCAGCAAAGCCTCGGTGAACAACGGATTCCCGCCGCCCCGCTGGTGCACGGTACTGGCCACCACTGGCTCGGCCGGCCGGCCCAGGATGCCCTCTAGCTGCGCGGCGACCTGGTCGCCGGACAGCCGGGCAAGCTCTAGGCGGGTAACGCCATCCATCCGGCCAAGTTCGGCCAGCAGGCGGGTCAGCTCGCGGCTGCCACCAAGCTCGTCAGAGCGGAACGTGACCACCAGCAAGACCGCGCCGTGGCGGAGGTTACGGGCCAGGAACGCCAGCAGGTCACCGGTGGACCGGTCGGCCCAGTGCACATCCTCGATGACCAGCACCACCGGCTGCTGCTCGGCCAGCCGCTCCAGCAAGCTGAGCAGCAATCCGAACAGCCGGCCGCGGGCCAGCTCCAGGTCACGACCGGCAGCCGGCGGGGCGCCCAGCTCCGGCAGCAGCGCTGCCAGCTCGCCCGCATCATTGCCGGGCAGCAGCCCGGTCACTTCCGCGGCCCCGCGGTTCCGGATCAGCTCCCGCAGCGCCCCGGTGAATGGCGCATACGGCAATCCCGCCATGCCCAGATCCACGCACCCCCCGGCCAGCACCAAGGCTCTGTTCAGCACCTGGGCGGTGAACTCGGCGACCAGGCGCGATTTGCCGCCGCCAGCCTCCGCGCCGACCAGCACCGTTGCCGGCGTCCCGTCGGCCGCCTCGCCAAACGCGCTCGAGAGCGTCTCAAGCTCGGCTCCCCGGCCCACGAAGACCTGGCTCACCCCGCGGCTGGTCACCACACAAGAATGCCAGCAGCGCATGACCGGGAACACCAGCGCCCCGAGTCCGCGTGCTAGCACCTGAGCCGCGGGGAGCCGATGTGCCCGGGGAGGGACTGGCTGGTTGCCGGGCCCTGCCGGGCGGCAGGGCCGTGGCTTGGGTTAGCTGGCGAGAAACCCGGCCATAACCGGCGCGGTGGCGTCCGGGTTGATGTCATGAGTCTGGCCAGGAAGGATGGCTAGCTGCCCGCCGGGCAGGGCGGACGCGGCTGCCTGCGCGGCCGCCCGCAGGAACGGCGGGCTTTGTTCCCCGGTGACTGCCAGAGCTGGGATGGTGACCGTGGCGAGGAGCCTGGAGGGCAGGGACCGGTCCCCGATAATGGCGGCTTCGTAGGCGAGGGTGTGGGCGATTGCCTCCATGGCAGGGCGGAATGGTGCGTGGCGCATTTGCGCGACCACGTCTTCGGGGATGCCGACCGCCTCGGTCTGATACAGCTCCACGGCGTCGCCGCGGCGGCCTGCGGCGACGAGTTCGGCGAGCCGGTCGGCCAGATCGCCGGGCAGGGCGGGATAGCTGTCGTCGGCATTGAACGGCGGCTCATACAGCACCAGCTTTGTGATCGCTAGGCCGGCCGCGGCGGCCTTGAGCGCGAGAGTGGCGCCGGAAGAGTAGCCGAAGACGGAAGCAGCCCCGCCAGCAGCTGCGATCAGCGCGGCGATGTCGTCGATTTCGCGCTCGACCGAGTACGGCTCGGTGTCACCGCTGTCGCCCCGGCCCCGCCGGTCGTAGTTGAGCACGGTGAACTGTGGCGCGAGCGCCTTTGCTAGCGGCTCGGTAGTGGCTCGGGTGTTGAACGCGCCCTCCGTCATGATGATCGGCGGCCCGTCGCCGTACTGGTCGAATGCGATAGGGGTTCCGTCAGCGGAAACTACGGTGTTCATCGAATGATCCCTCCATGTTTCTCGGCGGCCGGGGCGGTCGCAGGTGGCCTCCGTTCTGGTTCGGCGGGCTCGTCCGTCCGGCCCTTGTCAGCATCGAGACTCGCGCTAAGAGGAACCGCACCGCATCGTCCGGCCGCCTTATCTAAGGCTTCGGGCTCTCCCGTCGGCTGGTAAGCGTTCTCTTAGGTGGTCTTAGCCAGACGCGGCGATGACGCGGTGCGGCGGGTGAGATCTGCAGGGAGCGAAGGAGCGGCGGCGAGGTCAGGCGTCCCTGGGACGGTCAGAGGCGGCCGGCCTCGATGGCCTGGCGGATCCACGGAATGACCTCGTCCAGCATGGCCGCCAGGGAGGTCGTCGCCTCGAAGCCGAGGATCCGCTTGGCCTTCCCCGTGGCGGGCACCCGGCGCTGCACGTCGTGGGCGAACGCGTCGTCGTGGACGGTGCGGAGCGGAACGCCGGGCCCCTTGATCTTCTTCCAGATCAGCCCGGCGAGCTCGAGCACCGTGGTCGACTCGGCGGTGGAGAGGTTGAAGTCCTCGTTCAGTGCCCCGGGATGGGCGACGGCGTCGGCGATCCCGCGGGCCAGGTCGCCGCCGTAGGTGTAGTGGCGGACCTGGCGCCCGTCGCCGAGAAGGTGCAGCGGATCCTGCCCCTTCAGGACCTTCTGCACGAGATCAGGGACCACGTGGCTCATGGCCAGCTGCACGTTGCCGGAGCGGATCTCCTCGTCCGCGCGGGCCCGGCTCTCCCCGATCCCGACGCAGTTGAACGGGCGGACGATCGTGTAGGGAAGCCGGTACTGATCATGCGCGGCGCGCGCGAAGTACTCCACCGCGAGCTTCTGGAAGCCGTAGGACGACCGGGGCGGCGGTACCTCGCGTTCCTGGCCCTCGTAAGACGGCCAGGATCCGGCCGACTCGAACACCATCGACGATGAGACGTAGGTGACCTTCTGCAGCCGGCCGGTCCGCCGGGCGGCGATCGCCGCGTCGCAGGAGGACGCGATGATCCGCTCGTTCGCGGCCAGCAGGTCGTAGGCGCGGGCGTGTAAGTAGGGGATTCCGCCGATCATCGCGGCGGCGGCGACGAAGTGGTCGCAGTCCTGCAGCAGGCGGGTCATCAGGTCGGCGTCGCGCGCATCGCCCTCGACCAGGGCGTAGTTCGGATGGTCATCGTGTGACCTGGTGACCGGGCCGTACTTGGAGAAGTTGTCCAGGCCGACGACCCCGTAGCCGCGGGCCAGGAACTCCGCCACGAGATAGCCGCCGATGAACCCCGCGGCCCCGCTGATCAGTACCCTCTGCATTATTGCTGGGTCCCTCGGGCGAGAGCCCTGAGCTCTTCCACGCTGAGCCGGGAGCCGAAGGCGAACCGGTACCACCGCAGGTACTTCGGGAGCCACGCGGCGACCTGGAAGTTCGACATGCCATCCTGCCGGTCGAGCCAGATGGTGGGGATCTCGGCGATCGGCAGCCGGAGCCGCCTGGCCTTGGCCGTGAGCTCGATGCCGATCTCGAAGCCGTGACGGCTGTCGATGCCGACCGCCCTGACGAACGCGGTCGAGTAGGCCTTGAACGAGTTGGTCGCGTCCCTGGTGCCGACCCGGGCCAGCAGCCGCAGGCTCCGCCCGGCCGTGGCCGAGATCAGGCCCTTCAGCAGCGGGCCGCCGACCTGCTGGCCCCCGGCCATGTACCGGGAGGCGGCCGCGACTGCGACGCCGCGCTCGACGAGGCGAACCAGGTCGTCGATCTGCCGCACGTCATCGCAGCCGTCGGCCATCGTCACCACGGCCACTGGCGTGCTGGCGTGGTCGATGCCGTAGCGGATCGCATTGGCCGGCCCGCGCCCATAGGTGTTGACCAGGCAGTGCAGCCGGGGCTCCCGCTCGGCCAGCCGCTGCACCACCGGCCGGGTGCGGTCAGCCGCGTCATCGACCACCACCAGGGTCTCGCACGGCAGTGCCACCGCCTCGAAGATCCGCTCTAGCACCGGGATGATGTCTTCGCCCTCGTCGTAGGCCGGGATGACCACCGAGACCCGGATCGCGCCGGGATCGCTGACCCTGGCTCGCCGGACCAGCCCGGCGGCGGCGGGTCGCCGGCCTGCGGAGCGGCCCTTCGGCATCAGACGCGCACGCCCTGACCGCGGATGTTCCAGATGTCCACGACGGGCTTTCCCGTGGCCAGCCTGGCGTACTCGGCATGCGGCGCGGCGATGATCAGCAGGTCCGACTTCTCGACGACGTCGCCCAGCGGCAGCAGCGATGCGTCCACGGTGACGTGCGGGTCGGTGCAGTACACGGCGCCGGTGGTGCAGGCGAGGATCCGCTTCAGGCGGTAGGCCAGGCTGGAACGGATATCGTCCGAGCCGCCCTTGAACGCCATGCCCAGGATGCCGACCGCCATCGACCTGAGGTCGTAAGCCTGCCTGAGCCTGCCGACCAGGTATGACGGCAGGCCCTCATTGATCGCCATCGCGGTGTGGCCCAGCGCGAAAGTCTCGTGACTGAACGCCGCGAGCTGCATCGTGTCCTTCAGCAGGCATGGGCCTCCGGCGAAGCCTGCCGTGGGCAGGTCCGCCGCCCGGGGGTAATCCAGCATCAGGCCCTGGCGGATCCGCTCGAAGTCAAGCCCCCGGTCGTTCGCGATCATGTAGAGCTGATTCGCGGTGGCGAACTTGAGGTAGCGCCACACGTTCGTGAACAGCTTGGCTAGCTCGGCCTCCTCCGGGGTCATCCTGACCTGGTTCGCGGTCAGCAGGCCGAACACGGCCGCCGCCCGGTCGCAGGCCTCCTCCCGCCGGGCGGAGATGATCTGGGGCAGCTCGAACAGCTCGGTCATGGCTCTGCCCTCGGCGATCCGCTCCGGGCAGAACGCGACGTCTATGTCGTGGCCGAGGCGGGCGATCATCTTCTCCACCAGGGCGGTGACGCCCGGATAGACCGTGCTCCGCACGATGAGCAGCTGCCCGTCACGCAGGTACTCCGCACACCGCGATAGGGCCCGGGGGATTGCCGCCTCGTCGGGGCTGAGGTGCGCCTCGACGGGGGTGCCGATGACGACGACCACGTACTCGGCGGTGCCCACGATGGCCGGATCGTCCGAGGCGCGCAAGCGCTGCCCGGCGACGGCCCGCTCCAGCATCGCCTCCGCACCAGGCTCGGCGAACGGCATGCGGCCGTTGCTGACCTGCTGCACCGCGACCGGATTGATGTCGTAGACCGCGACATCCGCGCCCCGGTCAGCGAAGGCGATCGCCAGGGGCAATCCCACGCGGCCGCATCCGCCGATGACCACCACATCGCGTGCAAAGGAGGCGTCAGGCTGAAGCGCCGGCATGAACCCGATCTTTGTGTCGTGGGCTTGCTTTCCTTTGGTCCCACGATAGCGGGCTGCGTTTGCCGTCTGGCCTTAACGGCAGATCATTGATATTGACATATAGGCGCTTTATTGGCCACCTGCCTGAACCGGGAGCACCAGCCTAAATTTCACCATCGGGACGCCGTCATACCGATATGCAGCGGACCTGCCGGCGAGGTGGTTGATCGGCGCTGTCATGTGATCCCGCGGCTGGCGGGAGGATCAGCGTTATAGCGCTGGGCGCTCCGGTGACAATGGCGGAGTTTCGGCATCACCCGGGCGGTGCTCGGAGATCCAGCTGTCGATCCGCTGCCACCAGTCATAAAGCCATTGAACCTGTGCCTCATGCCCGGCAGAGCGCGGCACCTGGCCGGCCGGAATCCGCCACCATTTCGCGTGGATAACCTGATCCATCGGCATACTCCGCCAGACATCGCCCACGCTGACGAGCCGGTCCAGCCCGGCGTGAGCCACGAAGATCACGTCGGAATCGGGGCAGGCCGTGATGGCCGCCAGCGCGCCCCCGGGCCGTGGCGCGAGAACGTTGGGCATTTCCCTGGCGCGGGCGGCGAGATCACTCCGGCCCAGCCGCTCAAGCCGCCGGATCCCGCGCTGCCACCGGCCCGGCGTCCAGTTGCCGCCCTCCGGGAAGATCACCAGCGCGCCCGCCCGATCGAGCCCTCTGGCCAGGCGCTCGATCTGCTCGGTGAAGACCTTCTCGCCCGTACGGCCGGGATGGATGAACACGTTGGGCAGGCGGTTGGTCACGACGTCCACGCCGGGATCAAGCTGCATGGTCGCCTTCATGACGATCCGCGGCCGCCGCCCGTACACGCTGAGCAGATGGCGCACGAGCAGGAAGGAATCACCGGGGCCGGCATGGCGGCTGAGCACGATCACCGGACGGGCCAGCCGCGCGGCCTGCTCCTCGGTTGTGAGCTCGGGTTCGTCGACCTCGATCCGCACCCCGAACCTGCTGGTCGCAGCGTGGTAGATCCGGTCGAGGTACCACTGCATGATCGCGTAGTGCCGGCTCTGGTAGGGCTCGGTGCGCAGGCGGCCGCCGAATCCGCTCGCTATCCACAAGCCCAGGCACATGAAGAGCGCCGCGGTCTCTGCGGTGAGCCAGATGAGCGCGAATTGCAGCAGCCGGAGGCCGCGCCTGCGACCTGGCCGCACTCGTCCGAGCATCTCGAATCCAAGGATCAGCAGGGCCAGCAGCGGGGAGAGCACCACGACCGCGAGCGCGACGACGACGCCGAGCGGTGCCAGCACCAGCCGCCGGATCAGCCTGGGTGGGAGCATGTCCGGCTCCTCCCTCCTCGATGACCGGGGTCAGGGCCCGACCAACGCGGCGAGATAGCTCGCGGACGCCCGGTACGCACGCTCGATACTCGCACCGACCCTAGTCTTGTCGCGGTATCTGAGCTGCGACAGGTCCGGCGGGCGCCCGTCTGTCCCGGCAGGCAGGACGTGTACGCGGACGTCATCGGGCAAAGCCGACATCTCCTCGTGGAAGCGATGCCGGCGGGCGATCTCGAAGGCGACCAGGCCGACTTCCCAGGGGCGCCGGGGCACCGGCAGCGGGCGCTCGATCCGGCCTACCTGCAGGATGTACACGGTGCGGGCGCCCAGGGCGACGGCTCGCCCGACCGGGATGGAATGCACCAGACCGCCATCGAAGTAGTGCTCGCCGTTGACCTCGACCGGCGGCAGCAGCCCGGGCACCGCGCACGAGGCCAGCACCGCGGGTACGACCGGCCCGCTGCTGAACCAGCGGGCGGTAGCGCGTTCGATGCTGGCCGCCACACAGTGAAAGGGCAGCTCCAGGTCGGCAAAGTCGCGGTTGGGCAGCGCGTCGACCAGCATCTGGCGCAGCGGCTCGATGGAATGCAGGTGCGTGCCGGAACGCGCCAGCCGGGCCGCGCGCGCCCAGAGGTTCTCGCTGAACGCTTGCCGCAGCGCATCGCCTTGCCACATCTGGCCGAGTTGGGCCGCCGCGCCCGCCGGGTCGGCGGCCACGAACGCCCCGTTGATAGCGCCCACCGACGTCCCCACGATCAGGTCGGGCTGAATGCCGGCCTCCGCCAGCGCGCGGAGCATGCCGACCTCGTTCGCGCCCAGAATGCCCCCGCCGCCGAGCACGAATGCCGTCTCCACCCGTCAACCTCCTCGCCGTCAAGCAAACCAGCTACCAGCCAGGAGCGGGCTGTCCGGGGCCATACGACGGAGTTGCGGGCCGGTGGCTGCGGCGGCTCAGGGCCGGGCGCCACGGGTGTCGCAAACGGTAAGCGGGGGGCTGAGACAGGGGAGCGCGGCGGGCGGACGCGGGCGGCGGGGCCTGTGCCGCGCGGGTCACCCAGCCCGCGCTGGTCACGCTGATCACGCAGGGTGTGCCTGAAGTAGGCGACGGTCCGCTCGAGCCCCTCGTCGAGCGGCACGGTCGGCTCCCAGCCCAGCAGCTCCCGGGCGCGGCTGATGTCGGGCTTGCGCCG
>WNGR01010734.1_pt1 | contig 10299 bp, 10 predicted proteins | sample 5407581 | NCBI WGS metagenome assembly WNGR01 (sample SAMN13153383, study PRJNA577476) | soil metagenome | isolation source: 80 cm soil or saprolite under Garry oak tree replicate 2 | place: USA:California | collected 2016-06-15
GCGCCGTCGGCTCGTCCATGATCCGCCGAACTTCCATGGGGTACTCGATGAAGGCGACCACCTGGGACGCGATCTCGATCGCCCGCTCCTCGCTCACGTCGACGATCCAGTATCCAGCCAGCGATTCCTTGACCTCGGCGAACGGCCCATCGGTCGGCACCGGGACACCGTTCTGGAAGCGGACGGTCTTCGCCTGGCTCGGGTCAACGAGGCCCTGTGAAGCCACCACCTCGCCGGTCTCCTTCAGCTCCCCGTCCAGCTTCAGCATGAACTCGTGCATACTCGTGATCCACTCAGGCGTCCGAGTCTCCAGCGTGGCGCCCAGACCCCCGAACATCATGATCATGTACTTCATTTCGATCTCCTTTCGGTCTCCTTTTCTTCCGGCGCCCAGGGCGGGCGCTCACCCCTTGGTCGGAGCGATCGCCCGATTCTCGACATCCCGGCCGGGACTTTTCCCGACCAAGAAACAACCCCGTCCGGTGCTCGAGCAGCTGATCCAGCCCGCCAATCTTTGAGCATACTCGGACCCCACGTCCTTTGCGGCTCCTGACCTGTCACCAGCCGCAAGGTAGCGGGCATTACAGGCAATGGAGGGGTTATTAATTGTTACACACAAAAAACAGAACACACATCCGGCTCTCTGAAGTGTGTTCCCCTGCAATTGGCTCTGTTCTCTTTTGGCCCTGACTGATGCGTTACGAAACTTCCGGGGGCGCCCCTCCATGCCTCCTCATCGAAAGCGTGGAGGCAGAGGGGGTCTCTATGAGAGCAAATCGCACGAGATCCTCTTCGCTGCCCGGCATCCCATCCATGCTCATCCATGACCACCTCCTGTCACAAAGAAGCAAGAAGGCAGACGCAGGCAAAGCCTCTCTGCTTCTCGCGCGACTTCTGATATCAAAACCATTTCAGTCTCCTGCCTGCTCCATTCCTGCGGAGTCCCGGTCTCGAAGACGAGAGAGGACCTTTGTGCGTACGATCTCCACACTCGCTCGGCCTCATCGGCTGCTAACAGTAAGCACGCTCTGCACAGCGTGCTCTGTAGAAGCACTATCGATGGTGCTCCCCGCCCGACTCTGTTCTCAACTGCTGCTTGCGCCTTTGCAAAATTTATTCCGACATCTTTGAGTACCTTACTCACGGGTCCATCATCCCTAAAGGTTACATGAGTTAATCCCACCAGCAGATGCTCCGGCCCTACTCTCTGGGCGAGACGCTTGGCTTCAATCTGCGCACTGTGGAGCACATCCCTCGCTTCTAGCGTGAATGGATAGACTGCCAGAATCGTCTTATCCAACTCCCGACTTTGTAAGTCTCTCTCTATTGAGGTAATGGAAGCGTAGGGAGCGTATAACCCCTCCTCACTCATCTCATCAGCCACCGCTTCTGCCTCTTGTTCGGGCATGCTCGCTCCATCGCTTAGCGCACGCCGGGTTTCTCTCCGCAACCAGTCCAGGTCCACGCCCAGGCTTTTGAGTACCCCAGCCTCCAACCCCTCCTCTTCACGTATGAGAACGAGCAGGAGATGTCCGGTGCTAATGGAGCGCTGACCCAGTCGCCGTGCTTCGTTTGAGGCCAACTCGATAACGTGGCTCAATTTTGGCTGCAGTTTGATATCACTCAGCGCGATTCTCTCACCACGCCCATATGTCTGCTCGACCTCCTTTCGTATCTCAGAGAGGCCGACTCCCATCTGAGCCAGCACCGAGGCCGCAACGCCTGAGCCTTCGCCTACCAGTCCCAGCAATAGATGATGACCGCCGATGTAGCTGTCCTGGCGACGACGCGCTTCTTCCTGTGCCAGACTCCATGCCTTCCTGGCTTGCTTGGTGAACCTTTGGGCGTATCCCTGATTGCTCGTCTGCCACGTCGTCATGTTCTCCAGGCACATAAGCCGCCAAATATCTTTGAGGGGGGGTACTCCCATCCCTTGCAGGATCTGCACTGCAGTGCTCTCTGGCGCACGAAGCAATCCCAGCAACAGATTCTCGGTGTCGATCCTCATGAGAGGATGATGCCAGTCATCAGCGTTCTCCGGCTTGTTCGCAAATGGGGCCATTCCGGTTTCGATTTGGATCTGCACTACGCCCTCACCGCGTTCTTTCGCCTCTTCAACGGCTTTGCGCACCTTCTCTATCGTCACGCCCAGTTCCTCCAACCTGGGTGGTACCGAAGCCTTTTGCAGGATCTGCACCGCCTTACTCTCTAGCATATACTCCGCTCCCAACAGCGGAAACTCGGTACGAGGATGCTTGCGATCAGCCTCTGCAACAGCCATCTTTATCGCGGTCTTCCCATGTGGTGAAAGCATGATCTCGCTCTGCAGCATACCGTTGCCATGCCCTTTCGCCTCCTCAACGGCTTTGCGCACCCTCTCTATCGTCACGCCCAGTTCCTCCAGGACGCGAGCGGCAACGCTCTCGCCTTCGCGAACCAGACCCAGCAGGAGATGCTCGGTGCCAACAGTGGTGTGCTGGAGATGCTGGGCTTCTTCAAGAGCCAGGCTCACCACCTTCTTAGCGCGCGTACTGAACTTGTCAAAATGGCTGAAGCTGTTTATGAGAGTGTCGGGGAACTTCTGGGACATGCTTCCCTCCTTTGTCCGGTGAGCCGGATCTAGCCAGGCATCGAGAGCCCCGAAAAGCAAATCAAGCACCGTAGCAGCAGTGATGGTGTGCAGTTCCAGCAGCGCTTGCATCTCTTCCTGGTACCGTTGACGCCACGCAGATGGATAGAGTCGTAAGATCCAATTGACACGCATCCTCTTTTCTCCATGAAATACATCTTCTACAGAAGGAGCATCAGGAAGAATCACTGCCTCGTGCTCGCTGCTTTCGCTACCTCGTCTGCAGGCGTCCTTGCCCTGTCGCCACAATCCGGCTCATGGTAGCCAGTTGCTCTTGCAGAGCACTCACCCCGGCAGCGGTGATACGATAGGGATGGCGTCTCTCAAGAGGGGCAAGAGGCTCAATCCAGCCTCGCTGCTCCAGACGTGCAAGTGCCCCATAAAGGGTCCCTGGCTCCAGGCGTGTCCGGCTAAACTGCCAGATATCCTCCATCATCGCATAGCCATGCTTTGGCCCCCCCGCCAGACTAGAAAGGATGAGCAATGCAGGATCGGAAAAACGTCCAAGATCAGACATGGGTTTTGGCATAGCACACAACTCCTGCCTCCTCTTCAAGTACACTGCTCAGTACGGCTATTCAGTAACAATGTATATTGCATACCTGAATAATAAGGCAGACCCTGAGTGCTTGTCAAGAGGAGGTCTTCTCCCAACTTTTCCTTTTTGCTTTATTTCAATGGAGAGGCAGAGGGGCGAGGAGTCGTGAAAATATCTCTCCCCGTCTGCACCTCTTGGAGAGGCTGAGCAACCAAGAGGACAAGTGGCCGGCAGCTGTGGAAAGGAACGAATTGATGATCTCCACTCTGTCCATACCCCAGAGTCACGAGGGGCGTGGAAAGTTCCGGGTTCGCATGGAGACGGTACTGGTTTGGCAAAAGAGGCCAGAAATGAGGCCGTTTTCGACCTTCTGAACCTGAAAAAGGACTTGTGTTCCGTTTCCAATCAGCAATTCGGTACTTTATCCCCTCTTGAGACAGTCTTACTTTGCGGCCCATGACAGCTTACTTTTACCCCTTGTACGTTCAGAGATGATCATCCAGGAACTCAGGCCATCTGAGAATATGCAATGGTAGTTTGTAGCGTGTCAGAAAACGATCCTCCTGGATCTCTCGGAGAACTAGAGACGCTTTTCGGCGGCTTCTGCGCGCAGCCGCCAGCACAGAGCGTCATCCTGATGGGCGAGCCAGCGTTGTTCCCACTCTGCTGCACTGCGCTCCGCCGCGAGCAGCCGATCCACCAGTTCCCCTTTAGAGAGCCGCTGATAGCGCTGGTGCGCGCGCACTTCGTCGCGGGTCAGTTTGACCGCCCCTGATGAATGGCGTTTCTCTGGGTTCTGTGAGGACGCTGGAGGTCGTCGTTGGCGTTTCCAGCTTCGGTGTTGCTCGTAGTACGCTCGTGCTTCCCCATTCGTCAGAATTGCGCTTTCTGAGATCCCTGCTCTGCTCGGATCGAGTTCCTTTGACTTGGCCGCAATACTTGCCAGAGAGATCTGCGCCTTTTCGCGGCGCAGGGCCTCAACCGACTGATGAACCAGATCGATGGTTCGCTGGCGCTTTGGCAGATACACCTGTTCCGCTAGCCATGCTGGCGCTGTGGACTCACTCGATGGTGATATTCGGGACATGGTGTTCGTCCTCTCGATAGTGCGAAATTCCATCCATCTCGCGTAACTCCGTTTCGCAGTGGTGGATGAGCTGAGTGATCCGCTCGACTTCGAGCACCAGACCTTCTTGCTGACAGTACGCCAGTTTTTCCATCCCGCGCTTTCGCATGTGCTCAACCTGAGAGCGTTTAGCTGGATCGGGAGCTTTTGCAGGGCAGCCAATGCAGGCAAATTGCGAGGGACATCGTCCCTCCAGCGTACATTCTCCGCCAGTCACCGGAATGAGCGTGCCCACACAGCGCTTGGCTTGTTCAAGTTGTTCTCGGATCTCCTCTGGCGAGCGGAGGAAGACCTCGCGAACATTGACCTGTAAGGCCAGGTGTGTCACAAAGGTTCCATGCTCCTCAGCAACAAGGCTTTCGGGCACTTGGCTGTAATATCGCGTCACCTCCAGATCTTTCTGCTTGAGCCACTCGGCGACAATATCAATGGGAATCTGAGCGCTTGAACGGCGTAGGTAGCGAATGCATGACGCAGCAGATGCGCTTTGAGAACAACCGGTTTGCCTTCCCTGGTTTCAAAGATCATGCCATGAAGCAGGAAGCGCATGCAGGCCGTGATGGTTCCACCGTCCAGGTGGCGATGTCGATATTGAAGAAGATACGGAGCTGGAGCAAAGCGATGTGCTCGTCCATTCGTCGGTGCAAACGGAACCACAGGGAGCGTTTCAGTTTTGCCGAGATGGTAATGTTCCTTGAGCATGTGCCCCGTTTTTTCAATCAGTCGCAGGGTTTCCTTCCCAAGGAAGTAATTGCGTGGTGTATCGGTCTTCTCGCCTTTGGGGATGAGGCGAAGCAGGTAGCGGATACGAGGGGAGCGATCTTTCGCTCCTGGTGGGGGATCATCGACCAGACGCACGAGGCAATCTTTCGAGACCCGCGCCTGCATGAGTTCATTGATGCGTATTATGTGGAATATGACCCTCTAAATCTCACCTCCAGATCCGTTGTATTAGTACAAGAGTTCTAGAAGGAAGGAGATCAGATGAGTCATATTCAGTGGGGACGCTACCCCACCGTTGCTTGTTCGCCACAGGCACGAACATGGTTACAGATCCAAAGGGATCTCGGGTTGGCTCAAAACACTGTTGAAGCGTATGGACGAGCGTTAGAAGGCTTCCTCGCATTCAGCGTCCGTGATGGGTTTTCTCCAGAGTCAGCAACACGGGAGCATATCGCGCGCTACGTCCGTGACTTGAGTTCCTGTCCCAATCCCCGCGGAGACAAGATCCGTGTCCTCGATACGGGCTGCGGGTTAGCAAACGCCACGCTTCAGCAGAGACTGACAGCAGTTCGGCTCTTCTACGACTATCTCACAGAAGAAGGACTCCGCGAGACGAACCCTGTTGGCAGAGGGCGATATACTCCCGGAAAGCAATTTGGCAACGTGCAAAGCCGAGGCCTCATTCCACGCTACACGAAATTGCCGTGGATCCCGAATGAGACGGAATGGACGGCTATTCTTCAGGTAGCCAAGCAAGAACTGCTCCGGAATCGGATCATGTTGGCCCTTGGATATGATGCGGGACTGCGCCGAGAAGAGTTGTGTCTGCTAGAGATCCGAGATATTGATCCAAGCCAGCGTCTTGTTCGCATTCGCCCGGAGACGACCAAAGGCCGCCGTGAGCGTGTAGTGCCCTATTCAGAGCATACTGGGACGCTCTACATGGCCTATCTCCAGGAGCGACGAAAGCTCAGTCGCGCGCGTGGCCCCGTTTTTGTTTCGGAGTCCAGGCGCAACCGGGGGGAGCCGATCTCGATCTGGACCTGGTCGAAGGTGGTAGAGGGCATTGCTGAGCGTTCAGGAGTCCAGCAATTCACTACCCATACCCTTCGTCATCTTCGGTTGACAGACCTCGCTTCCTGTGGCTGGGACATTCATGAGATTGCACTCTTCGCTGGCCATTGTAGCACCGACACAACGCTCCAATATATCCATTTAAGTGGCCGCGATCTCAAAGTGAAGGTCGAGCGAAGCATGGCCAATATCCATGCCTGGCAGGTAAGAATGATGGCGGAGGTGCTTCGATGACATTGAGAGCGCAGAATGGGCAAGCATTTCAGAAACAAGACCCTCTGGTGAGGTCAAATGGATGGGACTGGCCAGTTGATTTGACTCACTACAATCGTTCGCCCGTGCTCAGTGAGCAGGAATGGCTTTGTCTCCATGAGTTAATGCAGAGAAGAGCGCTCCCATCGGTCCTTCCGCCAACACTGCAGCGATTGCTTGGGCCAATCAATGAGGTATTAGAGATCAGTACGCATCATCCGAGAACGCGTCAACTGGTGAGACGTACCCTATTGGTCGAAACACATCAACGGAGAAAACCATGGTGGGCATGGACTGCGGACGAATGGTTTGAGATCCTTTGTGAGACTGCGGTCATCTTCACAAAGCGCTATCCAGGAGCTGGGATGTGTCGTCAGCAGGTGTTGACGGTCGCCTATCTTCTCTGTGGCTTTACGGACTTTCACAAGCTGGGAGCGTTTCTGCGAAAAACCCTTGCTGACACCGCTTTTGGTGCTGCTCGTATGGAGGCCACTATCCAACGGGTGGTGGAGGGCACACGACAGTGGGGACTTACCGATCAGGAAGATCTTGCCCTTTACAGCGTGGTACGAGAGGCATTGCTGGTCAATCGGAGTCCTCACCTGGAAGATCTTACGTATGATCTCCTGCTCATGATGCGTGAGAGAACGGATACACTTGCGATCAAAAGAGCACTGGGGACGTTTTCTCGCGCGTTATTGGCATTGGGATTATTCGACAAAACACTCCCAGAAGTGCCTCTTCCTCTCATGAAGAAAGTGGCCCATCCGCAAAAATTACTCATCGCAGGAACGGATACTGTTCTGCCAGAATGGCTCCAGTACTGCCAGCGCTGGCATGCAACATCAACCTTAACCTACTCGACTCGTCAACAATATTACGGTATTTTACTCAAAACAGGAAGGTGGCTCACTCAAGAGCATCCAGAGTACATTCGACCTGGAGATTGGACGCGCGAGTTTGTCGCGACCTTTGTCTCCTTCGTAGATCAACAACGTCTTGGCGACTGGGTTGAACCAGGCAATGTCAAGAAAATCGTCAAGAGCAAGGTAAGGCAACCGATTGGACCAAGATACAAAGAGCATTTTCTGGCAGCGCTGCGCGCGTTTTTCCTGGATTGCCAGGAGTGGGGCTGGATCCCGCGACGATTTGATCCACGTCGCGCCCTTGGAACCCCGCGCTCCATTCGAACCCTCATTGGACCCAATCCGCGGGTCATTAGCGACGATATATGGGCAAAACTCCTCTACGCGGGCCTCAATCTCACGCAGGATGATATCGTGTGCTGGACAAGCCCACTGTACAAAGACCCAGAAAAGCGGCGTGTCGCCTATCCGCTGGAGATGGTACGTGCGATGGCTATTGTCTGGCTCTTTTGTGGGATACGCTCTGACGAGTGGAGTCGCTTACGTGTTGGATGTGTGCGTTGGCAACGAGAGGATGTGGTCATCCCTGAAACGGATGAGATTTTAGCCAAAGATGCTGTCTGTATGTTGGACATTCCTACACACAAAACCGGGACGGCGTTTACGAAGCCTGTTGATCGCGTTGTTGGCGAAGCCATTGAGGCTTGGGAGCGGGTCCGCCCCACACAACCTCCCAAGATTGACTCGAAGACTGGTGAAGAGGTCCACTTTCTCTTTTGTTACCGCGGGTATCGTGTGTGGAAACACTACATTAACAAGGTTCTGATCCCGACCCTGTGTAAAAAAGGAGGCGTGCCAAGACAAGACGCCCGTGGGAACATCACCAGTCACCGGGCGCGCTCGACCATTGCGACCCAGCTCTTTAACGCGGCTGAGCCGATGTCGCTCTTTGAGTTGCAAGAATGGCTGGGACACCGCTATATTGGCTCGACCCAACACTATGCTAAAATATCACCAACGAGGCTTGCCAAATCAAAAGCGAAGGCAGAATACTTTGAGCGGAATCTGCGCCTCATTGATGTGCTGATCGATCAGGATGCGATCAAGAGTGGTGCAGCCGCAGGTGGCCAACCTTGGCGCTACTATGACCTTGGGCACGGTCTCTGCACGTACGATTTCTTCGATACGTGCCCACACCGCATGGCCTGCGCCAGGTGTTCGTTCTATGTCCCGAAAGGGTCAAGCCTGGAGCAGATCATTGAGGGAAAAGCCAATCTGTTGCGCATGAAGCAAGAGCTATCGCTGACGGAGGAAGAAGTGGCAGCAGTCGATGACGGCCTAGCCGCGCTCGATACCTTGCAACAAAAGTTGGTAGACGTTCCTACGCCGACTGGGGCAACGCCACGGCAACTCCAGGCAAGAGATCAACCGACAGCGTTTGTCTCTCTGCAAACAATCCAGAAAAAATCGCTGAGGAAATGAATATGACACTTGAACCATCGTCTCGTCACCTTGCTATCGTTACCGGCGCCAGTCGCCAAAGGGGTATCGGTGCCGCCATCTGTCGTGCGCTCGCTCAAACCGACGTTGATGTCTTTTTCACGCACTGGAGCCCCTACGACAGTAAGATGCCCTGGGGCGCGGAAGAGGATGAACCTGCACATCTTCAAAAGCAGCTTCAAAATATGGGGGTTCGTTGTGAACATCTAAGGATTGATCTCAGTATGGTCAATGCACCACAACAGATCCTGGATACTGCTGAATCGTGTCTCGGCTTTCCTTCAATTCTGATCAACAATGCAACGCATGATGATACAAATGCTCCGTTTGATCAACTTGCTGCGACCACGTTAGATGCGTACTATGCCGTGAACATGCGGGGTACCATGTTGCTGAGTACCGAGTTTGCGCGCCGTTTCTCACGGCCATCTGGCGGACGAATTATTAATCTCACTTCCGGGCAAGGGCACGGTCCCATGCCCGGAAAGCTTGCGTACATTGCTACAAAGGGAGCCATCGATGCTTTCACCGTGACCCTTGCCGCTGAAGTGGCTTCACGAGGGATTACCGTCAATGCAGTTGACCCTGGTCCGACCGATACAGGGTGGATGACGGAAGCGGTGAAACAAGCGCTCCTTCCGCGCTTTCTCATGGGACGTATTGGTCAGCCGGAGGATGCTGCCCGCCTGATCGCATTTTTGGCAAGTGAGGATGCTGGGTGGATTACTGGTCAAATTATTCGCTCAACCGGTGCTTTCTAATGTGAAAGAAGGGGGAAGAGTGCCATATTCCACGTAACTTGTAAGCCCGTCGTTGTAAACATATCCAGGGCCAACAGACCGAAGGTGGCCGCAGCATACAGCGGTTCGAGAGGGATGAGAATGCCATCAGCCCGTGCTTGTGCATGAGCCATGAAACGTGCGTCTCCCTCATCATGCGACCAGCACAGCAGACCAGAGGCGCTCGTTTCAAACGGCTTCGTACGTCCGCGTTTTGGATCCACGTATCCCCATTGCTTGAGCCATGCCTGTTTACGGCTGACTTCCTCATCGGTTCCACTGACTGGGCCATCTCCTAAGAGACCAAGCTTGAGCAGATCGGTGAACCACGGCCCAGAAGATGGGGTGTCATTGGTCAAGTGCGTCGCTTTGACAAACTCGACGAAAGGAGCATTGCGTTCATCAGTGAAACCGCGTAGCTTCTCCTGAGTATTGGTGACGGTCTGACGACCGTAGCGCTCAGCATGTGCGAGCACAAAGCTTCTCCGATCCCAGAGACGAAAATCCCAACGCTCATCTGCCTCTTCGTAGGAAAACTCGGCAGGAAATGTTCGCCTCTCTTGCCGCGTCTGCGCAACAGCTTGCAGGTATGCCTGACGCAGACGGACCAGACAGTTGTACCGCAGATGCGCATGGGCAAAGGGAATACCTACCGGGAGGTCCCCTTGAACGCCGAGGTGCGAACGGCACTCGACACCTGGCTGGAACAGCGCAAGAAGCTCGCGGTGCAACAGAATGAGTCGGCACTCTTTCTTACCAAGCAAGGCACGCGCCTGGCCACACGCACCATTGATGAGGTGCTCCGTCGGCTC
>WNGR01021099.1_pt1 | contig 10298 bp, 5 predicted proteins | sample 5407581 | NCBI WGS metagenome assembly WNGR01 (sample SAMN13153383, study PRJNA577476) | soil metagenome | isolation source: 80 cm soil or saprolite under Garry oak tree replicate 2 | place: USA:California | collected 2016-06-15
GCCTTCCTTGAAATCGGCGGTCCGCCGCTGCCATTCCTGCTCGACGAGCTCCCGCTCGGTCGCGGCCTCGACCGCCTCGGCCAAGCCGCGGCGCAGCGTCTCGCGCGTCGACACCACTGCCTGCGGCCCGGACTGGGCGATCTCGGTCGCGAGCTCCTGTGCGGCGGCGCGCACCTCGCTCTGCGCGACCAGGAGATCCGCAAGGCCGATCTTCACCGTTTCGTCCCCGGGAATGCGCCGGCCGGTGTAGAACAGCAGCGCTGCGCGCTGCGGCCCGATCGCCCGCGGCAGGGTCACGGTCAGCCCGAAACCGGGGCGGAAAGCCATGCGATTGAAATTGGCGGAAAACCGCGCCTCCGGACAGGTCACGCGAAAATCGGCGACGAGCGCCAGGCCGAGCCCGCCGCCGACCGCAGCACCGTGCACGGCGGCAACGACCGGCTTCTTGTTGCGGAACAGCCGGGTGCCTTCCTTGTAGAGATGCTTGGCCTCGCCGTTTCCGACATCGCTCGCGGCCGCGGTATCGAGACGCTTGGAGAAATCCGCACCGGCGCAGAACGACTTGCCTTCGGCCGCAAGTACGACAGCCCGGCATTGCGGATCGGCGTCGAGCGCATCGAATGCCTCGGCAATGGCGCGGATGAGCGCATTGTCGAAATAATTGTGCGGCGGGCGCCGGATCTCGACGGTAGCCACGTGGCCGGAGAGGCTCACGCCGACGTCTCGGTTTTGAGCAGCAACGGTCATGGCAACCTCCCCGTTTGGGCGACGGCCAGCATCGTTTGGCTGCCGCTCGAGATCAAGCGCCCGCTCGCGGGGCGGCAGGCGGACCGAGCGCGCCGTCGAAGATCTCATCGTTGTGCTGTCCGATCCGCGGCGCGGGTCGCCGAATCGGCGGCCGGATATCGTCGAACTTGATCGGCAGCCCGACGAACTGCTTTGCGAGCCCCGGCGCTTCCTGCAGGACCTCCACCGCCTCGGTCTGTGGTTCGTGGGCGAGTTCCGCCAAGGTGTTGATCGGCGCACACGGAACGCCGGCGGCTTCCAGCCGCTCCATCCACTCGGCCCGGCTCCTCGAACGCATGACCGTCTCGATGTGCGGCATGAGCTCGTCCTTGTTGGCGAGGCGAAGCGCGTTGGTCTTGAACCGCGGCTCGGCCTCCCACTCGGGATGGCCGAGGGCACGCGCGAATTTCATGAACAGGCGATCGTTCGCGGCCGCGACCATGATCTCGCCATCGCTCGTCTCGAACGCCTGGAATACGATGATGCGCCCGGATCCGGTGCGATGCCGGACCGGCAGCGTGCCGGTCGCCTTGTAGGCGCCGAAGCCGAGCGTGAGCCAGCCGAGCGCGGTCTCGAACAGCGAAGTATCCACGACGCAGCCCTCGCCGGTGAGCTGCCGACGGTAGAGCGCGGCGACACAGCCGAGCGCCGCCCACATGCCGGTGCCGAGATCGAGCAGCTGCACCCCGATTCGGGTCGGCGGTGCCTCGGGCGCGCCGTTGACGCTGAACAGGCCGGCGAACGCCTGCACGACCGGCTCGTATCCAGGCTTCATCTTCATCGGGCCTTTGTTGCCGAACGCCCATAGCGAGCAATAGACGAGGCGGGGGTGCGCGGCACGCATGCTCTGCGCATCGAGGCCGAGATCCTCCATGACGCCCGGCCGCATGTTCTGCACCAGCACGTCGCATCCACCGATGTATTGCTTGAGCCAGGCGATCGCCGCAGGATCGCGCAGATCCAGCGCGAAGCCGCGCTTGTTGTAGTTCATGGCGTGGAACGTATAGGAGGCGTCCGGCGTGAGCAGCGTCCCCCAATAGCGCGCGTCATCGCCGCCGTCCGGGCGCTCGAGCTTGACCACGTCGGCACCCAAGTTGGCGAGGATCTGTCCCGTGAACGGGCCCGCCAGATTTTGGGCGATCTCGATCACCTTGATCCCGCTCAACGGCAACATCATTCATTTCCTTTCGAGCCGTCGTCCCGGCCAAGGGACCGGAGCGAGCGCGAGCCGGGATCCATGACCAGCGGCGGCGGAATTTCGCACGATCCGTGGTTATGGGTCCCTGCTTTCGCGGGCTCGACGCGCGCAGATTATCACCGCCGTCCCAGCAGATTGCGGGCGATCACCCAGCGGTGCACCTCGGAGGGGCCATCGTAGATTCGCATCAGGCGCACCTTGCTCGCCATCAATTGCAGCGGGATCTCCTTGGTCATGCCCATGGCGCCGAACGTCTGCATCGCCTTGTCGAGGATGTCCCAGGCCATTTCGGTGGCGAATACCTTGATCATCGACACCTCGGAGCGGGCGTCGCCGCCGCGATCGATCTTGCACGCGGCATCATAGACCATGAGACGGCAGGCATGGATGTGCGTGGCGGCGTCGGCGACCCACCATTGGATGGTCTGTCGATCCGCGAGCGGCGCGCCGAACGTGACGCGCTGGCGGGCATGCTCGCAGATCATGTCGACCGCGCGCTGGGCAATGCCGATGCACCAACATGCCATCTGCACCCGGCGGGTCGAGAGCCGGACCTGCATCGGCGCAAACCCTTGTCCCTCTTTTCCCAAAAGCTTGCCGGCGGGAACGCGGCAATCCTCGAGCGCGATCTCGTAGGTGACGTGACCGCCGATCATGGGAATCCGGCGAAGGACGTTGAACCCCGGCGTTCCCTTGTCGACCAGGAACGCCGAAATCCCGCCGCGCGCGCCTTTGGCCTTGTCGGTCACCGCCATCAGTATGGTGAAGTCCGCGTCCTGGGCGCGGCTGATCCAGATCTTGCGGCCGTTGATCACCCAATCATCGCCGTCGCGAACCGCGCGGGTGATCATCGAAGCCGGATCGGCGCCGGCACCCGGCTCGGAAATGCCGATCGCCGACACGGTCTCGCCGCGCGCATAAGGCCCAAGGTAGGTCTGGCGCTGCTCTTCGTTGGCGGCGACCATCAGCATGCGCAAATTGGGCGAGTCCGGTGGAAACGTATAGGGCGTCACGGTCTTGCCCAGCTCCTCGTGGACCCCGACCATGGCCTCCACCGGCAGGTCCGAGCCCCCGAACTCGGTCGGCGCATCGAGCCCCCAAAGCCCGAGCTCGCGGGCCTTGGCATCGATGGGCATGCGCTCCGCTTCCGTCAGTCCCGCCGCCTCGCCGCGGCTTTCGCGCTCGAGCACCTTCGGCTCGAGCGGGATGAGCGCATCGGCTGTGAAGCGCGCCACCAGCTCCTTGAGCATCCGATGCTCTTCGCTGAGCTCGAAATCCATGAACCCTCCGGCGGTGTCCGCCGCAGTTTACGGGAGTTTTGCGCGCAATATCCAGGGAGGGCTCGCGCTCAGTTGGCCTTCTGCAGGAAGCGCGCCGGATCTGCGCCAGCCGGGCCCAAGGATTGCGGCCCCACTCGGGCGCGAGGGTTTAGCCTTAACGAACGGTCAAGCCCGCGGCTTGGGTCATGACCGATTCGGCGCCAGGATCCGCGGGGCGAGGCGCTCGTGGTCCCTAACTAAAATTTTAGGCAATAGCCGATCCAATTTCTTAAGGCGCATCATCTAGATTTCCCGACGCGAGCGGCAGCCGCAAGTCGGATGCACTCGGCCGCTCCAGGGTGCGCCCGAGCCAAGCTCGGCCGATCGAAACCTGAAGAAAGCAGCGTTATGTCGCTTATCGTGATCCTCGACGATCGCGCCACCAATCGCCAGATCTTCTCGAGGCTTGCCGCCTCGATCGAGGACGGCGTCACGGTACGCGCCTTCGCGGATCCGCAAGCGGCGCTGGTGTGGCTCGAGACCAACACACCCGACCTCGTCGTCACCGATTTCAAGATGCCGCACATGGACGGCGCAGAGTTCACCCGCCGGTTCCGCGCACAGCCCAATCTCTCGGAAGTGCCCGTCATCGTCATCACCGTCTACGAGGAACGCGAGTTCCGTCTGCGCGCCCTGGAGGCCGGCGCCACGGATTTCTTGAGCAGCCCGGTCGATCACCACGAGTTCCAGACGCGCGCACGCAATTTGCTCAAGCTGCGCAAGCAGCAATTGCTGCTCGCCAGGCGTGCCAACAACCTCGAGCAGAAGCTCGAGTACAGCGAGCGGTCGCGTGAGGAGGCGCTGCGCGACTCGAGCGAGCGCCTCGCCCAGGTGATCGACACGGTCCCGGCCATGATCAGCGCCGCGAATCGCGACGGCAAATTCCTGTTCGTCAACGCCTTCCAGACCGCGCTGGCGGGGATCGATCACGCCGCGGCGCTGGGCCAGGACGTCGGCACGCTGTTGGGCGAGGAGCACGGCGCGCGCAGCCGTGCGCTCGACCGCAAGGTCTTCAGCAGCGGCGCGGTTCTGCCGACCTATGAGGAAGAGATCATCGATGCCGACGGCGTCAAACGCGTGTTTCTGACGACGAAGTCGCCGCTGCGGGACCGCGCCAATGCGGTCGTCGCCGTGCTGACCAGCTCGATCGACATCACCGACAGAAAACGCGCCGAGGAGCATTTGCTGCATATCGCCCACCACGACGCGCTGACCGGGTTGCCGAACCGCGCCCTGCTGGCGGACCGGCTGTGCCGCGAGATCGCTCGGGCGCGGCGCGGCGACCGTCCGTTCGCGCTGCACCTCGTCGACCTCGACGGCTTCAAGAACATCAACGACGTGCTCGGTCACGTGCTCGGCGACAAGTTCCTCAAAGTGGTGGCGCAACGGCTGCAGGCGCTGGCCCGGGAAGGCGACACCGTGGCGCGGCTAGGCGGCGACGAATTCGCCATCCTGCAGAGTCGTCTCGCGCGCAGCGAGGAAGCAGGGGAATTGGCGGCACGCATCGTCGCTGCGGTTTGCGAGCCCTATCAGTTCGCCGGCGAGCGCATCACGACCAACGCCAGCGTGGGAACCACCTTGCATCCGGCGGACGGAGCCGACGCCGAGGAGTTGCTGAAGCACGCCGATCTCGCGATGTACCGCGCCAAAGCCGATGGCGGCAACGTGGTGCGGTTCTACGCGGCCGACATGCACAGCCGCGCGCAGGAGGCGAGGCATCTCGATTCTGAGTTACGGCAGGCGATTCAGGACAACCAGTTCGTGCTGTATTATCAGCCGCAGGTGAACATGAAGACCGGGCACATCGTCGGGGCCGAGGCGCTGCTGCGCTGGCGGCGGCCCGGGCGCGGCATCGTCGGTCCGGGCGAGTTTCTGGCACGAGCCGAAGAGAATGGGCTGATCGTCCCGATCAACGAATGGGTATTGCGGCAAGCCTGCCGCGACGCGAAATCGTGGCAGCGTGCGGGATTTCCTCCGCTGCGCGTCGGCGTCAACCTTTCGGCCGTGCAGTTTCGCAAGCAGAGCGTGCCTCTCCTGGTGGCCAAGGCGCTGGCGGAAACCGGGCTCGATCCCGCACGCCTCGATCTCGAGCTCACCGAAAGCATCGTGATGGCCGATACCGAAGCGGTCGCGACGGACCTGCGTCGGCTTCACGAGCTGGGGGTGAGCATCTCGATCGACGATTTCGGCACCGGGTATTCGTCGCTGACCTACGTCAAGAACTTTCCGGTCGATCGGCTGAAGATAGACCAGTGTTTCATTCGGGATCTGCCGACGGATCCGAGCGACGCCGCCATCGTTCGTGCCATCGTCAGCCTGGGCCACAGTCTCGAGCTCGACATCGTCGCAGAGGGCGTAGAAACCGCGGATCAGCTCGCGCGGTTGCGCGCCGAGGGCTGCGACGAGGTCCAGGGTTATTATTTCGGCCGACCGCTGCCGGTGAGCGAGTTCTTGGCGCTCGCTTTCGATGCGCCGGCGCTCGTGCGCAGCGCATGAGTGGACGATGAAATTCCCGAAAAGCTATGGCAGCGGCTCGCGATGGGGAAGGCCATTGCAGCGCATCCCCGCGCTGGGTTGGATCGCCTCGAGGCTGCGGGACCGCCCGGATTCCGAGCATGAACTGGCGCTGTATCGCCTGGGGGCGGGCGGGCTGGTGGGTTGTTATCTCTTGATCGCCAGCTCGATCGAGACGCGCGGCGGTCCCGATCTGCTGCGCTCGGTCGTCGGGCTGTTCGCTGCCTTCGAGCTGGCATCGCTCGGCATTTTCTCCCATCTCCTGTTGCGACCGGGCGCCAGCCCGGCTCGCCGCCTCGCCGGCATCCTCGTCGATCTCGGATCGTTGTCCTATTGCCTGCACATCGGCGGAGAGACGGCGGCACCGCTCTATCCGTTGTATTTGCTGGTCATATTGGCCAACGGGTTTCGGTTCGGGACGCCCTATCTGCTTGCGGCCGCGGATACGGCCGTCGCGAGCTTCGCGCTGGTGACGGTCGCGACGGATTCCTTTGCGGCTCATGCGGGACTGAGCCTCGCTCTACTGGGCGGCCTCATCGTCCCCGCGCTCCAGGTATGTGCGCCGATGCGCGGACTGCCGCGCGGCCGGCGCCACACCGAAGCGCCCACCCGGGTGAACGGCCCGATCGCGACGAGCATGGCGGCGATCTCGAACCAGGCCACGCCGGGGGCCGCGGCGACGACAACGTCCAGCGGACCCGAGGCGGACACGCACGCGCTTGCCGATCTCGATGTGACCGAGGAGGCGGTGCGCCGACTTGTCGCCGCCGAGGCCGTCGCCAAAGGCGGATTCGACGCAGTGTTGATGGACATCGAAATGCCGGTCCTGAACGGGATCGAGGCGGCCAAGCTCATCCGCTTTCTGTCGGCCGGGCGTCCGCGCGTCCCCATCGTGGGCCTGGTGAATGAGACCGATGAGCCGACGCAGAGGCGTTGCGAGGAGGCCGGCATGGACGCTTGCATCGCAAAGCCGATCGAGCCGACCGGGCTACTCGAGGTGCTCGATGCGATCTCGCCGGAGCGGCGCGCCCGCCCAACGCGACCGGCCCAAGCGGCCGGAACCGGAAAGCCGGGAGCGGTCACCAAGCACAGGCCCTCGCCGCTGGACATCCGCACACTCGAATCGCTGAAGGCTCTCGGCGGCGATGACTTTGTCGAGGAACTCGCCCAACAATTCATCGACGATGCTGCGAGCGTGCTTGAGGAGCTCTCGCACGCGGCGGCGAGCGGCGATGCCCAAGGCTTCCGCGAGCACGCGCACGCGCTGCGAAGCGGAGCGGCCAATATCGGCGCGCAGGGAGTCTATGAAATGTGCCTCGGCTGGCGGCGCATCGATCCCGCCACGCTGTCGAGCAAGGGCAATAGCTATCTCCAGGAGCTCGAACAGGAGTTCGGGCGGGTCCGGGCGGCACTGCACGATTACCGCGAATATCGGGCAGCGCGGAAGCGGTCCGGGCACACAGCGCCGCAAGCCCAGTCGGGCGGAATGCCGTTGCGGGCGTGAACGGGCCGGCAGCTCCTGTCGGGCTGCACCTAATCTTGAACTAGGGATCAGTGGCCGGCCCGCGCCGCAGCCGGCGGGCGATATTTCTAGCGGGCAGCTTTGCCTGAGTGAGGAGCGGGTGCTCCCCGGGGCCGCAACTTCGCCCTCACCGCGCGATCAACTTCAATGGAGGCATAGTCGCATCCAGCGGTATCGTAGCGGTCATTGCGCCACCGCTGCGCACGCGCGTGGGGCCTTCCCCAAAAAGAGCTTTCCTTTCAGCCTCCGAAGAGGCGGAAAAAGGATATCGTTCGGCAAGCCGCTCCGAGTCCCTGGGAAAATCGATAAACAGAAGACTGATCGGTTTGCTCAGAAGGGGATAAGGCCGAGGTGGACATACTAGATCCGCAAAAAATCCTCTCCGATAGAAAGCCTGATGCTCTGCTCTCACTGTCATGGTCATAATATCGGCTTCAAAAAATTTGCAGGCTAAGTAAGTCAGCCTAAGGGTCACGTAAGGCAGCTCTGGGTACAGGCGGGCAAGCTTGTAGTTCGCAACGAACCGATTGGGATCGATAATCAGTTTTCCGGCGCTGAGCTTCGGAACCAGGAACTCGCCGAACGATTCCATTGCGGGTGACCGCTGGCCAATATTGGAAAGCACGTGCAGTCGAATTGCATTGCCTAATTCGCCATCAACAAAGATGCCAAAATTGTAAACATTATCAACGTCATCGAAACTATCTTCCAAACGCCTAGAGCTGTTGGGAGGAATTGCGCCTTCTTTCAAATAGGCATCGTGGCGCAACCGTAGGATGGCATCCAGCTCGATCTCGGTTTCAGCGCGCCGGTACTCAACACGTGAGAGAAACCGGGCGACACGTTCCGCAAAACTGTGTGGTGACTGTGCGATGGCAAGCATTAGTCTGACCCCCTCCCCTTTCACGCCCATGGCCATCATGATGTTAACCGGGTCGTAGCGAAAGGATAACCGAATATTAACGTTAACGCCCGCGGTTCGTCAACCTGCCGTTGCGGGGCCGACGCGCTCAAGCCTTCGCAGAAAGTAAAGGAGTTCCACGCAGAATTCGTTGCAATCTGCGCTGCGACCCAGCGAGCGAACCTGCGGGAACAAGCGTGCCGATACCCACGACCTCTTCGCGAATTCGCGTATTGGAATGCATCATCTTAATCGCCGGCGTGTTGCTCCTACTCACGCTCGGAGCCCTATGGTTCACAAGTCCAGTCACATCAGGGGGCGTGCACCCTCTACTGATCGCTTTGGGTACGTTTTTCGCAATGCTCCTGGCCGCGGCATCGTTCGCATACATCCTTTATCAAAGGCCTTCAGAAATACATCGCCAACGACTCGCAGAGGCACAAGTCAAATACAAGGCGCGCGCCGAGCTCAATGAAGCGCGCTACATGGAGAAGTCGGATCTACTCGAAATAACTCTGGGCCATATGAATCAAGGAATTGCATTCGTCAATGCTGACGGCAAGCTGTTGATCTTCAATAAGCGAGCTGTGGAATATAGCGGCATGGACGAAGCGCAGTTCGCCCAGCCGGAATTTGCTTTGCCTGTCGATGTGAGGGCTATTTTCGCGGAGCAATGGAAGAAGGGCGAATTCGGGCCAAACGGGGAGTTGTTGCCGGAAGATATCAGACAGTATTTCCTCACGGGCACGGGAACCTTGCCGAAATCATACGTGAGGCGCCGACCCAATGGCAGCGTAATCGAGGTTCGAATTGAACCCCTGCCCTCCGGCGGCATGGTGCAGTCCTTCACCGACATCACCGAGCTGGTCGCCGCCAAGGAAGCCGCGGAAGCCGGCGCGCGGGCCAAGTCCGCGTTCCTCGCCACCATGAGCCACGAGATCCGCACGCCGCTCAACGGCGTGCTCGGCATGGCGACCTTGCTGCGGCGCACCGGACTGAGCTCCGAGCAGGCGGACCATGTGGAGACCATTCGCAATTGCGGCGATGCGCTGCTCAGCGTCATCGACGACATCCTGACCTTCTCGAAGCTCGAGACCGGAATGGTGGAAATCGAGCAAGTGCCGTTCGGACTCGCTCGCCTGATAAATTCCGCCGTCCGCGTCAGCCTCGGGGCTGCGCAAGCCAAAGGCCTGGAGCTCACCTTCGAACTCGACGCGAATCTTCCGTCGTTCGTGCAGGGCGACGAAAAGCGGCTGCGCCAGGTCCTGCTCAATCTATTGAGCAATGCCGTCAAGTTCACGCCTCAGGGTTCGGTGCGCCTGCAGGTGCGCGGCCGCCACGGCGCCGGCGAGCCTGGCATTCGCTTCGAAGTGACGGATACCGGGATCGGCATAGCGGATTCGGCAAGAGATCGGCTGTTCAAGGAGTTTTCGCAGGCCGATGCCAGCATCAACCGCCGCTTCGGCGGCACCGGCCTCGGCCTGGCCATCTCCAAGCGGCTGATCGAAGCAATGGCCGGGACGATCGGGGTCATCAGCACGCCAGCAACCGGAAGCACCTTCTGGTTCGAGATCCCGTTGCACGTCGCGGAAGCACCGCCGGAGGCGGACCAAGCAGCCGACGCGCCCGGCCCGGAAGCGGCCCTGCGGATCTTGGTGGTGGAAGACATGCCGGTGAACCAAAAAGTGGCCAAGGGCATGCTGCGTTCACTCGGTCACGCGGTCGATATCGCGGAAGACGGCGAGGCCGCGCTCATCAAGGTCAAATCCCGAGCTTACGATTTGATCTTCATGGACATGCAAATGCCGCGCATGAATGGGCTCGAGGCGACGGCGGCCATTCGCGCCCTGGAGAGCGGCAGGTCCATTCCCATCGTTGCCATGACCGCGAATGTCTTCGAGACCGATCGCGATACCTGCCTCGCCGCCGGCATGAACGACTTCGTCGGCAAGCCGATCAATGTGCCGGATTTGGCGGCGGCAATCGCACGGATGAGTGCAAACGCACCGAAGCGGCCCCAGGCCTTGCAATCCAGTCCGCCGACCATCGAGTTCAATC
>WNGR01009330.1_pt1 | contig 10297 bp, 7 predicted proteins | sample 5407581 | NCBI WGS metagenome assembly WNGR01 (sample SAMN13153383, study PRJNA577476) | soil metagenome | isolation source: 80 cm soil or saprolite under Garry oak tree replicate 2 | place: USA:California | collected 2016-06-15
GAAGGCGATGGCGCGGGCGTCAGTGAAGAGCGCGAGTTGTGGTTCACCGGAACGGGATCCGCAGGTTGCGAGTTTCTTCTGTTTGATTTGCCCTAGCCCTCTCCCTCTGGGAGAGGGCGGCGCGCCTTCGTCGCGCCGGGTGAGGGTCGCGCGAAGCGCGAGCCCGGAGGACGAAGCCTAAAGAGAAGTCGAGTCAAATCTTGAAACCCTTCATCCTCCCGAATTTGCAAGAAACCCATCCCCGTTGTAAGGTTTAGAACCATGCAGAGCAAGATCAAGACAGTCCAGCAACACATCCTGGACGAAGAGCGGATGCACCCGGGAGCCACCGGCGATTTCACGGCTCTCCTGACCACGCTCACGTTGGCGGCGAAGATCATTTCGCGGGAGGTCAACAAAGCGGGGCTCGTCAAGATTCTTGGCGAAACCGGCGAGGTGAACGTTCACGGCGAGGCGGTCCAGAAACTCGACGAGTTTGCGCAACAAACCGTTTGCCGCGCAATGGGCCACAACGGGCACCTGTGTGTCATGGCTTCTGAAGAAGCCCAGAATATCATTCCGATTCCGGACGGCAGCACGCGGGGCAAATACGTTCTGATGTTCGATCCCCTGGACGGATCTTCCAATATCGATGTCAATGCCAGTATTGGAACGATCTTTTCCATCCATCACAAGATCACCAAAGATCACGAAGACGGCTCTCTCGAAGACTGCCTGCAGAAGGGCTCGGACCAAATCGGAGCGGGCTATTTTATCTACGGCTCGAGCACGATGATGGTTTACACCACCGGAAACGGCGTTCATGGATTCACGCTCGATCCAAGCTTGGGCGAGTTTCTTCTTTCCCACGAAAATATTCGCACGCCGGCGCGCGGAAAGATTTACAGCATCAACGAAGGGAACATGCATTCCTGGGACGCCGGCACGCGGCGGTACATCGAGCATCTGAAAGAGGACCGGAAGGATCGCGGACATCCCTACAGCTTGCGCTACATCGGTTCGCTCGTTGCCGATTTCCATCGAAATTTACTGAAAGGCGGCATCTTTCTCTATCCTGGTCCCAAGGGAAAGCTGCGGCTGTTGTATGAGGCATCCCCGCTTGCGATGATCGTCGAACAGGCGGGCGGCGCTGCATCAACAGGAGAGCAGCGAATCCTGGATATCCAGCCGACATCGTTACATGAGAGAGTGCCGTTGATCATTGGCAGCCGCGAGGACGTGGCACAATACAACCAGTTCTATAAGGAAGCACAAAAGTCGGCCGCGGATTAGCTGCCGATGACAAGGTTGCTCAATACTTCATCGACGCTGGTTAGACCATCGGCCATGAGGAACATGGCGTATTCCTTCAGCGACCTCATTCCACCTGCACGGGCGATGTCGCGAATCTCGTCGTTCTTGGCTCCATTCGCGACAGCGCGCTTCAGATCATCATTCATGGTGAGGAGTTCGTATATACCGATGCGGCCCTTCTTGCCTGTGTCATTGCACACGTCACAACCTTCGCCCTTATAGAATGGCGGAGCATTGTCTTTCCTGTATCCGAAGTAACTCAGAGTAGTTTCATCGACCTCCATCGGAACTTTGCAGTTCTGGCACACACGCCGCGCCAGACGTTGGGCAAGGATGCCAATGGTCGAGTTCGCCACCAGAAACGGCTCGACTCCCATTTCCTCGAGGCGGGTGAAGGAGTCGGGCGCATCATTGGTATGGAGCGTTGTGAATACGAGGTGGCCGGTCAGCGCGGCTTCGACAGCAACCTTTGCGGTTTCCATGTCGCGCGTTTCACCAACCAGAATCACGTCCGGGTCCTGCCGGAGAAATGCCCTGAGGATGCGCGCGAAATCAAGTCCGATATCGCTGTGCGTTTGGACCTGGCATAGGCCCGGCAGGTCGTATTCAATCGGATCCTCGGCCGTCGAAATATTGATGTCGGGTGAATTGATTTCATTCAGCGAGCTATACAAGGTGGTCGTCTTTCCTGAACCTGTGGGGCCGGTGACGTAAATGATCCCGTACGGCTGATTGATCATCCAGCGCAACTTCTCCACTGTCGGACCGTGGAGGATGATCTGGTCCAAGGGCATGAGGTTGCTGCTCTTGTCCAGAATACGCATGACGATCTTCTCGCCGAATTTCGCGGGGACCGTTGACACTCGAAAATCGATGCTCCGGTTTTCAATTCTGATCGAGATGCGTCCATCCTGAGGCATCCGGCGCTCGGCAATATCCAATCTGGAGAGGATCTTGAAGCGTGAAGCCAGCGGCAACTGGATCTTTTTGGAAAGCTTGTTCTCAACGTACAGCACACCGTCAATTCGAAGCCGCAGGACAACGCCGTCCTCGTGCGGCTCAATGTGAATGTCGCTGGCGCCTTTCTTGATGGCCAGCGCCAGGATATTGTTGGCAAGCCGCACGATGGGTGCATCCTCGGAGGCGGTCGCCAAGTCCGCGGTGTCCGGCTTCTCTTCCTCTTCCTGTTGAACTTCGAGGCCGCTCAGAATTTCGTTCTGCAAGTCCTCGAGACTTTGCATCTGAAATTCCATATACGGTCTTTTCTTTTCGTTCCGCGCTCGGTCCTCTTCCTTCCTCCTGTCCGCTTCCTTGACTCCCATGAGATCCGGGTAAACCGTATCCATGAACCTTTTGAAGTCGTCCTCGGTACAAACCTGCGGCTCGATGACAACACCCTTGATGTAGCGCCGGACATCATCAAACGCGACCAGATTTGAAGGATTGACCATGGCAAGCGTCACCGCGTTGTTCACGTATGCAATGGGAACAAGCTTGTGCAGCAGGCACAATGACTGAGGCAGCAGACCGACAATGCGAGGATCAAACTTCCCTTTGAAGAGATTGACGTATTCGATACCGACCTGCTTGGTCGCCTCTTCAAGCCGCTCGGCCAGGATGCGGGCAAGGCCCAACGAAATTTCCGGGTGCTGGGTCAGAAGATTTCGGAAGTCCGCCCGCGTCAGCGTGAAGACCACCGTCGGCTGAACGGTCGTTACTGTTGCCGACCGCGGCTTTCCCGTCAAGAGAGACATCTCACCAACCGCAGCGCCTTCGGATAGCTGCGCGACCAGAAAATCGAAGCCGGTCGTAGGATCCTTCTTGCGAACCTCGACCAGGCCCGACTTGATGATGTACATCGAAACGCCCGGCGCGCCTTCCCGCACGATGACCTCGGCTGGCGGGAACTCCGAAGTTTTCAAGCAACTGCCGAGCTTCAGCAGGCTGTCGGTGCTGAGTTCAGCAAATAGCTTGACGTTCTTCAAAAATCCAACGAGCTGTTCTGTTTCGTTGATTACGACTGCCGACATGAATCCTTACGGGTTTTGTCTCTGACCGTCCTCTTCGGCGCCTACAGTCAGGATGAGAATATTCAGTCCCGTGCTGGATTGCGCCGACTCCACTTTTGAGGCTGCGCGCTTCTCTTGAGGCTACGCCCTATCGGGCTTGCGCTCCGCGCGGGCTTGGGCTGCGCGGGGGCATCGTAGAGTCGACGTTATCCCCAGCGGGACTTAAAAGAGTCCAGTCTCGCTTCGAGGCGCAGGGAAGTCAAAGGATTACCTGTCTTTCCGAAGTTCCTGTTTCCAGCCAAGAATTCGGGCTACATTGCCCTCCTTTTCGGCTTCTTCGATCCGTCCTTGAGACTGGTAGAACATGGACAGACTGGTATGAGCGAGGATGTCGTCCTGATCCAGTTCGATGAGCCTTCTTGCGGTTGCAATCGCTTCGTCCACGCGCCCGCGGTTGAAAAGCGCCATTCCCAAGCCATGCAGGGCATCCTGGTAGTTGGGATCGATCTCCAAGGCCTTTTTGTAGGATTCGATGGCCTCATCGAGCTTGTCATCACCGAACGCGTTAACCGCGTGCTCGAAGTATTCTTCCTTCGTCATTCCTAGATTTTATATAGAATTACTGCCTTAAGACGATATTTTACGCCTCTCCCCCTGGGAGAGGCCTGGTGCCAACGGCAGCCGGGCGAGGGTTGAAAAATACGGCGAATCTTGAGACCCTCACCCCGGCCCTTCGGGCCGCCTTCTCCCAAAGGGAGAGGGATCCAAAAATCCACAAGCCGGAGGACCCATGGGAACAATTGTCGATTTCAAACGACCAGATGGCAAAGCGTGTTCCGGATACTATGCCAAACCGGAAAAAGGCGGCAAGGCGCCGGGTATTGTCGTGATTCAGGAATGGTGGGGCTTGAACGATCAGATTAAAGGAGTGGCCGACCGGATGGCACAAGCTGGGTATGGCGCCCTCGTTCCGGATTTGTACCGCGCGGGAAGGTTGCTCTGGAAGCAAAGGATGGGTGATTAGGCGTCTGTGCCCGAATTTCCCGAATTTCCCTATTCGTATCGGAGCGCCTCGATCGGACTGAGGACAGCCGCCCGATAGGCGGGGTAAAACCCGAACACGAGACCCGTCCCTACCGAAACCGAAAATCCGACGGCGACCCAGAAAGCCGATACGGACGCCGGGAGAAACGGCGCGAATGTCCGTACGATAGCCGCAATCCCGGCGCCGGTCGCTATTCCCAGAACTCCGCCCACAGCCGTCAGCAGCATGGCTTCGAATAGAAACTGCATCAAGATGTTTCGCCGAGTCGCGCCGATCGCCTTTCGCACACCGATCTCGCGCGTCCGTTCCGTCACGGAAACGAGCATGATATTCATCACACCAACGCCACCGACCACCAGCGCGATCGACGAAATCGCCAGCATGACCGTGAAAATGCCGCTCGAAATCTGGTTCCAGAGGTTGGTAAATGTGTCTTGCGTGGAAATGGCGAAATCATTGTCCTTATCCGGCGGCACGCCGCGGCGAATGCGTAACAGCGCCTGAATTTGATCGATTGCGCGCGGCATGTCTTCCTGGGAAACCGTTCTCACTGCGAACATGAAGTCCTTGAATTCCGGATGGAGCCGGCTGAAGGTGCCGAGCGGCATGATGGCAACGTTATCATCCGGATTTTTTCCGCCGGTCAACGCGTTTTTCCGTTCCTCCAAAACGCCGATGACACGAAACGGCTGATTTTCGATTTCCACCTCTTTGCCGATCGGATCGACGTTCGTGGGGAAGATCGTTTCGGCCGTGTCATGACCGAGCACAACAACGCTCGCATTGTGCGTTTGATCCGATTCATTGATCCAGCGGCCCGATTGCACGCGCAGGCTAACGACCATCGCAAACTCCGGCGAGGCGCCCTGAAAGATAGTATTTTTCGCAGTCCGATCGCGATACCGGACCGAGAACGAACGAGCGCTTGCATTGAAGTTGATATATCGCAGTACCGGGGAAACGGCTTGCACCAGCGGAAGCTCCGCGATTGCTTTTCCATCCTCCAGCGTAAATTTTTTGCGGCTGAACATCTCGGGCGGCACGCGGCCCCCAATGGTTGGAGGAATTCTGGTGACGAAGATCAAATTCGACCCCAGATCCTGAATCTGCGTGGATATATTGGTATTCAAACCACTGATGATGGACGACATCCCGATTACCGTGGCCACTCCAATGACGACTCCAAGCACGGTGAGAAAGGACCGCAGCTTATTTTTTTGCAGTGAATCGAGGGCCAAAAGAAGGATTTCATTCATATCGCAGTGCCACAATAGGATCTAGATTTGCCGCTTTCTTCGCTGGATAGATCCCGAAGAACAATCCCACGGTTGTCGAAACCGTCAATCCCAGAACGACGGCCCACCACTTGATCGAAGCCGGCAGGGGCGTAAACCTTGAGACAGCAAGCGCGATGGAAGCTCCGAGGAGAACGCCGATCATTCCACCAATGAGAGCCAGCGTCGAAGACTCCACCAAAAATTGAGTCAAAATGTCATGCCGGCGTGCTCCCGTGGCTTTTCGAATGCCGATCTCGCGTGTGCGCTCCGTGACCGAGACGAGCATGATATTCATCACCACGATGCCGCCGACGATAAGAGAGATCGACGCGACTGCGATCGTCACCGCAAAAAACGCGCGGCTGATATTTGCCCAAATCTGGAGAAAGTTGTCGTTCGTGTTCAGCGCAAAGTCGTCCTTCGCGTCGTAGGAAAGATGCCGCCGCGCACGCAACGTCAAGCGGATTTCGCTCTCGGCCGCAGCAAGATGCGCTGCATCGAATGCTTTGGCATAGATATTGACCGAGCGGCGGGCGCCGTACATTTTCTGGTGAAGGGTGATCGGGATCATTACCCAGTTATCCTGTGACTGCCCAAGCACCGAACCTTGCTTCGTGCTGACACCGATGACCTCGAAGGGCCGGTCGTCAACGATTAATGTCCTGCCGATGGGATCCACGAAGGGAAACAGGTTGTCGACAATGTCCGTGCCGATCACCACCTCATTCCGAGCGTGCTCCACATCATATTCGGTCAGGAAGCGTCCAACCTGTAATTCGTAACCGCGAATGGCGGGCGTTTCGGCGGTCAATCCCCGAATTTCCGAGTCCAGGTAATCGCGCCCGAACTTGACCCGAGACCGGGCATTAACCGATGCTCCCACAGCCTTGCAGTCGGCGCAGGCCGAGCGTATGGCGGCCATATCGGAAAGATAAAGGTTCTTCCGCTTTTGACTTTCGATGAACTCGTCCAGTGAGGTGATCACTGGAGACATGCGGGTTACGGTGATGACATCCGGTCCAAGATTGAAGATCTTTCCGGCGACGTAATCGTTGAGACCGGAGATGATGGACACCACCGCAATCACTGCCATCACGCCAACCACAATGCCCAGCAACGTCAGCAATGATCGCAAGCGATTCGCCCGCAGCGAGGACAAAGCAATCCAAACCGCCTCAACAAAACTCATATTGCAATACTAATTCGGGGGCAGACGTGGGATTTCCTACCGCGCGCGGCCGAATTTTTCCTGGAGGAGGCGAATCTTTTCCTCCATTGTTTGTTTTGGAGCAGGAGGCACAGCTTCGACGGGGGGCCTGGGTGGCCGCGTTTGCTGTTTTTGCAGCACCTGCCGTTCCGGCCGTACTTTCTTAGGCCTAGGCGCGCCGGACGGTTTTGCGGAACCCGTTGCCCGCGCCGCCATGGCCTCGGTAGGTTCTGGGGCAATTGTCGGCCGTCTCTTTCCCCGCACGCGCTTCGGCGGTTTCGGGATGAGCGCCTTCATCGAAAGGCTGATTCGCTTCATCGCCGGATCGACGCCGATCACTTTCACTTTCACAATCTCGCCGACTTTCACGGCCTGACGCGCGTCCTGCACGTATTTATGAGAAAGCTCCGAGATATGAACCAGACCGTCCTGGTGAACACCAAGGTCGACAAACGCTCCGAAGTTGGTAACGTTGGTTACCGTGCCCTCCAGCTCCATTCCGTCCTTCAGGTCGCCGATCTCCTTGACGTCCTCTCGGAACTTCGGTACGACAAACTTCTCGCGCGGATCACGGCCCGGTCTCAGCAGTTCCTCGCGTATATCACTGACCGTGTATCGTCCGCTCTCGGTTTCAAACGCTTTGAAATCGATCGCCTTGATCTTCGTTGGGTTTTCAACGAGCTCGTTTACGGAGACGCCCAATGATGCCGCCATGCGTTCCACAAGCGGATAGGACTCGGGGTGGACGGCCGTCCGGTCCAACGGATTTTCGGCACCTTTGATTCGCAGGAACCCCGCCGCTTGCTCAAAAGTTTTATCGCCGAAACCTTCGATTTCCTGGATCTGGGTGCGCGAGCAAAACAGGCCGTGTTGATCGCGGTACGCCACGACGTTCTGAGCGAGCTTGTCGCCGATGCCGGAAACGTACTTCAGCAAATCGACCGATGCGGAGTTGAGATCGACACCGACGCGGTTCACACACGATTCTACGGCCGACGCAAGGCTCCGCTTCAGCTTCTTCTGATCCACATCGTGCTGGTATTGGCCCACGCCAATCGATTTCGGATCCGTTTTCACCAATTCCGCCAGTGGATCCTGCAGCCGGCGCGCAATCGAAATCGCGCCGCGCACCGTGACATCCAATTTGGGAAATTCTTCGCGCGCGCGCTTGGACGCAGAGTAGATCGAGGCGCCCGCTTCGCTGACGACGACCACAAAGACGTCGAGCTTGTTCTTTTCAACAACCGAGCGAACGAACGCGTCGGTCTCGCGCGAAGCGGTTCCATTGCCGATGGCGATGCCGCGCACGTTGTATTTTTGAGTCAAATCCAGAAGTGTTTTCTCCGAACCTTCAAGGTCCTGCTTGGGTTCGGTGGGATAAATCGTCTGGTTCTCCAGGAATTTTCCCGTTTCGTCAACGACCGCAACTTTGCAGCCGGTGCGCTGCCCCGGATCGATCCCCGTAACCGGCAAGTGACCGGCCGGGGGGGCAAGCAGTAGCGTTCGGAGGTTATCTTCGAAGACTTTGATTGCTTCGGATTCCGCGTTTTCCTTGAGAATCGAACGGACTTCGTTTTGGATCGAAGGCAGAAGCAGCCGATCGTAAGCATCCCGCACCGCAGTGTCGAGGAAAGGCGCAAAGCGCGATTGAGGATCACGAATAATGCGGGAAAGCAGCGTAACGATGAATTTCGTGTTATCGACATCGATGGAAAAATTCAGAATGCCTTCCCGCGTTCCGCGCCGGATGGCGAGCATCCGATGGGAAGGAATCTTCGCGACGGTTTCCTGAAAATCGTAGTACATCTCGTACTTCGTCTTTTCTGTTTCCTTGCCGGAGACGACCTTCGCCCGCACCACGCCTTCCGACATCATCGTGTCGCGAAGCTGCTTCCGGAATTCGGGAGTTTCGGCAACGCGCTCGGCAATAATATGAAGCGCTCCCTCGATTGCCGATTCGATGGTCAATATTTCTTTCTCCAGATTGATGAAGCGCTCGGCAAATTCCCCTGCCGGCTGATCACCAGTCTGCTCCCAAAGGTAATTGGCAAGCGGTTCCAAACCTCGTTCGACGGCAATGGCAGCTTTCGTCTTTCGCTTGGGCTTATAGGGAAGATACAGATCTTCAAGTTCGCTCTTGCTGAAGCAGGCGAGAATTTTGGATCGCAGGTCCTCGGTCAGCTTTTCTTGCTTTTCGATGGAATTCAGAATCGTCGCGCGCCGCGCTTCGAGTTCAGCATAGTACTGCCGCTGTTCGTCGATATCGCGAACCTTGACGTCCTCGAGATTGCCCGTCGCCTCCTTGCGATACCGCGCGATGAACGGGACCGTGGCTCCCTCTTCAAGTAACTTGATCGTGGTTTCCACGCGCGCGACTGGCGCACCAACCTCTTTGCTGATTCTCAGGAGGAGTTCCGAACTAAACATGACGTGAAACGGAAATTATGCCAGAACTTTGAGTCTAGCGTCGCCGATATCTATGGATGCCATATTTTTTTCCGTCGCTGTCGACCCACTTCGTAAAAGAGTCCATCATTTTTTCGTAACGCGCGTTGTTCGCTTTCAGCCGTTGCGCGTGAGCGAGTGTGAACACACGGGTCTGTTGGATATCCCCGAGGAGATCGTATTGTTCTTCCATAACGCGAAGCAGCTCGCCAACGAGTTCGTCGCTGCGCGCCGCAACCGAAGGCGCATTCCGCAGCCGGTCAATCGATTTTGAAATCTCGGCCCGCGTCAAGGTGAGGTCCGGCAAGCGGCCGGTTTCGATTTGACGGGTGGAGTCTTCAAATGTCTTTTGCGCGGCGTTGATCGCTTCGATGAAATCCCCGGTCGAAGAAGTGTTTCCAATCTGCATCAGTCCGCGCGCCAGATTCCGAACCGACAGGCGGGGACCGTCGTAGTGTACGCCGACCTCGTAAAAGCAAACAGCAATCATGGCCAGCAATGCAATCTGAATCGAGCGGAACCCGGCATGGGTTTCATCCCGGGGCTTTTGAAAGGGAATGACCACAGCAAGGGCGGCGCCGGCCAGCAGTCCGGCGATGTGAGCGGAATTATCGATTTCTGGAATCGTGAACCCGATGATGAGGTTGATCACAATCACCGGAAGGACTCCGGTTCCAACGGCGCGTTTGACAAACGGCGGAAGCGAATCGCGATACCGGATACCAAATGCCAACAGCACACCGAACAGACCGAAGATCGCACCCGAAGCGCCGGCAGAAATCGTGTTTGGATGGTACGCATAGCTGCCGTAGACGCCCGCAACTCCCGTCAGCACGTAAAGAACGACAAAGCGTCCGCCTCCATAGAGCTTCTCGACCTGCGGCCCAACGATCCAAAGAGCGTACGAGTTGAAGAACAGATGAAGCAGCCCAATGTGAATAAAGATCGGAGTAACGAACCGCCACCACTGGCCTTTCGCAATTTCGGCATTCGACTTCACACCAAATGCCATCAACGTCGC
>WNGR01009333.1_pt1 | contig 10297 bp, 8 predicted proteins | sample 5407581 | NCBI WGS metagenome assembly WNGR01 (sample SAMN13153383, study PRJNA577476) | soil metagenome | isolation source: 80 cm soil or saprolite under Garry oak tree replicate 2 | place: USA:California | collected 2016-06-15
TTGGGGCAACGTGATTATCCTGAAACAGCGCCTTTAAATCTGCCAGGGAATGGTCGGCAAGGAAGCGATCAAGCTTGCTTGGCTTGGCCACCCATACTTCCAGACCCTTAAAACCAGCATGGGCCGAAGCAGCCACATCGGTTTGTAAATCAGCGGTCATGGTCGTTGCTCCGTGAAAACCTAACTTCATGTTGACCTCCTTATCCAAAGGACCGTAGTGCAATCTGATGCTTCCCCCATCTTCGGGTCCTTGTAGCAAGTCAGACCGCGAACCTCTTCGCGCAAGATAATGTTTGCGAGGCTGAACCTCAGCAACGGGATTCAGATCGAGCCTCACAGATTTGTAGGTAACTATTAAAATTATGTTCTCTTTCTTAAAAAGTGTCAAGAAATATCAGCTCTATTTTTGTACTTTCATAATTAAATGAAGTAATTCCTTTACAATTAAATGAAGTCAAGCGTATCATAACTTTCTCTGGCAAAGCACACGATCTGATAGACACGGCTATAGCTCGGTGGCTTCCAGCCTTTTAGCTTCGCGACCTCTGTCATCTGGCGATGAATAGCCGTGACCGAACGTAGAGGCGTTTGTAATGCTAATCTCTCAATCAACTGCACCAGTTTTGATGGCATGCCTCGAGGCTTTCCTCGATCCGATCGTTGCTGGCGGGCGAGTCCGATGAGTCCATGCTCTCGGTAGCGCTTTATCCATCGCTGCACTGTACTAAGCGGGAGGTGATACGTTCGGGCAATCTGTGTCTGCGGAACGCCCTCCTCTAGAGCTGGACGCAGGATGACAAAGCGCTCAAGGGCTTGTGCCCGCTGGGCCTCAGAAAGTGTTGGGAGCAGAGGCGGTTGTTCAGTTATGACGTCGTGAAAAGCTAACTGCATGTTGACCTCCTTGTCCAAAGGACAGTTGTGCAATCGGTTGCGCAGGTGCTCAAAAAAAATAAATCAACGTTTACCCGGCTGCCGCCCGATTATTGCCTGGCAATAATCGGGCGGTTGTCTGTCGCACTACTAATTCACCGGGTACAATCTGGTTTTCCGGCTTCTGGCCAGCCAGTAAAGCGAGCATCATGTGCATGGCCCGCTGCCCCAGCTCAAACCGGGGCTGGCGAATAGTGGTCAAAGGCGGTATGGTATAAGCAGCCATGTCAATATCATCAAAACCGATAATGCTAAATTTATCGGGAACGGAGAGGCCGCGCTTATAGCAGGCAGATAACAAGCCGATAGCTGTCGTATCGTTGAAGCAAAAAACAGCCGTAGCCCCGCAAGCCAGTAAGGGCTTTAAACTGGCCTCACCAACTTTGGCATGGTCCTCAATAGTGTGAGAAGTAAAAATGAGGGCGGGGTCTGGAGCAATGCCGACTGCTTCAAGCGCATCTTGATAGCCTCTCAAGCGGTACTGGTTTGACTTAGGGCGATTGGTAATCCCCACATATCCAATGCGGCGATGCCCCGAAGCAAGTAAGTGTTCAACGGCCGATTGAGCCGCATGCACATCATCAACCGTCACAAAATGCATAGTCTCCCACGGCTCCTGCTCATTGATGATCACGATGGGAACCTTACTGTGACCAAAGAACCGGGGATATTGATCAAATAAGTGGGAGGCAATGACAATAATGCCATCCACCCGACGCTTTTGGAGCATCTTAATAGCAGCAATCTCTCGCTGTCGATCATTTTGCGAGGTACTGATAAATACATTGAAGCCCGCCTCAATTGCAGCCTGCTCCACGCCTTCTATTACTCGCCCCATGAAGGGATCAGAAATGGTGGCCAACACCATGCCGATGGTCCAGGTCTTATTCGCAGCCAGACTCTTCGCCACCGTGCTGGGAACGTAATCCATTTCTCTGGCCAACTCCTGGATCCGTTTTCTGGTTGTAGCGCCAATGCGAGGATGATCCTCGAGCGCACGAGAAACGGTTGAAGGAGAAACCCCAGCTTTTTTGGCGATATCATAAATTGAGACAGACATGGTCGGCAAACTCCTGCATGTACGGGTACTACTACCTCGATGGGGCCACTACGGCCACCGTGAGCGTATTGCGCAACCGGTTGCACAAAGTATATACGAAAATTTGGTACTTGTCAAGGGGGGGAGGGTGGGATTTTTGCAAGTCGAAAGCCAGGGAGGATTCGCCTCGCGTCCTGTTCCCCTGTCGCTTCCCACCTGCCCCCATGGGCGACGCAAGCGTCCCCTCCCCACGTCCTCTCCTCTCCCGCCCCTACGGATGTGGAGCTCCCACTCAACCAGACTCCCATGCGCTTCCGCACGCGAAGCAATAGCGGGCTCCCTCCACCTCGATGTGGGGAGCGCCACAGGTGGGACAGGCTTTTAGTAACAGGGCCCCACAGTAGATGCAGTATTTCCAGCTGGAAAGCGCCTCGCGTTTACAGGAAAGGCAGAGTTTTGTCTGAGCTGCTGGATGGACGCTGAAACTCTCACTCAAGTGAATCTTCCGGTCAAAACGGCCAGGAGAGAGCAGTGCCGGTGCAAGCAAATCAGGCTTGTAAGTCGTGGCAATCACCACAACAGGCGGGTAGAGCTCCAGCCCGTCAAGCTCGACGAGCACCTGGTTCAGCAAGGACTCGCGTTCGTCTTTCGCCTCCAACCGTTCCAGCGCATCAAGGTCGTTGAGAAAGAGGAGACTGGGTGCTCTTCTTTTCGCCAGCTCAAAGACCTGTCGGATGATCCTGCGGCCTTCATGGGCACCCTCACGCTCGCTTGCGCCAAGCAGTGTCCAAACCAGTGTCTTCAGTGGGAGGGAAACCAGGGGAGCAATCGCTTCACTCGCGGTAGCATGCACAAGCAGCGTTCTCTCCGTACAGGGATGGCCCACGATGAGCACCCCATGGAGCATCCCCCCAGGCGTCGTTTTCTCTGCCGGTCGGAAGAACTGCGGCCAACGCAGGAAGGTGGTCACAGCGCGTAACTCATTTTTGGCCGTCTCTGCTCCAAGAATATCCGCAAATGTGATGGTTGGACGCTCAACCTTAACGCCAGTGGAAGTCCAGCCGTCCTGATTGAGGTCTCCTCTCCTCGGTTCGTCAACCTTCGCTTGTATGAGTTGGTCTATCGCATGGGTGTACGCCAGCCCTGTCCTTTCTTCCAGAGAGGAAAGCAATATCCCCGCTGACGACAGCAGAAGAGCAAGGAGCGGTTGTACCCGCTGATGACGTAGGGCACTGAGCAACACATAGGCCGAGGGAACCAACGAGGCATCCCGCTGCTCTGCATAAGCAATGGCCCAGTCAAGACAGGCGTGCGCTTCTTGCGTCAAGGGGAGGACGGGGTGCGCTTCTGAACTGACCACAGTGCTGCTGTCAAAAATGGAAGCGGCTTGCGCACGAAGCACCTGCATGTTCATCCCTAAACGGCCCAGGACCTCGGCTGCCTCGTCGTCATTCTGTGCAAGAACAGCAAGCAGCAGATGCTCTGGATAGACTTCCTGCGCCTGCATCTGTGCCGCCTGGTGTTGGGCGCTCTGGAGTACTTGTCGCGCTGATGCTGTGAAACGAACGAGGTGCAGTTGCTCAGATACCTGCATAACGCTCCTCCTTCCTGGAAGCTGATTACTCTACCCTTATCCATCTCTGTACTGATCCTCTAATGAACCGGTGAAACGCATGCGGCTCAAACCGCGACACGACCGAGCGAATTCAGAGAAACAGCCATGTGTTGGCCTTTCTGCTCTTCATTTTACGATATTTCCCGCAACAGTTTCACCGGTTTTTCGACAGGGAGTGAGCTTTTGCGCTATCGACCCAATTAAATTGAGACAAAGTTGGACGGGACGAGATTGCCACAGGGGAGGAAAGCCCACACAAAAAGCAACTTACCTGTCTTTTTGTGTGGGCTTTCCTTTTCACATGTTTAGCCGAGCTCGATATCGGCATAGCGGAACTGGACAAGGCTAATGACCAGCAGCACAATGGCCACACCGGTCATGCCCAGGAAGTTCGTCCAGTTGACGCCGAGGAAGACCGGGTTGCCGTACAGGTGGAAGATTGAGAGATTCATGAGCCAGACAGGCATCGTAATGGCCCCCTCGAACAATTCCTCCATGTAGGACAGGACGATATATGCAGAGAGCAAGCTTACCAGCGCGGCATAGCGCAGGCGTCCGGCCAGCGCGTAGACCAGACCTATGGTAATCAGCGCCATAGGGAGCATGTTGAAGCTGGCGGCAAAGATCCTGCCCTGGTCAACGGCGAGATGGGAGAGCTGTGCCCCAATCAGGATAACGATCCAGGTCAGAATAGGAGCCAGCAGGACCACCAGGACATTGGCGACGAAGCGTTCTAGCAGAATACGTGATCGCGAGTTCGGGGTGCTCAGAATCAGTTCCAGCCGTCCGTTTTCCAGGTCCGCGGACCACTTCAAAGCCAGGGTCAGCGCAAAGGCCACGACGAGGGCGGGCATGAATGTGAAGAGGAAGGTGCCCAGCAACGCGGCGTTGGTGTTGGTGGGGGTGTCGAAAAAGAGTTGTTGCAGCAAGGGTGTCTCTTGCACGAGTTTGTAGAACACCTGCTGGGTGCTCAGAGCGATCACCAGGCAGTAGACACACACGAACACGACGCCAAGCCCCCACCAGAAGGCAGACCACCCCCCTGTGGCGAGGGCGTGCAGGCCCACGCCACGCGTTGAGACAGCACGCTCGGCCTGGCTCAGGCTGCGCATCGCCTGGTGGTTGTCGTGAACGTAAGTTCGCTGCCACGAGAACGCCGCCCTGCCGATATCGCGCCTGGCGAAGAGGACGAGACTCACCCCCGCGCAGAGCACAGCGAGACTCGCCAGGAGCACAGCCGCCAGAGGCTGGTCAGGGAAGCTGGGTATGAGCGGGCGGTTGAGATTGTAGTAGTAGAACGGCGAGAGGTACTGCACCCAACTCCCATTCAGTAAGCGTCCGGTGCTATCCAGGAGCACGGAGAGCAGCAGCAGGCCACTGACCCAGCCTGCTGACACGGCACGGCTGGTTGTGAATTGGGAGATGAGTAGCGCCACCATGCTAAAGAAGAAGGCCAGCAGGCTCAGGTTCAGTCCCGCGAGTAGCGCCCTGACACCATCGACATGCGCTCCAAGACGGGCTTCTCCCGCAACGATGCCCAGCGCAAAGAGCATCGCGATCAGGAGCAGCGCGATCACGAGCGCACCAATCTTCGAGAGCAGCAGACGCATGCGTGACTGTGGCGTGGCGAGCAGCACATCCATTGTGCCGCGTTCCTCTTCCCCGCGCACCAGGCGGGCTCCGGCCAGGATGGGCCAGAAGCTGAGCAGGAGTGGCACGAAGAGTTCCATGATACGCCAGGTAATGAACCCCTCAGGAGTCTGAATCTGGTAGGGATCACCGAGAAAACGGAAGAGCTGCGCGAGGCTGCCAAAGACGGCAAGCATCGTTGGTGTGCTCTCGGCGAAATCGATGGCGGCGAACAATGCCAGTCCGAGGCCCCAGGCTAGAATGGCTACCCGGTAATCTCGGAGCGATTTGCTCCAAATGCTGCGAAACATCATAGCCCACCTCCTATCCAGCGAGCGTGGCCGCTGACGGCTCCGGCTCATAGTAGCGCAGGAAGACTTCCTCCAGCGTTGGCTCACGTGTCGCTATATTCGTCGCGTGATGGTCGCCCGCGATGTGAATGATCTCTGTTAATTCACCCTGGACGTGCAATTGCAGGGTGCGCTCATCCGCTCCCTGAGCCACTCTGGCGACGCCCGCGACCTGCTTGAACCACTCGAGCGAGGCTGGGCCAGCAAAGCTGATCTCCACCTCGTGCTGGTGGATGTCTTTGAGCGCAGAAACGTGATCGATCTTGACCAGCCGACCTTCACGGATGATCGCGACGCGGTCGCAGGTGTGCTCGACTTCCGGCAGGATGTGCGAGGAGAGGAAGACCGTCCTTCCCGCGGCGCGCACCTCGGCGACCATGCGATAGAATTCCTGCTGGTTGAGCGGGTCCAGGCCGCTGGTGGGTTCGTCCAGGATGAGCAAGCGTGGCTTATGCATAAAGGCCTGCACCAGCCCCAACTTCTGTTTATTGCCGTGGGAATATTCGCGGAAGCGTTTGCTGGGATCGAAGCCCAGACGCTCCACCAGTGCGCGCAGGTAGGTCTGGTCGACGCCGCCACGCAGGTGGGCCAGGTACGCGAGGATCTGCGCGCCGCGCAGGCCGGGATCGAAGCTGAATTCGCCGGGTAGGTAGCCGAGCAGCTGTTTGATCCGGGTGGACGCTTTCCAGCAATCCAGACCGCTGATGGTGGCGCTGCCGCTGCTAGGGCGTAAGAGGCCCATCAGGACGCGCATGGTGGTGGTTTTGCCCGCGCCGTTGGGGCCCAGGAAGCCGAAGACCTCGCCCTCCTGAATAGCGCACGTGACTGCGAGAATGCCCCGGCTCCTGCCGTAGCTTTTGGTGAGCTGGTTGGTTTGAATGATGGTTGACATACGTTGTTCCTCCTCAGAATAGTGAGAACGATCGATTCTATGGCTTCGTCTCCGGGGGATCGACCATCATCCCGGCGACGATAAAGGCGACGATATACTCCCGTGCGCGTGCGAGCGCTGCGGCAGAGGACAGATCCTCACCTGCGAGAAACATCTGGTACAGGGGAATGGAGGCGAGATAGGACCAGCACAGCTGCTCGGCCAGAACAAGCTGGATGAGGGGATCGAAATCCGATCGCAGCAGTCCAGCGCTCCAGGCCTTGGAAAAGAGTGTCCTGAGCTGGTCAATATTTTCTGTCTCAAATTGTGAGAGGATCTTGGCATAGGTCTGCCAGCCCTCGGCCTGTTCCCAGAGGATAATGCGTATGAGGTGCGGATGTTCGAGCAGGTAATCAAACAGCGCTCCAATAGCGGTCTCGAGGAAAGTCCTGAACCGGTGAGCGTCAGAGGCAATGGTTTCGTCTGCAAGCAAGGGGGTCAGGATGCGCGTCTCTAGCTTACTCATGTCCCTGTCGATGCGCTTGTTCACCTCCGTATAGAGGCCGAGCTTATCGTCAAAGTACTGAAAGATCAGGCTTTTGTTGTAGCCTGCTGACGCCGCGATGGCGTCGATACGCGCCCCATCGAAACCGTGCTCGGCGAAGACCGCTTCTGCCGCATTGAGAATCGCTTCGCGTGCTCCCTCCGCATCATGTGCTCGTCCTCGTCCTCGTCTACTTCCAGGTTCTCCAGGTTCAGACATGCTTTTCTTATCTCCTTTAATAATCTAACCAGTTAGTTATCTATCTAACTGGTTAGATTGTACCTGGGAATGGTGAGGATGTCAAGAGGAAATACGGGCAATTTTGTGAGACTTTGAAAACCTATCAGCAAAAAATCTTCTTTTCCATCGTCTATGGAATGAGGCATTCTCCTACATCCTTCTTGCTGTAGAAACATCAAAAGTGTTTTGTGACGTAGTTGTAGCGATAACAAATGTAGACAACGGGTAAAAATATTCATGAATGACAGTGTGACAGTTCAGAAGCCAGGAGAAGCAACCAGATATGAGTATACAGAAATCCATTCCTGCTATCAGCAGCGTGACACCCATAAAAGATAGCGTTGGCTCTTCAACGAGGGACGTCGATGCTATAAAAAAAGTGGAGCTTACCCGTGGCGACCGTATTGAGTTAGCTTTGAAAGCCTATGGTGGGTCACTTATAAGAGTGGGAGTAATACTCCCTGTTATCGCCTCGTCCGTAACAGTGGGACTCTACCTTACACTTCCGAGCTCACCGGTAGCGTTCCTGGGAGTTTCACCAAGCTCACAGTGGTATACATTGGTCTATAGTAGCTTCCTCGCAGGAATTATCTGGCTCCTGGCCGCAATCCCTTGTAGTTACTTGAGCACAGTTCAAAACGCAAACCCGCGTAATTATAGCCTACTCAAGAGCCGCTTACACCAGCTGAAAGCAAGTCTTGGGATGAAAGACTATGCTGATGGTGCTTACGAGGAGGTCAATTCGATTGAAACGGCCATGGAGCATGCAGGCTTCAAGGATAAGAACCTGCATCAATGGGATGTCGTGAGAGAAGCCTATGCCTGTTGTATTGATATTAGCCGTAAGCTCTACAAATTTTCTGCCGGGACGACCTGGATCATAGGTACGGGATACAACAGTGCCTGGACGTTACTGCATCATGCTGAAGAAGCAATGTATGAAGTGGCCGATGTCGAGACGCTGGTTCGCGGCGCGAAACACGATTTTCTGGCTATTGAGGGCTCGCACATGAATAGGCAAGATGAACTGCTTGAAAACGTGATTCAGGCTGTGGCTGTGCTTAAACCAGAAGCATTGATTTACTTTAAAGAGCACCAACCGGGCAAGAGCAGCGTCGCATTGTGTCAGTTCCAACGTACCCAAATTTCCAAGCCTTCATCTGCAGACGGTAATGGATCCACTAAGAACGTTGTAGATCCTGATGCGCAAGCTAATGCAGTAGCCGCAGCGAGAGCGACACTACGTGAAGTGAGAAGTACGCTCAATGATTTCCGTGATAATCGCTGGGAGGGGATTGTACGACAGCGCAGCCGACTTCTGAAGTCGATAGCTGCTACAGGAATCGTGACGCACGTTTTACTTTGTATTACCATCTTGACAAACGCTTCCCTTGATGTGGCGGCTCATAAGCAGTTTACAGGTATGACACCTTTCCAGACTGGCATCATGGCTGCAACGATTTTCTACATGGTAGGTGCCATTGCAGGTCTATTCGTAAGGTTTTACTCGGAGTCACGAGCCGCCGCGTCCATCGATGATTTTGGACTTTCCGCCATACGTTTGACTGCTTTACCGTTGCTCTCTGGCCTGGCTGGTATTGGGGGGGTACTTGTCGCAGTGATGCTTGCCACATTAGGCGGACCTACGTTAATTGGGTCTTCCGCGGAGAAAGCCGTTCAGTTATCAACCATTTTCTCTCTTGATCCACGGCTCTTGCTTACTGCTGCCATTTTCGGTGTTGCCCCGAACTTGCTCATTAAGGGTCTCCAACAGAAGGCTGACGAATATGCAACTGAGCTAAAAAGTAGTACGGCAGCAGGAACGCAGGGGAGTGGCGTTAAGGTTTGAGGCGAAAGGTGAGGTCATAGGGGGCCGATAAATCGGCCCCTACGGCTGGTTTGCGTACTTTTTTTTCGTATGTCTGGGCAAAAATTGTGCTTGACATTTCATGTAACATGATGTATTCTTGGTGTCGTTATCAGGATATCAGTAACGCTATGATCAGGACCAGTAGACGTTGTGGTAGTCAAGCAGCGAGCCGGGAGGGTGCAAGCCGGCGGATGGATGCCACGTCGAACCCACCTGAGAGCGTCAGCGAACAAGCTGACCGGTAGGCCTCACCGTTACCGGGGAGGAGCGGTCATCGATGATTGGATGACCGTGTGAGTGGAGTTGTGCTGAAAAGCATCATTCAAAAAAGGTGGCACCACGGGTAATGATCTCGTCCTTATTTATGAAGGGCGAGTTTTTTTATTGTTTGCTTTACTGCGGCCTCATCGCTGCGCTCTTCGCAATGTTTTTTTGTGATGTTGCGGGTTTGGCAGACTGCGTCCGCCAAACCCGCAACATCACAGGGAGTTGGAAAAGATATGGTTGATAAGGATGCGACCTCTTTCAGCAAATGCAGACGCTGGCCGCAACATCACAGGGAGTTGGAGAAGATATGGTTGATGAAGATAGGTACGTCGAGGACATAATCGACCAGGACGATAATTTTTCGCAATGGTATAACCAGGTAGTGCGTAAGGCAGAATTGGCTGACTATGCTCCCGTGCGCGGCTGTATGATCATCCGGCCTTATGGCTATGCTATCTGGGAGAATATCCAGCGGTTGATGGATGCGCGGTTCAAAGAAACCGATGTACTCAATGCCTACTTTCCTCTACTTATTCCACGCAGTTTTATCGAGAAAGAAGCAGAGCATATCAAGGGATTCGCTCCAGAACTGGCCTGGGTGACGCGTGGAGGCAACGAAGAGCTGGAAGAGCCACTGGCTATTCGCCCAACCAGCGAGACTATTATTGGCCACAGCTTTGCCAAATGGGTGAAGAGCTATCGTGACCTGCCGATCTTGTTAAACCAGTGGAATAATGTGATGCGTTGGGAGAAGCGTACAACCCTCTTCTTGCGTACCTCTGAATTCCTGTGGCAGGAGGGGCATACTGCGCACCGCACTATTGAAGAAGCCGAAGAACGGGCGCTGATGATGCTTGAGGTGTACAGGGCATTTGCCGAGGAAGACGCGGCTATGCCGGTTATCGTGGGGCGCAAGAGCGAGAACGAAAAGTTCGCGGGAGC
>WNGR01016077.1_pt1 | contig 10297 bp, 12 predicted proteins | sample 5407581 | NCBI WGS metagenome assembly WNGR01 (sample SAMN13153383, study PRJNA577476) | soil metagenome | isolation source: 80 cm soil or saprolite under Garry oak tree replicate 2 | place: USA:California | collected 2016-06-15
TACCCCAGGAGACACTTGATGCACGAGCGAAACTGGTCACCCTTTTTCCTGTGACAGGGCTTCCGGAGTTGCTGATGGAGGTGGACAACTGGATGCATTTCACCCGGGTCTTCTTTCACCTGACGAGCCGACGGGAGCCGTCAGACACGCTCATATCCATGGCCGCATGCCCTTCCATTCTGCCCATTACCCCTTTCTCAGCATGCGCTTTTGCCACCTGCACGAGTCGAGGCGTGAGGGTGAGGCGGAAGATCACAGCAATGAAGATCACCATGAGCAGACCGCCGAGATACTCTGCGGCCATAAACTGCCAGCCCATCAAGACGATGAGAATGATGCCCAACTCAATCACCAGGTTGGTGGAAGCTAGTTCAAAAGCCATCGCCGAGGTAAAGCTGGCTCCTTTCTGAAAGAGAGACCGGGCCAAAGCTACTGCGGCATAGGAGCAGGAACTGGAAGCAATCCCAAATAATGTTGCCAGGGTCAGATTCTTGGGTGAGTCACCGCCAAGAGCCTTTGCCATGGCCCGGTGCGACACCACCGCCTGGACGATCCCTGAGAGGGTAAAGCCCAGAATGAGCGGCCAGAGGATTTCCCACAACATGCTGAAGGACGTCAATAAGGCCTGGCCGATGCTCATGACGATTTGCATAGAAATTCGCTCCCCCGGTTCTGTTTGATGGGTGGGACAACATGAAGTGCTCCTCCGATCAAGACAGGGATGGGTGGAGAGACTTGACTCTCTCTGGTCCGCCATCCCTCTGCCTTCACGAGCGTTGCTACTTCGCGACCGTGTATCCAGTGTCGTCGAGGACCTCCTCGATCTTCGTGAGGGTGACGATCGCGGGGTCATAGTCGATATGGACGGTTTTGGTCGGGATGTCCACCTTCACCTGGCTCACACCTTCTAATTCCCCAACGGTCCCTTCAATCGCGTGCTGGCAATGCTCGCAAGAAATGTCAGGAGCGACGAGCGTCGTCGATTCCATCATTGTATCTTCTCCTTTGGTCATTACGCACTTCGACGTAAACATGAGACGTTACTGATTGCCGGCAATCGTGTAGAGTTGCACCAGTTCCTGAATGACCTGCTCTTCACGGTCGCCCTTGATCCCTGCGGGGACACAGGTACGTAAGTGCTCCTCCACGATCAGCGCTTCCAGTTTCTCCAGTGCCTTGCGTACGGCGTAGGTTTGACGTAAAATGTCCACGCAGTATTTATCCTCCTCCACCATCTTGCGTATACCGCCTCTATGTCCCTCAATGTAGGAGAGTCGCTTGAGCACATCGGGCTTCCGATCCTCTTGCATGGCTTTTCTTCCTTTCGTTGCAGCAGCATTTTCAACGTCCAAAGCGCCGCAAGCGCAGCGAATTGCTGACCACCGTCACCGATGAAAGCGCCATCGCCGCCGCTGCAAAGATGGGCGCATTCTCCCGTAAGATGGGGACAAGCGGCGAGAGAATTGCAGTTGGGATTAAGATGACATTGTAGGCAAAAGCCCAGAAGAGATTCTGCTTGATCGTTCGCAGCGTTGCGCGCGAGAGCGCCAGCGCGGTCGCGACGCTCGTCAGGTTGCCCTTGACGAGTGTAATATCCGAAGCCTCCATAGCAATATCCGTTCCAGTTCCCATGGCAATACCTGCATCAGCCTGCACCAGTGCTGGCGCATCGTTGATGCCGTCACCGGCAAAGGCCACGACGAGACCCCGCTCCTGCAAACGCTTGACCTGCTTGGCTTTGTCTTCCGGCAAAACCTCTGACAGGACTTGCTCGGCAGGAATACCAACCTGCGCGGCAATGGCCTGTGCCGCACGTTTGTTGTCGCCGGTAATCATCCAGACGGACAATCCCTGGGCCTGCAACTGCTTGACGGCCTCTCGTGAGCCCACTTTGATCGTATCAGCCACGGCTACCAGCCCCGCTGCTGCGCCATCGATAACGACGAGCATAGCTGTCTTACCCTGCTGCTCCAACGCTTCCAGTTGCTCCTCTAGCGCAGCATAGGCAAGGGAACGCTCGCTCAGGAGACGCCGGGTGCCAACAAGAACCTCGTGCCCCGCCACGGTCGCTTCCAGGCCGCGCCCGGTAATCGCCGTGAAGCGTTCTGGATACGTGTCGAGTGCCAGCCCTCGCGCTTTCGCACCCTCGACAATAGCCGTAGCCAGAGGATGTTCGGAGCCCTGTTCCGCCTCGGCAGCGAGCCGCAGCATTTCATCAACCGGTGTGCCAGGCAGCGCAACCGTATCGGTCAACTCAGGCTTGCCATTGGTGATAGTTCCTGTCTTGTCGAGCAAGACGGCTCGAACCGCGTGAATGCGCTCCAGGCTCTCACCACCTCGGATCAGAATGCCTTGCTCGGCACCTTTGCCTGTCCCAACCATAATGGCCGTTGGCGTAGCCAGTCCCAAAGCGCACGGGCACGCCACCACCAGCACCGCAACCGCAGCCACGATGGCAATGATCCAGGGATTACTGGCACTTACCATTCCAGCAGTCGCCGCACTTCCGACCGTCACGATTCCCACAATCGCCCAGCCAATGAAGGTGAGCGCCGCGATGACCAGCACGATCGGGACGAAAAGGAAGGAAATTACGATGCCAGTGAAAAGTTTGTTTGATTCAGCGCGCGAGTCTTCCCGCACGTTTTACGCCTCGGTGCTACGCGGCGAAGTCAGCGATGCGAACGTGCGCGGCTACCTGCGCATGACCAGCCAGATCGAGGACATCTGGACCCAGGTCGAGCAGAAGGTGGCTACCCTCATTGCCCAGGGTGCCAACCCATGGGATGCATACGCGCAAGCCGGTTACCCGTTCGCATTTGTGCGCGCTGCGCGCACCTGTACCGTCTTCGTGCGGGAACTGCTTGCAGCGGATGCTGCGGCCGACCCTTCTACAGCGGGGTTTCTCCCCCAGGTGACCTATGACCAGGCCCACGCCCTCTGTGCACAGATTCAGCCGAGTCTGGAGCACGCGGTGATGGCGCTCAACGACCCCAACTACGTCCCGGACGTGAGGCTGCCACTGTCACTGGGGCCGCGCATCGAAAGTGAAGGGGCGTCCTGTCCCGTGGCCCACCTGCAGGGCATGATTGCCGCCGCACGCGAGACGCGGGAGTGGGCGGCGGGCCTCTTAGCTCAGTACGAGAATGCCCTTTCCGGCGCGAAGGTATCTGTTCCGGCTGCCATCACCGCCCACGTTGATGCACTCAAGCGCAGGCTGGCCCTGGCGGACTTCCAGTTGCGGGCCGGTACCGACCTGGTGGGACAGATTTCACAGGGAGAGGCCACGGCCGAGCTGCACGAGAAAGCCGAGGATAGCCTCTGGGAAGCCATGCAGGGCTTTTTCTTGATCAGCCAGTCCGTGGCCAGGCCGGAGCTGTTGACAGCGAAGCAGGCCAGAAGTGGCTTCATCAGGAAGCGGGGGGCCTACCACGACAGGCGGATTACGCCGGATGATCTGTGGGAGATCGCTGACAAGAGCGCTCGCCAGGAACTGAGGGGCACGCAGTTTGGCACCGATGAGATGAAAGAAATGTGCGAGAAGATGCACGGCGTGTTGTCCGCACGAGCGCAGCAGTACGCTGACGAGGTGGAGCAAGCAGTGTACGACGACAATGCCTACGTCATTTCCAAGATGGCGAACTGCCCGTTTGATCCCCTTTACCGCTCTCGCACGGAACTCACTCTCGCGGGGCAGAGGATTCCCGCCGACTACGAGTTTCACTGGGACTACCACAGGAACACACTTAACTACAGAAAGCATTTTGGCCGTATACAGGCGTGGCAGGAGTGCCAGGAAGAGGGCAGTGACGACTAGCGACCAACACCACACGTGCCTCAACCAATGAATCGTGCTGGGGCGGTCCCTCATCCGGCCAACCGCCCTGATAAGGTGCACGCCATGGGATTGTTACACCACCTGCAAACCGTTTTTCAGATCAAAGCCAATGCTGCCCTCGATCAGGCAGAAGACCCCGATCAGGTGTTCGATTACTCATAACTCCACCCTTAGCATCGAGAACCATTTCGGATACAGCTTTGCATATCTTGAGGCGTAATGGTATACTCTGCCTTGTAGATGACGTAGAATTCCTGACCCCAGGAATATATTTGGCAAGTATTGCCCAGTAATAGAAGTGAGCATCCCATGCCTTTTCTTCTGCTCCTGCTACTCGCTGCCATTGGTCTTGTGATTACACTCGTTGGTTATCTACTCACTCCCAAAACCCAGCTCCAGCCTCGTAATCGGCGAACAGCATATCAGGCAGACTACGATGCGAATCGTGGTGGACGCCGTGTCAGAGAACCCGTAACTACACGGAAGGTACGTTATGTTGCGGCATATACTGAAGAGAGCACATGGACATGGGCGGATATGTGGCAATCACTATCGATCAGCCGTGTGTTTAGACGGCGTCTGGGCGAGCCAACTCCCTGGCTGGGCATCACCCTCATCCTGGTTTCTGTCTTCCTGCTGGGTATGTTTCTACTGAGAACCCTGTTGCCCAACGCTACCCTGATTGGCGCACTATCGTGGCCACTTGCTTCCCCCAACTCGTCATCTCAATCACATTCGGCGCGGATAGGGCCGTCTACGGCATCACAGTCACTGGTACGCTTGAGCCAGCTGGATCCAGGCCAGTACAACTCGACCCAGGAATACAACCGGTGGGCCTACTCTGCTTGCTCAGCCGCAGCCATGACAGAGGTCATCAACGCGTACGGCCATCACTACCGCGTGACCGATATCTTGAAGGTTGAATCACAGATAGGAGAGATCACGCCTGAGCTGGGCCTGATGGAAGAGGTTGGTATCGAACGTACTGCTGCCCGCTTTGGCTTCAAGACGGTCTGGGGGCACAAGCTCTCGCTCGACGATATCATCGATGTGGCCAATCATGGCAGACCCGTGATTGTGGATTGGCCGCCCGCTCGATATGCAGGTGGTCACCTTCTCGTCGTTACTGGCGGCAACAGCAAGTATGTCTACCTGGCCGACTCTTCCCGGTATAATCGCCACTCACTTACTCGCAACCAGTTTTTGAACTGGTGGGAAGGCTTTGCCGCCATTGTGACACCAGATTAGGGTCATGGGAAAGGTTTGAGCAACGCCAGCAGCTATCAGCCTGAGGTCGATCCAGGGGAGAGTGGGAGTAAAACTGAGGGCCGCTGTCGGAAGCCGTGGGCAAAGCATTCGCCGCTTCATCAAAGAGAGGCATCAGGTAAACGAGCGCTGGTATGTCCCTGACTGAACACGCGCGTTCGTTCAGTCCCCGGAAGGCCCCCCTATGTATAAAAAGATATGCTTTGGCTTGTTTTTAGCTGGCTTGTTGACAGCTATCCTGGCCGCCTGTTCAGTCACGGATGAAGCCGGCCATGGCCGCCCACAGGTTCAGATGAGTGGCTTCGCCTTTATCCAGAGCTCGATCACCATCAACAAAGGTGATACGCTCACGCTCGTGAATGAGGTGTCAGGACCGCACATCATCACCAATGGCTCCTGGAATGGCGTAACCCCGGAGCTAAAAACAGAAAGCGGCGCGCCAGTTGTAGACCTGACTTTCAACGGTTATGATAGCGCACCTCTCGGCCCTTTCAAAACGGCCGGCACATTCCATTTTTACTGTACTCTCCATCAAGGCATGAATCTGACCGTCATCGTTCATTGATCTCAGGCTCAGGTCTACCTGGCCACGGATTCCCTTTGCTGTCGACCATTGCGCATTTTTGGTATGTAAGACCAGTCTGTAAACGCATCATTGTATCTTTCAAGCTGTAGGGCAATCTTGTATAAAGTGGCGAAAAACCGCGTAGTTCTGTTACAAAAAAAGGAGCCCTCCAACGTCTTTCTTGTTGAAAACAGGTGTCCATTCTTGAGAATGGAAAAGTTAAGAAGGAGAAAGTTACGATGACACAACAGCCTCTCCAGGCCAATCGTTTCGTACTAAGAGGTGAAGGCCTGGAAATCATCTATGATGAAATAACCTTCGCAGGTCCACCGCAACTCACCTATCAGGTTTTGCAAGGCGTTGCTTCTCGTACTTTTAGCGGCAACGAGCTCAGCTCAAAGGAAAGCGACATTGGGACGCTGGTGACAGTGACACTGGAAGTTATTCCTGATGACAAAAGAAGCTTGTTTACCCTGCTCATCCCAACGATCAATGTGACAGGAACCAATGAGGTACCCTTTGAGACACTGGCCATTTACACCACAGTCCGCAATAGCATCATCGGGCCAAATGGCGTCAGTGGAGCGGTAGAGGTCGGCCTGGACTTGCTGGCCCTCCATCGCCAGCACTTCCAGGGGGACCCAAAGATGCGGCGTCTTCATGGTGATCAGTACCGGGGCGCCATCTCCCTGAATCTGGTGACGTGCCCGGGCAGCGGCAATGTCGTACTTTGCGGCCATGAAAATCGGACTCCCCTTTGCATAGCCGAGGAGATGGGCACGCGTCTCGTCATTCAGGAAGAAGCCGTTGTGGGTAGCCCAGTCCAATACCGCCTGCCCGCTGCCTCGGACAACCGTAATGTTGAGTGCTTCGACTTTCACTTGCTGCAACACTTCCACACCAGCAGATGCCGACTGAACAGCAGTATCATCAGCAAAGCGTACGGGTTCAGGATGAGTTTCTCGGAAGAGGCGCTGCAACGTCCACGCGCCGCCTTCCTCGATCTTCATCGGTACGGTCGGGAGGGGTACGATCCATCCCAGCTTGGAGACGTCTCCTTGATAGGTGAAGCTGGTCATATAGCGCTCGATCCCATCGTGCCACGCGACCAGGGTGGCGGCCCGCGATAGGCGGATAGCTCCATTGGGAGCAACCAGCGCTCCGCATGCGAAGGCCGGAAGAGCCTGGGATGCAAACAAGCCGAGGGCGATCACGACGGCGGCGAACTGCTTGAACATGTTCAACATGATCGATTCTCCTTTTTCCCTTTTTTCCCTTTAGGGTGTTCATCCACTGTGACGTTGGCACCCACGCAAAAGTTCCCCTTTACTGTATGGTCGACGCACTCATAAGGCTATTGGGTTGTTGTGAGGAGTGAGGGCGGTGTTGCAAGTCACCTGGCAGGTGCAAGAAGCATCATCAGCCTGGCTTTATTTCCTCTATTGCTCAGGAAGTTGCACGCATGGAAGCCGAAGGTAAAAAATCTGACGAGACGCGAGTTGGGAAGGGACCAGTAAGGCCAGGAAGCACCGGCTTCGGCAGAAAGGAGCAAGGGAGAGCTCTATTCATCTTGCTCCTTTGGCGTCACCACTGCGGCATAGCCTGCCCACCACGCGAGGAATTGCGCGCGCATAATGGCGTGGCGATTCCAGAGGGACGTGTCGGCGAGGTAGACGTAGTCGTTGTTCCCCCCAATGACGTCGAGAATGTGGCCGCCAGCATACTTGTCCGGGGGAAAATCGACAATCACGGGCTTACCGCTGTTGGCGGTAGCGATGACTTGATCAAGTGCCCATGAATTTCCCCAGGTCGTTTTAAAGCCAAATTGTGCTGCGGTATGCTCAATACCCTCTCGCCTCACCAATCCGAGTTCAGGCGTGATCTCTCCTATGCGCGCTTCCACTCCCAAAACGTCTGTAACGCGAAGGTGACGCCCGTAGGCGTTAAAGACCTCGGTCATCGCAGCAGCGGAGCAGGCGGATGGTGTGGATATCGGCGGATTGGGAATAATCGCTCAGAAGGAGAAAACCTCTTTTCAAATCCCGCAGTAGCCCGTCAGACACCCCGCTCTGAGCAAAGAGTGCCAGCAAGATCATGAGCAAAAAACCAAGCGAGATCAGCGTGCGCCAACGTTTGTACCAGGAGGGCGGCGGGAGAAACACTGATGGAGAGGCTGGCCTCCCACTGCCGGTCACAGCTCCGTTCTGCATGTGTGTATGTAGGGCCGTGGTTTTATCATGCAGGGGGAGAGACGTGTGCTGCGCCTGTACGACGCCGGAATATACACACGGTCGGCGTTCGCGCAGTGCGCTGATGATAAAGCTGGCAATCATGAGCAGCATTACGCCAAGCGATAGGAGCGTGACGATGGTGGACAGCATAATTTCACCTTGCTAGAACGACGAAAAGAGACGACTTTTTGTTCATTAGCAGTATAGCCTAGTGATTGAAGAACTGAGGGGGGTTTTCACAAAAAAATAGCTAAATAAGGCTATCTTACCATCGCTCTTACTTTTATTACATCATATTCCTTTGATTTATCGAGCACAGCCACTTGATATATGTTCAGAATCATGTCATAATAATTTACATGAAGATGTAGCAATAAAGTGCGTAGCTATTACGTAATGCTAAGTACACCCGCTAAATCCTGTCTTTCACCAGAACTTCTATACCAAAAATACTTACTCGCAGCGTTGATCAGTTGAAGTAAGCAGAAGAGGACCGATACCTAATCCGTTTTTGAGTTAACCGATATATCGTTATGTACTCGTGACCATAGCAAATACTAGCCGGGTACGATCCCAGCAGATGAAGGAGACGGTTATGGAAGTCCGTACAGGAACGCTAAGCTTTCTTCGTGCTCGCGATATTGGACCACGAACGGAACCGATGACCTTCAACTTCAGCAATCCGGTGCGCCAGGCAGTGGCAGGACTTGTGGGAACAAACTTTGGTTTTTCTCCACGTGATGATCACCACTTAGGATTGGTCAATGTTCGGCTATCGACCTCCATTAATAACGACGTGGTGACAGTTGAAGGCACTTTCGGAGTACGTGATTGGAGCGGCGAGTACGACGACGATTATGAAGGAAGCATTCAATTTGTACTCATGGCAGAGTTGGAAACAGGATCGGTAGCTTCAAACCTCACGATAACGAGTGTTGAATATAACCAGACAATTCAGTTCTTTCGCTCCCAATTGGACCCAGCCACAGCGCAAAAAGATAACTCGATGGCCTGATCGCGGGAAAAAGCACCGTTTTACGCACTTTCGTTGATACCCAGACGGATCCGACTCGGCCAACGATCGCAAGTATATCTGGTCTACTTGAAATTCGTTTACCGAATAGTGCTATATGGATTCCTATCTCCCCCTTGAATGGGCCTATCCAGCCTAAGCGCGATTCTGCCATTAGTCGTCGCAATGCCAATGATACCTTGAATTTCCTCATTCCTGGTAGTTTCTGCGTGGGCAACGTCGATATTCGTGTACGACAAGATACATTGGAGTTTACAGCCGTAGAATCTTTGAATATCCGAGGAGTTGGTGTCCATTACACTGGTAAAGGCCTTAATATCCCGGCACCCCCTCGTACAGCACTAACAAGTACATTAAGCTTTGTTCGAAAGAACTATCCTGTTGGAGTAGTTTTCATCGCAGGCTATACGGTGATTGATTACGCTGGTGATTTCACAGACCAGTCTGGTGATGGTTGCGGCTCAGGCTGGGATGGATTGCTTGATAAACTGCGTGACATGCACCTGGGAACGTTGATGGAAATTATCCATCTTATGATGCCTTACCTTCTGGAAGTATCGGTGAGTTCGGAATAGATGACCTGGGTGTTGTAAAAGACCCTACATTCATCTTTGATTTTATGAGTTACTGCCAGCCAATGTGGGTATCACCCTACACCTATGAGGGACTGCGCCAACATTTCCGTCCTGCTCCTGCATCACCAATTGGGTTGATTCAGACTCATCGAGATTTTACTGAGCCTCCATCCGAGCCTAGCCAGTACTTGTTTCTGAACTTTCGTGTGTATCGAGGGGGGAAGGTAGAAGTTTTTCCGAGCTTTCACTACTCATCGCTACCGACTGTTAAGCCTGGCAGGAGGACTCCTTATGCTATTGAGCTACGCGACAGCCACAACAAAGTGCTGAACGCACAGCGGGTCCTGCTAACAGATCCACATGCAGACCTTGATAGCGCCTCATTGGACTTTTTCAAACCCATTCCCTTTCATGAAGACACAGCACGAGTGGTCATTACCTGCAGCACAGGTGAGGGATGTGAGCAGAAAGAACTGCTGACGGTGGATGTTCCAAGCGAGCCTCCGAAGGTGCGCATCGTATCTCCTGAAAATGGCGGTCAACTTGCTGGCAAAGTGCATGTGGCTTGGGAAGCTCAGTTCGATGAGAAGCCCCTTCATTACCTACTGCGCTATAGCAACGATAGTGGCCAAAGTTGGCGAGCTGTCGCACCGCGTCTAAGGGTCACCGAATACATAGTAGACCTTGACCACCTGCCGGGTGGGGAAAGGTGCCAGTTTCAAGTGTTAGCCACTGAGGGTGTTCGCACAGGCATGGCGGTGAGCGAAACTTTCAGTGTGCCACACAAAT
>WNGR01010015.1_pt1 | contig 10296 bp, 10 predicted proteins | sample 5407581 | NCBI WGS metagenome assembly WNGR01 (sample SAMN13153383, study PRJNA577476) | soil metagenome | isolation source: 80 cm soil or saprolite under Garry oak tree replicate 2 | place: USA:California | collected 2016-06-15
CGCAATGTCTACCAAAACCATCGCAGTGCTCGACCAATCCGATCTCGAGGATGGTCAAATGTACTTATCTACGCTTGCTGCGCAGCTAGTGCCATCATCTGATATTTGAATAGGAAGGAAGTCCCCTTTGAATCGGGAAAAGTTCTTCTCTCGCGTCTGGGCGACAAGGTCCATGCGACCAGTGCAACCTGCACTCATTATGGTGCGCCACTAGTCAAAGGCGTTCTCACAGCCGATGGCAGGGTTGTCTGGTGAGGACCGGAAGCGACTCGTTTCATATTTCAACTCACTGATTCGGATCACGCGCGCAGTCCATGGCATGGAGGTAAGTTATATGTCTTATTCCAAGGCAGCATGCTCTATGCTCACGTTATGTTAACAGCCTGCTTCAATGTATGCACGGGTGACATTGGTCCGTCCCATCCTCTGAGCGCTATCACTTTGTTTATACCTTTGCCCAGAGGATGCTCCCGCACCATCTGCTCTTCACAGCTTCCAAACCCATATTGCCGACGGCAAGATATATGTGACAGCGGATCCCGCGAATACGACTAAAGAGAAGCTATCACGACCGCCAAAGCTCATCGCATCTGGCACCGAGGTCGGCGGAGCAGGCGTCGTAATCGTAGGTGGTGGGTCTGGTGCGTTCCACGCAGTTGAGAGTTTGAGGGAGGCAAGTCGCGTACGCGCTCACTGGAATGAATGAAGACCTTACCCTCCTATCAGCACGGATTCAAGGCACCGATCACTATTTTGTCCCAGGAAGCGAATGCGCCCATAGATAGGTGGGTTTCAGAATAATACGTCCTAGGAAAGTATTGTAAGTTTAGGTCCATCACATTTCAGGACTAAGTTGAGCAAAGCGCTCATCACCGATGCGTCCAAGCTCGAGTGGCGCACGCCTGCTGACCTCAAGATCAAATACGGCGTCACTCTCCGTATAAACACGGTAGGTCCTCGTCTCTGCACCTTCTACCCACGTCGGTACTAGCGGGGAAAAAAAAACAGACTGTGACTTCTGTGGACACCGCCAACAAAACGGTCACCCTCGAGGACGGTAAAGAAACGATCTCGTATGATACCCTTATTCTCGCCAGCGGCGGCGTTCCCCGTCGCCTGCCAATCGAGGGTGGAGACTTTGAGAACGTGTACACGCTCCGTAACGTCCAAGACACGCAAAAGATTGACGCAGGTACGTTTCTGCGCCTTGCCGGGATGACCTAGCTAATATGTCTTTAGCCTGTCAGGAAGGGAAACATGTGGTTGCGATTGGCAGCTCCTTCATCAGTATGGAGCTTGTTGTGGCCCTCTCGAAGCGAAAACTCGCCTCAATTCACGTCATTGGAATGGAGCAGTATCCCTTCGAGAATGTTCTTGGGAAAGACATCGGCGCGGGCTTGAAGCAGTTCCACGAGTCCCAGGGCATTGTCTTCCATGGCTCTACATCCGTCAAGGCGATTCGCAAGGAGCCGGGAGAGGCCTTGACCAAGGTCGAACTCGCAACCGGAGAGATTCTTTCTGCCGACGCGATCATTACGGGCGTTGGCGTACGACCGGCGACGGACTACCTGAAGACAAGCCAGTGGGAACTCGAGAGGGACGGAAGTGTGAAAGTGGACGAACTCTTGCGCGTGCCAGGTCGCGCAGATGTATATGCCATCGGTGACATTGCCACGTACCCACAGCTCCCCTCTGGCACGTATCGGCGCGTTGAGCATTGGAACGTGCGTGCATGTTTTCCTTCCCGATGTTGTCTCACGCCAGCGGTATGATTCGAACGTTGGTAGGTCGCGGGAAATATGGGTCGTGCGGTAGGAAAAACGATCGCGGGATCTCCGCAACCATTTGTAAAGGTCCCTGTGTTCTGGAGCGCCCGTGAGTTGCGATCGTGTAAAGCGTGCGGCTGAAGTAATTACAGTATGGACATCCGTAGAGGGCCAGCAGCTACGCTACTGCGGCATCGGGTTGGGCTTCGACGACGTCTATATCCAAGGTAACCCAGGAGAACTGAAGTTCATTGCGTACTACATCCAGGGAGGGCAGGTCACGGCTGTCGCGAGGTGAGCGCTCAATCCCTGGCTGTGCTTTGGCACACCCGTTGCGACGGGCGTTTCTCACGATCGGCCCAGCATGCAAAATGATCCCGTCGTTTCCAAAGCTTCGGAGCTACTTCGTCTTGGCCTGATGCCCTCCGCAGAGTTGATCAAAGCGGGACAGGTCCGTTCATCAGTTGTAATGCTATACCCGGAAGCTCAAATGTTGCAACCTACAGAACATACTTGATATTGACATCTCATCTGCTGCGGCGAATGTCCTCCTTAAGTGATGAGGTCGGCTTGAATTGTATATTTGAAAGTGGCAGTAGTAGTTCATTTGGTAGTTCATTTGTAAGTTACGAAAATATAGCGTACGAATCCTTCGAACGACCGGCCCGGCTCCCTTTAGCCACAAAAACAGCTACTGTGTAACTCACCAGAACCGAGGATGTTTCCTACATCACCCCTAAAGAAGCACGCCTCACGGAAAGAGAAATCAAAGTATACACCGCAGGCTGAATTTACGGATCTCAACCCCCCCATTACATACAGACACTTACTCTCTCCACCACCGGGCGCACGCGACCCGCTACGCGTGATTGCGCTCTGCGACAGTGACGCTTTCTACGCGGCGTGTGAGCAGGTGCGACTTGGGATAGATCCGTCGCGTCCGCTTGTCGTGCGCCAGTGGGACGCGCTCATCGCAGTCAACTACCCCGCTCGCGCATTCGGTATTACGCGCATGAGCAACTGGCGCGACGCCTTGAAGAAGTGTCCCGAGTTGATAGTTGTTCACGTTGCTACGTACAAGGAGGGAGATGAGGCGCCAGGATATTGTGACAATCCGGACACGGCGACACACAAGGTGTGTTCACTTGCTTTCCAGTCATCACAACCGGGCGCAAGTTCGCGCGCGTGAATGATGCCACCACAGTCCTTCCTCGTAGCGGTTGCTATCGATAGTGAACCGTGTGTACGTAGGTCTCCCTGGATTACTACCGGCGCGAAAGCGCGAAGATTATCTCCGTATTCAAGGAGGGTTTACCAGACGGCGAGATAGGTATGCCCCTCCCCCCGGCCTATTTGACGCGCCTCTGAGGGTTTGGGGCAGAAAAGGCTTCGATTGACGAAGCCTTCATCGATTTTACGCGTCCTGTTCGCGCGGAACTCCTTGCGCGTTACCCCTATCTCTCCCAGGTGCCGCCGGATGCACCGCATGGTCTTGATACGGCGTTGCCACCACTGCCCCAAATATCCTTGGGGGGTCACGGAATTCTGATCCCGGTCGACCCACCACCAGGAGATTCTGATCCCACTCACAAGATCGGAAAAGATGTCGAGGAGGACGAACCGAAGACATGGCACGACGTTGCCCTGTCTATTGCGGCGGAGCTTATGGACAAGATCAGGGCGGAGGTGCACACACAGCTGGGCTACACCACGTCTGCGGTAAGCGTTGATCGATTGTGATTGACACTCCCGAACCCCTGATGCCAAGACGCATACACGCGTCGAAGGGAATCGCGAGGAACAAGTTCCTCGCCAAGGTATGTCAACACGATGATTCCTGACACCGGTGCCTTCTGTTGATGCTGGGACGTTGCGTAGCTTACGGCTTCATACAAGAAGCGCGACTCGCAAGTGCGGGGCGCTCTGATCTTCACAGGTTGCTCAAGCTAATTCTCACGCAGAGCATCCTCCGCAACGCTGCGATACCAAACTACCTCATACCAATGCCCTTTCAAAAGGTGATTACCATCTGATCGTTGCTCGCGACGTCTGGTGTCTTCTAAGTTGAGCGATAGATTAGGTTCTTAGGGGGCAAGCTCGGACAGGCTATTGCGGACAAGTTCGAGGCTTCCACGATCGGAGATCTCCTGTACGACTGCCTTTTCTTTACTAAAATACCTGAAAAGTACATATGACATCCTACAGGTCCATTGATCTAGGTGTGCACGCATCATCAGCATTGCCTGTAGAGCGCTCGTTCACCCACAACACGGTTAGATGAAATGCAGCAGAAGTTCGGAGAAGACTCTATTTGGGTGTATGAAATTTTAAGGTATGCTAATGTCACCCCAAATCACTGCCATGGGGGTTGGTTGACCTACACCGCCTTAGAGGCATTGATCGGAACGAAGGTGCGCCAAGGAGAACGTTGTCTTGGCCTATCTTGACGAACTTGTTGCCCTCCATTAGTGAAGGAGAAGCCCGCAATGACCAAGAGCATGATGGCATCCAAGAACCTTCCTCACCCAATCACCAAATTTTCTGAGGGCCCCCATTGGCTACGCGTCCTCGCTGCAGAACTTGCATTGAGGTTAAATGAAGCACGCGAGGCAGACCCGTCAGTCTGGCCTAAGACCATTGTTCTGCATGCACGTGCCCGTATGATTCGAACTTTTTTATGCACGGTGCCACCTCGTTTGACGGTGCATAGGCCAGGAAGCGTCCCGGTCGAAACAGACGTCTTTCCCGTTCGCGCGAACCGTCACCGTGGATACGATAGCAGGGTTTGCCGAACGGCTATGGAAAGACCTTGTAGGGAGTGGTAACAAGCAGGACGGCTCGTTGCCTCATTCAATAACGCACGTCGCACTTGGATTCTCTGGTGTTGAGTCAGGTGAGGCGGGTCAGCAGAGCATCGAGGGCTTTTTCCAACCCGGAACAAGCACTGGTGATCCCATACTCGCGGACCGAAAACGGAGACGTGTGGCGGTAGAAGACTCGGCCGGTGCTTCTGTCGATCTTTCGGATCTTTCGGGGACATCCCAGATCGATCGGGGGGAGAAGGCCATGATGGCGTTTGTATGCCCGCGGTGCCACCAACGTATAGAACTAGAGCCGACGAACGACGCTCACAACGACAATGAGGCGTTGTCCCGGTTGCGTATCGAGCACAGTGACTTTCATTTGGCAGAGGACCTGTCAAAGATGGTGGGTCACAGTGATGGGAACGTTGGTAGTGGGTTGGTGAGAATACGAGCGGTGGAGAAGGTGAACAGCACCAAAACGAAACGGAAGAAGCAGCCGCCCGAAGACGGAATAGCTAAATTCTTCGCGCGCAAATAACGTGTCGACGATTTGATATGAATGTATTGCATTACAGTAGGCTAACACGGGTCAATACAGCACAGTATAATGTCTCGTGCACGCGGTAACGATGACAACTTGGGGGAGCGCGCTTAAGCTGTGTTGATGTGAAGCCGTCCTTTCTCTGATTGCGTCGCTTCTCTGATTGAGTGACGCCCGTGGACCGATGATGCCCTCCCTCCAAGTCGCTATTTCCGTGTCTCTTCCGGTGACCACCATACCCCCTTTTAGCGGTCGTTCGTTCAACGGGACTGGTTCCCCTCTTTTTTTCTTTCTCTTTCACGACCACCAGGCTGCAGGGCTGCCTTCTTTTCAAACCTGTCTGGAACAGTCCCGCTGTAGACCAGCCTTTAATTCACGAATTTCGCGTCACCCGTAATGAGTTCATCCTTAGTGGAAGCGACCTTTCCCCGCTTTGCTGCATTCGATTCAGGTCACAAATCGGCTACTACGGTAAGTCTTCCCAGCGATCTCTTTGGTTGTCGATAGAGATTATCATGTATGCAGGTCGTCTTTATCTTTGCGCTCCTTTCTACGCTCGTGCTGTCCATTGTCCTCCTCGGCGTCATCTGGGTCGTATCTGTCGCCGCCTTCAAACGTACCGCATCGGAGAATCTCGCGCGCGAAGTGTTCTTCTTCCGCTCCCAACTCGGGCAGTATGCCTTTTCTTTACTGCTCAGCAAGTGGATTAGCAGCTTGGGTGGACTGATAGCCGTCAAGTGGATCAATGAGGGTGGAGTCGCAACAGGTGTGAAAATGACTTGCTCGGAATATTCGTGAGGCATTTACCCTGGTCGTAACTTTTTCGTAGGACCATTCTGCGCCGCCCAAGGTACGAGCCACGCATCCAGATCGCTCCCGCACGTAGCCTGAACTACGCGTTTACACAGGTGCCTTGAACGAGGTCGGAGAGTTTGGAGCATCCTTCTTCGTTGTCACGATGGGGATCCACACTTTTAACACGCTCGTCCTGCGCAATCGCCAGCCGCAGTGGGTCGGACCTGTTGTCACCACACTTGGATGGGCATCTGCACTTGCTGTCGGTCAGTTGGCCCCGATGTTTGTTTCCCGAGGAAAATATTCTAACCTATCGTATTAGGTATCGGCCCTTTAACAATCTCGAATCGCGTCAGCGGCCCACTCTACAACATCGGTAGCTTGTCGTGTGGGTTCTCAAAGTCGGCCCCAGTTCCGCACACGCTCCTGTTCTTCCTTCCTGTGCGTGTCCGTGCCATCCCCAACTGTCGTGTCCTCATGATCCAACAGGTGTTCCTCGCGTCGCTCTTGTCAGCGATCGTCTACTCCCTCGTCTTTCTGATCCTCCGTGGCACCATCACCATCAACGGTGGCCTCAGATTTCAGCTAGATCCCGAACGCAGGTTGCGCCTACGCAATCAATCGTTTGAGGAGTACCAACGCTTCGTTTACTTAGTTGCTCGTACGATGCTCTGGTGAGTTCACCCTCGATTTTCGTATTGTTTCGTGCCTAAATTCGGCTGCCCAGGCTTCCGATCAGTGAGTTCTCTCTGGCAACTCACACCTCACAAGCACTTTAATGCGTCATTTTAGCCTTCGTTCTTGCCGTGTTTCCCTCCTCGATCGTGCAATCGATGGATATGTCCGGAATTGCTGTGTCCTCGGGATCTATGGCATTCTCGTACATTCTGGTGTACTTGGATGGTGCGGTAATTGTCATCTCCTTCGTACATCAAGTTGACGTCTGACAGGCATATTTGATGTGTTCATTCTGTTCAATGTACTGAGAGTGTTGGGTCTCGCTGTGAAATCGCAAAACAGCACCGTACCTTCAGACTCCGAGAAAGGGCGGTCAGAGCGAGGCCCCGTCTCACGCCCCACGTACGATTGGAAGCCTCAATCTACTTTCGTACCCCCTCCACAAGCCCAGATAATGAGAACAGCACCCCCAGCGCACCCGCCCAGCACTATCCTGCAGGTATCTGCTCCTCGGCCCCTTACCCTGGGGAGGCCGCTTTTCCAGCCTCACAAGAGGACTGGGAGCTCGGGCTCGGCTGCTCGTCTACTGACGCCCGAGCCGCTGTCACGCAGCCAATCACCCTCTCCCAGTCTCGACGGTTCCGAGATGTCGGTTGCGACTACCATTGTCCAAAAGCCTATTATGCCTGCTTCTGTGTTAGATGCTGAGCTCTCCCTCCCTCCCTCAGCGATACGGAAGCATACGGAGACTGGCCCGCTACTACAGCTGCCTATAGTCGACCTACCTCAGAACAGCTCGACAGGTCTGACGCCTTATTCACTCTCAAGGCCTTCTCGTTTCTCCAGCAGCCTTAGCCCGATCCCAGGGTCCCCTGCCGTTCCCCAGTCCGCCGCGCCATTCCTAGAGGTGACATTGCATTCGCCAGCCCTGAGTAGATCCGCTACTACTGATAGCGTTGGCTCTGTGGTCAGCATGTATTTCTCCCGGAAATCTACCGAGTCGTCGGATCTCCCCCCCTTCCCGGCTCCTGCTGTCCCCCGTGATTCGTCAGTGGGTTTACCCCTCTCAGACTACGTGCCACCTGCGCGACGCGTACCCGCAGCATTATCCGTTGGTTCCCAGGAAGTCACTCGTGAAGGTGTTATTTCCCCTCCTAAAGCCACCGCAGTGGGTGGCAGATATGGACGCATGAGATCATCTGCTGCGATCCCCGACTCGCCACCTGTACACGTATCACCGGTCGACTCGACCGATGCGAGTCATTACTCAGATACTGAGGCTGGAACTCCTCCACCGGCACCACAGGAGCCGCACCCCCCGCCGCCCATGCTCCCGGTCTTGTTGCAACCTACGCAGCCGTTGCGCTTTAGCAGGGGGGCGACGGTAAACGCACGACCCGGCACCACGTCGGAACGTCGTTTGTTGGACCCACAATCTCTGGATCGCTCCGTGTCACGTGCTCTCCCTAATCCGCCAAGTCGACCTCCGCCAAGCCGACCTGGCGGACAGCGCAACCCAATCACATATTCGCACGCAAGCTCATCGCGCCAAGGCTCATCCTCATCATCCATCAGCGGATACCGATAGGAGGTCGAGGGCGCCGACAGACATTCCGAGCGAGTAGTGACATTTTCAAGATTTCTTGGCTCTCTTATCTCTCATGTTGTTAGCCAAAGTTGGTCGTTCATCCGTTGGTACTGTACCGCCGCAGCACTTACTTGGCACGGAGGGACTGACAAACCGAAATCTATTCGTTCCTTGCTCCTGCCTCCCCTCCCTCCCCGCGCTATTGATCGCGCAGCTCTTGGCCGGCTGTCTGCGTCGCGCCCGCGTCTCGCGTGTAATTATTTAATTTATTTAATTTGCTGTGATTTCCAATCACAAGTCCTCGCTCCTTCATCATCATCATCATTATGTCGAGTTACGCGTTGAGCGGACCGAACCAAGGCTCTCACTTCTGTGCATTGAATACGCCACCAACACGGACGACTTGGTATGGTATAAATGAACCAGTGAAGGTAGGTGGAGGCGATGCATGCGTAATCGGATCTGATTTTGGCAGGTCGCCATCAACACGCACCCCTGGGGTCCGATATCTACAAAAGCAAGTTTAGTTGGTTTCCCCTCCGAGTCGATGACACCATGGCAGACGATATTACACATCGTACGTGAACTTGTGTGACAATATCATCTTATCGTTATCATTCGAAGAGAAAAAGGGAGGAAGGAACTTTGCTGCTGGCGCGACCTAGAATAAAACTGGAGGTATATGTTTAAGGAATGTCATAGACTTCTCACTCCACCTATCGCTGTCTTAGGGTTCAACGTTGAACGTTCAGCGCCCAGCGCCCAGTACCCACACACCCATCTTTCTCGTACTTCTCCCTCGTGAATCTCGACGTCATGGCTAGCGGCCTTGTGAGTGAGCCCTTACGCCACCCGTTATACTTTTTCAAGGGAGCTCAAACGGACGGCATTGCTGCCGCCCCCCTCCCACCCCCTAGTTCTTGCGCGAGTACCGACTGGTCGTGATCGGGAGTGGTGGTGAGTGTCTCGCGAAATTCTCACGCATTTCTCTCGAAGGGTGTAGTAGCGTGGGCGTGGCGCTCTTTGACTTTCCTTACTTCGCCGTGGCGTCTCTGCGGTTCCTGACTTGCCATTAGGCGTTGGCAAGTCTGCTCTGACGATCCAGTTTATGCACAATCACTTTGTGGATGAGTACGATCCAACTATCGAAGGTACAGTGTGCCCGGCACGGTGGCGCTTAGAGCCAACCACGCACGTTTGTTCGCTTACTATAGCTGGTTAGCTCACCTATGACATATAGACTCGTACCGGAAGCAATGTGTCATCGACGGAGAAGACGCCCTAGTGGACATCTTGGACACGGCTGGCCAGGAAGAGTTTAGGCACGTCGAAGTGATCGTTGAATTTGCAAAGTGTCCCTGCCTCGCTGACTTCTCATTTCTCTTTTTTTCACGTCCAACCTCCGTTCCCGAATCGTTTCCTAATTTGGCTTTTTTTTTTGGCGCTTCGTACAGTGCTATGCGAGAGCAATACATGCGCCACGGGGAGGGCTTTCTCTTGGTGTACTCCATCACTGACCGGGACTCGTTCGATTCTATCAGCACCTACCATCAGCAAATTTTGCGTGTCAAAGACACAGAATCGGTTCCCATCGTTCTCGTCGGAAATAAATGTGATCTTGAAGACGAGCGCCGAGTCAACAAGAATGGTACGTCAACAGTCTGTCCTACCGGTGACCTGGGTGTAACGTTTCTGATATCGTCCGCTCGGGATGATTCGTTTCATCGTGACTGGAATGTTGTTGTAGAGTGGAATGTTGTTGTAGAGTGCCGCTTCATTGGTGAAGAACTAGGGTGTCGTTTCGTCGAGACGTCAGCCAAGCTGGGGCACAACGTCACTGATGCGTTCTTAAACCTCGTGCGTCGGATACGTGATCGCAACAGGGTATGTGCGAATTTTTCCCGGGAAGTTAGTTCCTCCTGGGATTCTCCGTTTGCGCCGCGCTCATCACTCTTCTTCATTTGCAGGAGCTGCTCCATCTGCGCCGCATATCACGGGTTGCGAACTCCTCCCCGACGCTCGAATTACCCGGAGCAGGCTGTTGGAACAGTGGTGGTGGCTGTATTGTGTCCTGATCGACCCTCGGTTCACATGACTTACCGTGCACACGGTCCGACGTCCTCC
>WNGR01010151.1_pt1 | contig 10296 bp, 13 predicted proteins | sample 5407581 | NCBI WGS metagenome assembly WNGR01 (sample SAMN13153383, study PRJNA577476) | soil metagenome | isolation source: 80 cm soil or saprolite under Garry oak tree replicate 2 | place: USA:California | collected 2016-06-15
TCAGCTCGCGGAATTGGAAAGACGACGCTGGGAAGCCGTGCAGCAGGAGCAGAACCGGCGCCGTCGGTGGACCTGCGGATCGGTAAAAGACTTTCACTCCGTCAGCTTCGATGGTGTTCAACTCGACTCGAGGCATATTATGTTGATGATCTTCCCTGTAAGATGGGCTTATATATCATGTAGACGTTTCCTATTTTTGGTCGGCGCAATCGATGACGTTTGATCTCAGTCAGCCGCATGTCAGATGTCCTTTACTAAGTTACGAGTAGTGCGTATATCCCATTCCCACCATCACCTTGTTGGACCGTTGAACGTCGGACGTCGACCTTTTTCATTGTATGTCCTCAAAGTCACCGTGACCAAGCAGGGCCCCAAGCAGGGCCTGGGATCGCTCGACCCGTTCGCGCTAGTCCCGGCGAACCGAGGCATCGCGCTACTCGTGAACACGATAAACAAAAACAACCAAATTGTGTAGAAAAAACGAAACATTAAGTTAGACCGTAAGGTGCGACAGGTGATAAGCAAATTGTGTAGAAAAAACGAAACATTAAGTTAGACCGTAAGGTGCGACAGGTGATAAGCAAACTATCGATAAAACGTTGAATATTGTCATGAGGGCTCTATGATGCCCTGTGCGTAGCCAACACGGAGGAAATACTCCCTGAGTCCATCCCGGATGTCCTGTGAACTGTCCCGGACCAACAACTCCGTCGCGAGGGGGTAAATTGCAGGAAGGTATCGGGTGAACTATGATATTCCCCATTAGCACTCTCTCGCAACGACAGAGAGGGGAAGGACGACGCACAGCTTTGTCATCAAACTTGCAGAATCCATGAAAGATTTCTGCGACCACTGGCGTCCATGCCGCTATATTTTTGGCCTGAGTATCGGCTTTGAGTTTTGTGTAGTCCTGGAGGACGCCTAATCCAAGCCTGCACGCGCATGGGAGGAGTTGTCAGTTAAGACAGGATATCAGAGGTTGGCGCTCGGCTCACGGGAGCAGTCGCTCAGCGACTTGCGGTCGTGCTATTTGGTGCTCCGGCCGGGGATCGTAGTACATCCGCAAAAGAATATGTACCAGGGTCGCGGCGCTGCTGGATTCTTGCTTTAACAAATTCGGAAGGTGCTTCATGAACCCTACGAGTACGAAGTTAGACCTCAGTCACACACACGCATCTGCTTCGGTGACTCGACGCGCTTACCAACTTTCCACAGCCCCGTCCGGAGCTCCTTGTCCTCGTTGAACATCCGCGCGAATTGGTAGCTATGGTCTAGCACGCCCATCAGTCGTAAGAGGTGCTCCGGAGGTATCGTGCGATACACCTCATCGTTCCGCAAAAGGTCGTTGGTCGTTTCGATGAGCAGAAGCTGCAGAACGCATTTGACGATGATTTGCTTGAAAACGCGTCGGCGATCGTTCAGCGTCGTCTTAGGGGAGGCCCTTTGGTTGTCGTTGTTTGTCGGTGACAAAGGCGCGGGGAGGATTGCTTGACCGTCAGCGTCTATCACAAGGTGAGAAGGTTCCGGACTATAGCAAAGACCAGCAACGTACCATTCGTCTCCTGAGGCTCTGGTGTACCGTTGTCGATCTCGACCCGAAGGCTCTCGTCAAATAGTTGATGAGGCGTTGTGGTACGGAAGAGTTTGACAAATGTCGTCGCCACGCGCTCCCACCGAGCAACGCTCAGTTTCTTGACATTATTCTCGAGTAGTTGTTGCAGACACGATGTGCCTATACGCGCGAGAGTGTCGTTCTCTGCGAACAAGATTAGTGTCAACAGTCCTTAGAACGAATACAGGAGGCGTACCCTGGCAAATGCAGACGCACAGGAGGTCTAATAGACCGTCTAAGAACCTCTCCAGAATGACAAAGTAGAACGTATACAGGTCGATCAAGTCCCGGAGGGCCTGTATCATAGTTGTGGATAACCAGACGCTCATATCCTCCTGTGTGCTAAACCGAGAGATGTCCTGGCTCGATTTAAGGACGGCGAAAATGGGGAATAGGAGTTCCTGGCAGACGGTGTCCCAGAACTCGACAGGGAACGATGACCCGTGCTTCTTGAGAGTGTTGAAGAGAGAATCTAACGCCCTGCATCCGACATTGCGTGAGCGTGAGGCACAGGAAAGTATTTATCTATGCTCACAAACGTCGCACTTCAAGGTCTTCTCCGTTCATTATGATGTCATAGAAACCGAACAGCACAGGGAACCAATACTTGATCATCGGGTCATCGACACCAATATTCTGCGGGCCAGCGGCGGTAAGACCACACTCTGGCGTGTTCAGCATGACCGGAATGACGCCCCGGAGCATGGCAATCGCAAGCAGACTGATCTTCTGGTACTTGCTGACCTTGCAAAAGTCGGTGATGCATACCATCAAGTCAGCGAAGGCGCCGTATCGGACGATGGCCACGAAGTTTTCCTTGTTCAGGCGGGTGACGATCTCAAACGCAGAGCTTGTTATTCGTTCTGTAGGCGAGGATTAGAGAGTAATAAACATCACAGAACTTGCAATGCCACGTGCCGGTCAAAACCTTAGATGCCGCAGAAAAGACGCCGAACATTGTCCGCCAACCGGAACGCATATTCTGGACGCGAGCTTGGATCATCTGCTGAAGGCATTGGAGTACCTGCACGAAACGATGGGTCTGTGCGCAATCTCTGATGAAATTTCGAAGCCTTACCATATCTCGAATGTCCGGATTCGCATTGTGCGTCATGGTGTACTCAAACGGTCTCAAGAAATCCTTCTGGAACTTGAAATGGGGCAGCTCTTCCTTCTCGAGGAACCGCATAGCAAGTTGCCGCAGCGAGTCGAGGGCAAAGAACCCGACATGGGGGTTGCTATGACAGCAGACCTACAACATAATTAGTCTCGCGAGGGACACGTGAGTTTGCAGGACGGTCTCACCTGATTGAAGTGCTCTCCAAGAATATCCCACAGATGTGACCATTCTAAACGAATACGATTCATGTTATAGTACGAGATTTCGACGAGCTTTTGTAGACTGAAAAGCCTGGGATGTTGGGAAAGACCCGAAGACTGGATCTCTTCCCACGACACATCGCACAGGGCTTGAACGAAGTCGATGATGGCAGTCTGTTGATACGTCACTGATACATCCCAACGGCGTATTCGGATAGCACGCACCCCCGATAAATAGTGACTCAGTGAGAAGACCATGTCCGCCGCGACGGTGATGTGCGTTGAACGGCTCTCATTCGCTAGTTCCTCATTAGGAAGCTTGCGAATTCTCCTGGGAGAAAGAATCGGTGATGTTATACAAAGAGCGGAAGGAGATAAGTTTTGCCCTACCCTTTCCGACCATCCGGAACGTCGACGCCGCTACTGATTAGCTGCATGTGCTCCAGCTGGCTAACACAAGACAGGACCTCGTGCCAGGAACCCTTGAGATTGTTGCCCTCGGTGACCGCCACGTCCAGCAGGGTTTTGATAGCCTCCATGTTCTTGGCCTTCATCTCACCCAAATTATTGAGGAACGTGAATTTGGCCAGAGTGGTCACGAATGCATTACGCTCCAATTCGAGGTCAAAGAAGCATACAATGCGGATCGCGTTCTTGAATCCGTCGAGGCACAGTTCGACGATCTCCATGTCATCCGTCTGCTGCAACGGCCCGGAGATGCCGGCCAGCACAGGTATCCAAGCAACCTCAAACATTGGCCGAACGTGGACGAAGTGCGAAGCGCTGTAGAATTGGTCGCTCATCTTCGAACCCTTGCGTTGAGAGCGCATCAAGGTCTTGAACAGAGCCTGTTTATGCGCGTTGGTAATTCCGGTCGTTGAGAATGCAGTCCGACTCACCTCGGTCTTGTTAGCCATGCCACTCGATTGAAGCATGTATGCCTCTCGCTGGAGGTCCCGCCCCACCGTGACTAGGGCACCTGCGATACCCGGCCCCGAAGCGGGGATCTGCCCAAGGGAGGCATCCATCTCGTCTTTCATACGAATTTCATTGTCCACGATGTCATCGTAGATGGTGGACAGGAGCTCCTCGGGGAGGTCGGCATTATCATTGATCCCGCGATTGTTCTTGATGAAGTCGTTCTTTGTCATCCGGTGCTTGACCTGTGGGTTATGCGCGTCCGTGTTCAGCATGATCGTTGAGTAGGACAGCACGTAGGCGGCATCTGTGCAACCCTCAGTACGTAACTAAGATAGGTGGGGTGAGCACGCATACCCGCGTTCGCGAATGGGGTCTGCGAGTTTCCTTCGATGTATCGTTCCGCAAATTTGAGCATAAAGCGATCGATCTTCTGTGCCTCCCCAGGAAGACGGAACGCTTGTAAGAATACGCGGAGAGCGTCGACGAACTCAATATTCCGGAAGTCAATCATGTCGACGAAAGCATGCATGGTCGCGATGTTGACCTCGTCCCTGGAGGGCATCAGCGACACGACTATAGGAAAGTGGGAGCAGCGCACCCTTCACCCAGGTACTCGCCAATCATGGCCTTGCTCAGTCCATCCGTATTGAGCAGGAACTTGGCTACATCGTGGGGCCCACTGCCCGAGATAAAGCCAGCCTCGACGAGGAATTCTATGCCCTAATCGAGCGTGGGTCGGTGCCAGTAACCTCCAACGTGCAATAGCACCACGCACCTTCTTTGGCTTCTGATTAAATCGCTTGACCCCCTCCATCAAGGTCGTCTTTTTTTGTTTCGCGCTCTCGAATCTGCTTGGGTCATCGGCTATGTCTGGGGTCCCACCTCTCGCGATATCTGGGAGCGGAAGTCGATCGAGCGATGCGGACGCGTCTGGCATGGGTGCGTTGTTGCCGGGCTCTTCCGACGATGTACTCTTCCCAGTTCCCCAGGCCACAAGGGAGCGAAGAATGGAAGCAAGGCACTCAAGACCCTGTCGGCGAAGCTGCGCCTCTGATTGGCCGAGCGCGGCCGGGTCTACGGGATTTGGGTGGCTAAGGGCGGTAGTACTGAGGGACGGCGCTACATTCGCATTCTGCAGCTTCGTTGGTTGATGCGGGATGTTGCTCGCAGCGTCCGCGTTCTTTTGGCCCGCGACGCTGGTGTGTGAGCTGCTGCTAAGTTTTGTGATAACGTTAACTAGGCTGGGAAGGTGTAAGGACGTGTCTCTCGGTGCGCCGAATCAAATTCAACAACTCACCGCTCGTAAATGTTGTCGGAAGCCTCGCTATCACAGTCGTAGTTGATATAGATATCGACGAGCGCCTGTGGGTCCTGACAAAGCCTCGAAAGCATTGAGAGGATGACGGCCTTCTGCTTCAACGTCGAGGTCTTCATCTCCAAGATCGGGATGAAGATTTCGTGAAACAGAACTTCGATCTCCTTCTTTAGTTTAGTGCGTAGGCCAGACAGAGTGCGCCAGAATATTTCAACGCTTATCTCGAAAACTTGCGGTACAGGGCTGACAGCGTTACGACTGAGGCACAGACAGAGGTACTGATTCGCCATCTGGACGAAGGAGCTCGCCTCGCGAGAACTAGAGGAATATATCATGGACGTAGAAGACACGAAAATGTCCATGTGAGAGCTGAGGATGATTAGCACCATATGCAGCGAGAGCAATTTCGAGCGCATGCCGTGCGACTTCAAGTCGCGTTCACTGGAATAGTCGATAAGTGACAAGGTGGAAAGCAATGACGAAGGGAAATCTGCTCGGACCTTTCGGTATTCAGCGGCTTCATAGTAAGCTTACACATTGCACGGAAGACCAGGAAGGCATCTTTGAGAAAGAGGTCGTGCATAGTCAAGGGTCTAGGACTAGCGGAACCATTAAGGTGTAATCCATTGTGCTCGGGGTGTTCTCTGCGGGTAAGTTAAATCACAAACCCAATAAGCCTGACGCGTTACTCACATGTGTGAAGGATTTTCCGATACCTCGGAAGGCGTGGAAATAGTGGTTTCTTGCTCGCTGTGTTCCTCCTGAACAACTAAGACAGTCCCAGTTTCCGCGTCCGAGGAATTTCGTGATGCTGAAACCGCAGAGGCACCGTCCTCTGTGGGCAACGAAGGCGCGGGAATAGAGTCTGGTGTCGAAGGTGCGACGGAAGCACGCCCCGACGAGACCGCGCTTGCGCCCGTGTCCGCGACGCTTTCACGCGAGTTACTGAATGGCGATACCGTCCCGCAGCGCGCGAACACATGATTCACCATCTGCGTGAGTCCACCCTGAGCGACTGTCTGATTGACGGGGTCATTGCTCATAAGGAAAACATTATACACGGTTCGCACTGCCTTGAGCAGTGAGCTCTGGTGAGCAAGGATGGTTGACGAGAGTACAAGTGCGAGTAGCGCCCTCACGACCTGCAGCGAGACGGTATCCGGGGAAGTTTCGGTGTGGCAAGATGTAATGGTATGCACAACGAGGTCCACCAACGAGGGCTCGGGTATGCTGGAGTGAGAGTCTCGACGTCCAGGTGCGGGTGACGGGGGTGGGGATGGCAGCGAAGCGATGGGCGAAGAGTCGTCAATGAAGAACGCGTGAGAGACGAGCTTGGTGATACAGTCCAGTGAGGCAATCATCAGTTTTTCGGAACCCGTTTCGCACGCAAGCCGTAGGGGTTCGAAAATTTCGCGAGGTTGGTCACCTGCCAGATCCGCCCGAACCAATTCGAGCGCCCTGTGGGTACACTCACGGAGCGGCTTGGACTTCTTAGCCTCACGGGAAGCAGCGATCGTCTCGAGAGCGGAGGTAATGAGCACTGAAGAAACGGGATTCCCCCTGGGGAGAGTGAGCGAGCGTCGGTGTATGTTTCCCATTGGGGAGGACGCGGAAGGTAAGGAATACGTGGACATGGATGGTGATAATACGCTGTGGTTGCCATTGGCCTGTACATGGGGGAGACTTTCCCTGCGCTGAGTCGAAGATACGGGAGCAGCTGTCTTTTCCGGTGGTGGTGGTGGTGAAGAGGGGGAAGTGGGGACGTCAGGGAGGGGAAGGTGTTTAGACTCGGGCGGTGCGACCTAGTTACCTCTTAATCAAGTAGTGGCGGTGAGAAGAAGGGACACTTACGTTGAGAGCTGAAGCTGAAGGGACAGCGGGCTCGGACTGCTGCATGCTTGTATCGTGGTTTTCGGTGCGCTCGCCGGGCGCAGGATGTTCATTTAAAGCAGGAACAGCCTGAGTGTCTTCCTGAGATTCATAATGTTCAGATAACAAGGAAAATGACGACAACTCACGTTAGGATTGCCATCATTTAACGGTACGTCGTGGAGGCCATCCCTTTTGTCGCTGTGAGGCTCAGACCCCTCTTGCGCACCCTCCTCTCCTTCCTCGACACTGGGTTCGATTTCTACTGGATCCGGGACCAATTCCTCCAATGTATTCTTCACGTTCGTGTCTGCGTGTCCAATTGTTGAGCCATTTACGGCGGGCGGCTCGCCGTCGCTAAGATTTGCGTGTTTCGAAGGCGGGATTTCTACGTCTCGGGAAAAGCGAGACGACCGATCGCTGTCCATAACCACTGATACCCTAGGCTGTATGCTTGCGTGCAGAGCAAGGGTCGATGGAGGTAGCTGACGCGGTGGTGGCTGAGTGTGATGATGGGATGGGGAAATATTGGCGGGCGCTTTCACGGCTACGACTCTCGGCGGTCGACGCGCGCCCTAATTTTGGCCGTTGTCCGTTGTCCGTTCTCAACTTCTCCTCCATGGCCTCAATACCGCAAAGCGCATCCGCGGCCGTCCTTAAACCTTCCGAGCCTGTACCAGAGGAGGCCGTAGCTGTTCAAGGCCCCAACTTCGATGAACGTCCAACTCTAGACTCTCTGCTCGGATCTTATGAACGTATAGGTTTCCAAGCAAACAGCCTCGGCAAAGCGATCAACATCGTAAACAAAATGGTGCGTCTTGCCCATTCGCCAACTTAAACTTGTCGTTATGCAATCGATCTTCACAGCGTCATTGGCGCCTCTCCGATGAGCCGATCCCCGAGGATGAGAACGAGGAACGATCGAATCTGGAGTTCCGTGCGCGAACGCGCTGTAACATCTTTCTTGGCTATACCTCAAACCTCATCTCCTCCGGGTTGCGTGAGGTTATTCTGCACCTCGTGAAGCATAGACATGTCGCGTGCATCGTTACCACCGCCGGCGGCATCGAGGAGGACTTTATCAAATGTCTCGGAAAGACGTACCTCGCCGACTTCTCTCTCGATGGCGCAGACCTGCGTAGACGCGGCATGAATCGTATCGGAAATCTTGTCGTGCCGAACGACAACTACTGCAAGTTCGAGGACTGGCTCATGCCAATATTGGATACGATGCTCGCGGAACAGAAGGCTAGTGGCCAAGTATGGACGCCGAGCTCATTCATTCGCCGCCTAGGGAAGGAGATCGACAACGAGGAGTCTGTATACTACTGGGCGTATAAAGCGAGTACGAGTCTTTTCTCTCGCGCACGCATTGCTGAGCCTGCTGTAGAACAACATCCCCGTCTTCTGTCCCGCCCTGACGGATGGCTCCATCGGAGATATGATCTACTTCCATTCGTTCAAGTCGCCTGGTCTCGTCTTGGACATAGTTGGCGATATTCGAGCCCTGAATGAGCTCGCTCGTACATCCATCAAGGCGGGTATGATCATTCTTGGCGGGGGTGTCTGCAAGCACCAGATCGCAAACGCAATGCTCATCGTGCGCGTCATCGTCCTCCGATAAAGATGGTACCTGACAGTCGCTTAGCGTAACGGTGCCGACTATTCTGTGTTTATCGTACGCCTCGAGCCTACGTAATGCTTTCCTCGCTAAATCATTGGCGCAGAACACAGGTCAGGAATTCGATGGTTCCGATTCAGGCGCACGACCAGATGAGGCCATTTCTTGGGGGAAAATTCGTGCGGGTTCAGAATCTATAAAGGTGGGTTCCCATGTCTCACTTTACCTCTCACCAGCTCACCGTATGGATCAGGTTTTTGCGGACGCCACGCTAGTCTTTCCTCTGTTGGTAGCTGCGACGTTTGCGCAAGATGTACGATAATCAAAAGAGACTTACAACCATTACGCACGCTGCAACCCAAGATCCACACCACTATATGATTGCGCGCTCCTGAACACGTCTAACTGTTAAGGCAACTTTGGTTCACGTGATGTCAATCAACCCGGCATGCCCGAGCATAAATATTTCTCAGCGTACTGTGCCAAAGCAACAACTTGATGTAGGCTATTTACCCCAGGCTCCTAGCAACGCGGCGTTAGAGCTAACACGAACTCGGCTTCCAAGGTTCAAAAATCTTGTGGTGAACACGCTTAGATGGACAGAGGACTATGGTTCCCTCTCATCGCTATTATCTCGGTGTTGTTCCATTGCAGTGAATCTGTCTGTGGTTCGCTTCTTTATGTGGTGTAACTCCCAGAGCTTCCGCAATTCTTCTATTGTGCTTCCTTTGTGCCCCAGTATAGGGTTTTCCACCTTTGGCGGTATCACGAACGGTAACTTCGCGCTGCTTCTAATGCAATCTGACGTCTTGTGGAAGTCGCTTTCATTATCCGATGTGACTGCCTAGGGTGCCGCAACCACAGGGTGATATCCTTCCGTCGACGAGTCGTCCCTTGGTGTATATATGGTCTACCCCGCTGGACGCACAACCACTACGGCGCGACCTGCGGTTTGTCTCACCTGGGCATTTTTCTTCCATCGAAACCTAGCGTTCTTCCCCCCATCAACCTGCTATGGAAACCCGCCCACACTCACCCGAGACAGCCGCCTTCGTCGCTTCCTCCCTGGAGGCTTGGAACAGGTTTTTCTCAGCCGGGGATAGTCAGAGCGACGTCGACTCTGTTCGCCAAAATCCTTCAACCTCAGAGGACTATGATAGTTTCACGGAGGACTCCGTCGACGATGCCCTCCTTTCTGTGTTACCCACACCAAGCATGCCACCCAAATCCGACCAGACCTACGAAAAGCTGGAGTCCGTCATGGGTTCCTCCTACTTGGAGCTCATAGAATTGGTGGGGTTACATATATACCGTACCGATTGTTAACTTACGACGCACAGGATGTCATCCGCTTGGAAGCCATCGTTGAGGACGTATACAAGCTCTTGCGAGAAGCTATCCTCACCGGATATTCCCGTCGCTGGGCCGACTTCGATCGTTGGTTGGATTTCGGCCACAAACTTTCAAAGGTCCTCTTAGTCAAAAAGGCGCGGGCAATGCCAGACGAAGAAGAATACGACGGCGACGTTGACTCCGAGGAACTGTCCGATTGCGAGGAGGATCCCCAGTTCACGCTGGTCGAGATTGAGGAGGATCCCGCGGACGACGGATTCATACGGGAAATGTACTCGCGTGGTC
>WNGR01009335.1_pt1 | contig 10295 bp, 8 predicted proteins | sample 5407581 | NCBI WGS metagenome assembly WNGR01 (sample SAMN13153383, study PRJNA577476) | soil metagenome | isolation source: 80 cm soil or saprolite under Garry oak tree replicate 2 | place: USA:California | collected 2016-06-15
GCGACGGACCTGGCGACCAGGTCGTGGTAGCCGTGTGCGTCCAGCCAGTCCAGGGTGGCCGACGCGGAGCGGGCGCCGTCCACCGAGCCGGACGACACGATCACCAGTGAGTCGGCGATGTCCAGCACGCCGCGCATGGCCGAGTGCATCAAGCCGGTGCCGCAGTCGGTGAGCACGATGTTGTAGAAGTGCTCCAGCAGGTCGATCGTGCGGCGGTAGTCGTCCTCGCTGAACGCCTCGGACACGGCCGGGTCCTGTTCGCTGGCCAATACCTCCAGCCGGCTCGGGCCTTGTGAGGTGTAGGCGCGGACGTCGCTGTAGCGGGTGATCCGGGCCGCGTCGCGCAGCAGGTGCCGCACGGTTGCCGTGGTCTCCAGGGGGATCTTCTGGCTCAGCGTGCCGCGGTCCGGGTTGGCGTCCACCGCGACCACTCGGTCGCCGCGTAGCGACGAGAACGTCGAGCCCAGGGTGGTGGTCATCGTGGTCTTGCCGACGCCGCCCTTGAGGCTGAGCATCGCGATCTTGTAGCAGCCCCGCAGCGGCTGGTTGATCCGGCCGATCAGGTCGCGGCGGTGCACGTCCGCCACGCTCTCGCCCAGGTTGATGGCGTGGCCGCTGGCCTTGTAGACCGCGCGGCGCCAGCCGGACTGCGGCGGCCGCTTGACCTGCCGGATCAGGTGAGTGGTGGACAGCTCGTGCGCCGCGGCAATGGCCTGCCGGGACAGGTTCGGGTGCGGTGCCTGGCCGGGCGGCACGGCACCGGGTGGCATGGGAGCGGGCGGTTGCATCGGGCCGCCCTGCGGGTAGCGCTGTTCGAACGGGAACGGCGCGCCCTGCGGGTAACCGACGTGGTGCGGCCCGGACGGCCCACCGGACACCGGGTACGGCCCGGATTGGGTGCCGGGGGCGGGATACGGCCCGGACTGGGTGCCCGGCGCCGGATACGGGCCCGACTGGTGCCCTGGAGCCGGATAGGGCCCGGACTGGCTGCCGGGGGCGGGATACGGGCCGGACTGGGTGCCGGGCTGCTGGGCAAACGGTCCTTGCGCCGGGAAGCCGCCGGATCCGGTCGGCTCGACGTAGTACGGGCCGGAGGACTCGCTGTTCGGGTCCACGTACGACGGGGTCGGGTGCTCCGGTGCGGCGTGCTGGCCGCCGGGTGCCGCCTGTTCGGTCTGGTTCGAGTTGGGGTTCGGGTGCGGACCCGACTGCTCCGGACCGGCTGAGGGTCCTTCGGCGTGCGTCGGCGGCTGCCAGGCCGCCTCATGCCTCGGCGCGGCGGGCTCCTCGTAGCGTCCAGTCACCGCTGGAGTCCTCCTGAACAGGTGGCGAGCGTGTTGACTCCACCGAAGGTAGTCGTCGTGGGCACACCGGTCGACACGGGGCCGCCACGCGACTCCGTCTCGTGATCACCCGTCCGTGTTGCCCGAAACGTGGTCAGCCGACGCCGGCGTAGGAATGCAGGCCGGTGGTCACCAGGTTGATGAAGAACAGGTTGAAGATCAACACCGCGAAGCCCAGGATGTTGATCGCCGCGGCCCGGTTGCCCCGCCAGCCGGCCGTTGCCCGCGAGTGCAGGTAGGCGGCGTAGACCACCCACGCCACGAACGCCGTCGTCTCCTTCGGATCCCAGCCCCAGCACCGGCCCCACGCCGACTCGGCCCAGATCGCGCCGCAGATGACGCCGAACGTGAACAGCGGGAAGCCGAAGATGGTGGTCCGGTAGGCCAGCCGGTCCAGCGTCGCGGTCGTCGGCAGTTTCGGTGCCAGCCGGGCGAACCGGGTCGGGTTCCGGTCGTACGCGCCCCGGATCAGGTACAGCACGCTGGCCACGCCGGGCACCAGCAGCACACCGCACGCCGTGGACACGACCGTGACGTGCACGACCAGCCAGTACGACTGCAACGCGGGCTGTACCGGATCGGCCTGCGTGTAGAGAATCGTGCCGCCCAGGAACATCAGGATGAACACCGGGATCAGCACGAACGCGCCCAACCGGCGGATGGCGAAGCGGCGCAGCATGATCAGCCACGCGATCACCCCGATCAGGCACACGAACGACATGAACTCGTACATGTTGCCCAGCGGCCAACGGTGCGCCGCGAACCCGCGCAGCACGATCGACACCACGTGCACGCCGGCCCCGAGCACGGTCAGCGCGACCGCCATCCGGCCGAGCCGTTCGGGCAGCGGCCGATTGCCCCGCACACCGGGATCGACGGGCTCGTCGTCCTGGGAGCCGGACGACGACGAGTCGGACGGCACCGTGCCGCCGCCGACCGCCACCAACTCCCGCTCCGGTTTGGCGACCGCCCGGCGACCGAACGCCGTTTCGGCCAGGTAGAAGAACATCGACAGCACATAGATGGTCACCGCGGCCACATAGGCGTAGGTGCTGTTCTGTGAGAGCGACTCGTTGACCGGCATCAGCCGTCCTTCCTACCTGCCGCGTCCAGCAGCCGTGCGGAGAGCCGGGTGAACTCCTCGCCGTATCCGGCCTGGTCGGTCCTGGCCAGCCCACCGATCTCGACCACCGTACGACCCGTGCCCTCGCTGGTTTCCGCTGGGCTCACCCGCACCCAGACCCGGCGCCGTTTCACGGTCAGCGACGTGATCAGGCCGATCAGCATCAGCAGCGCGAACACCAGCACGTAGTCCTGGGTCGGGTCGTGCGCCACCTGCAACGACACCCACTGTTCGACGCGGTCGAACCGGATCTTCGTGTGGTCGGGCAGCGTGGTCGTCTGGCCGGGGTGCAGGTCGGCCTTGCCGACCAGCTTCAACCGGCCCGCGTCGACCATGCTCTGGTCGATGCCGAAGATGCTCTGCCCGGTCCCGGTGTCCTCGCCCAGGTCGCCCTGGTAGATGTCCAGCGATACGCCCGGCGCGGTCAGTCCTGGGTACGTCGAGGCGATCAGCCCGTTCTGGAACTGGGCCGTCGGCGCGAACAGGCCGGTGATCGCCAGTTGGTGCTTGGTCACCTGCGATGGATCGGTCACGTTCGGCGGGTCGAACTTCGTGGCTCCCTCGGAGAGGAACGTCGTCTGGTCGTCGGGTTTCCACTGGATCAGCCCGGTGCGTACCTGGCCGTTCGGGAAGGTCACCGTGAGCTGCGGGGCGTAGCCGTGGCCCAGCAGGTAGATCCGGTCACCCGCGGTGCGCAGCGGCGAGTTGACCTGGAGGTCGTAGGGCCGCCAGGTGTTCGTGGCCAGGTCGTTGCCGGACTGGTACTGGACGTTCGACGCGAAGTGTATTGCCTCGCCGGCGGGTGTGTAGCTGGCGGCGAAGTCGTTCACCTTGACGCAGAACGGATCCAGGTGCGTGCCGTCCACCCGCAGGCCGGGGGTGAACGAGTCGTAGTTCAGCACGCCGGAGTTGCAGAACTGGGAACCGTTGGCCAGCACGATGACCTGGCCGGTGTAGCTGAACATCTTGCCGAGCGCGAACGCCACGATCAGCCCGAGCAACGCGAAGTGGAACACCAGGTTTCCGGTCTCCCGAACGAAACCACGCTCGGTGGACAGCGTCAGCGCGCCCGACTCCTCGGTCCGCCGCACCAGCCGCCAGCCACGCAGCCGGGCCTGGACCGCGTCGATCACGTCCTCGGGCGCGCCGTCCACCTCGGCCCGCGCGTTGTGCGGCAGGCGGGCCAGGTTTCGTGGCGTGACAACGGGTTTCGCCATCGCCTGACGCGCGTACTCCACCGACCGCGGCAGCAGGCAGCCGACCAGCGACACGAACAGCAGCACGTAGATCGCGGAGAACCACACGCTGCTGTAGACCGTGTAGAACTGGAACCGGTCCAGCAATCGGCCCCACCAGCCGTGATCGAGGATGTACTGCTCGACCTTCGGCTCGTTCAGCGACCGCTGCGGCAGCAGCGCGCCCGGCATCGCGGCCAGCGCCAACAGGAACAGCAGCACCAGCGCGGTGCGCATCGCGGTCAGGCCGCGCCACGTGTTGCGCAGGAAGTCCAGCGCCGACCGTAACGGCCCGCGCGGGCCAGGCGGCGGCTCGTGCCCGGCGACCCTTGGCTCGTCCAGCGTCGTCATATCGGCAGGTTCACGTTGCTCACCACGGTTTCCCGAAGCCAGTTCACCAGATCTCCCCAGAGTCCCGTGACCAGTGCGATCCCGACGCAGAGCAACAGCACGCCACCGGTGATCTGGATGCCCCGCACGTGCCGGCGCAGCCAGCCGGTGGCCCGCACCGCCCAGCGCGCACCCAGCGCCAGCACCACGAACGGCATGCCGAGCCCGAGGCAGTAGGCCAGCACCAGCAGCACACCGCGCAGCGTGCCCGACCCGACCTGCGTGCCCGCCGCCACCGACATCACACCGGTCAGCGTCGGGCCGAGGCACGGGGTCCAGCCCAGCGCGAACACCGCGCCCAGCAGCGGCGCGCCGACCAGGCCGGCGCGCGGCGTCGCATGCGGGCGGACATCGCGTTGCAGTATCGGCACGAGCCCGACGAACACCAGGCCCATCACGATCGTGACCACCCCGCCGATGCGCTCCAACAGCTGCTCGTTGTTCAGCAGCGCGTCGGACACGCCCAGCACCAGGATCGACCCGGCGCCGAACACCACGGTGAACCCGGCCACGAACAGCAGCGCCGCCCCCGCCACCCGCCACCGGCCGCGCGGCCGGGGTTCGGCGTCACTCACCGGTGGCGCGTCCGCACCGACGAGCCCGGCCAGATACGCCAGGTAACCGGGCACCAACGGCACCACGCACGGCGAGGCGAACGACACCGCGCCGGCCGCGACCGCGACACCGGCGGCCAGCAACAGCGGCCCCGACATGGCGAGCGCGGTGGGATTCACACGTCGAGGGTAGGGACCACCGGCCGGCGGTCCGTCACCGGTGTGCCCAGCAGGAGGTGTGCGTCACAGCTCACTGCGTCGCGTTGAGCGACCGGACCTCGGGCAGCAGGATGCTGGCCGTGACCCGCTCCAGGTAGACCGCGGCTACCCGGTGCTGCCGGTCCAGCACGATGGTCGACGGCACCACGTTGCGCGGGTATCCGGTCAGCGCGAGCAGCGACCGGCCGGCCGGATCGAAGATCGACGGATACGTGATCCGGTTGCCGTGCACGAAGTCCAGCGCCGCGCTGCGCACGTCCCGCACGTCGATCCCGAGGATCCGCACGCCCTGCGACTTCGTCTGGTCGTAGACCGTGGACAGCTCCGGCGCCTCGGCCCGGCACGGCCCGCACCACTGTCCCCAGATGTTCAGCACCACGACGTCGTTCGGGAAGTCGGACACGTGGATTGTCGTCCCCGGCTGTTCGAGGCTGTCCCCGGACAGGTCCGGCACGGTCTGCCGTTGCGCGACCGGGTAGAAGATCTCCACCTTGCCGCCGGGCGACACGAACGAGAAGTCGCTGCCCTGCACGACCGCGTCCTTGCCGACCGAGCAACCCGCGACCAGCGTGGCCATGATCACCAGAAGCGCCAACCGTTTCACGCGCCACTCACCCGCGCATTGGTCGCGCCGACCGGATCGCTGTAGCGCACCGCCACCAGCTTCTCGTCCGCGAACTCCAGCGACGTGATCGACGCCAGCGCGCACTGCCGCCGCCGCGGGTCGTGCCACAGCCGCCGTCCCTCGACGAACCGCCGGACCGTGACGATCGGCAACTGGTGCGACACGCACACCGCCTCGTGCCCGGCCGCCGCCGTGCGGGCTCGGTGCACCGCAGCGAGCATCCGGTGCGCGATGTCCAGGTACGGCTCGCCCCATGAGGGTCGCAGCGGGTTGCGCAGCTTGGGCCAGTTGCGCGGATCGCGCAGTGCCCCGTCGCCGACGGCCACCTTCTGGCCCTCGAACACGTTGCCGGCCTCGATCAGCCGCTCGTCGATCGCCAGGTCCAGCCGGTGCGAATCGGCGATCGGCGCCGCCGTCTGCCGTGCCCGTTCCAACGGCGAGCACACCACGTGCACGACATCGCGGTCCCGCAGGTGTTCGGCCACCACGAGTGCCTGCTTCTGGCCGCGCTCGGACAGCCGGAAACCGGGCAGCCGGCCGTAGAGCACGCCGTCGGGGTTGTGCACCTCGCCGTGCCGCACGAGGTGCACGATCGTCGTCAGCGGCGTCCGCACCGCCGCCGGTCGGCCCTCGGTCATGGGGTCGGCTCCACGGCGTTCGCGGCGGCCTCGGCCGCGGCCGGCAGGGCGGTCTCGATCACCCCGAACGCCTCGTCGTCCATGGCGGCGTTCACGAACCAGGCCTCGAAGGCGCTGGGTGGCCCGTAGACGCCGTGGTTCAGGAGTGCGTGGAAGAACGCCGGGAACCGCCACGTCTCCGCGGCTTTCGCGCCCGGATAGTCGTGCACGTGGTCTTGCGTGAAGAACACGCTGACCAGGTTGCCCGCGTACTGCACCCGGTGCGGCACCCCGGCCTCGGTCAACGCCGCCGTGAACAGGTCGCCGAGCCGTTGCGCGTTCGCGTCGAGTTTCCGGTAGACCGCGTCGTCGGCGTGCCGCAGTGTGGTCAGCCCGGCCGCGACCGCGACCGGATTCCCGGACAGCGTGCCGGCCTGGTAGACCGGCCCGAGCGGCGCCAGCCGGCCCATCACGTCGGCCCGGCCGCCGAACGCGGCCGCCGGCAGCCCGCCGGACATCACCTTGCCGAACGTGTAGAGATCGCCGGCCACACCCTCGAGCCCGAACCAGCCGGCCCGCGAGACCCGGAAGCCGGTCATCACCTCGTCCATCACCAGCAGGGCGCCGTGCTCGTGGGCCAGGTCGCGCAGCCCGGCGTTGAAACCGGGCCGTGGCGCGATCGCGCCCATGTTGCCGGCTGCCGCTTCGGTGATCACGCAGGCGATCGTGTCCGGACTGAGTTCGAACGCGTGGCGGACGGCGTCAAGATCGTTGTAGGGCAACACGATCGTGTCGGCCGCCTGCGCGCCGGTCACCCCTGGCGAGGTCGGTAGGCCCAGCGTGGCCACGCCCGATCCGGCGTCGGCGAGCAGCGCGTCCACGTGCCCGTGGTAACAGCCGGCGAACTTGATGATCTTCGACCGTCCGGTGAACCCCCTGGCCAGCCGGATGGCGCTCATCGTCGCCTCGGTACCCGAGTTGACCAGCCGAACCTGCTCGACGGGTGCGACCCGGCCGATGATCTCCTCGGCCAGCGCGACTTCGCCCTCGGTCGGCGTGCCGAAGGACAGCCCGCGCGCGGCGGCTTCCTGCGTGGCCGCCACCACCGCCGGGTGGGCGTGCCCCAGGATCATCGGACCCCACGAGCTGACCAGATCCACGTACCGGTTGCCGTCCGCGTCCGTCAGGTAAGGCCCCTGCCCGGACACCATGAATCGCGGCGTGCCACCCACCGAGTGGAACGCACGCACCGGCGAGTTCACCCCGCCCGGGATGACCACGCTCGCCCGCTCGAACAGGGCCGCTGACCTGGCCGCCGTCGTGTCGGTCACCGTCGAGTTGCCACTCACGGCCCCAGTCTCCCAGGTCGCCCACAGTGGCCGCCGTCACGCCCGGTGCGGTAGCAGTCCCGCCACATCCACGGTGACCGGCGCCGGCTCGGTCAACGCTATCGTCCCGCTTGACTTGCCGACGATCTTGTAGTCTGCGCCGACCAATTCGTAGGCCGTCATCGTGACCGGGCCGTCCAGATCCACGATCCAGTAGTTCGGAATCCCGGCCCTGCCGTACTCGAACGGCTTGTGAACCCGGTCGCGCTCCCGCGATCCGGGCGAGATCACTTCGATGGCAAGCAGGACATCCTCTGCGGGGCAACGAGCCGGATTGGTGTCCGCAATCGCGCTCGGTACCACGATCAAGTCGGGAGCCCGCACCGTCGCAGGCCATCCCGGCCGGATTACGATCTCGGCGTCGAGGAGCGTGACAAGATCTGTCGGCAACTGCGTGTCTAGTTGGCGGAACAGTTTGCCCTGTGCCCGCTGATGATCGAATACCGGGCGCGGGCTCACGTGCAGTTCTCCCTCGATGAGTTCGAAGTGGTGGGCGTTGTCCTCAGGAAGGGCAGCCCACTCATCGAGGGACAGCAGGTGATCAGGCCACGGGTCGGCGGTCATGGTCGAAGTCTCCCACAACGGGCCAGGTCATGCCCTGTCAGCGGGATGCGGTATCTCTGGACACGTGGACGAACACGCGTTGCGAGAACGGGCCGAGGACGTGCTGCGCCGGTTGGCCGGCGAGCACGCCACCCTGCGGGACGACCAGTGGGCGGCGATCCGCGCCCTGGTGGTCGACCGCCGGCGGGCGCTGGTGGTGCAGCGCACCGGCTGGGGCAAGTCGGCGGTCTACTTCGTGGCCACCGCGCTGCTGCGGGAACTGGGTGCCGGCCCGACGATCATCGTGTCGCCGCTGTTGGCCCTGATGCGCAACCAGGTCGAGGCGGCCGCGCGCGCCGGCGTGCACGCGGCCACCATCAACTCGGCCAACGTCGACGACTGGACCGCCATCCAGGACGACGTCACCGCTGGCCGGGTGGACGTGCTCCTGGTCAGCCCGGAACGGCTGAACAACCCGGACTTCCGCGACGCGGTGCTGCCGTCGCTGACCGCGGCCACGGGACTGCTGGTCGTGGACGAGGCGCACTGCGTGTCCGACTGGGGTCACGACTTCCGCCCGGACTACCGCAGGCTGCGCATCCTGCTGGCGGACCTGCCCGACGGCGTCCCGGTCCTGGCCACCACGGCCACCGCGAACGACCGGGTGATCCACGACGTGGCCGAGCAGTTGCAGATCGGCACCGACACCGGTTCGGACACCCTCGTGCTGCGCGGCGCACTGGACCGGGAGAGCCTGCACCTGGCCGTGCTGCGGCTGCCGACCAACGAGGCCCGGCTGGCCTGGCTGGCGCAACGCCTGCCCGACCTGCCCGGCTCCGGCATCATCTACACGCTCACCGTGGCCGCGACCGAGGAGGTCGCCGGCTTCCTGCGCGAGCGAGGCTTCGACGTGGCCGCCTACTCCGGCCGCACCGACACCGCGGAACGCGAGTCGGCCGACCGCAGGCTGCTGGCCAACGAGATCAAGGCACTGGTCGCCACATCCGCGCTGGGCATGGGTTTCGACAAGCCGGACCTCGGCTTCGTGGTCCACCTTGGCGCACCCGCGTCCCCGATCGCCTACTACCAACAGATCGGCCGTGCCGGCCGTGGCGTGCGGCGCGCTGACGTGCTGCTGTTGCCCGGCCGCGAGGACCGCGACATCTGGGCGTACTTCGGCTCCCTGGCCTTCCCGCGCGACGGCGTGGTCCGCGAACTGCTGGCCGTGCTGGCGGATGCCGACCGCCCGCTGTCCACCGCGGCGCTCGAGCCGATGGTCGACCTGTCCCGCAATCGCCTGGAGATGGTCCTGAAGGTGCTGGACGTCGACGGTGCCGTGCACCGGGTCCGTGGCGGCTGGGTAGCGACCGGCCAGCCGTGGATCTACGACGCGGACCGTTACGAACGCATCGCCGCCGCCCGTGCCACCGAACAGCAGGCCATGATCGACTACGAGGCCACTGATGGGTGCCGCATGGAATTCCTGCTGCGCCAACTCGACGACACCCACCCGGCTCCCTGCGGCCGCTGCGACAACTGCACCGGCCAGCGCTGGACCGACGATGTGACCGCGGAACTGGCCACCGCGGCTCGCGAACGCATCCGGCGCCCCGGCGTCGATCTGTCACCACGCAAGATGTGGCCGACCGGCCTGACCTTGGACGAGAAACTGTCCGGCAAGATAGCTGCGGGCCAAGCCGCCGAGACCGGCCGGGCGGTGGCCCGCCTGACCGACATCGGCTGGGGCAACCGCCTGCGCGACCTGTTCGCCGCTCCCGACGGCCCCGTCCCGGACGACGTGTTCGCCGCGTGCGTCAAGGTGCTGGCCGCGTGGGGGTGGTCGGAGCGGCCAGTCGGCGTCATCACCGTCGCCACCAGTCACCGACCCCAACTGGTCACCAGCCTCGGCGCCCGACTGTCCGAGGTCGGCCGCCTGCGCCCGCTCGGCCAGGTGATCGTCGACGACGCGCCCGGCCGTCCGGCCAACAGCGCCCGCCGCGTAACCCAACTGTGGCCGGCCATGCACATGGCAGCCGAGGTGTCCGATGTAGACGGTCCGGTGCTGTTGGTGGACGACCAGGTCGACTCGGGCTGGACCATGACCATGGCCGCTCGCCTCCTACGCAAGGCAGGTGCTCCAGCCGTTCTACCGTTCGCTCTGGCACTGACCGGCTAGGTGGGGTCGGCACCCCGAATCGCCGCCCACCACAACGCCAGGACAGCGGCGACCGCGGTCGCGCCGAGCCAACCGAGCACGC
>WNGR01025573.1_pt1 | contig 10292 bp, 9 predicted proteins | sample 5407581 | NCBI WGS metagenome assembly WNGR01 (sample SAMN13153383, study PRJNA577476) | soil metagenome | isolation source: 80 cm soil or saprolite under Garry oak tree replicate 2 | place: USA:California | collected 2016-06-15
ATGCTTGTTCTTCGCGGTCCAGATGCCGAGCGGAATTCCGAACAAGAGGCTGATCAGCGTCGACGACAGCGTGAGGCCCAGCGTGATGACCGTCTGGTCCCAGAACCCGGTTGCGTAAATCAGCAAGAGCGACGCGGTGGCGAAAATTGCAAAGCGCCAGCCCACACGCCACAAACCGATGCCGATGAAAAACGCCATCAGCGCCCACATCGGAATGGCCTGCAGGCCATGCTCGATCATCGCGGCGAAGCTCTCGATGGCCTTGCCGATCGAATCGAACGTGCTCGCATCGTGATCGAGCAGATAGTGAACGGACTGGTCGACCCAACGGCCGAGTGGAATCATCTCAGACATGGGCGCCACCTCTGTTACGCGTAATGACCTTCAGGACCGCAGCCTGATCGACGGAGCCGCAATAGCGATCCTCGTCGTCGACCACGGGCAGAGCCGTCGTGCTCGCGCACACGCGCGACACGACATGCTCGAGCGGCGCGCCGCGCGAAATGCATTCGACCTTGTTCAGCGACGGCGACGCGTTGCCGATCGCCTCGCGTGTGACGAAGCCGCGGATGCGGCGCTCCGCATCCAGCACGAACGCATATTCCGCGCTGCCGTTCAGCGACTCGGCAACGCTCGTCTGATCGAGATTACGCACGAGCGGCACGCCGTTCGCCTGCATCAGATCGCCCGCCGTCAGATAGCGGCTCGTATCGACGCCTTCGAAGAACGCGCGCACGTAGTCGTCCGCCGGGTTCGCGATGATGTCCTGCGGCGTGCCGATCTGCACGACGCGCCCGCCTTCCATGATCGCGATGCGGGTGCCGATACGCAGCGCCTCTTCCAGATCGTGGGACACGAACAGAATCGTGCGCTGCTGGTTCTTCTGCAATTCGAGCAGCACGTTCTGCATTTCCTTGCGCTTGAGCGGGTCGAGCGCGGAGAACGCTTCGTCCATGATCATCAGCGACGGGTTCACCGCGAGCGCTCGCGCGAGGCCTACGCGCTGCTGCATGCCGCCCGACAGCTCGGATGGCAGCTTGCCCGCGAAGGTCGCGAGGCCCACCTGTTCGAGCACTTCGAGCGCGCGCTTCTCGCGTTGCTTGCGGCCCATGCCACCGACTTCGAGGCCAAACGCCGCATTCGACAGCACCGTGCGTTGCGGCATCAGCGCGAACGACTGGAACACCATGCTCATGTCGGTGCGGCGCAGCGAGGTCAGCTCCGAGCGCTTGATGGCGGCGACATCGCGGCCATCGATAATCACCTTGCCCGCCGTCGGTTCGACGAGCCGGTTGATGAGACGGATCAGCGTGGACTTGCCGGAGCCGGACAGGCCCATCAGCACGAAAATCTCGCCTTCCTGCACGTCGAAGGAGACGTTGTGGACGCCCACCACCTGACCTGTCCTGGTAAAAATCTCGTCTTTAGTAGCACCACGCTTGAGCAAGTCCGCAGCCGAGTCAGGATTGTTTCCAAAGATCTTGCAGAGATTTTCGACCACGACTTTTTGGAAATTCATTGAATCCGTTTCCTTGTGAGTGGATGTGCCGGCCCGCATGTTGTCGCTCTTGTAGCTCGTTGTACTCGCCGTCCAATCCTGAACGTCAGGCACAAGCGATCGATCAATAGAGATCCAATTCTTTGGATCAAACATGATTTGAACGGGACGCAAGTCTGCCGCTAGCAATGCGAACGCAAGAAAACGCACAAGAACGGGTGGATCTTGCCCCCAACATCATGAAGAAGCCACGAAACGAGGAAGCGTCAACGTGTCTCCGCAACCCAGCTATCCACGCGATCCGCGTGAGCCCCGATCCACGCATCGGCGGCGGCGACCGGGTTGCTGCCGTTCCCGGCCGCCAGCATGACGACGTCGATCTCGCCGGGTTTCCACTGGAACTTCTTAAGGAATGCAACCACTGGCGCAGCTTTCGTCTCGAGTTGCGGATTGATCACGTTATCAACGTGCTCTGCACCGCCAAATACCCTCTTGGGATCGTCGAGAAATTTGAGCTTCCATTTGGCAAACATCCAGTGCGGTGCCCATCCGGTCACAACAACCGGCTTGTTTCGATTCATCTGGCGAGCGAGTTCCGCCGTCATCGCGCTGCCCGAACTCGGCATCAACGTCAGGCTGAGGTTATATGCCTTGATCGCATCGCCTGCTTTCTTCATCACACCCGCGCCTGCATCAATCCCCACGATACGATCGTTGAAATCCGCTTTGTGCGCTTCGAGATCGGCAATGCTGTTCTCCGGCACGTTAGCCGGCACGACCAAACCAATCTTCGCATCCTCAAAATTGGCGCCGAGATCGGTCACCTTTCCTTTGACCTGTTCCCAGTACGCTCCGTGTGTCGCGGGCAGCCACGCTGACAGCGTCGCATCAAGATCGCCCCGCGCGACACCTTGCCACATGACCCCTGCTGCCACAGGCACGAGTTGAACCGGATAGCCCAGTCGCTTCTCTATGATGCGTGCGGCCACGTTCGATGTTGCGACGCTGTCGTCCCAACCTTCGACATAGCCAATCCTGATTTGCGGTTTGGTGTCCGCTGCCGCAATGACAGCTGCGCTCATCGTCGCAACCGTCGCGATGCTCAACACGCTGCGCAGCAGCAGCTTTCTGGAACGCGTCTTCATTGATTTCCTTTGCCTTTCGACCATAAGTAGAGAACCGCGGGCTTTGGCCGATCAGGCGGCAGCCAACCTTGGGTCGCTGCCCCTCATTTGCCCCCTCGCCGATCATGTGCATGATCGTGATGCCGACGGATTCGGAGGAGAATCGCAATTCGACAGCGGCTTGCTACGCCTTCGTGCTTCGGGCTGCGCCGATCTGCATTGCGATAACGCATCCGACGCAGGGGACCACGTCGTGGCAAGCGATTGACGATCGCACTGCGATTGCGGTTTCGTGAAAGTCGGGGCAACCCTGTGATGCAGAGGCCCTGGCTCAGATGCTCACACGCGTGGGGATTCCCGTCGCGCGCCTCTGCTGAGAGCGCACGGCACCGGGCGAATGGAAAGCGGACATTGGGACTTGCTCTGGCGCCTCGATGACTTCCACCAGCTTGGCCTCGGCGGTGCAGCGGTGAACAACGAGAAAGGCCGCATGGTGTGCGACTTCAATACACCTTCATGACCAGCGACCGGAATCAGCAAACGTGACATGGGACTACCTTCTGGATCGTTTGCACGCTTGCATTTCATCAAAAGAGGCATCAAGGCGTCGAAAAAGATCCGGTTCGACGCATAAAAATGCCGTCAATATGCGCTGCGGCCCTTGCTGCCGCGTCAATGCCTGGTGTGTTCAGACGATGCTATCCAGCAGGTCGGGGAACGCGTCGCCATCGACGGGCTTTCTGAAGACGCCGAGCGCCCCTCTCGGCAGATAGTCATCTTCCGTATGCTCGCCCGGTTCGCCCGTGATAATGATGACGGGTGTGGCCGCGTTCGAATGCCCCGTCCTATCAGGCACCTGAATGCCGTTAATCGGCCGCATTGCCATCGTCGCGCGGACGCCGCCGCCCGCCACTAGCTTGAGACAACAGTCGCGCCCCTACCTGGGAGCCCTCGCGCAATTTAAGGTAGTCTGTCTGGAACGGTTCAGCAGCGGCGGGTCTACGGGTCGACTCCGCCAATACGACGATGCTTATAGCGACCTCATGGAGGGTATTGACTGTGGCTACGAAGAATGGCGGTACGTTGTATATCCTGCAGGCACGTCCACCGGCGATCATCGCTCTATCACCGGACGGTTCACACGAGGTGATTATCGCGAACCTTACGCGCACACCCGACGGCATCAAGGTCGATGCTGAAAACCAGGTGGTCTACTGGACCAACATGGGAACGGGCATCCATCTGGTCGATGACGATCCGGCTTCAGGCGCAGTTCCTCCGAACGACGGCACGATCGAATGCGCGAAGCTCGATGGAAGCGAGCATCGCGTGCTGGTGCCTTCCGGTAAGGCCGGGACGCCCAAGGAACTCGTGCTGGACAAGGAAGGCGGCCACCTGTACTGGTGCGATCGCGAAGGCATGCGAGTCATGCGCGCGCGGCTGGATGGCAGCGAAGTTACGGAACTCGTCCGCACCGGGAATTTCCCCGAGGATACGGGCGACGCGACTCGCCATTGCGTAGGCATCGTATTGGATAAAGCAAACGGGCACGTCTACTGGACGCAAAAGGGACCGCCGGATGGCGGAGAGGGCCGCATCTTCAGGGCGGGGATCGAGTTGCCGCCTTCCGCGACGCCCGATCGACGCCCGGACATCGAATGTTTGCTGGCCGATCTGCCCGAACCGATCGATCTCGACATCGATCACCGCGATAGCATGCTTTACTGGACGGATCGCGGCGACGAAACGCATGACGGAAATACTTTGAATCGCGCAAGAATCACGGCGTCCGGGCTGGTTGATCGCCAGTGCTCGCCCACGATCTGAAAGAGGGGATTGGCGTGTCTCTGGACTCACGTGGGCGCCGCGCCTTTGTGACCGATCTGGGCGGCAACGTGCGCGAGCTGAACATCGATACGAAGCACACCTCGCATTTCACCACCGTCGCACATCTAGGTGTTCTGACCGGTATCGACTACGCCGAGATTTGAGTCGGATCCCAAAGACTGCCCGGGACCTATCGGGCAGTCTTGTCACGCTAGCACCCATTGAGCCTCGATAAGCGGCGATCGGCGGCGCCACGCCTTCCGGTCGTCCTTTCGGCCGGGCTCACCCGCAAGCCTCGAGAAATAGAACAAAGCGTTACGCGAAGAGAGGGGCCACTCTTGTTCTATGTAATTGGATCGATGGGCTTGACGCGGTAAAGATCGATGGATGAGCGAGATCAATACGTCGTAACGGAACGCGCGCGCTGCCTGGCTGTCACGGCCCTGTCACGGACAGATAGGCGGCGACCTGTTCGATCTGCTGTTCGTTGAGCGCAGCAGCAACGGCCGTCATCGTGCCCGACTTCGGCGGCGCGGACTTCGCGCGCGCCTGGAATTCGTGCAATCGTGCAATCGTGAACGCGGACGGCTCGCCCGCAATCGACGGGAATCGCGCGCCATTGCCTTTGCCGCCTGCGGCGTGACAACTGAAACACGCCGGAACACTAGCGCCCGCGCCCGTCTCCGCCAGTTGCCGGCCCGCCATCACGAGCGTTTGCGAAGGCGGCGGAGAAACCTTCACGATCGGCGGGTGCTGCCCGGAAAAGAACACGGCAAGCGCATGCATATCGCTGTCCGAGAGGTTCTGCGCCACCGCCTGCATCGGCACACTGATGCGCGTGCCTGCCTTGAACATCGACAAAGCGTGGGCAAGGTACTGCGGATCCTTTCCCGCGAGTCGCGGCACGCCGGACGCTTCACCGGCACCTAACGCACCGTGACACGCGACGCAAGTCGCGATCGAAGGAATCTGCGTCGGTGTGGTTCCAACCGCAGCAATGGCATTGTCTTGCGCGAAGCCCGCACTCGCGAATGTGCCTAACGACAGGAAAATACCCAGTTGTGCACCGCCTAACAGGATGCGCGCGCAAAACGAGACTTTTTTTGTGCGCCACGCGCTCCTGTCCGGGACGCTCGCATTGAACAACCTTGCCTTTTCCAACATCGGTCCTTTCTCCGCTGAAAGCCATGAAGTCGCCCCTTGATTGGGAGCCAACATGAGTCGAGGAGCGTACCTCAAACCGGATGACTATTACGTTGGATTTGTGCGAGATGTCCAATTTGTAATCTGAAGGCAATGTACTCGTTATATGTCATGCGACATGTGCTTGAGTCGTGTGCGCTTTCTTAAGCGAAACCGTCGCGCAGTTTGTAATCTTGAGTAATCAGGCTTTCTTACGCCCCGTTATTTTTTGCTGCTGCCTACATCAATGATATTTACTATCGATTCCTAAACGTATGTCAGCTCGCAACGCGCACCCCATTATCTATTTTGTCGAAGTCTCCTCTTTGCGTGAGACGAATGGGTCCAAGGAATTGAGTCGACGACGTAGTGATCGGGGAGACGAATGCCGCCGATGAACATTTGCAATTCCGGTAGAAAAACGCATCGACCCCACTAACGGATCGTTCTGATTTGCGTCGAAGGGCTACCTTATGACCGATGCGTGCTTGCGTAATTCGGAATAGCGGGTTGACGCTGGTGCGCCGCTGACCGATATTGGCAATCTGCCCCGCTCCGTTTTCGATTCGTCTTATCTTATTGCGATCGCGGTATCGGTTCGCATCATGGAGCAGTTGCATTTATAGGGGGAACATTTGCCGATGGACGCTCAAACCGCTCGTCGCCCGAATTCTTTGACCACGTGCGCGCAGTGCGGCGGTAGGTTATCCGAGCCTGTTAATTTTTGTCCACAATGCGGAGCGCCCGCGAGGCTCGCGTTCAGCGAACGCACCTCGACGAAGAAGCCCAATGCCGCAACGGCATCCAAAACGGCAAGCGCTACAGGTGCGCGTGCGAATGTTGCGCCCGAGGGCCAGATCTGGCGGTCCCGGCTGACATCGTTCGTCCGACCGGCCGTCGCCGCCCCGCATGGCGGCGCGCGTTCACCTTCGCGATCGCCAGGCGGCTTCCGTGGTTGGCGTATGAAAACGGGGACAGCGCTAACTCTGGTGGCATTAGTCGTGCTCTGCGGCGCAGTGGTATTGGTTCACCGTCTTAGTGGCTCCGCCGATGGAGAACCGATAGCGGCATCGAACACTGCGCAAGGTAGCGTAACGGCAAATGGCACGAGCCAGGCGAGGCGGACCCCGGGGGTTGATGCGCCGGCAATCACGCGAGGCTCGGCGCAAAATCCAGCGTTGGCGCAAAACTCGACAATGACAGCAGAAACAACGCCTGCGCCGGTCGCGTCGGTTGCCGTGCCCGAACCGGCTCAACCGTCGACCGCGACGCCGCAGCCGTCACAATCCGTGTCCTCGCAGAGTTCGGTTTCGAACAGCGGGCGAGATAGCGACAAGAATCACAGGCTGATGGCGCTCGCACTTGCGCGAGCACACAGCGGTCTCGACAAAAACGACCTGCGTATGGCGCGCTCGGGCATTTTTTGGGCGCTTTCCTTGCAGCACGACAATAGCGAGGCACTCATGTTGAAGCAGGAGTTGCTCTCGCGGGAAAGGGAGCGTAATACGTCATCCACCGCGACACGCGGATCCGTCAACGGTGCGAGCCCGGCGGACTAAGTCCACCGTGGCCAAAAGCGCCAATGGATCAGTAGTTTGCTGGAAGGGCGAAAGGGCAGCGACTTCGGCAGACGCCTCCGTCTTTCTTCCTCGAGAGTCCGTCGTTCGCTGATCGATGCTCACAGCGAGCGCCCTGAGATGACTGGCCTGAACGAAAAGGCGTACCCGCGGTCTTATGTTATCTCCACCTCCCAGTCACTGGGATCGTTCCCTAACTGCCTGGGGATCAAAATGAAACGTACATTTATCGCGATCGTTCTGGTTGTAACAGCGTCGACGGCGTTTGCGCAATCGACCCGCGGCGTCGCTTCCATCGCGCAGCCCGCCAACAACTCGCTCCAATTGCCGAGCAGCCATTCCGCCGGTCTGCCGGCCGGCCGATGGGTCCCGCCATATAGCGGGCCGACGCCTGCCAGAACTCCCGCACAGGTTTATCAGCAAACCGTGCATGCGGAGGTCGACGGACAACTCGCGCATCTCAACTCGATGGCGGCGGCAGCTCGCCACTAGCACGCAGGTTGAAGACCGGGGACCCAGCGTCCCCGGTTTGCCACAAAGATCCGATCCAAAACCGCGCTATAAAGTTAAATTGACGTACCAGTTCATATGCAAACCTAACTAATTAATGATGCAAACGCCGGCGCTGGCCAAACCAAATTGACCTCACTCTTTATCACGTCAACGATCACATCCCAAGCTTGACACGGGATGCGAACGCATCATTTAGGCAGCGCTCAGGCGATCAGCAGAAAAGCGAAGATCGCCATTCGAAACAGCACCCAGATTCGCGTCAATCTCCCCCAGCCGTCGCCAGGCACCTCTGCCCCACCGGCTCGGACCGGGGACGACACGATCGGCATTGCGGCCATGCGCACCGCCGACCCTATTCGGCTCGCCGAGCCGTCGCTCGTGCATCTGCGGGAAAGTCTGGAGGTGACTTCGTTTGTCGCAGTAATGGGCAATCGCGGGCCGACCATCATGCGGTTCGAAGAGCCGGGCTTGCCGGTCACGGTGAATGTTCGTGCCGGTTCAGTCATGTCATTGCTGTGGTCCGCCACGGGACGGCTTTTCCTCGCCTTCCTCGATGAGTCGCGTGTCAGAAAGCTCGCGGAGGAAGAACTTGCCGGGGCGCCGGCCGATCTGCGCGCTCTGCTGGATCCGGCCGATCCAATAGGCCGGCTGCAACGTGAAGTGCTAGACGCGGGCTGCGCTTCGGTGCGCGACACTAATTTAAGGGGAATCAGTGCTGTGGCGGCGCCCCTATTTGACGTGCATGGCCATCTTGTCGCTACGCTCACCGCGCTAGGTGCAACGGGTGGTTTCGATTCCACGCTCGATGGCCCTATCGCGATTGCCGTCCGGGAAGAAGCGAAAAAAGTCAGTGCCCAACTGGGCTTCTCACCGGACAAGCCCACGATCTGACAGGCAAGCGACCTGCCGTAGAAATCCTGGACCAACGCAAAGCGCTTCGTCGCAGGCCTTCCGTTGGCTGGGAGATCGATGAAGAACAGGACGTTGATATAGCACGTCGTGGCGACACTCAGTCGGGTCGAGCGCCGCTGGCGGGCCGCAAATCGAGCGTTGAATCAGCGCCGGACACCGGGGAAGTTTCAGGGACAAGACGCGCGAGTTCGTCCGCATCAGATGTAGTATGAAGCGGATTGATTGCCCTCACACGCGCACATCTAACATAATCAAACCCAGACCGCCACACAACATGCTCGTCTTGCTCTAATCAGGGAGTCTGCAAAGTACCGTCTTTCAACCGGGTTTGCGTCCATGTCGTCACGGTGTTCTCACACGGATACTTTGCCGCTTCAGCTTCGTCGATATCGACTCCCAGACCGGGTCTGTCGTTCGCGTACACGTGCCCGTTGCGGAACTCGGGCAAGCCAGGGAAGACGTCCAGCAATGCCGCCCGCGGCCCCTTCAAGTCCTGGATGACGAAGTTGGGCGGCTCGGTGCCCGACCATTCCTGAACCCCGAAATTGCGCGCAGCGAGATCGATATGGATGTTCGCCGCGTGAGCCATCGGCGACATATCGCCCGGACCGTGCCAGGCCGTTCTCACGCCAAACTGTTCGGCGAATATCTGCAGCTTGCGTCCGGCAGTAATCCCGCCGATCTGGCTCAGGTGAACGCGTATGAAGTCGATCAGGCGCTCCGTGATCATGAAACGCCATTCAGACGGGTTGTTGAAGAGTTCGCCCTGAGCGAGAGGTGTCGTCGTCTTTTCGCGCAATTGCCGTATCCATTCGCCCTCTTCCAGCGCAATCGCATCTTCAAGGAAGAACAGCTCGTATTGCTCGAGCTCGCACGCGAAGCGGATCGCCTCGACGGGTTTGAGGCGTTCATGCACGTCGTGACACAGCTCGACGTCGAAGCCCACCTTGCTGCGAATGCCGTCGAAGAGTTTGATGGTCTCACGCATGTACTTCCTGCTATCGAGATACACGCCCTCGGGCGCACGCGCCGGCGCGCCCGAGGGCGCCTTGCCATAGCCGCCTCCGCCGTAGCCGCCGCTCTGACAGCGAATGTGCGTGATGCCCTGCTCCCGGTACTTCTGGATGTTCTCGCACAACTCGTTGAGGTCACGCCCGTCCGCATGGCGATAGATCGGCACCCCTTCCCTGCACTTGCCGCCGAAGAGTTGATAGAGCGGCATGCCCGCCATCTTGCCCTTGATGTCCCATAAGGCCATGTCGATGCCCGAGATCGCATTGTTCTCGATGGGGCCGTTGCGCCAGTAAGCGTTCTGGTGCATCAGTTGCCACAGTTCCTCGATCGCCTCGGCGTCTCTGCCGATCAGAAGTGGCCGCAAATACTCGTCGATCAGACATTTGACGGCTACATGCCGATACGCAAACGTCGCGCAACCGAGCCCATACAGTCCAGCCTGATTGGTCTCCACCTTGACGACGATCAGGTTGATGCCTTCCGGCGCGGTCAGGATGACCTTTACATCGGTGATCAGCGTTGCCATGTTGTTCCTGCCTTGCAAATGTTGTGTCGTGTCGTGTCGTGGCGTGTCGTGGCGTGTCGTGGCGTGGCGTGGCGTGGCGTGGCGCTTTATCAGCGGCTAACTGCGAGCCGCCCTTCCTG
>WNGR01009342.1_pt1 | contig 10291 bp, 8 predicted proteins | sample 5407581 | NCBI WGS metagenome assembly WNGR01 (sample SAMN13153383, study PRJNA577476) | soil metagenome | isolation source: 80 cm soil or saprolite under Garry oak tree replicate 2 | place: USA:California | collected 2016-06-15
ATGGAACGTGTTATGCCATTTACCCAGGCGCTCACCGGTGAGCAGATCGGCTGGTACGATACCGGTTTGCCATTAACGGAACGCAAAAAACGCGGTCACTTCTCTACCCCCCCATATCTTGTCGAACAGATACTCGATGCCTGCGGCTATAAATCCCAGGCTGACCTGGCGCATATACGCGTCCTCGATCCAGCCTGTGGCAGTGGCAATTTCCTGGTGGGCGCGACCCAACGCCTCGCCGCCTCCTGCAAACACAAGCAGCTCTCGCAAGAAGAGCAGGCGCAGCTCGTACAGCGCAATATCTGGGGATTTGATCCCGACCCCGTTTCCTGTTTCCTGGCCGAGATGCAATTGTATTCCATGATGAATAATATAGGGGCGCAATTCATTGCGCCCTCCAATGACATCGACAATGCCGGAGGGCGCAATTCATTGCGCCCCTACATGACGTATATGCATCCCCAGATTCACCAGGCTGATAGCCTCACTCTACCCTGGGAGAGGTGTGTAGATCTCTTTCTCGCCAATCCGCCCTACCTGGCGGCGAAAAATAACGATCTCAGTGGCTACCGCTCTGCCCAGCAGCGCGGGCAGGCAGATAGTTATCTGCTATTTCTCGCGCTAGCCTTGCAGGTGGTGCGCCCAGGCGGTTGGATAGGCCTGGTGCTGCCGGATCCTGTGCTGGCGCGGCTCAATGCTGCCAGGGAACGCGCGCAGTTGCTCAAACAGGTGACACTGCATCATCTCTGGCACCTGTCGGGCGTCTTCGCAGCTGAAGTTGGGGCGGTTGTGCTAATTGCGCAGCATACGCCTCCCACGAGTATGCACCAGGTATCGTGGATACGAGCGCGCTGGCAGGTCTCCTCGCTTACCCATGAGCAACATGTAGCGCAGGAGCTTTTTCTCCGTCAACCCGCTTCCGAATTACGCTATCTTTTGAGCAATGATATCGTCCTGGACCGCTTGCGCGCCACCTTGGATGATGCTCCTGAGGGTGAACGACGTTTCGCACCGCTCAGCGAGTTTTTATCGATAGCTCGCGGCGAAGAGCTAGGCCGCGAGAGCCAGTTTATTACATCTCACAGTCCTCATGGTAAGGGCGGGAGTGGAGTGGATGTTGGGTTGGGACCCTTGCGGTCGCCCTGGGGGGATGGTATTTCGGAGGCATCCCATCCTACCCGTTATCCCGTCCTGCGCGGAGGGGTGGATATCCGCCCATATAGCATGCCAATGGGAAGCTGGTGGATAGACCGTGAAGCCGTTACCAAGCCGTTACAGCGCTACCTATCCCCCAAGCTACTCGTGGTGAAGAGCACCGATCGTTTACAGGCGACCCTGGATACACGGGGACATGTGGTGTTGCAGACACTCTATTTACTTCATGTACGTGACAACTGTGAGGTTCGTAGGGACGCGATTTATCGCGTCCACCAGCAGGAAGAGGTGGATCTGCTTTATTTCTTCCTGGCGCTGCTGAACTCCCGTCTGCTGCGTGAGTATGTCTACGTCCTGCATACCGCGTATAAATGGGTACAGCCGCAGATCGAGCAACGGGTCTTAGCAAATCTGCCAGTTCCTATAGTCGAGAAGAAATTGCGACAGCCGATCATTGAGCAGGCGAAGGTGTTGATGCACGCTTGCAGCAGCCCAGGCGCCGTTGTAGAATGGAACGCGGATTTCATTACTATGTACGAAGAATTGGAGCGCTCTATTCGCTCGCTCTATACTTCCGCTTTAACAGAATAGATTGGCTCGAAAGGAGTCAGCTACTATGGCTGAAACTCGTCCAATTCGTGTGTTAGTTGCCAAGCCTGGTCTGGATGGACATGATCGCGGGGCAAAGGTGATAGCACGCGCTCTGCGTGATGCAGGGATGGAAGTGATTTATACAGGCATTCGCCAGACGCCGGAAATGATCGTCGAAGCAGCCATCCAGGAAGATGTGGATGCCATCTTGATGAGCATTCTCTCTGGTGCGCATATGGCTATTTTCCCTAAGGTGATGGAACTCTTGAAGCAAAATGGCGTGGATGACGTTCTTGTTGCGGCTGGCGGTATCCTGCCCGATGAAGATTTGCCCGCCATTCAAGAGATGGGCATCAAGGGATGTTTTGGGCCAGGCACTCCAACCGAGGAGATTATTGAATTTGTGCGTTCCAACATCCAGGCAGATCGCCTGACAGAAGCTGTTTAGACGTGTAGGTGCGCCTTGCAAAACATTGTCGAACGTTTGTTGAGCGGTGATCGCCGCGCCCTGGCGCGTATGGTGACGCTTATCGAAAATGATGCGCCTGTCGCGCGTCAGTACCTGGCAGAACTGCATCTCCATGCTGGCAACGCCGCCATCGTAGGTGTGACAGGTGCGCCAGGGGCAGGAAAAAGTACCCTGGTGACGCACCTGGTGCGCGAACTGCGGCGGCGTGAACGAAAAGTTGGCGTGGTGGCCGTCGATCCCAGCAGCCCCTTTAGCGGGGGAGCGATACTGGGTGATCGTATCCGCATGATGGAACTCGCGGGCGACCCCAACGTCTTCATTCGCAGCATGGCCAGTCGTGGCAGCCTGGGTGGTCTCTCAGCCTCAACCCGCGACGTTGTGCGCGCCATGGATGCCGCGGGCTACAATCCCATCATCATTGAAACAGTAGGCACTGGGCAGGCCGAAGTCGAAGTCATGCGGGCTGCTCAAACTGTACTCGTAGTAAGCGCGCCGGGTATGGGTGACGAGGTGCAGGCAATCAAGGCCGGTATCCTGGAAATCGCCGATATTTTTGTGGTGAGCAAGGCCGACAAACCGGGCGCAGATCAGACCGTAGCGGAACTTGCCATGCTTCTCAGCCTTGATCCTATGCGGCGTCAACACGATAAATCGAAGCCTTACTGGCGTATTCCTGTACTCAAAACATCCGCCATCAAGGATCAGGGGATTACGCAACTGGCGGATGCTATCGAGCAGCATTATGCCTACCTGGTTGAGAGCGGTATGCTCGCGCAGCGGGCGCAGCGCCAGGTTCGCAGCGAAGTGCAGGCGCTACTCGCACATGCCATGGTGAATGCCTTGAAGAGAGAAGTGACCGAAGAAGAGTGGCGCACCTTCATCGAGGATATCACCACGCGCGTTCGCGATCCCTACAGCGTAGCAAGCGAGCTACAAGAGAAGATCGGATTGAAGATGTAGGGGCCAGCATCCTCATGCCCGTTGGCTAGCCCCTACACCTTATTTATAAGCTGCCGCTCCTTTAGCATTGGCCACGGCATCAAAAGCCAATTTCCAGTGGGCCAGCGCCTCCGCTGGCTTCTCTAGAGCTTCATACGTTTCCGCCAAACGCCCATACAGTTCGGAAAGATGCGTTGCCGCCTGGGTCTGGGTAAGATGGGCTTCAGCTTTTTGATAGGCAGCCAGGGCTTCTTGCAACTGGAAGCACTGTTCCTGACCCTGGGCCTGTTTCGCCTCCGCCTGCGCAATCTTTCCAGCCACGATGTACATCATGCCACAGATCTGGTGATCGTCGTGCTTCTGTTTTGAGGCTTCCTGGGCACGCTCGCAATAACGTTGCGCCTCGTCCAGGCGATTCTCTGCCAGGCGCAAATCGGCCATCGCGATAAAATTGATAAGCTGCATGCCAGGCAGGTTATCGAGGGTAGCGATAGAGAGAGATTCCATATAATCGTCAGCTGCCGTTCGATGTTCACCCAACTGGTAAGCAATCCTGCCAAGTAAATTTTGTACACGACATTCCATATATCTATCGTGTAAGTCCCCGTACATCTGTAAGGCCGTCTTCCCACAAGTGTATGCGGAATCAAAATCTCCTGAGAGCCGGTAGGCATCGCTCAGTCCATAATAGATATCGGCCACGTCCTCACGCAGACGCTCCTGTAGCTTCTCCTTCGAGCAAACCGCCAACGCCTCCTGGTAATTTTGAATGGCGACCGCGTAAAAGCCGAACATAATGCAAGTCATGCCCTGCCCACAGAGCGCCTTGATGCGCACGGTGGGAAGATGCACCCGTCGTTTTTCAAGGATTTTCAGGCATTGGGTGAAATGCTGCGCGGCATCATCATAGCGCGAAACATTCACAGCGGCATTGCCAAGCCAAAGCAGGTAATACGCGCGGCGTTCGCGCTCGGTATGGTCTGCATCATTCCAATCGTCTTCGATAGCACGGGTATTATACAGGGGTTCGAGATACTGGACCGCTTTCTCCCATTGCTCTTTCCTGGTGTAATACTCGGCACGGGTATAGGTGATCTCCTGTTGTTGTTGGGGATCATCGGACTTGAGAGCGTCTAATTCTTCCAGCACCATCTCTTCCTGTCCTTCCCCAAGCATGTGGCGAATACGACGAAGTGTCTGTTCAAAATCTTTTGGTTCTGACATGAATGCAATACCTCCCTGCAAAATAAACTAATGAGAGTATAACACATCGTCTCATCAAAAGATAGAATGCTTTCGCTCAATAAGGCAATTGGGGGATAGAGCAAAGGAGGTTGGCGCTAAAATATAACGGGATATCTGATCTCTTCATCACCGCGCCCACAGAGTGAAGAAGCGATTCCCGTTGCATACAGTATAATCAAAAAGCGTTTCGTACACAAGATGCTTAAGGGGCACCAGAGGGGATCTTACACGGGTAAGTTTTTTGGGGGTGGCCTACGAAGGTGTAGGGACAAGGGGTTGTGTGGAGTGGATGTGGGGGCCTTGTGCTTGTCCATTGTGACGGATCGCTTCCCAAGGCGGACAAGCACAAGGCCCCCACCCTTCCTCAACTCAACCCCTTGTCCCTACGCACGAGGCGAGTTTGCTTCACTATGCCTGGTCAACAGTGGGTGTTTCTGCTGAAGGCGATGTAGTATTTGAAGCTTGCCCTTGCGTGCCCTGCTCACCATAGATCAAGGCGGTCAAGTCACTGCGGGTGCGCTCAATGATACCTCGCAGGCGCGCCAGTTGCTCAGGATTTTGCAGGGACGCTCGTCCAGCAATAGCAAACAGACGTGCGACCTCCATGGCCTCACTGCTCAGCGCCTGCATCTCTGGCCTCGTGCCTTGCCACCCACCCTCCCCACGCTCTCCACGTCCATGCCGGTGCATCCACGGTGGTCCGGCGAAGCCTTCCTCGTCGCGCTGGCGCTGCGCAAGCATGGCGCGGCCCGCATCGGTGATGCTATACACTTTTTTCCCTTCGACCTCGTTGCCGGTGACGTAGCCACCTTCCTCTAGCATCTGCAAGGTGGGATAGATCGAACCCGGACTGGGAGTATAGAAGCCGCCTGACTTTTCTGCCAGCGCCTTCATCATTTCATAGCCGTGCATTGGCCGCTCTTGCAACAGCTCAAGCAGGGCAAATTTCATATCACCGCGTCCAAAGAAGCGGCCACCTTCACCTCCATGGCCAAATGGTCCACCACGCCCAAATCCAAAGGGGCCACCGCGTCCGAATGGTCCGCGGCCTCGCTTCATAGCGAAGAAATGAGGGCCGCGCTCTTCTTCACGCAGCCAGGGAGGTGTCCAATCATTCCCCCAGGCTCCTCTATTATGATGTCCAATTGCTCCATGTCGATGCCCAAAGAAATGAGGGCCATGCCCCCAGGGACCCCTATGTCCCCAGCGTCTTCGCCAGGGCGGTACCCAACCCTCGTCGCCACTTCCTTGAAATTGGTACGCAAAACGGTTTCCAAACATGTTAGATGCTCCTTTCTGCATCGTTAACGATATATCGTATTCTGTTTATAATTATAACGATATATCGCCAAATGTCAAGGGAGTGATATTTTTTTCTCCCCACTTTCTTTATTCTTGAGATTTTGAGGTAGTTTGCTTGCACGATCAGAAGGTGCATGGTAGACTGGGGACGAACTATACCATAATGATCAGCGTCATATTCCTATGGCTCTGAGACTGGGTAATGAGACGTGTAGTATGTATTGTAGGAAGAGGAAATGTATTGTGAGTGATGAACCAGAGATCAGCCCCAGGAGAACAAAGGTGGCAGGATACCATCGCAATGGAGACAGATTCGCCGGACGCCGTGTTGTCACTATTGGTGGAGGCACCGGAACTTTTACCCTGCTTTCGCATTTGAAAAAATATCCCTTGAATATCAGCGCTATCGTCACCATGTCCGATAGTGGAGGAAGTTCGCGCAGGTTGATGGACGAGTTTCGTCGTCAGTTGCCCCTGGGAGATTTGCGTATGTCCCTGGTGGCCCTGGCTCATAACGGCGCATTATGGCGTGAAATATTTATGCACCGTTTTGAGCAGTCTCAAGATGCAGACCCAAAGGAGCGAGGTATAGGCGGACATAGCCTGGGCAATCTTATTCTCAAAGGACTGCAGGATATCAATAACGATGATCTGCTGCTTGCGCTTGAAGATGCGCAGGAACTGCTGAATATCTCCGGGCGTGTTTTACCCGTGACCTTGACGCAGACCATGATTTGCGCCGACCTGGAAGATGGCACGACTATTTGTGACGAAACGGAGATAGACACACGCGGCAAGAAAAATATCGGAGAGCTTTCTCCTATCGTACGTGTGCGCCTTGAGCCAGAAGATGTTCCCGCGTGTGCCCAGGCCGTGCGAGCAATCCGGCGGGCCGATACCATTATAATTGGTCCAGGCGACCTCTACACCAGCTTGCTGCCAAATTTGCTCGTGCGTGATATTGCGCGCGCTGTGCGGGAATCTGAAGCTGAGAAGGTCTATGTCTGTAATCTGATGACCAAGCATGGAGAAACGGATTGCTACAAAGCCTCCGATTTTGTCAAGCAGATCCACCGCTACCTCGGCGGGCGCGTCGATAGAGTGATCGTCAACGATGGTCCATTCCAGCTAGATGTGTTGCAAACATACGCTGAGGAAAAGAGCGAACCGGTCACAGTTGACCGCGCCCAGCTTGCTCGACTCGTACCCAATGTGGTGATTGAGCATCTGAACCTGGAAGATGACAGGCTGGCGCGTCACGACCCTGAACGACTGGTACGCGCTATCTTTCCCACCGATGAGTTCTAATTCGTAGATTCACCAAATCGCGTCCCTACGAATCTCGCCTCTTTATTCTCCACTATAATCCGCGGGCGATGTTTTCGAACTCTTCGCGGGGGAAGGCTCGCATTGTTTGTGTGCGTACGCTGCCCTGTGCAATAGTGCCAAGGATGAGGCGGGCTGCGGTCTGGTCATCTGGGGCTTCGGTTATGACGACATAATCGAATTGACCCATTACAAGATAGAAGCCGATGAGCCTTCCCCCGGCTGCTTTTGCTGCATCGTCAAAAAATCGCAGGCGTTCAGGAGCATTCTTGACTTCCTTGATCCCCTGTTCGGTGAGGTTGACCAGGCTAATGTAGGTTGGCATCTGCGTTCCTCCCATTTAGTGGCAGTACTCGTGAGTATACTAACAAACTGGAGACGATGTAGAAATTGACTGCTGTGGTGCTCTATACACATTCATTGTACATGTTTCCAGCACTGCGTACAAGCTCATCAATAGGTTTGGATCGCAATTGAGGGTATCTCTTTTATAACTCGTCACTTCTGCCTGAAAAGTATGCAGCCCTCGCATAATCCCGCGATTGCCCCAACCACTGAGAAAAAGGCATAGCGCTGTTCTGGAACAACACTGAGGATAAAAAGGCCGCTGTTTAGTACGAGATAGGCCAGCGCCGCCAGTAACGCGCCCACGTAGGGGCGTGTGAACCACGTTACGAGAACGAAGCCGGGAATAGGTGATGTAGAACGCCGCCCTAGCGTCATCATGCAACTGATGCAGCCGCCTAACAGTCCATACATCAACGTATACCAGGGTGCGCCTAACGGAGTAAAGTTGGTGGTAAATATCTGATTCCAGAACCCCAGGGCTTGCATTACCGCGAGCGTGAGTGTTGCCATAAGCAGTGTCACCAGGTATAACGCCAACCCCAGGAGCCCCTCATTGAGAGGCATGCTTGCTGATCCATCTTTCACACTATAAGCCGGTTCTTCGAAAACTCCATCTTTACTAATCACAGGCAACGGTTCAGTATTCTGTTCTCCCGGTTGTGGTATAGAGGTAACTGGCTCTCTGCTCCCATGTTTGACTTGCAGGGCAAGCTCCTCAAGATAGATATCTGGCAATTTCTGTCTCCTGGCTACTTCCAATAAATGCTGAGCAAAAGTGGAATCGAGCTGTTGTTGTTCTGCTTCAGTCAGGGCAGATTCCTGCTGAGCAATGGCTGAGGCCATATAGGTAATGCATGGTACGGCGCGTTTGCGGTAGGTCTCATGTGCCACCACATTGACGGCTTTGAAAGAACCGCCTGCAAGCGCATTCTCCAGCATGGAAGGCGCTTCACCGGCTTGCTCAGTCAAGCGTTGAGGAATGCGGTAGAGAATACCCCATACTTCTTTTTTCAGTGACTGGCTCTTTGCAATGGTTGCTACTACCTGTCCAGTGTCTAGCGCGGCGCCCTGTATCGAATAGCCCTTGAGAACTGCCGGACCGTAGTAGTGCGCCAGGCCGTTCAACCGGCCGTGACTGTTCAGATAGGTCGCGTCCATTTCCGGGCCATAGGTAAACAGCCAGATAAACTCGGTTGTTACCTCCCTGGATGGTTCTCCTGCAACCGGCGGCAGAGTGGATGTTTCAACATTGGATGTCCTCTTCTCTCCGTCCTCGTACTCTTCTGGTAAAGGTGGAGCGACAGGCGCTTCGATGGGGAAATCCGATGTGGTAGTGTACATCGCTTGTTGCTCATTTTTGGGAAAAAAAGGCGCAACTGAAAAAGGACGCGGTGTACTGGCACGCACAATCGGCACACCAGGTGCCACTAAATCTTCTTTAACGATGAAGTCCTGTAGGGTGCGATCGTCAGATGCATTTTCGTTATGTGTTTCCAAGGTACCCCTCACTTTCCCACGTTAACAACACAAATTATCAATCTCATAGTTCATGATACTGAGATTTTGCTCAAACACCAAATTTTAGAGATGTTTCAGTACGTTGGTCTGCTCGATATCCTTTTTCAAAGCAGCAGCCAGTCGTTTAATATCCTTTTTACCCATCATTCCTTGCTCTGTGATGCATGCCGTGACCAACCGCGCAGGGGTGCGATCAAAGTAGAAATTATGGACGGTAATGCCCTGCACTGGCTGCTCCCATACCTCCGCAGCCTCTTTCTCCTCCAATTGGGCGAGATTCCCTGTCCAGGTATGCGGAGAGATTTTGAGTGTTTCGCAAAGGACATAGAAGGGAATTCTCTGTCCGCGCGCCGCCCATGCTACTAACGCCGTTCCGGCTTTATTGAGTACATCGCCATTCGCCAGCACGCTGTCGGCTCCAACGACGACGGCGTGACATTGGGGTAAGAAAATTGCCGCTTGCGCGTCCGTAATCAACGTCACGTTGATACCAGCTTTACTCAGCGCTATGGCGACGTCTCGTCCTTCGTAGCGCGGTCTCCCCTCGAGAACAATCACCTGGTCGATCTGGAAAGCGCAGGCGCTTAAAACTTCTAGCACGGTGCCTGAGAGACTGTGGGTCATGAGCGTTCCGGTGAGTAATGGGCGTGCATGCCCAGTAATGCGCTCGATGGCTGTATCGTAGGCACGCAGTAGTTGTTCTGCCGCGTGCGCTTTCTCTTGCAGACCGTCAGGCGCGCCAAGTATGCGGACGACTGCTCCCGCTATGGCCGCCATTGCTGGACGCGCATGCGCCAGCTCCTGGCCTGCTTGCAGTAGTCGTTGTGTGCGCTCAGACTGTGTTCCCGTCGAGGATGTAGCCAGGTCATACAAGATTGAGATCGTTTCATGGACGAGCCAGCGGGAGCCATGTTCGCGATCCTCGCGCACCCGCGCAATTCGCTTTGTGAAGTCCTCCATTAATGCTTCGCTCCTCTCATCTTCACATAGTTACGTTGCCGTAACTATTGGTTTCGTTGCATCTATGTTGTTATATGTATGATACACGCTCATCTGGCACTATGTGCATTTATGTATCATTGGCTGAAAAGATACCAACCAATTGACCGTTGTGTATCGCGCATACCATTGGTTATACTTACATTGGTATGAGCCAATCAGGAGAAATATATGAGACAACATGCTTCATTCTATGAACCGCGACCAATATTCACAACTCCAATTTCCTCGTTGATCTCTTTAGAGCGAGGGAGCGGGCTGCCGTTATACCGGCAAATTTGCCAGAGTCTGCGTGAGGCCATCCTATCCGGCGAACTTGCCGAGGGTGTACGTCTGCCTACTGAACGCGCGCTGGCCAACGAGCTGGGCGTCAATCGCACAACGGTCATGAATGCCTAC
>WNGR01032978.1_pt1 | contig 10290 bp, 11 predicted proteins | sample 5407581 | NCBI WGS metagenome assembly WNGR01 (sample SAMN13153383, study PRJNA577476) | soil metagenome | isolation source: 80 cm soil or saprolite under Garry oak tree replicate 2 | place: USA:California | collected 2016-06-15
GGGACGCGGAGCAGGGCGGAGGTCCGGGCGGTGAGCCAGGCGTCGCCAAGTGCCTGTGTGGTTTTGGGGTTGTCCGGATCGATGGTAGCGAGTTGCTTCGGGGAGAGTGTCTTCGGCAGGGTCTTGCTATGCGAGGAGATTTTGAGCAACTGAAAGTGATGCTGGAAGAAGCCTGGGTTGCCGCGGAGGTTGGCGAGGTTTTCGATGAGCGCTACGGCTGGGTGTTCAGCTAGATAAAGGACGCGCTTGCCTTCGGCTGCGGTGTGCCAGCGGCCAGCGAATAACTCGGCCCCGTAGCCGGTGAGGTCAGGATAGTTACTGATACGCCAAAAGAGCATCAGCTGAAGATGCCGTGGGCGATGCCGTGCAGCATCGATTCAATCTCGCGTCCCCCGGCTTCGGTGTGGAGCAGGCTAAGCGGAGTGCGGTCGCCGAGGCGATCATCCCCTTCGCGGAGCCAGCGCAGGGCGGTCTCGCGATTGCCGAAGACCTCCTCAGCGAGACGAATGATGGAGGCGACGCGGATGGCGCGCTCCGTTTCGACCGGAGAGAGATTTTCCCCACGGGCTTTGCGATGCTTGAGGGTGCGCGGAGAGATGACGGTGTTTGCCATCTCGGTGAAGGTGAGACCCTTTGACTTCAGGAGTTCCAGATTGCGAGTGGGCAGGCCCTGCTCGACCAGTTCGGCAAGTTCGAGGCCCGACTTGGGCGCTATTCCGATGTAGTCCTTCAGAGTCGGCTGCGTCGCCATGGGAATCTCCTAGTACATTATGCCACAAGCATGCATGGCAGAATGCCGGAATCTTTGATCGGCATTAGAGAGCGGTCACATTTCCGTCTTCATCCCGGGCATCCTCTGGAACAAAATCGCCCTCAATGACCGATCTGCAAGCTGGAAGTGACGCGGCTGATCGACGCCGGCAACAAGGCGGACGGGCTGGCGTGGGTGAAGTAGCCGCAGGACACCGGCGATTCGCGCGACTCAGGCGCTGGGACGCAGGGCCTTGAAATCCGCCACTTCGAATCCGCTCCGCACCACCGGACGGCCTGTCGGGGAATTCTTCCTGGCATCTGCGTGCTCGATCCCCACCAGCGTTCGCGCATCGGCATAGACGCAGCCCGGGACGCCTGCGCCGGGGTCCGAGCCCGACTCGATCTTGTCGTAGATCAGGTGCTGCGAGCCGTCGATATCTTTAGTTGCACACAGCAGTTGGGCGATCAGTTCGCGACCATCGTCGAAGCGCATTCTTACGCGCTCTCCTTGAAGCTTGCGCGCGTCCTTGAACCTTGTGGCCATTCCCTCACACCTCAGTCTCAGTTTGGATGCAGTATAGAATGGGTTATGGGCGCCCGGGCGAAGAAAAAAGCCGTGCGGACCCATCCTTTCCGGAGCAAATCCTTTTGAGTCAGAGTAAATCAGCAGTGATCCTCGGCGCGCAGTGGGGCGATGAGGGCAAGGGCAAGATCGTCGACGTGCTGTCGGAGAAGTTTTCCGTGGTGGCGCGCTATGCGGGCGGACACAACGCCGGCCACACCGTGATCATTGCAGGCAAGAAGTTCGTGCTGCAGTTGATTCCGTGCGGCGTGCTGCGGCCGGAGTGCAGAGGCGTGATCGGCAACGGTGTGGTGCTGGACCCGATGGCCTTCCTGAGTGAAGTGAAGAAGCTGAAGGACGCCGGGCTGAAGATCGATGGCCAGCTTTTTGTTTCGAACCGCGCGCAGGTGATTCTGCCCTACCACCGGATGATCGAGCTGGCGGCGGAGAACGCGCCGGGGCGGACGAAGATCGGCACCACCAGCCGCGGCATCGGGCCGGCGTACGAGGACAAGATGCATCGCAGCGGGCTGCGCGTGGTGGACCTGCTGAACCCGGCTCTGCTGCGCACGCACATCAACAACGCGTGCTACGAGAAGAACACAATCGCGCAGGCGCTGTTTGGCACCGAGCCGCTGGATCCGAAGGCGATCTACGAGGAGTATGCGCGAGCGGCGGAGCAGGTTGCGCCGTTCGTGACCGACACGGCAGTGCTGCTGAACGACGCGATCAGAAATGGCGAAAAGGTAATGTTCGAGGGCGCACAGGGAGCGCTGCTGGACATCGACCATGGAACATATCCGTTCGTCACATCATCGTCGTCGACTTCGGGTGGCGCGGTGACGGGCACGGGCGTTGGGCCGACCTCCATCGGGACCGTGATCGGCGTGACCAAGGCATATGTGACGCGGGTGGGCGAAGGACCGTTCCCCACGGAGATTCACGACAATTCGGCGACGCTGATTCGCGCTCGCGGGCAGGAGTACGGCGCAGTTACCGGGCGGCCGAGGCGTTGCGGATGGCTGGACCTGCCGCTGCTGCGCTACTCGAACATGATCAATGGGACAGAGTGGCTGGTCGTGACCAAGATGGACGTGCTCGATCAGTGCGTTGAGATTCCGGTGTGCACCGGGTACAAGATCAATGGCAAGCTGACGGACACGATTCCGGCCGATATGCGTGGATTTGAGTCGATTCATCCGGTCTACACGACGCTGAAGGGCTGGAACGCGTCGACCGAGGGCATCACGGAGTTCGATAAACTGCCCAAGCTGGCGCAGGACTATCTGCACTTCCTGGAGAAGGAGTCGGGTGCGAAGATCGGCATGGTTTCGACCGGGCCGGAACGGGACCAGACGATGACGCTACCGGCATTTGCAGAGGCGCTAACGGCATAAGAGGGAATTTCATGCTCAGTTTCACGGTTCGGTTGCGGTTTGAAGAGGGAGATCATGACTCGATTGCCGAGTCGCTACGGCAATTGACCGCCGGGTCGCGGCAAGAGCCGGGATGCATCACCTACGTTGCTCACTTCGTGGTCGACGATCCGATGACCGTGTTGATCTACGAGCAGTATATGGACGAGGTGGCGCTCGAATATCACCGCAACACGCCGCATTTTCAGGAGTACGCCGGCGGCGGACTCTACAAGCTCAAGCACACGCGACAGATGGAGTATCTCACTGTGGTCGCATGATGGATCGCGGCAGTGGCAGGGCTGACCAGCCCCACGATCCCTGTGCGATAGTCGTCCAACAACTCGCAAATCGGCTTTCTTATTGGAAGAATTGCGGTTCACGCGAGTTTGTTTTGACTCTGCGGGTCAAATCGGTCTAGTATCCGGTACGGCTATGGCGCAGCGCGACCTCGATCATCGTGTTTTCCGGCCCAGTGCTGGCTTGCTGGCTCTTGCCGTTTTGATCACGACATTCGCGTCGCCGGCACTCGGGAAGGGCCCTCACCCGAAGCGCAACGACCAGTACAAGCACCAGATTGAGCAGTTGGAACAAGCATGGCGGACCGCGCAATTGAACGGCGACGTCGAGGCCATGGATAAGCTGCTTTCCGACGACTATGTCGGGATCACCATGACTGGCCAGGTCGTTACCAAGATGCAGCAGTTGGATCGGATGCGGACCCGCACCACCGTCCTGACGAAGATTGAGCTGGCTGATTTGAAGATCAAGCTGATCGGGACAACTGCAGCCATTGTCACGTCGGAGACGCAGGTGGAAGGTTCCAACGAGGGTGCCCCGATGCACGGAACTTTCCGCTACACCAGGGTCTATGCACGAACGATCTCCGGCGGGTGGAAGATCACCAACTTTGAGGCGACCCGCGTCGGTCGTTCGCCAGCGGCTCCCGAAGATAGACCTGCACGCGGGACGGAGTGGAAGCCGGACTGATTAGGCGACGGCGGAGTGAAGCGGGGTGGGAGCGCGCTTTACGGAGACTGCCGGTTTCGCGAGCGATCCAGAAAGGTTCAGGGCCAGCAGGCGGCGATCTAGCGATCGCGTTCCTCCGGTGAGGCGCGCGTCTTCCGGTTCTTTCGGAAGAGTGAACAGGCTGGCCGACCGCGGCACCGGCTGATGATTGGGCATTTTGCGGAGTGGCGTTACCGTAGTTACCAGGATGCCCTGATCGATCTGGGCACTCGGCGAGGAGGTCCGGAAACGGCTGATGCTGCTCGGAAACGTGGCCATGGTTCCTCCTGGATGGGGAACGTTCGTTCCTGGGTGGAACTAATATAGGATGCGCCGTGGGAGGACTCGTTGCTTCAAAGGAGCAAAAAAGTAACATGAATTTTTGAGGCAGCAGGTTACCGGTAGTGCTGCTCAGAAGGAGTCAGTGGCCGGCCACCTCGCACCAGCCCTGACGGATTCTGGTCCAGGTAGTATCCAAGGTCTCCGGAAGTACGCGGGTATCCGCAGTTACGGTCATGAAGTTGGTGTCGCCGGCCCAGCGCGGCAGGGCATGCATGTGGATGTGTCCGGCTATTCCCGCGCCGCCCGCCTCGCCAAGATTGAGGCCGAAGTTCATCCCGGCCGGGCGGTAGACAGCACGCAGGACAGACTCCACGCGCTGGGCGAGCGCCATCATCTCCGCCGCATCGCCGGACGGAAGCCCGGCGAGCGAATCGATATGGGCATAGGGGACGATCAGGACGTGACCGGTCGCGTAGGGATAGGCGTTGAGACAGAGAAAGCAGGATGTGCCACGGAACAAGACGTGCGCGGATTTTTCCGCATCTTCGACCGGCATTCCTTGTGCGACTGCATAGTCCACGGCTGCAATCATGTTGCAGAAGACGCAGTCGGAGTTGCCGGCGTCAGATTCCGGCCACGCGCTGAGCTCGGTCGGCACGCCCGGGCGGGAGGCGTCTTTCGCGCGGGTCACATACTCGTGGCGCCATGGAGTCCAGAGACGATTCATTGGCCGGAGTATAGAGCAATTGCCGGCAAGTGCGCCGGGGAGAAATTTCTCCCCATGCAATATGTGAAAAAAGGACAACAATCGCGGCGTCGCATAGGCCACGGGCATCTATTCTTCGAGGGTGTTATTACGGAAAGTGCTTCTCGAAAACTGTCCCGCGAGGCTGCATTTATAGCACGAACGCGGATTGACTCGGTCCCGTCGAACGTATATGCTTTCTATAAGCCACTGCGTGTGGGATCCAAGTGCAGCAGCTCCTATGTAAGATTTTCATTCCTGCCTGCCGAAGCTGATTCGGATAAACAACCAGTAACGCAACAATGACCGTAGAAGTCCACAATCCTGAGCAAACCGAGAGTAAACCCCTGAACACAGAACTTGAAACCCTAGCGCCCGAAACGACAACGGAGCATACCGACCTGTCCCCTGAAATCAACCCCACGCGTGAAACGTCCGAAGATGCCGGACACGCGCTTGCCGATGTGTCCGCGTCCAGCGGCGAGCAAGTTACCAACCCGGCTGAGGCTTTGGCGTCGCACTCCGAACCGGACTACGACGCCGCCGACTTTGCTGCGGCGCTGGCGAACTTCGATCGCGAGCAAGCTGCCGAGACGGCTGCTGCCCAGAATCTGACCGCCGAAGAGGTTGTGGTCACGGGCACCGTGGTCAAGGTTACGGACAAGCATGTCGTGGTCGACATCGGCTTGAAGTCCGAGGGCCTGATTCCGATCGAGCAGGTGCTGGATCTTCAGGGCAACTCCAAGTTTAATGCCGGCGACACCATCGACGTAGTGGTTGAGCGCGAGGAGCCGGAAGGCGGCTACCTGGTCAGCCACGAGAAGGCTCTCCGTCACAAGATCTGGGACAAGCTTGAGAAAGCCGCGAATGACAAGGTTCCGGTGAAGGGCATGGTCGTCAGCCGGGTCAAGGGCGGTCTGACCGTCGACATCGGCATCAAGGCATTCCTGCCTGGCTCGCAGATCGAGGTGCGCCCGGTGCGCAATCTCGACGGCTATATCGGGACCGAAATTGAAGTCCGCGTCATCAAGCTGAACAAAAAGCGCGGCAACGTGGTCATCAGCCGCAAGGAAATCCTCGAAGAGGAGCAGAACGCCAAGAAGTCGGTGACGCTGGCTACCCTGGAAGAGGGCACGATCCTTACCGGGACCGTGAAGAACCTGACAGACTACGGCGCGTTCGTCGATCTGGGCGGCCTGGATGGGCTGTTGCATATCACTGACATGAGCTGGGGCCGGCTCACTCACCCCCGCGATCTGGTCAACGTCGGCGATGAGATCCAGGTAAAGGTGCTGAAGTTCGACAAGGACAAGCAGCGCGTCTCACTGGGCTTCAAGCAGTTGACGCCCGATCCGTGGCTTGACGCGACCGAGCGCTATCCGATTGGCGCCCAGGTTCGTGGCCGCGTGCTGTCCGTGACCGATTACGGTGCGTTCGTCGAACTCGAGCAAGGGATCGAGGGCTTGGTTCACGTCTCTGAGATGACCTGGTCGAAGAGGATGAAGCATCCGTCGAAGCTGGTCAAGCCGGGCGACGAGGTTGACACGATTATTCTGAGCGTCAACCCGAACGACCGCCGCATCTCGCTAGGCATGAAGCAGCTCCAGGACAATCCCTGGGAGCAGCTTGAAGACAAGTACCCGATCGGCGCCATCATCGAGGGCCGGGTGCGCAACCTCACCGACTTCGGAGCGTTCATCGAGATCGAGGACGGCATCGACGGCCTGGTGCATGTCTCGAACCTGAGCTGGACCAAGCGTATCAAGCATCCGTCCGAGGTTCTGAAGAAGGGCGAAAAGGTCCGCGCCATTGTTCTTGGCGTGGAACCGGAGAATCGTCGTCTTTCGCTGGGCGTCAAGCAGCTCCAGCCCGACGTTTGGGACACCTTCTTCGCGCAGCATCGCGTTGGCGATGTCATCAAAGGCAAGATCCTGCGAACCGCCCAGTTTGGCGCGTTCGTCGAGATTGCCGAGGGCGTCGAGGGCCTGTGCCACGTATCGGAAGCAGTCGATCAGAACCATCAGCCGGTCAAGCTTGAAGTCGACTCCGAACACGAGTTCAAGATCGTCAAGATGAATCAGGAAGAGAAGAAGGTTGGCCTGAGCATCCGCGCGGTTGGAGAAGAAGCGAGTCGCGCTGAAGTAGAAAGCTACAAGGAACGCAGCAGCGACAAGGACCACAAAGATCACAAGAGCTCGTCCTCCAGCAGCAGCAGCACGACGCTAGGTGACCTGATCAACTGGAAGCGCTCGGAACGCGAGTAGCTTCTGAGGTTTAGTGAGGATCAAAGCAGCAAATTGGCCTTCCCAAGCGGGAAGGCCAATTTACGTTGCGGAGTTGCGGAGGAAGATGCGGGATGCGGGGTTAGATTGCGCGTGAGCTGGTCATGCGGGCCTCGCTGGCCTGCGGGAAGGGAGTGACCATCTTGGGAGTGACCATCTTGAGCGACGCGCGGCGCATGACCTCAAGCTCCGCCGGGGCGAAGAGATCGGCCGGTACGCCACCCACCGCCACGAAGCCTGGGTTGTCTCCGAGGGCCTGCGATATCTGGTTCCAGCGCAGGAAGGGCGACGTCGTGGGGAGAACGATCATGCGGCGCTTCGGTTCCGGCAGGGCGAAGTAGGCGGTCCAGGTCGCGAGAACTACGCAGATGACAACGCCGTTGATGTAGTTAAAAGCAGTGTGCATGTTCGGACTGAAAGTGAGCCACGCCGAGTGCACCAGATCGTTGGTCGCCATGATACCGAGGCCAAGGCTGACGCCAAAGATGCGGCTGCTATAGGAAAGCCCCATGGGCCGAACTGCGAAGCAAACGAAGAGCAGGAGACAGAGCGTCAGAATGCTCTGCGTACGCTGTAATTGGGAGACGGCGGCGACCATGAGGGCAGTTCCCTTAACGTTGGGCGCGAAGGCCGATCCCAGCGCGACCGCTACGGAAATCCCGGCAGCCCACTTGAAGACCAGCATTCCGAGGGTCTGCAAACCCTTAAGCGGCGCCATCGCAAGCCGGAACACGCTGTAAACGATCAGGAGCATAAGAACCGCCTCGATCGCGAAGCTTATCCAGTAGACGTAAAAGTAGATGTTGTATGCCGTGTTTCGAGTGAGGGAATGATCTGAGGCCGCATGAACGCCAGTCAGGATGATATTGGAGACAATCCGCAGGGCGAGGAAACAGCCAAGAGCGGCATAGTCTCTCCATTGCTTTTTGGCAATGAGGACACAAAGCGCTGCAACACAGAGAGCAGTTTCAAGATAGCCGAGCAGGCCAAGAAGTGAAATTGAGGTCACGCGCGAATCCCCCTGGACAAGTTGAGAATACCTTATCCAGAGGGAACGTCAATACTTATTTTGCAGCTATTTGCAGCTACTTGCTTACCAGCCTTCCATGCCGCAGCTACCCGAACCGGGTGCGCACATCGGGGTCGGCATGGCGCTCGTCTTTGCGCTGAGGGTCGCCTTGGCGGGGGCTGCATTGGCGAAGCTGGTGGCGATGGCTCCGGTTACGGCGAGGGCGACGACGAGGCTGTTACTGCGAGTGGGCCGAGCTAAAGATTTCTCTGGACACGCCAGATGGAACAACCTTAGGATGTATATCCTCACAAGTCTACGAAAATCAGTTACATAACCTGATATTATACTGACTTAGTTACTAAGGTAACCTTTAGTATCGTAAGCTATTGAATTTATGCAAAGTTTTTCATTATCCAACCGTACTCGCCCGGTAATGGGACGGCGGTTGAGCGTCGGAATTCGGGTTCGCCAACGAGATTTCTTGCGAAAACTACATCGTTTGGGGGATGCGAGTGGGTCTCAGGCAATAAATGAACGGTTCGGTGGGTTGAACCGTCGTCTACATCTTTTGGGGAATGCAGCCTGGAGCCTGTCAGTGAGTTCGTTCGTAGCTGCCCATCGTTTGGGCTTGGGCGAGGATGTGGGGTTTGGTGGCGGATTCGAGATCGGCGCGGCTGGCTCCAGCTTTGAGGTTGAGTTGGGCGTCGAGGGCGTAGAGCTTGAAGAAGTAGCGGTGAGCAGTGCCCGGAGGCGGACAGGGGCCAGCGTAGCCGATGCGGTGGAAGTCGTTGCGTCCCTGGCGGGCACCGCTGGGGAGTGTGGTGAGTTTGGGAGTGTTCTCCGGGAGGTTCGCGGCGTCCGCTGGGATGTTCCAGATCAGCCAGTGAGTCCAGACGCCGGCAGGAGCGTCGGGATCGTCGGCGATGAGGGCGAGGGATCTGGTGTTGGCAGGGACTTCTATCCAGGTGAGTTTGGGGGAGCGGTCGGCGCCGTCGCAGGTGTACTTTTCGGGGATCTTGCCGTTATTGGGGAATGCGGGTGAGGTAAGGGTGAAGGCCATGGGACTCCCTTCTTGCCGGCTGCTCGGGTCCGCGAAGTGGGGAGTGGGCGGGCTCGGGGAGCAGGAGCAGAGGAGGAGCGCTGCGCAGGTGAGGATGAGGCGTGCTGGCGGATGCATGCGCATGGCGCTACTCCGGCGGGGAAGAATAGTACAACCGCGGAGGTTCGAGGTTCAAGGCAGGCACGAATCCCCACCCATGCGATGAGACGACCGCATGAACGGGGGCAACCCAGCTTTTTCGCACCCGGCTAAAAACTGGCGGGAGGCATCTGGTCCCTGAGCTGGGGGCTGCTGCTTGTGAACCCCACCTGGCAGTGCCAGTCGCCCCAGGTGTCCCTTGTAGCAGAGGTCCGCGGCGGCTCCTACCCCTCCCGTACTTAAGTCCTAAAGTACATCTTATAAAGGACTTAGGTCCGGATAAAAGTATATACCATTTCGCAAAGTATTCGTTTCAAAGGACTTGTTTCGCAAAGTACCTTAAACAAATGACTTAGCGAGGTTTAGTTTGCGTTTGTCTCCATGGAATCCAGGGCCAGGCATTACGCCGCGCACCTCGATCCGTACATCTTAATTGTACATGGTGCATCAAGGGACTGGCGGTGGAAAAGCGGGGACGAATCTCGAGGTTCGAGGTTCGAGGTTCGAGGTTCGAGGTTCGAGGTTCGAGGTTCGAGGTTCGAGGTTCGAGGTTCGAGGTTCGAGGAGTTGGACGGTTTAGGCGGCTCCGACGACCAGGATGCGGGCGATGCCTGTGGTTTTGCGGCGGGGGCGGATTTCGATGACTACGTCGTGTTCGAGGGCGGTGGCAAAGTGCATGAGGCGCTCGACGGAGAAGCCTTCGAGTTTGTAGCTCTTGAGGGCGGAGATCTTGGGCTGGTTGATGCCGAGGATGCGGGCGGCCTCTGCCTGGGTGAGTTTGCGGGCGACGAGGATTTTGTTGATCACGACGCAGAGGCGGAGTTTGGTGTTGAGTTCCTCGGCGTTGGGCAAGCCGAGGTCGGCAAAGACGTTGCCCGAACCGACTTCTGCGATCACGGCTTTCTTCGTTTTAGGCATGTCTTCCTCCAAATCTCTCCTGGTAGTTTCGCTCAGCGTCTTTCAGACGGCTTGCGATCAGTTGCTGGTCCGACTTTGGTGTTTTGATCCCGCTCCTGGACTTCTTCTGGAACGT
>WNGR01010350.1_pt1 | contig 10289 bp, 7 predicted proteins | sample 5407581 | NCBI WGS metagenome assembly WNGR01 (sample SAMN13153383, study PRJNA577476) | soil metagenome | isolation source: 80 cm soil or saprolite under Garry oak tree replicate 2 | place: USA:California | collected 2016-06-15
CTCTTCGTAACCATCGGGGTCCCGTACGACCAAACGAGGTCACCCGGGGTGCAGGGTTGACAACGGTGATCAGCGGGCGGCTCTTATCACCGTTGTCAACCCTGCACCCCGGGTGACCTCGTTTGGTCGTACGGGACCCCGATGGTTACGAAGAGTGTGAGCGACGCACGGCAGCTGCCGTGCACGGCAATGCGTGCACTGTCCGGAACGGCCAAGCCAAGAATATTAGTCGCTCGCATTGTCCGCGAGATTTCCTGGCGCGCCCGACAATGAGGCGCCAGGAGATAGCTCGCGAAATCATTCGGCAGTCCTGCGAAACGGCGCGTGTCGGTCAGCCGACGTGGGTGGGTAGCTCGACACCGGTAAGGCGTTCGGCTTCCACCCACAGGCGAGCGTTGGTCGCCGTGTCCAGGGCCCGGCGTGGTGCGCGGGCGGTGATCGTGGGGCCGACCAGGCCGAACCGGCCGCCGGGACCGTAGTAGGCGCCCGCCACCGCGTCGGGGCTGGTCGCGGCGAACAACAGCGGCTCGGTGCCCTGCTCGACATCTTGGGACGGCAGGAAGTCGAGCGAACCGAGCAGCGAACGCCTGGGCTTGTCCCGGCCGAGGCTGGCGCCCGCGGTCTGCAGGTTCGTGCGGGTGTAGCCGGGATGGGCGCCGGTGCTCATCAGGTGCCAGCCGCGTTCGGCGGCGACGGCGGCCAGGTGTCGGGTCAGCATCAGGTCGGCCAGCTTGGACTGCATCACGCCCGCGTTGTTGACCAGCAGGTCTATCGGCGTGCCGTCGGCGATGAGTTCGTCGGCGAACCGGGCGACCGACGCCAGGTCGGCCAGGTCGATCCGGCGGACGTCGAGTTGGGCATTCGGGTGCTGGGTCAGGATCTCCGCGCGGGCCTGGTCGCCCTTGGCCGGCGTGCGGACCGCCAGCACCACGTGGGCGCCTGCGCCGGCCAGCCGTCGGGCGGCTTCCTTGCCGGTGCCGCTGTTGGCGCCGGTGACGACGGCGAGCTTGCCGCTCTGGTCGGGAACCTCGTACATGGTGACTCCTCCATCAGACTGTCGGTCTGTTAAGGATCACGCTAACAGACCGGAGGTCTTCTAACAAGAGACCGGAGGTCTGTAGACTGTGACGATGACGTCATTCCAGCGCGCGCGCAGCGAGGAACAGCGGACGCAGCGCCGGCGGATGATCCTGGACACCGCAGCCGCGATGCTGACCGAGATGCCCGTGGCGCAGGTCAGCCTCAACGAGCTGAGCAGGCGCGTCGGCCTGGCGAAGTCCAACGTGTTGCGCTACTTCGAGTCCCGCGAGGCCGTGCTGCTCGAACTGCTCGACGCCATGTCACACGACTGGCTGGACCAACTCGACGACGCACTGACCGCCGCGATCGACCCCGCGGCGACACCGACGCGGCGCGGTGACCAGTTGGCCGCCGCACTCGCGACCTCGTTGGCGCGGCGCCCGGTGTTGTGCGACCTGGTCAGCGCGCAGGCCGCGGTGCTGGAGCACAACGTCTCACCGCAGGTCGCCGCCCGGTTCAAGCGCGCCGCGATCGCCAGCGTGACCACACTGGCCGGCGTGATCCGCCGGCACATGCCGGAACTGGGCGAGCACGAGGCAGTGCGGTTCGCCGGCGCGGCCGTGATGGTGACCGGCGCCGTGTGGACCCACACCCGGCCATCGGCCGCGATGCTGGCCGCCTACGACGCCGATCCGTCGCTGGCGGCGCTGCGGCTCGACTTCACCGCGACCTTGCGCGAGGTGTTCGAAGTGCTGATCACCGGGCTGCGCACTCGACAGTCATCGGATCGAAGGTGATCCGTGTCGTGGGTCCGTCGCCCCAGCGAACGGTGACGCCGTCGCTGTCCACGACGACGTCGGTGACCACTGTGGACAGATCGACCGGGTCGGCCGTGAGCGCGGCCAGCGCCACGAACGTGCCGGGCGCTTCGGCCGTGAGCCTCGGCAGGACCGCCCAGCGGGTGAACGACGTGCCGGCCGGGGCGCGCACGTCGTCCTGATCCGTCCAGCCGTGCAACGGATGCAGCGCCGAGTGCACGGGGTCGTCGGGGCCGGTTGCCCAGCCGGTCTGCTCGATCCGGGCGCCTGGGGGTGCGCCGGTCACGCGGTGCACGCGCAGTTCGTAGCGGCTCATGGCGACGACGACGCTGGTCACCCGCAGGCCGGGGACCGTCAGCGGGCCGGCCGGGAACACCGGCCGGTGCCACGATGCGGCCCAACCCCAGCTGTCGCCGTGGCCGGCGCCCAGCGGATGGAGCGCCCTGCGGGCGCTGCGGACGCCGCCCACGATCACGCTGACGTGGTTGTCGGCGGCGTTGGTGTGCGCTGTCGGTCCGGTGCGGGTGGAGTAGGCGTGCCGGCTGTAGAGCGGGTCGTCGGCCTCGGGGCCGTGTGGCCGGACGTTGTCGCTGCCGTGGTTGTGCAGCCGGACGATCCCGTCGGCCTGCGTGGTCTGGATCAGCAGGCCCGCCGCTGGCACGGCCAGCACCCGGTCCGGGCCCTCGCTCGGCGTGGGCTGTTCCTGGTCGGTCCATAGTGGATGATCGGGCGGCGCGAGTAGGCAGCTGAACGCCTTCGACGCCCAGTAGGGGGACGCCGGGCCGGAATATCGTTGCAGTGTGTGCTCGTGTGGGCCGTGCCAGCCCAGGCTGAGCAGCCCGTCATCGCCCACCGCGCCTCGGTCGAGGAAGTAACGCAGCGTGCCGCTCAGCAGCCGACGTGACACTCCCGGTGCCAGCGGCGTGTGGCCGGTGACCGCGCCGAGCGCCACGACGGACGCGGTGGCGAACCGGTAGGTCAGCGACCGTCCGAAGTAGACCGGGGCGCCGTCGCCGCCGAACAGCAGCGCAAAGCTTTCCAGGTGTTCGCGCAGCCGGGCGCCGTACGGCGTGTCCGCGCCGGCCAGGTGCGCGTCGAGCACCGGATACAGGTGCAGGGCCCAGCCGTTGTAGTGGTCGAACGCGCGGCCGTCGCCGTCGGAGTACCAGCCCTGGCCGCGATACCACGTCTCCAGCAGTTCGCGGGCGCGCGTGCGGGACTGGGCGGTCTCGGCGTCGCCTCGGCCGACGGACTCCAGGAAACCGGCCACGGTGTACGGGAAGAGGTACCAGTTGTTGGGTGCCGGCACGTGGCGCAGCGAACCACGCAGCCACTGCTCGACCCGGTCCTGCACGGCCGAAGCCAACCGGTCCCAGAGCCAGGGCCGGGTCAGCCGCAGTCCGAGCGCGACGGACGCCGACTCCACCATCGGCTGACCGCCGACGTGATGATCGAGGATCAACGGCCACGACTCCGCGTCGTCCCGACCGGGGGTACGGGTGCCCGCGTCGATCCCCTCGACGTACCGGCCGAGCCAGCCGTGCGGATCCGCTCCCCCGGCGCCCGCGACCCGGAACGCGGCGGCGAGGAACGTGCGGGCGTAGCCCTCCAGGCCGTCGGAGCGAACGCCGCTGCCCGACGTCCGTCCCGGCAGGTCCAGGAAGGCGCCGCGTGGCGTTGCCCACCGCCACGCGGCCGCCAGCAGCGTGTCCGCGACGGTCTCCCAGTGCGCCCTGGTGTAACCGGTGTACGGGCTCAGTTGGCGGTCCTCGCCCGGTGGTTGGGTCACGACTTCCGCTTGCGGCCGGTGCGGCGCAGTTTGGTCAGCAGGTCCCGGGCCTGAAGGTGGTCCGGGGCCAGGTCGAAGCACTTCTCCACCGCGGTCAGCGCGTCGCTCTCGCGGCCGAGGCGCAGCAGTTCCAGGCCGCGTTGGTACTCCCGTTCGGCGAGCAGGCCACGCAGCCGGCCGTTGCTCTGGTCGTGCGAGTAGGCGCAGTGCAGCCAGCGGCACGCGGCCACGAGTTGGTCCAGCACACCATCGGACATGGCGTCGGCGGCGTGCACGTGGATGTCCAGCATCGCCTCGAACACGTCCGGCCGGCGCGGCTCATCGGCCCACGCGCGGTGCGACGCGCGGACCGCCTGGTCGTGCTTTCCCTGCGCGAGCAGGGCCGTGGCCTGGGCCAGCACGTCGGCCACCGGCCGTTCCGCCGGTATCGCGGGTGCCGGCGGCGGCGACTCCAGTTCGGCCAGCAGCGCGGTGGCCCGGTCGACCAGGGTGCGGAGCAAGCCGATCGCCGCGTCCCGCTCGCCTTCCTCGGCCAGCGTTCTGGCCCTGGCCAACGGATCCGGCGCCGATGCGCCCGGCGCCGGCCAGACCAGCGCCGGCACGTCGGCCGTGGTGACATCCCGGGTGGCCATCGGCGGCACCGGGTCGTCCGGCACGGCGTCGGCGCCGCTGTCCGCGGTCGCCGTCACGTGGTCGTCGGAGCCGGGTCCGCCACCCATCAGGTCCGCGTACCACAGCGCCCCGGTCGCCAGGCACTCCTGCGGCGCGAAGTGCACCGCGCCGCCCAGCCCGGACAGCATGGTGGACACGAGCGGAATCCGCGTGCTGCCACCGAAAAGCAGCACCGAGTCCACATCGGACTGACCGAGGCCGGCCCGTGTCAGCACGCCCTGCGCCAGCTCCACGGTACGTTCCAGCGGGCCGCGCAGGGCGACGGCGGCGAAGGTGGCCGGATCGATCTCGGCAAGGCGGATCGTGCCGGGGCGCGGGATGAAGACCCGTTCACCGGACGCGAGTTCCTCCTTCATGGCCTGCGCGGACCGGCGCAGCCGGCGCCAGGTCGACTCGTCCCAGGTGGTCGGGTCGGGCCGTGACTCGGACTGGCAGAACACGCGCACCAACTGGGCCAGGACCAGGTGGTCCAGGCTGTGGCCGCCGGGACTGGTCGCGCCGTCGTAGTCCAGCGCCCGGTACCGGCCGCGCAGGGCGCGGACCAGGCCCACCTCGACCCCGCCGTAGCCCATGCCGACGGCCAGCACCGTGCCGCCGCGCTCGCCGCCGGTGTGCGCGATCGCGGCGGCCATCGAGTCGGTGACCAGCCGCACGTCGGTCAGCCCGGCAGTCTTGGCCGCGTCCAGCAGTGCCGTGCGCTGCCGGGACAGCAACCGTGCCGGCACGCTGATCACCGTCGTGCCGACGGCGGCCCCGGCTTCCCGCTCGACCGAGGACCGGATCGTGCGCAGGCCGGTGGTGATCAGCTCGGCCGCGTCCACGAGTTTGCCGTCCACCGTGCCGATCGGGGCAACGCCGAGGCCGGCCTTGGCCGCCAGGAACCGCACCGGCAGGTCGTCGGGGTCGGCGCGCCGGACGCACAGCAGCCACGACCACTCGTGCGGGGACAGCGCGACGGACCGCACCGGCTCGCCGGGTGGGGCGAAGGCCGCGCGCAGCGCGGTGCTCCCCAGGTCGAGACCGAGATTGATGCGTGCCACTGCGTGCTCCAGCGTGTGTAGAGAGGTCATTCCTGACGGAGCATGCCACCGTGGTCCTCGGCGTCCACGATCTCGTGCACCTGGCTCTGTTCCAGCGCGGTGGCCACCAGCAGGCGCAGCACCCTGGTCTGCTCCACCGCCATGTCCCGCTTGCCCTGCCGGTAGGACTCCTGCACCAGTGCGGCGGCCTGGTTGATATCCTTGGCCACCTGCGGCGGGGCGCCCTCCACCGCTCGTTCGGCCAGATAGAGCTGGCTGGCGACGCCGGAGTCGAACAGGTACTGCTGCAGCAGGTTGGCCATCCGGCGGCATTCGGCGCTGTCGGACATGACCAGCGCCTTCTGCGCCTGGTCGAGGTCGCGCCGGATCTTCATCGCCTGTGCCGGCTCGATGAACTGCTCGTACTGGCTCAAGAACCGCTGGGCGTTGCGTTCGGCGTAGCCGAGTTCCTCGCGCCAGCTGACCGTGTCCTCGTCGTCGTCGAAGACCCGTTCCGGGGCCACCGCGCGCACGAGGTCGGTGCGCAGGGAGGTCTCCTTGCGCATGTCGGTGCCCGGCACGCTGATCACCACGGTGATGGTGCGATCCTTGCTGTAGTTGAGGTCCACGTCCACCCGGCTGTTCACCGCGATCTGCCGTGGCAGCTCGAACTCGGCCACACCCTGCTCGACGTTCTGGCTGGCCACCGGGCTGTCGCCCTCGTAGACCGGCACCCGGATCAGGCGGCCGTCGGTGGCCTGGAACGAGGCGCGCATCGGCTGCGGCAGCGGATAGGGCGTCGCCTTCGGGATGATCGGCACGAACACGTCCCGCTGGCTGCCCTTCACCGCGCCGATGCCCACCGCGACCCCGGTCACCTCGTGGATGCCGGTGTCCCCGACCGAGCGGGCGTTGGTCAGGCTGGTGCCGCAGTCCACGCAGGTGGTGGCCGCCTCGTCGTTGACCTTCTGGCAGGACGGGCATTCCAGGCCGTGCAGCGTGCCGGCCAGGATGCCGGCGCCCAGCGCGACGCACTCCATCGGGTTGATGGTGCGGCGCACCTTGCCCTTGCCGAAGTGGCCCTCGACCGTCCGGTACACCTTCGGGGTCAGCGTGGAACCGCCGACCAGCAGCACGTCAGTGATGTCGTCGGGCGACAGCTCCTGACCGCCCAGCGCCTCGCGGACCAGGTTCATGGTGCGGGTCACCAACGGCTCGATCATCCGCTCGTAGTCCTCGACGGCGAGCACCATGTCCACGTCGACCAGCGGGCCGCCCTCCGGCGCCTGGTACGCGGCCGGGATGACGATCTCCGCCTCCGGCTGGTTGCTCAGCGTCCGCTTGGCGGCCTCGGCCGCCTTCTTGGCCTGCACCAGGAACTTCTTGTCACCGGTCGGGTCGGCGCCGCACTGGGCGCGCACCGCATCGACGATCAGCTCCACAATGGACAGGTCGAAGTCGTCGCCGCCCAGCCAGTTGTCCCCGGTGTAGGCGAGCACCTGGAACTGGCTGCGGCCTTCGGCGTCCTTGACCGTGTTCAGGATGGAGATGTCGAACGTGCCGCCGCCGAGGTCGTAGACCAGGATCCGGCGCCGGTCGCCCTTGGACAGCTCGACGCCGAACGCGACGGCCGCCGCGGTGGGCTCGTCGATGATCTTCTTGACCACCAGCCCGGCCCGCTCGCCCGCGTCCCGGGTGGCCGCCCGCTGGGCGTCCTTGAAGTAGGCCGGCACGGTGATCACCGCGTGCGTGACGTCCTCGCCCAGCGACCGGGACGCGTCCTGGCGCAGCTTGTCCAGGATCATGCTGGACACCTCGGACGGGCTGTAGGTCTGCCCGGCGAGCACCACGTGCGCCCGTGGGTCCTCGTCCGAGCCGGGCACGATCTGGTAGCTGAGCCGGTCCCGCGCGGTGGCCACGATCGGATCGGCGAAGTCACGGCCCATCAACCGTTTCACCGACCGGACGGTGTCCTTCGGCTGCCGCTCTTCCCAGTTCACCGCGGTCCGGCCGACGGAAACCAGGTCGTCGCGGCCGTCCCGACGCCGAACGCCGACCACGGACGGGGTCAGGTTCTCGCTCTCCGCGTTCGCCACGATCGACGCCATGTCCCGGCGATCGTCGTAGACGGTGACCGCGGAATTCGTGGTACCGAGGTCGATACCGATGGCCTTCATTCCGACTCCTCAGATGTGACAGTGGCCTGCTCGGACGCCACGACGATCACTTTCGCCGGCACCACACGATCCGGTGACCGGTAACCACGGCTCAGCACCTCGACCACGGTGTCGTCCGGCTCGTCCACAGCCGTGCGGACCTCGACCACCTCGTGGGTGGCCGGTTCGGCAGGTTCGCCGACCGTGCCGATCACCGCGCAGCCGGTCGCCTCGACCACCGCGACCAGCCTGCGGCCGACCAGCCGCACGCTGTCCTCGCTGAACGAGCCGGCAACCAGCCGGTCCAGGGAGTCCAGCGCTTCGAGCAGGCCGCGCAGCAATACGTCCTGGCGGTCGCGGTAGCCGGCGAGTTCGGCGGCGTGCTCGGCGTCCTTGTCCGCGAACGCGTCGACCAGCGCCGCGTGCCGCAGCAGCGCCTCGGTCCGCTCGCGGTCGCTCATCGGTCGAACCTGATCAGCTCGTCCAGCGCTGCCGCCGGGGTCACCGAGTCGAACTCCGCGTAGCTGGGCACGTCCGCCGGCTCCGGCAGGCTCAGCTCGCCCAGTTCCTCGGCCCAGTCCGCAGGCGGTGGCGGCCGGAACGCGAGTGCCTCGGCCACCTCGGGCGGCTCGCCGGGGGTGGCCAGTTCGCGTTCGAGGTGTGCCAGCGCCGATGCCGTCTCGGCGGCCGGGTCGACCGGATACAGCATCAGATCTACCAACAGCCTGCGGCGCACCGAACGCAGTTCGTCCCACGCCTTGTGGGTTTCCGGGCGCATGCCCATTTCCATCAGGTCGTACGTGACGTTCTGCATGCGACTGTGGGACATGTGCGGCGTCACGCCGGCCGGGGCCAGGACGTCATAGGGAAACGGTCCGGGCCAGACCAGCCACGGGTCCTTGATCACTCCGCCCCACTCCCTCCGTTGTTCGTGCTGATCAACTGCTCGACACAGGCGAGCAACGCCCGCCGGATCGGACCGTTCGGTGGGTCGGACCTGGTGGCCCGGACCAGATGCTGCGCGGCGGCGGCCCAGTCCCCGTTGGCGGAACGGAGTTCCGCCTCGGCGGCCAGTGCCGCGGCACGGTCCGGCGCGGACAGTTCCGACCCGGACCTGCCCATCCGGTCGATCAGGTCGACCAGTTCGGACATGCTGACATTCTTGTACAGCAAGGAGTCCAGTTCGTTCAGCAGGTCGTCCAGGGTCTCCCGGAACCGGATCTGGTCGGGCGCGCGGTCCAGTCCCACGTTGAGCACGCCGAGCGCTTCGGCCAGTACGCCCAGCTTGGCCTGGTCGGTGTCCGCGCCGGGCCGCTGTGGCAGGCCGAACACCAGTGCCCGCGCCAGGTTGTCCCTGGCCCGTGTCGATTCGGGGTTCAGTTCCAGCGCGTGCCGCAGGTCCTGTTCGGCCAGTGCCAGATCGATCGGGATGCCGTAGTCCATCCGGCCGTAGCCGTACCAGATTCCGCGATCGGTGAGCAGGACAGCGAGCCGGGCGTGCAGCGACACCTTCGCCTGCGAGCCGAACAGCGGCAACGCGCCCCGGATCAGGGCGATCGCCTCGTCGAGGCAGGCACCCTGGCGGGCACCGCCCTCGTCGGCCAGCGCGGCGGCCCGGCCGAGCACCATCCGCTGGATGGCCTGCTTGGTCCGCACGGTCATCGCCGCGTGCTCGGAGACCCGGATCGCCTCGGTCCATTCGGCCATGGCCGCGTCGACACCGTCGCCGCCGGTCAACGCGCGTCGGGCCATGGCCAGCCGGGTGAGCACGGCCAGGTCCACCGTGTCCTGCAACAGCCTGCCGTGCCGGTGCGGCAGGAACAGGTACGCCGGATTGCGTCGCCGGAAGTCCTGGCAGCGCTGGCAGTCCGCCAGATGCGCGGCCGGGTCGTCACCGGGGCCTGCGCAGTCGGCGGGCGGTTCGGCGAGCGACCGGCCGGCCAGGTCGGGCAGCGCCGCGAGCGCCTGTTCCAGTCGGTGCCGTTCGCTGAACGTGCCCGCGGACGCCAACTCCGAGAACATGCTGCGCAGCCTGCGCTGGACCAGTTCGCCGGGATCGTCGCCGTCGCGCGCGGACCCGATCCGGCTGACGAGCAGGCCCAGCTCGTCCTGGAGTTGGACCAGGTCGAGATAGCCGGGCCCACCGGCCAACGGCACCGCGTCCGGCCCGACCGGCAGGCCGCCGACCTCGGCCAGTACCCGGCCGCCTTCCAGTTCCACGTCCAGGATGTGGCTGAGTTCCTCGTAGGCGCGTGCCTGTTGCGGGCGGCCCTGCTCGGCGTGGCGGCTGCCGTAGCCGGCGAGCGTCTCGAACAGGTTCTGGCTCAGTTCCCAGCGCAGCCGGGAGACGTCGTCGGCCGTCACGGCGTGCCGGTAACAGGCCGCTCGTGCCTCGCCCCAACCGATCCAGTGCCGCTCGTCGGTGAGCACGACGGCCCAGCAGGCCAACGCGCGGCCCCACACGGACACCGCCAGTTCCCAGGCGCCGCTCTCCTCCAGTTCCCGTGCCCACCACAGGTGCGCCACCGCGTAGCTGTGCACCAGTGCCATGTCGGTGGGATCGGCCACCAGACGCTCGGTCCACGCGGCGATCGCGTCGTCCCGGCCCCTGGTCTGCAACACCAGCAGCGGCGCGTCCGACGGCAGCCGCCGCGCCAGGTGGGCCAGCAGTTCGTCCGGGTCGTCGCCGGTCGCCGTTGCCAGTTCCGCCCGCAATGCGGCGAGGTCGCGGAACTGGTAGAGCATCGCGTCCAGCCGCAAACGCTTGGCAGGCGAACGCAACCGGTCCCAGGCCACCCGCTCCTGGAACGTCATG
>WNGR01009346.1_pt1 | contig 10288 bp, 9 predicted proteins | sample 5407581 | NCBI WGS metagenome assembly WNGR01 (sample SAMN13153383, study PRJNA577476) | soil metagenome | isolation source: 80 cm soil or saprolite under Garry oak tree replicate 2 | place: USA:California | collected 2016-06-15
CTCGGCCGGGGCGCACCTCAAGGCGCTCGCCCGCATCAGCCGGATCTTCAAGAACCCCGCCTTCCGCGAGTCGATCCTGAAGGCTCCCGACGGGGCCGAGATCTACCGCCTCATCGAGACCGAGGACGCGAAGTACTGAAACGCAGGCGCGATGAGCGCCTGCCACCTCGGGTAGGGCGGGGGCTTGTCCCCCGCCGCCAATTCAGTGCTTCACCGAGTGAAACAACCGGTCCCACCGCGGCCCGCTCGGACCCCACGACAGGAGCGCCATGAAGGCGCGGCCCTTGATGCGGCCGATCGGGACCGGTCCGAAGGCGCGTGAGTCGGCGCTGTGGTCGCGGTGATCGCCGGCGAGCCACACCGTGCCGGGCGGCACCGTCGCGGCCGGCACGTCGCCGCAGGGTAGGTAGGGCGTGCAGTACGAGTGGTAGAGGTGCTGCCCGAGCTGCTCGACGAAGTCGACGCACGGCTCCTCGCGCCAGGGCCCGCCCTCGAGCTTGTTCCAGTAGGAGCAGGCGCCGGCGATCCGCTGCCGCGGCACGGCCTTGCCGTTCAGGAGCAGGGCGCCTTCCTGGATCTCGACCGTGTCGCCCGCCACCGCCACCACCCGCTTGATGAGGTCGTCGTTGCGCGGGTTCCCCGGGGGCGCGAGCAGGACCACGATATCGCCGCGCTGGGGCGAGGCCCACGTCCCCTGCGCCGTCTCGGTGAAGGGCAAGCGGGCGCCGTAGGCCCATTTCTCTACGATGACGTAGTCGCCGATCTGCAGCGTCGGGATCATCGAACCCGACGGGATGTAGACAGCCTCGTAGAGGAATGTCCTGAAGGCCAGCACCGCGAGGATGGTGAACACCCAACCGCGGATCTCCTTCTTCACCTTCTCTTTGTCCACGCGCGCTCGTCCTCGGCGGCGGGGACGGACCCGCCCCACGTTTCGGGTGCGTAACTCGGTGCGCATCGCCTCCACCGGGTCGAGCCGGCTGGCGCGCGCCGCGGGGTAGATGCCAAGCAGCAACCCACACCCGGACGCGGAGGCGAGCGACAGTACCACCGCCCAGGCCGGGACGCTCGCTGGAATCCGAGTGGCTACCTGACGAAGCGGATGGTCCGGGACAGCCGGGGATGCCGCGCCCTGACCCAGAGGCGCCTCGCGCCGCGGCCCTCGACGGCGTGCTCGAGCGCCTCGTGGGCCGAGATGCGGCCGGGGCCGGCGATGAGGAGCCCCGCCGCGATCGCCATGAGCGCGAGGTTGTACTCCATCCCGCCCTGCATGACGTCGTAGCCCTTGGGCTTGTGCACCTTCGCCACGGCGACGGCCTGGGTCACGAGGACGGCCAGCGCGGCCGGCCGGGTCGCGATGCCGAGCACGGCCGCCACGCCCGCGAACGTCTCGGCGACTCCGGTGGCGACGGCCCACGCCCGGCCCGGTGTGAGACCGAGCCCCTCGAACATCTGTCCGGTCTGCCCCGGACCCTCGCCGCGCAGCTTGGACGTCCCGTGGTAGACCATCGAGGCGCCGAGCGCGAGCCGGGCCGGGATGGAGGCTGCTTCGCGGGCGCGATCGTTCCAGGTCGTCGCGTAGGCCATGGTTTCCTCCGGTGCCCGTAACGGTCGCCACGGCGGCGGGGGCTGGCAACGCGATCAGTGCGGCGGCCGGGCGCGCTCCACGGGCGCGGGCTCGGGGTCGGTGCTGCCAGGCGAGCGCCCGGAATGAAAAAGGCCGATCGCCTCGCGGCGACCGGCCTTCGAAAAGCGTGCAGCGGAAGACGAGTTACTTGGTCGCCGGAGCGTCGGCGGCCTTCTCGGCCTTCTTCGCCTTCTTGGCCTTCTTCGAGGCCTTCTTCTCGGCCTTCGCCGGCTTCGCCTCGGCGGCGGGGGCAGCGGCGGCCGGAGCGGCAGCGGCGGGCTCCTCGGCGAAGGCAGGGGCGGAGACGGCGACGAAGGCGACGGCGACGAGCGCGCTCAGGATCTTCTTCATGATGGACTCCTTGGTTCAGGGCGGGCTCGAACGCCCGCTGCGTGCCAGCCCCATTCGCAAGGGACATGCCGCATGACCGTGCCCGAGATTGCTCGTCTTTCAGGACGGTGCGCCGGGCTGCCGGGGAAACGCGCCCCGTTTCGGTCCCTCACCCGCCCCTTTCCTCCCCGGTCGGGGCGCAGCGCTCACGGATTGCTCCTCTCGGAGAGTGTAGGCAACGTAACTACATGCAACTCGACCAGATTCCCGCGCGTACGGCAGGGGGCTTCCACGTGGTGGTGGAGTCGCCGCGCGGCTCGCCGGTGAAGCTCAAGTACGACCCCGAGCTCTCCTGCATCGTCTCGGGCCGGCCGCTCCCGCTCGGGTTCGTCTACCCATACGACTGGGGCTTCGTCCCGGGGACGAGGGCGCCCGACGGCGACCCGGTGGACGCGCTCGTCTTCTGGGAGGTGCCCACGTTTCCAGGCATCGTCCTTCGCTGCCGTGCGCTGGGCGTGCTGGAGGTGGAGCAGGACGGCCGCGACGGCGGCCGGCAGCGCAACGACCGGCTCCTCGCCATTCCGCTCGTGCATCCGCGCGGCGGCGAGCTGCACGGCATCGACGACGTGGCGGAGCGCGTCCGCGACGAGCTCGCCCACTTCTTCACCTCGGCCGTCTTCTTCGAGCCGAAGAACCCGAAGGTGCTCGGCTGGAAGGGCCCGCAGGCGGCGGCAGCGATGATCCGGTGATCGGTCGGCCGCGGGCGCCGCAGCTCGCCCCCGGGGTCAGCCGCGCTTCCCCAGCACCTCGAGCCGCTTCCGGAACACTGCCCGGAAGAGCTCGCCCTCGCGCTCGACGTCCCACAGCTCGAGGTCCGCAGGGCCGCGCAGGGCGAGGCGCAGCGTCACGGTCCTGCCCCGCATCGCCACCCGCAGCGCGCGCACGGGCTGCTGGTGCGAGGCGTCGAGGGCGTTCGCGAGCCGCAAGAGCGCGGCGAGCTTCCTCACCACGGTGAGCTCGGCCAACGACAGGTGGGCGAGGTCGGCCCGCTTGCGGTCGGGGAGCGAGCGGCGGTGGTAGCGCGCTACCGTCGCGACGAGCTCTCGCTCCCGGTCGGAGAAGCCGGGCACGTCGGCGTTCGCGACGAGGTAGAGCGTGTGCTTGTGGTGCTTGTGGAAGGAGACGGCGTTGCCGATGTCGTGCAGCACCGCCGCGGCCTCGAGGAGCCGGCGGGCCGAGAGCGGCAGCCCGTGCAAGTCCGCCAGGTCCTCGAAGAGCGTCACCGCGAGCGCCCCCACCTGCACCGCGTGCTGCTCGTCGAAGCCGAAGCGACGGCCCAGCGCCAGCGCCGCCTCGGCCGCCGAGCGGTCCGGGCGCGAGGTCGAGCGGCGCATGAGGTCGACGAGGATGCCGTTCCTGAGTCCCGTGTCGACGCTCGTCACGGCCTCGAGGTGGAGGTGCTGGACGGCCGCCTCCAGGATGACGGCCCCGGCCGCCACCACCTCCGCCCGGCGCGGCTCGAAGTGGCGCCGGCGCTCGTCGAGCCCCATGGAGGCGAGCCCCTCCACGGCCCGCGAGAGCGCCTTGCGGGTGGCGCTCCGGCCCTTCTCGCCGGCGAAGCCGACCACCGCGTTGATGGTGCCGGAGCTGCCGATCGCGACCGAGGGGTGGGGGAACCGCCCCGGCAGCCCCTCGCGGAACGCCTCGGCGGCGTAGCTGCGGACGAGCGCCAGCCGGGCCCGGCCGAACTTCCCGGAGAGCCCGAACATCTCGGTGAGGCGCACGGCGCCCAGCGCCACGCTCCACAGGTTCGTGGGCTCCTCACCAGTGGCCGTCGCCACCTCGCACGAGCCTCCCCCGATGTCGAGCACGAGCGAGCGCGCGCGGGCCGGCTTGCCATGCAGCACACCCAGGCAGATGAGGCGCGCCTCCTCCCGCCCCGAGACCACCTCCAGCTCGAGCCCCGCCTCCTCGCGCACCCGGCGGACGATCTCGGCGCCGTTGCGCGCCTCGCGGATCGCGCTCGTCGCCACCGCCCGCACCCGCGCCGCGTCGCGCCGGCACAGCGCGGCGTAGCGCCGGAGCGTGGAGAGCAGCCGGTCCGCGACCGGGCGCGAGATCGACCCGGTGGCGAAGACCCCCTCACCGGGGCGAACCGGGTCGCGCTCCTGGTGGAGGGTCTCGAGCGAGCCGTCGGCGAGCGGGCGAGCGAGCTCGAGCCGCACCGCGTTCGTACCGACATCGATGGCGCCCAGGACGAGGCTGGGTTGGTTCCGCCTCACACACCCCTCCAGTCGTATCGCCTGTACTGTAAACGAGCCGTCGCAGCGGGGGCTCGCCTCCCCAGCCCCCATGTCGGGGGGTGTCCGTCCCAGTCCATCGTCACCCAATCGTCCCGGGTGGCGCCCCCCCTGAGCAAGTAGAATTCAAGACGCCCTCTCGCGGGTGACCTCCATGACCCCGCCGCCTCCGCCCAGCCCGAACCTCGTCGACGTCTCCACCGGCGCCGCCGAGGCGGGGCCGCGGGACCTCCTCGATCGCGCGCTCTACATCAACCGGGAGCTGTCCTGGCTGGAGTTCAACCAGCGCGTGCTCGACGAGGCCGCCGACGCTTCGCTCCCCATCGCCGACCGGCTCAAGTTCCTCGGCATCGTCTCCTCCAACCTGGACGAGTTCTTCATGGTCCGGGTGGCGGGCCTCAAGTCGCAGCTCCGCTCCGAGCTCGAGGAGGGCGAGCCGCGGCGCCGCTCCCCTGACGGGCTCGACGCAGCCCGTCAGCTCGAGCTGGTGAGCCGCCGGGCGCACCGGATGGTGGTCGATCAGTACCGGCTGTGGCGCGAGCAACTGCGGCCCGAGCTGGAGCGCGTCCACGGCATCCGCATCGTCCGTCCGCCGGAGCTCACGCCCGCGCAGGAGACGGAGGCCCGGCGCTGGTTCGACCAGCGCGTCCTGCCGCTCCTGACTCCGCTCGCGAAGGATCGCAGCCACCCCTTCCCGCGCCTGCGCAACAAGGCCATCGCGCTGGCGGTGCAGCTCCCGGGCGCTCCGGGCCGCAAGCGTCGCCGCGGGGCGGGCACGCTGGCGGTCGTGGCGGTGCACGGCGCGCTGCAGCGGCTCGTGCCCGTCGACGGCGGCCGCACCTTCGTCCTCGTCGAGGACCTCATCCGCGAGCACGTGGGCGACCTGTTCTTCACGAAGACGAAGCTCCGCACGGCCGCCTTCCGCATCACCCGCAACTGGGACCTCGAGTTCGACGAGGAGGAGGGCGGGGAGCTGCTCGCGCTCGTCTCGAACCGCGTTCGCCAGCGCGACCGCGGCGCGGCGGTGCGGCTCGAGCTGGAGGCCGACGCGCCGAAGGAGCTCGTGGCGGAGCTGGCGCGCCAGCTCGACCTCGAGCAGCAGGACGTCTTTCCATTCGAGGGGCCGCTCCAGCTGCAGGACCTCGCGCCGGTGGTGGACCTGGCCGGCTCCGAGGCGCAGCCGCGCGCGGCGGCGTCGCCCGGCCACGTCCCGCCGGAGCTGGCGGAGGGCTCGATCTTCGAGGCCATCGCCCGCCGTGACTGGCTGCTCCACCACCCCTATGACTCCTTCGATCCCGTGGTGCGCTTCATCGAGAGCGCCGCCGAGGATCCGAACGTCCAGGTCATCAAGCAGGTCCTCTACCGCACCGGCAAGCACAGCCCGTTCGTCCGCGCGCTGCAGCAGGCGGCCGAACGTGGCAAGGAGGTGGAGGCTGCGGTGTTCATGGAGATCCGCGCCCGCCTGGACGAGGACGTGAACATCCTCGCCGTGAACGCGCTCAAGGACGCCGGCGCGAGCGTCGTCTACGGCTACGACGGCAAGAAGACGCACTCCAAGATCTCGCTCGTGGTGCGGGTGGAGCAGGGCGTGCCGCGCCGGTACGTCCACATCGGGACCGGCAACTACAACACCACCACCGCCCGGCTCTACACGGATGTGTCGCTCCTCACCGCCCGGCCCGACCTGGCGGAGGAGGTGGCGGCGGTCTTCAACATGCTGACCGCCAACACCACCGCCGAGCTGGCGGCGCAGGGGCTCGACCCGCGCTGGCCGTGGAAGCAGCTCGCGGTGGCACCGCACGGGCTGAAGGAGCGCATGCTGAAGGAGATCCGCGCCGAGGAGGCGGAGGCCGCCGCCGGCAAGCCCGCCCGCATCCTGGCCAAGATGAACTCGCTCGTCGATCGGGAGGTCATCGCCGCGCTCTACCGGGCGAGCCAGGCCGGGGTGCGGGTGGAGCTGCTCGTGCGCGGCATCTGCTGCCTGCGGCCCGGCCTGCCCGGCGTCTCCGAGCGCATCCGCGTGCACCAGGTGGTGGACGCCTACCTCGAGCACAGCCGCGTCTTCGTCTTCGGCGAGGGAAAGCGCGCCCGCTTCTACATCTCGTCGGCCGACTGGATGCCCCGCAACTTCCACAGCCGGGTGGAGGTGACCGCGCCCATCGACGATCCGGAGGGGCGGCAGCGGCTGCTCCAGATCCTGGAGGCCGGCCTCGCCGACACCGCCAAGGGCCGCGTCCTCCGCGCGGAGGTACGCGACGGGTCGCCGGTCTACGAGCGCGTGCTCTCGGAGGGCGAGCCCTTCCGCAGCCAGGCCGCGCTGGAGCGGCCGCGGCCCGCCAGCGAGCCGCCCGAGCTGCGGACCGTGCTCGGTGCGCTCTAGCGCACAGCCCCCCCTCTTTCCCTCGCCCTCCGCGCCGAGGTAGAAGGGCCCGCCTGCCCCCCAACCCCCCGCCGCGTCAGGCGTTCGGCGGCCAGCCAAGCTGACGGCTCCGCTCCAAGGGTCCAGACGGGGACGGCCAACCCGAGGTGAACATGTCGAAGATCAGCATTCGTCCCCAGCGCAAGGGGGACCGCCTCGCGGTCCTGATGCCGGGGTTGGGCGCAGTGGCGACCACCGCCATCGCTGGCGTGGAGGCCGTCAAGCGCAAGCTCGGCCAGCCGATCGGCTCGCTGACGCAGCTCGGCTACCTGCTCCAGGAGGACGGCAGCTTTGGCCCTCGCGTGCAGGACGCCGTCCCCATGCCCGCGCTGGACGAGCTCGTCTTCGGCGGCTGGGATCCCATCGCCGACAACGTCTACCAGGCGGCGCGGCGGGCCAAGGTGCTCGACCATCACCTCGTCGACCAGCTCGAGGACGTGCTCGCGCCGGTCAAGCCGATGCCGGCCGTGTTCGACAAGAGCTGGGTGCGCCGGCTCGACGGCACGAACGTGAAGCACGGGTCGAAGAAGGCGATGGCCGAGGCGCTCTGCGACGACATCCGCGGCTTCCTCGACAAGAACCGCTGCGCCCGCGGCGTGATGGTGTGGACCGGCTCGACCGAGGTCTACTGCGAGGTGGGCCCGGCCCACCAGTCGCTGCGCGCCTTCGAGGCGGCGCTCGAGAAGAGCGACCCCACCATCGCCCCCTCGATGATCTACGCGTACGCGGCCATGAAGACCGGGCTCGCGTACCTGAACGGCGCGCCCAACCTGTCGGCCGACATCCCCGCGCTGCGCGAGCTGGCGGAGCGCGAGGGCATCCCGACGGGTGGCAAGGACTTCAAGACCGGCCAGACGCTCATGAAGACCACCATCGCGCCCATGCTGCACGCGCGGCTGCTCGGGCTCGAGGGCTGGTTCTCCACCAACATCCTCGGCAACCGCGACGGCGAGGTGCTGGACGACGCCGACAGCTTCAAGACGAAGGAGGTCTCGAAGCTGGGCGTGCTCGACGCCATCCTGGACGCCGAGAAGTACCCGGAGCTCTACCAGGACATCGACCACAAGGTGACCATCCACTACTACCCGCCCCGCGGCGACAACAAGGAAGGGTGGGACGCCATCGACATCAAGGGATGGCTCGGCTACGGGATGGCCATCAAGGTGAACTTCCAGTGCCGCGACTCGATCCTGGCCGCGCCGCTGGTGCTCGACCTGGCGCTGCTCGGCGACCTGGCGAAGCGCGCCGGTGAGAAGGGCCCGCAGGAGTGGCTCTCCTTCTTCTTCAAGAGCCCGGTCACCGTCCCCGGCCGCCGCGCGGTGATGGACCTCTTCCAGCAGCAGCGCGACGTGCACGCCCAGCTCCGGCGCTACGCCGCGGCGCTGGCGCCGAAGGTCGTCGGGTCCGCCGTCGGGTAGGTCAGGTGTGCGCCGAGGTGGGGGCTCGGGCGGCTGCGCCTCGAGCCCCCGCCGGATTGCTCGTCTTCGGTCCGCGGTCGCGGTAGTTCTGGTCGGACGATGATCACGGCCCTGGTGCTCGCGCTCGCCGCGATGACGGTCTCCGCGGAGGCCGAGCCGCGCGCCTGGACGCTCGAGGACCTCACCGCCGCCGCGCAGGCGGCGGATCCGCGCGTCCTCTCCGCGGCGGCCGAGCTGGCCCGGCTGCGCGGGGTCGAGGACGAGGCGCGGGCCGGCGCGCGCCCGAGCCTGGATTGGATCGTCTCCGGCGAGGGGCCCATCCCGCAGCTCGACAACGATCCGTCCCGGCTCGACGCGGTCACGCCTTCCTCGCGGCTGCGCAATGGCGAGCTGGGCAGCCCCGGCGTGCATGCCCACCTGGGCGCGAACCTGGCCTGGCCCGTCTACACCTTCGGCCGGATCGAAGCCTCCCGGACGGCGGCGGCGCGCAGGGTGCTCGCGACGGCCGGCACCGCGCAGGCCGCCCGCGCCCGCGCCTTCCGCGACGCGGCCGACATCTACTGGGGGTACCAGCTGGCGCGGCGCGGGCTCCTGGCGCTCGACGAGACCGATCGGCAGCTCGCCGGCGCGCGCGAGCACGTGGAGAGCTTGCTGGCGAGCGGGTCGAGCCGGACCTCGAAGCAGGACGTGGCCCAGCTCGATCTCGTCCGCGCGGAGCTGGCCACGCGCCGCGCGGAGGCGAGCGCCACGCGCGAGCTGGCGCTGGAGGCGGCGCGCACGGTGGCCGGCGTACCGCCCGACGCGCCGTTCGCGCTCACGGCTGCCCCTGTCGAGCTGCCCGCCGTGCAGCTCGCGCCGCTGGCGCGCCACGTGGAAGCCGCGCAGGCGCACCGGCCCGAGCTCGCCGCCGCCCAGCAGACGCTGCGCGCGCGCGAGGCGGGCCTGCTCGCGCGGCAGCGGAGCTGGTACCCGGAGCTCCTGGTGACGGGCTTCGTCGACCTCAACTGGACCGGCTCGACCACTCCGCAGACGAACCCGTTCGCCTGGGACCCGTACAACCGGCTCACGGCCGGCCTCGGCCTCGCGCTGCGCGGCAAGCTCGACCCGTGGCGCACCACCGCCGAGGTGGCACAGGAGGAGGCGCAGGTCGAGCGGGCGCGGGCGGAGGCGGAGCTCGCCGCGCGCGAGGTGCGGCAGGAGGTGGCGCGCGCCCACTCCACGCTGCGCTCGGCGCTCGAACGGGCCGCGCGGCTGCGCGAGCAGGAGGCGGCAGCGCGCCGCTGGCTCGCGCAGGCGGAGCTCGCCTTCGACGGCGGCCTCTCCACTCCGCAGCCGGTCTTGCTCGCAGCGCTCGCCACCGCCCACGCCAGCGCCGAGCGCCTCGCCGCCGCGCGCGACGCGCAGCTGGCGCTGGCCGACCTGACCGTGGCGATCGGCGAGGATCCGCGCGCGGTGAAGTAGGCGGGTCGATCGAGGTCGAGGGGTCAAGGTCGAGGTCAAGGTCGAGGTCGGGGTCGGGGTCGAGGTCGGGGTCGCGGGTTTCGCAGGCTCGCGCCAGCCGGAGGCTGACACTGCGCCTGCCATCATAGGTTCGCTCTCTCGCGCGGAACCGTGACGTTCATGGCCGTCGTCTCCTTGCCGCTCGCGAAAGGAGCCGCCGGCCATGAACGACACGCTGATTCCTCGGGTTTCCAGCTCTTCCACCACCGCCTCCACCTCCTCCTCGCTCCCTCCCGCTCTCCCGCATCACAGGTTGCTCGCCTACGGAGTCGCGGTGGAGCTCCTGCTCGCGGTACGCCGCGCCTCGGTTCGCGACGCGAAGCTGCGCGACGAGGCGCTCCGCTCAGCGAAGAGCGCTTGCCTCAACTGCGCAGAGGGCGCCGGCCGGGTCACGCGCGGTGACAAGGCGCGCGCCTTCGCGGTTGCGCGGGCCGAGGCCACCGAAGCGGCCGCGGCGGTCGAGATCGCCGCGCTCTGCGGCGAGGCGAGCGCCGGGAGTGCCGTTGAGGTAGCGCGGCTTGCCTCGCGGCTCGTGGCGATGCTCACGCCGCTGGGGCGGTGAGGAGCGCGCGCAACATGCGCTTCACCCGCACGGCGAGCGCCTGCGCCCGCCGCGCGGGGTCCTGCGCGAGCGCCCCGATGGCGCAGGCGAGGTCGAGCGCACCGACGAGCTCGTGCAGCGACCCGTTCGCGA
>WNGR01017907.1_pt1 | contig 10288 bp, 12 predicted proteins | sample 5407581 | NCBI WGS metagenome assembly WNGR01 (sample SAMN13153383, study PRJNA577476) | soil metagenome | isolation source: 80 cm soil or saprolite under Garry oak tree replicate 2 | place: USA:California | collected 2016-06-15
CGGACCGGCAGACAGAGCGACACTGGTCATAACGGCCGGCTCCTTCCGATAGTGGCTCCTTCCACCCAGCGTGGATGACCCACGAAAGATCAACCACGATGAAGCGGAAGCGAGCCGGCCGTTCCATGCTGACTAACGCAATAGCAGTTCTTGGCGCAGGATGACCATGTAGTTGTGGTTCAACTCGGGCCTCGGACACGATCACACAGCACATCTGCTTGATTTGACGTACTGGTGGTTGAAGGCACTCAACCACCCTGTCGCCGCCCTCGCGGCCCCGTCGCCAGTAACCGAGCGACTTGCGGTGTGGGCGCCATGACCGCCGCTGTGGTGTCCCCGGTGGTCCCACCCGCATTGCCGGCCGGGCGACTTCACGCTCAGCCGTCGGCACGGGCGAGTTCCCATCGCGTGTTACCGGTGCCGCGGCTCGCTTCGCTGCGCGTCCGGTCGATGGTCTACGGGACCGCGGCGGTCGACTGCAACGGTCGGGTCGCCGAGGCCACCGTGATCGGTGCCCTGGGCTGGGCACCGGGTACCCGGCTGAACATCCGCGAGAGCGGCGGACTCGTGCTTATCACCGCGGACCGGCAGGGCGTATTCGCCATGACGGGCCAGGGGTACCTGCGTCTGCCGGCCACCGTCCGGCACTGGTGTGGCCTGGCGGCTGGGGACCGGGTCCTGCTCGCGGCGGATCCCGCCCAGGGGCTGCTGGTGGTGCACCCGCCGGCTGCCCTTGACGTCATGATCGTTCAGTTTCATGCCTGTGTGCTGGGCGGTGATGCCGGATGACCGCGCAGGCGATCTCCCCGCCGGGCCAGGCCGAGCTGGAGGCGGCCCGGCTGCTGCTGGCGAGGATGGGCATCTCACCCAGCGACCTGCTGAACACCGCGCCGGCACGGCCGCCGGCACCGACGTTCGCCGAGTACATCCCGGTCGTCTCGGCGGCGGTCAGCGCCGGCACCCGCCGGGTGTACGGCAGCTACTGGAACCGCATCCGCGACCGGTGGGGCGATCGCCGGCTGGACGAGCCAACCCCGTCGGACATCGAACGGCTGGCCGAGCACGTCCGGACGCACACGGTGGCCCGCCGCAACGCCCGCGGCGGGCGCGGCGCGACCGAACACCTCATCGCGGCGCTGCGCTGCCTGTACCACCACGCCGTCGCCGATGGCCTACTCGCCGAGGCCGACAACCCGGCCCGCAAGGTCGCCAAACCGCGGCGGCTGCCCAGCACCCGCCGGGCAGTGGCCGACGTCCGCCTCGCCGAGATCAACCAGGTCGCGGCCGCCACCGGAAACGACCCCGCGCTGGACAGCCTGCTGCTGCGGCTGCACACCGAGACTGCCTGCCGCCGCGGCGGCGCCCTGGCGCTGCGGCCGGCGGACCTTGACCCGGACCAGTGCCTGATCCTGCTGCGGGAGAAGGGCGGCACGGTGCGCTGGCAGCCGGTCTCACCGACCCTGATGGCCCACCTCCGGCAGCACGCCCGGGATCGGCACGCCCCACCGGCGGGACAACTGCTGCGCTACCGCAACGGTCAGCCGATCACCTCCCGCCGCTACGACCACCTATGGCAGCGCATCGGTCAACACCTGCCCTGGGTCGCCGTCCAACAGATCAGCACCCACTGGCTGCGCCACACCACCCCGGCGGGGTCATCATCCGTCCGCTGCGCCATCTCCATCAGCTCCGACAACAGAGTTCGCAGGAGCGAAGACGAGATGCCCTCGGCTTCAGGCTTGCTTGGGCGAGGTCGCCCGTCCGCGATCTCGTGTACTGGAGAATCGTGCGGATCACTGGTCACCGTTGCATTGTCCTGGCCCGTTCAGCGCTGGCCCGAGTCGCCATTCGGCTGGCCCGCGCGGGGAGTCCGACTCCGCCCGACCAGCTGGATTGCCGCCTGAACGCTGGCTGCTCGAAGTGACTGTCGGTCACCCCGACTAGCCTGACAGCATGAGCAGCGTCACGCCGGTCCTCGAAGAAAGGCCTGGCGGCTTCAACTACGGCTACCGAATGAACTGCGAGTGTGGCCGCACGTCCTTTATCTCAGGGCCGGACTACCACGCCAGGTCCACCGTGGACGCGCTCATGCCGTGCGATCACTGCTGCCGCATGATCCACTTCGGTCCCGCGGTCGCTGCGCTGCGGGATCCGGACGACGTTGCACTCGACAGCACGCGGATCAATCGACTGGCGTGGTATCACACCAGCACGTCACCCGACTGGCCATCGGCGGCCTACGCCGCCGAGCAACGGACAAAGCTCCTGGCCGCTGCTCAGCCCCGGCTACCCATCACGTTGCCGAACCGCACGACCGCGAATCGGGTGTCACCGCCGTCCGGACGGCTATCCGTGTCGCAGTCGAACGCGGCGATCTTGTTTTTGAGGGTCGCGGTGATGTTCGAGAACCAGGTTAGGCGGAAGCTGGTGTCGGATCCGGGCCAGATGGAGCCGCCCGGTCCTCCGCTCGTACTCGCCGATCCAAGCGGTCGACCACGATCGGTCCGCCTTCCTGACGAGGCGGGCGAGCCACCGCCATACCCCGGTGCAGTCGAGGTACGGGGGCGTGGTACGGAGGTCGTACCCGAGCTGGCGTAGGCCGGTCCCGGCGATCTGGTTGAGCGCCCGGCCGGCGACGACGAGGCCGGCCGCGCGGGGGTCACCCGCGTACGCCGTGACCTGGTCGACCGCCTGCTCCGGCGCGAGCGGCTCCTCGACGACCAGGTCGCACACGGTCGGACCGCGGGGACCGAAGGCGAGCAGTACCCCGCAGTCGCGTAGCGGGACACGGTTGCGGGGTAGCGGTACCGGCTGCGTGGCCTGGTCGAAGACGGCGAGCGTGGCGGCCTGTACGGTACTGTCGGCGGCGAGTTCGGAAAGCAGGTGCAGCGCGGTGAACGGCGCCCCGGCGCCCTGGTCGCAGATGGCGAAGGCGTTTGGGCTGCCGGGTACGCGATGGGCGAGGAAGCTCGCCGAGGACTGGACGAGGTCGAGATCGGGAGTGTCGTGCGCGACGATGACGAGATCCTGTGCGGGCAATGCGTCGGCCAGGTCGTCCAGCAGCGCCTCGGCCATCGAGACGAAGGTGTGGCCACGACCGCGCGCGTACTGCCGCCGTATCTCCTCGGCGGTCGGGGACTGCTGCCCGAACCATCGATGCAGGTCTACAACGGCCGGCACCCGCCACGGCTCCAGCGGATACTCCCGCCGGTGTCGGAAGTCCCGCGCGGCGACGGCCACGAGCGCCAGAGCCGCCTCAGCCACCGGCCACCTCCCCGGCGTCGCCGCGCGCCTGTAGCACAAGCGCGGCGAAGACCGCCCCGATGCCGGAGGCGGCCAGGACGTAGTGGTCGCCCGGGGCAATTCGGCCGGCGCGCCGGGCCGACACGAGGTTGACGATCGGGTCGGCGCAGTTGAGGTGTCCGATCCTGGGCAACGTGTCCAGGTATAGGCGATCGAGCGGTATCCGGAGTCGTTTCGCCACCGTTTTCCAGGACATGCGGTTGACGTTCTGCGGCACGATTAGCGCGACGTCCGCGATGCGTAACGACGCGGCCCGCAGTGCCTTGTCGATCACGTCGGCGAACGTCACGGCGTAGCGACGGTGGTACTCGTGGTAGAGGTCGTCCGCCGGGGTTAGCGCGACCCCTTGGTAGAACTCGCCGAGCGTACGGAACTGGGCCGCGACCAGCCGGTCGCCGGCAGGCCCGACCAGGCAGGCGCTGGCCCCGTCGCCGATGACCGCGACGCCAGGGATGAACCGTACGGCCGGGGTGAACACGTGCTCGCCGCTGACTACCAGCGCGCGTTGTGCGGTGGTACGGGCGATGAGCCGGGCGGTGAGGCTGATGGCGGACAGCCCGGTGGCGCAGCTCTGCTGCGTCATCGAGAAGGCAGTGGCGCGGGGCAGCCCGAGCCGGTCCCGCAGCTGCTGGACGAGGTTGAGGCCGGGCGGTGCGGTCTGGGCCATCGTGTGCGCGTACACGAGGTAGCGCACGCTAGCCGGATCGACGCCGTCGACAGCCTGCCGCGCCGCGGCCAGGAGCATGTCGCCTAGGTCCTGATCGGCCAGTGCGATCCGGTCGAACCCCATGAACCTGCCGTACGCCTGCACCTGGGCCGGTTCGAGGCGGAACTGGCCGGCCAGCTCGGCCAGCGATACGGAGGTCTCCGGTACCACGGCGGCGGCGCTCTCGATGGTGGTCATCGGCGCCCACGTCGCTGGGACGCACCGTCTGGCCGCCGACGGCGGGGCTGCGCGGTCGCCGTTCCAGCCACCGCGACGGCGACCGCACAGCCCTGCTGATGGGTGATGGACACCGCGATGGCCCCGATACGGTGTCGGGCGGCGAGAAGCCGCGCCCGGGCATGCAGGCGGATCCGGGGACCGCCATGGGGGGTACCGACGATCTGGATGTCACGCCAGCCGACCCCCCGGAGGAAGCCGCAGCCAAGCAGCTTGGCGACGGCCTCCTTGGCAGCGAGGCGGCCGGCGAGGAACTCCAGCTCCCGGTACGGCGCGTCGGTCGGCGCTTCGGCCAGCTCGGCCGGCGTGAAGACCAGCTGCCGGAACCGTCGGTGCTGCGCGATGGGCTCGATGCGTTGCAGGTACAGCAGGTCGATGCCGATCCTCATGGTCTGCACCTACACCGTCGACGCTAGCTGTGCCGCGTGATGGGTGAACTTCCCCTTCAGGAACCCCTGCGCCAGCGTCAGCCGTTGAATGTTTCCGGTTCCCTCCATGAACTCGAACCCGAAACCGTCCCGCCACCACTTCTCCAGCAGCGGATGCTCGAGTAGGGCTCCAGGCCCGAGCAGCGCCGGCAGCCGCGTGGTCGCCCGGCGCGCCAGCCGTACCCCTTCGAGTTTCGCGAGGGCCGCGGCGTGACCGTTGTTGACGTTCGCGTCGAGCGACACAGCTGCCTGGTAATGCAGCGCCCGGACCCACTCGATCTCCGCCGCGTACGCGGCCAAATGAGCCGCCTCCCAGCGGCTCGGCCATCGCCGCTCCCCGCGCACGTACTCGTGGACGGCGATCGCCGTACCGAGTGCCATCGCGCCGACCAGGACGCGCATGTTGTTGAACGCCTGCACGGCGCCCCAGATACCACGCTGTACCGACGAACGGTGGGAGCCGAGCAGCATGTGCTCGTCGACCGGTACGTCCGTAAAGCGCATCTCGCTCAGCCGAGCGCCGCGCAGCCCGACCATGTCCAGCGGCGAGGCATTGAAGCCGGTGCGGTCCGCCTCGACGATCGCCGCGCGGATGGCCAGCGGGGAGGGTCCGGTACGGGCGAATACCACCCCGATCGCCCCACGCGAACCGTTCCCGACGTATCGCTTGACGCCGTTGAGGCGGTATCCGCCCGCCCGTTCGGCGGTGAGCGCGGTGGTCATGCGGGCGGCGTCGCTGCCCACCTCGGGCTCCGTGATCGCGCAGAAGGTCCACGTCTGCCCGTCCCTAATGCGGCTGTTGAAGTACCGCCGTTGGTCGTCGTCGCCCATGAGTCCGACCACCATGCCGGCCAGCGCGGCACCCGGCACGGACAGCATCACGCTCGCGTCGCCCGCGGCGAGCTCGATGACGGCCACGACTGTGTCGATGCACCGCAGCCCGCGTTCCGGCGCCTCATCCATGCCCGGCCCGGCATCCTCGTCCGGCGGTAGCCCGAGTCGCTGCAGCGCCCGGACGGCGGGCGAGGCGGCGACCAGCCGGTTCTGCGCCGGGTCGCGGTCGACCGCGAGGGCCACCGCACGCAACTCGGCCGCGCACTCCTGGGCGGCCGCCTGCATCGCTTGCGAACGATCATCGAGCCGCATCAGCTACTCCAGATCCAGGCTCGGGCCCGCGGCCCAGCAGGCTGCGATCAGATCCGCGACGTACAGGCAGCGGACCGGGTGCTCGCGCAGGTAGCCGCTGGCACCGAACATGGTGATAAGTTGCCAGCCGGCCGTGCCGACCCGCTGGTGCATGAGGTCGAGCGCGGACCGCGGTGGGGTTGCCGCCGCACCGAGGAGGTCCAGGCAGTGCCGGCCGGCCTCGATGACCGTCACGACGTCAGCGACCGCCCCCTGCAGCAGTTGCTTGCCGATCAGAGGACTGCCCTCGGCCTGCCGTTCGGACAGGTGGGTGACCGCCAGGTCGAGTACCCGGCTCAGCAGTCCGAGGCGTACGGCGAGCAGCGCGAGCGACGCCGCAATGATCCGGTCGGCCGCTGCCGGTCGAGTGCCGGGAACCGTCGCTGCGACGTGGATCAGGTCGAGCCCTTCGGTGGCCGCGAACGGGTGGTGGACGATTCGTACGGCGACCTCGTCACTGCCGTACCCGACGCCGCCGAGATGCCATTCCCGGACGCCCATGAATGCCTCGCGCGGAAGCAAGGTGACTCCGCGCCTGGTCGCCGGCGCCGCGCCGATCGCCGCCATTGCGGACGTCAGCCCGGCGGCCAGACCCTCACCGGCGCTGGTGTGCATCACCTGGCGTACCGAGGCGACCTGGGTGATGTTGCTCAACGGTTCTCCTTCGTGTCTCGATCCGAAACCGGATCCGCCGTGAACGCCGCGGTGTGTTCCGAGCCCGTTCGGGCCTCGTACTCGGCGATGAGCACCGCCCGTCCGGGCGCATCCCGCCATAGCCGCTGCAGCGAGATCCACGCGCCGCCGCAGAACTGGCCGACTTCGCCGAGGACCACGTCCGCGCCCGAACGATCTAGCGCGTCGCGGAGGTCACTCAGCCCGGGGCTCAGTGACACCAACATCGGCTCGCCCAGGTCAAGCCCGAAGGCACGGCACACCCGTGCACCGCCTTCGAGGATGGCCGCAGTTGCGCGGTGCCGGTCGCCCAGGCGCCGCTCCCCGACGCCGGCCAGGCCTGGGCGGGGGCCGCGGTTCCCGAGGTCCTCAATGACCTGCCGACCCAGTGCGCCGAAGCCGTTCGCGCGAGCGCCCGTCAGGCGCGCCCCGAGTAGCTGCCGGGCGAGCGCGGTACCCCGAAGTGCTCCTCGCACTCGCCAAGCGGGGACAGCCACTCTGGCCGCCAGTCGAGTGCTGCGGGCGCGGCGAACGTCCGCGAGACGATGTGCTGCACGCGCAGCCCGCCCTGCTCGCGGTTGGCGGCGCGGGGGGCGGCGTCCCGGTCGGCCCTGGGTGCCTCACCTCGGCTGGCCGCGGACACGACGCGCAGCCCCTGCCGCCCCTGAGGCGGCGCCTCCAGCACACCGCCATCGCCATGGCGGCGACGAAGTCCGTCAGTGAGCCGACGGTGGTGAAGACCTCGGGATCCAGCTCGTCGACGTCGACGGTGAGTCCGATCGCCTCCTCTATTGTGATCAACAATTCGATCACGCTGGTCGAGTCGAGGTTGAGGTCCTCGAATAGCCGGGTCTCGTCGGTCAACTCGTCGAGGTCGCGCTTGAGTACGGTGTCCAGCGCGCCCTTGATCTGCATGGCGGCCTGCTGTCGATCCATAACGTGCCTCCTGGGTTGCTGGCGGTCAGCCGCGCCGCGGTGACTGGATGAAGGGGAACAGGTGCTGCTTGCGCAGCAGGTCTTCTGCCGTGTCGCGGCTTCGCACGAGCTGGTCCACGTCACCGTGGACCAGCACCTCGGCGGGGTAGCCGTGGCTGAGGAACAGCACCGGTGAGGCGGTCGGCCCGTACGCGCCCGAGCGCAGGATTCCGATCAGATCCCCCGGGACAGGTGTAGGGAGGTCGACGTTGCTGGCGATGGAGTCGTTCGGCGTGCACAGCGGACCGGTGATGGTCACGGCACTGGGCTCCCGCCCACCGTGGGCGGTGAGGAGCCGGACCGGGAAGTTGCGCTTGACGAATGAGCCGATACCCACGGCGGCCATGTGATGGTGGGTACCGCCGTCCGTGATGACAAACCGCTCGCCTCTGGATTCCTTGACGTACTGGGCTCGCACGAGGTAGGTGCCGGCCCGCGCGGTCAGAAAGCGCCCACACTCGAACAGCAGCCGAACATCCGGCCACCCCATTCGGAACTCCTCGACGACCGACCACAGCCCGGCGCGTAGATCCGCCAGGTCCGGGTCGCGCTCGCCGGGGAAGTAGGCGACGCCGAGGCCGCCGCCGACATCGACCGCGCGCAGCTCGATCCCGGTCGCCTCGGCCACGCGTCGGGCGAGCGCAAGCACCTCGCGGGTATTGTCCACGACGGTGTCGGCGTCCAGGATCCGGGTCCCCAGATACGCCTGGACACCGATGATGTCCAGGAAGCGGTGGTCGTCCGGCAAGCGGCTACGGGCCGACAGCAGCTGTTCCTCGTCGATGCCGAACTGGCGGGGCCGGCCGCCCATCGTCAACCGGGACCCCTTACCCGCGTACGCCGGGTTGACCCGGACCAGCACCCGCTGCCGTACCCCCTGCTGCCGTGCGATGTCGTCCAGCTCGGCCAGCTCGGCGAAGGACTCGGCGACGACCGCGTAGATACCTGCCTCGACGCACGCCAGTAGCTCCTGCGCGATCTTGCCCGGCCCGAGGAAAATGATGTCCTCCGGGGGGAAGCCCGCGCGCAGCGCGGTAGTCAGCTCGACCAGCGAGGACACTTCCGCACCGGCACCGTCCATGGCCAGCAGCGCGCTGAGGCTGATGTTGGGATTGGCTTTCAGCGAGTAGTAGACGTGCATGGTCGGGGGCAGAGCCCAGCGCAGCTCGGCGAGGGAGGCGGTTATCCCGTCGCCGTTGTACACAAACAGCGGGGTGCCATACCGCTCGGCGAGCTGTCGGTACCGCGCCGGCTCCAGCAGCTGGTCATCCGACATTGTCAGCCCCTGTCGGGAGTTGGAAAGGCATGCATGTCAAGCCGCCCGTTGCCATTGGTTCGCCGCGCCGGCGCGCAGCAACCGGACCCAGGTTCAGGTGGGCTGTCAGGCGGTCCACCCCTACACTCCCGCCCGGAATGAACGTGCCGACCCGCTGCAACGCGATCACCGTATGGTCCCTCCTTCCTTGCCCGCCGGGAACGCCGGTACGTTCCCGGGTGGGACCGTGCGGCGGGAACCTGTGGTAGCGGCCGGTCAGTTCTGGCTGGCCGCGATCAACCCGAGCGTGAGCGCCGCGCGAACGGCGAGTGTCCTAGTTGGACAGTTGAGCTTGATGAGAATGTTGGCCACTAACCGTTTGGCGCCGTGTATCGAGATACCGAGCTCGCGGGCGATCTGCTTGTTGCTCAGTCCCTCGACCAGCAGCGCCAGCGTCTCCCGCTCGCGGGCGGTGAGGTTGGCTGGTCCGGACCGGCTCACCGGTGGCCGGCTCAGGTCCCGCAGCAGTATTTCCCGTACGATCTCCGGCGACATGGGCACCTGTTCGTCCCGCAGTTGGGCAAGCGCGGCCGCTAGCCGGGAGGCGCCTAGCCCGGGTAACAGCAGGTATCCGTCCGCACCGAGACGTAACAGGCCGCGAATCGCCTCCGGACTGCGCTCCTCGATCAGCACCAGCACCTTGCCGCCTGCGACCTTGGCCATGGTCGCTACCCGGGTCACGTCTTCCAACTCCCCACCACAGATCATCACGACGTCGAACGCCTCGATCTCGGCCCTCAACACTGAGGCGCACGCGAAATCGCCGACCGGTCCGACGTCCGGGATGGTGCGCAAGATGCCCTTGATGCCGAACCGCATGATCTCGCTGTTCGAGACGATGCCGACCGAGCACGCCGCGGGGCGGTCGGCTGACCGCACCTGTTGCATGGCCATGAGAATCTCCGTTGAGTGGAATGAGGAGCTACGCGCCAGCACAATGATCAGATCCGTTCAAGCGCTCACCCCGGCCGGCGTACCCACGATCAGGCCCTGCTCCTACGCCCAGACCCGGATTCCAGGAACCCTTCTGCAAGTCGATCCGCATGTCCACGCCGAAGTCGCGCAGCGACAGGTCCGCCTCATCGTCGTATTGCACCCCAGAGGTCACCTGCTCCCCTTCAACCCGCACCCCGTCTGGCCGGGCAAGAAGCCAGATCCACCCCCACGCGACGTAATGTACAACGATTAGCGCCGACGGCTGGTTCACTGATTCTGCTGTCGAAGTCGAGGCGCCTGTGACCTGCGGAAACGCGGTCCAGCCGGTCAAAAATCGCAAAGACTGGGCCGGCCAGCCCCAACAAAACCGACTTCGCCAGCAGAATCGTTCACTGAAGTTTCGCAGTTCCTCTTTGGATCTTGATACGTCTGGATTCTGGATGTGGTCCGTGCGTGGCGTGCGGGTCCGGGGCCGCACATGACGGAAGCATCGACGTGTGTATAAACAACCCACTCGGGCGGTTTCGTCGA
>WNGR01009347.1_pt1 | contig 10287 bp, 8 predicted proteins | sample 5407581 | NCBI WGS metagenome assembly WNGR01 (sample SAMN13153383, study PRJNA577476) | soil metagenome | isolation source: 80 cm soil or saprolite under Garry oak tree replicate 2 | place: USA:California | collected 2016-06-15
GACGGCACTTCGGCGGATCGCTCAAGGGTCGGGTCGTGCTCACCGGCGGCCTCGGCGGGATGGGCGGGGCGCAGCCCCTGGCAGCCACGATGAACGAGGGCGTGCTGCTCGCCGTCGAGGTGGACGCGGCCCGGGTGCGCCGGCGGCTCGAGACGGGATACCTGGATGAGGTCGCCGACTCGCTCGACGCGGCCCTGCGCGCCGTCGCCGCCGCGCAGCGGGAGGGCCGGGCGCGGTCGATCGGACTCGTCGGCAACTGCGCCGACGTGCTCCCCGAGCTCGTGCGCCGCCGCATCGTCCCGGTCGTGCTCACCGACCAGACTTCCGCGCACGACACGCTGAACGGCTACGTGCCGGCGGGCCTGCCCCTCGCCGACGCGGTGGCGCTGCGGGGCCGCGATCCGGCAGAATACCAGCAGCGCGCCGTGGCGAGTATCGCCGCCCACGTCCGCGCGATGCTGGCGCTGCAGCGCAGTGGCGCCGTCGCCTTCGACTACGGGAACAACATCCGCACCGTCGCGGCCGATGCCGGCGTCACGGACGCGTTCGCGATCCCCGGGTTCGTGCCGGAGTACATTCGACCGCTGTTCTGCGAGGGGCGCGGGCCGTTTCGCTGGGTGGCGCTGTCGGGGGACGCGACGGACTTGCACCGCACCGACCGGCTCGTGCTCGAGCTGTTCCCCGAGAACGAGCACTTGCGGCGCTGGATCACGCTGGCCCAACAGCACGTGCAGTTCCAGGGACTCCCCGCCCGCATCTGCTGGTTGGGAATGGGCGAACGCGCCCGGTTCGGGCTCGCGTTGAACGACCTGGTGCACCGCGGCGAGCTCGGAGCCCCGATCGTCATCGGCCGGGACCACCTCGACACCGGCTCCGTCGCCTCGCCGTTCCGCGAGACGGAAGCGATGCGCGACGGCTCCGATGCGATCGCCGACTGGCCGATCCTGAATGCGCTGCTCAACACCGCCTCCGGCGCCTCGTGGGTGTCCTTCCATCACGGCGGCGGCGTCGGGATCGGCAACTCGCTGCACGCGGGCCAGGTGAGCGTCGCCGACGGCAGCGCGGCCGCCGCGCGGCGCCTCGAGCGCGTCCTCACCAACGATCCCGGGATCGGCGTCGCGCGCCACGCGGACGCGGGCTATCCCGAGGCGCTGGAGACCGCCCGCCGCCACGGCCTGCGCCTGCCGATGCACGAGGCCAGCGACTGAGCACTCTGCTCGCCGGCGCGCGCGCGGTCGTCACGTGCCGCGGCCCGGCGCGCGCCCGTCGCGGCCGCGAGCTGGCGGAGCTGGAAGTTCTCCGCGATGCGGCCGTGCTGATCGACGGCGGACGGATCGTGGCGGTAGGCCCGCTTCGCGACCTTCGAGCTGCCCAATCCGCCATCCGCCATCCGCAATCCGCACTCGAGGAGATCGAGGTGTCGGGGGTGCTCTACCCCGGCTTCATCGACTGCCACACCCACGCCGTCTTCGGCGCGCCCCGCCTCGACGACCACGAGCGTCGCGCGCTCGGCGCGACCTACCAGGCCATCGCGGCTGCGGGCGGCGGCATCCTGGAGTCCGTGCGGGACGTGCGCGCGCGCTCGGAAGACGAGCTCGTCGCCGTAACACGCGCGCGACTCGCCGTGCTTCTGGCGCACGGCGCGACGACCATCGAGATCAAGTCCGGCTACGGGCTCGACCTCGAGTCGGAGCGCAAGCAGCTGCGCGTGGTCCGCCGGCTGGGCGCCGAGGCGGGAGCGGCGCTCGTCCCCACCTTGCTCGGCGCGCACGAAGTGCCGCCCGAGCACCGCGACCGCCGCGGGGACTACGTGCGCCTGGTGTGCGCGGAGATGATCCCCGCGGTGGCCCGCGACGACCTCGCGCGGTTTTGCGACGTGTTCTGCGAGCCCGGGGTCTTCAGCGTTGTCGAGGCGCGCGCGATCCTGTCCGCCGCCCGGGCCGCCGGCTTCGGGCTCAAGCTGCATGCCGACGAGCTCGAAGGGTCGGGCGGCGCCGAGCTCGCCGCCGAGCTCGGCGCGGTGAGTGCCGACCACCTCGCGAGCATCTCCGACGCCGGCATCCGCGCGCTGGCCGGGAGCGCCACCGTGGCGGTGCTGCTTCCGGCGACGATGGCATTTCTCGGGAAGCCGCGGCAGGCACCCGCGCGGCGGCTCATCGACGCGGGCGCCGCCGTCGCGCTCGCCACCGACTTCAACCCCGGTTCCTCGCCCACGCTCAGTCTCCCGTACGTGATGTCCCTCGGCGTGTCGCAGCTCGGGCTGCGTCACGCGGAGGCGCTGCTGACCGTCACGGTCAACGCCGCCGCGGCGCTGGGGTTGGCCGGTGAGCGCGGGCAGTTGGCGCCCGACTTTGCCGCCGACGTCGTCGCCTGCGACGTCGCCGACTGGCGTGAGCCGGCGTATTGGGTGGGGGCCAATCTCGTAACTGCCGTCTGGACAGCGGGTTTGCCTTGTCGCCGCTGGGCCGCGCCCCTATCTTTACCAGTCCATGTCGAAACTCGAGAAGCTCAAGGAGCGCGCCAAGACCCTCGAGGCCAAGGACCCGAAGGCCGCGGTTGAAGCATGGCTCGAGGTCCTCAAATCGCAGGAAGAAGAGGGCGAGGCCAATCCGGATCTCGGGATCTACAATCGCATCGGCGATCTCTATCTCAAGCTGAAGGACCCGGGCCAGGCCGCCGACTATTATGACCAGGCGGTCGACAAGTACGCCGAGCTCGGCTTCCACAACAACGCGATCGCGATGTGCAACAAGGTGCTGCGCAACGCGCCCGCGCGACAGCAGACCTACCTGAAGCTTGCGAAGCTGTACGCGTCGAAGGGCTTCCTCGCGGAAGCGCAGCAGCACTTCGTCGAGTACGCCGAGCGCATGCAGAAGACCGGCCGCATCCAGCAGGCGTTCGCCGCGTTGAAGGAGTTCACCGACCTCTCGCCCGAGAGCGAGAAGTTGCGCGGCATGCTCGAGGAGCACCTCAAGATGTACGGGGCCGACCTGCAGCGGCGTTCTTCGTCCGCGCGCGTGAGCATGCCGCCGCCGGGCGCGCCCGCCGCGCCGGCGGAAGGGAAGGGCAGGGGCAAGACGTCGAGCCTGGTGTTCCTCGACGTCGACGCCCCGGCCGCGCCAAAAGGGGGCCGGCCGGCCGCCCCGTCGCGGGGCGCCGCGCCGCCGCCCCCGAAGCTCGTCGAGGAGCCGCGACGGCCCCCCGCGTCCGAGGCTCTCGACATCGAAGCGACTATGGTCGGCGAAACGGAAGGCGTCGAGGCCGATGCCGGGGGCCGGCTCGACGGCCTCGAGACGACCAGCGCGCAGTTCGGCGATATCGATCTCGGCTCGACGGAAGTCTCGTCGATCCGGGAGGACCTGCTCTCGGGCGACGATGTTGAGCCGCTCGCCGAGCTGGAGCCGACGGTGGAAGAGGAGGAGGAGGAAGCAGAAGAGGATTTCACGCCGCCGCCGCGCACATCAGCTCCCGCTCCGGCCCCCAAAGCGCCGCCGCGGTTTACCCCGAAGGCGCCGGCGCCGGCGCCCAAGGTCAAGCCGGTCGTTCCCAAGCGGCCCGCAGCGGCGCCACCGCCCGCGCAGACGCAGCCGCCCAAGCGTAAGACGGTCGTCGAGATTCCGCCGCTCGAGCTCGAGCCCGACTTCGAGGCCGCCACGACGGCGGCGGGCCACGACGTGGACGACCAGCCGCTGACCGTGGACGAAGCCCCGGCGCATCCCAAGTGGGTCCAAACCGAAGACGACACCTCGGTGGGCGGCCGCCGCTCCGGCTTCATGGACCTGGGCCTCGACGGCATCGTCAATCAGGGCGGCGTGGCGGGCTCGCTCGTGTTCGAAAACATCGAGGAGCCAGCGGGCGTTCCGGGCATCGAGGAGCTCGAGTCGTGGGTGGCGGACAACCCCGACGATCCCGACGCTCATCAGGCGCTGGGCGAAGCGTTGATCGAGGCCGGGCAGCGCGAGCGTGGCGTCGAGGAGCTGGATCTCGCGGTCTCGGGATTCGAAGCGGCCGACAACCTCCAGCAGGCCCAGGATCTGGGGGACGAGATCCTGCGTCTCGAGCCCAACAGCGTGCGCCACCGGCAGAAACAGGTCGAGCTCGCCTTCAAGGCGGGCGACAAGGGCCGGCTGATCGACTGCTACCTCGAGCTGGCCGACGCGCTGTTGCGCACGGACCTGGGGGACAAGGCGCGCGCCGTGTACCAGCGCGTCGTCGAGCACGATCCGAAGAATGAGCGGGCCAAGGCGGCCCTCGCGATGCTGATGCCGGTCGAGGCGGTCTCCGAGAAAGGCAAACTGGCGCAGGCGAAGGACGCCAGGATGAAAGTGCGCGACGAGGCGGCGGCGGGTGGGGATTTCGTCGACCTCGGCGCGATGATTCTCGAGGAGGAGGTCGAGGAACCGCACCGCGACACGCGCATGAAGGTCGCGGACGAGGAGCCGACCGGGGACGAGGAGCGCGACTTCCAGGACATGCTGGCGCGCTTCCGGCAGGGGATCGACGAAAACATCGACGAAGCGGACTTCCAGTCGCATTACGACCTGGGCATCGCGTTCAAGGAGATGGGGCTGCTCGACGAAGCGATCGCCGAGCTCCAGAAAGCGCTGCGCGCGCCCGAGGGCAAGCTCCGGACCTCCGAGGCGTTGGGGGTGTGCTTCTTCGAAAAGGGCGCGCACGCGGTGGCGGAGTCCATCCTGCGGCGCGGGCTCGAGCTGCCGGCGAGCCGCGACGACGAGCGGCTGGGCATTCTCTACTGGCTCGGGCGCGCCCTCGAGGCGCAGGGGAAGGGCGCCGAGGCGAAGGAGCGCTACGGCCGGGTGTTCGCCGCGAACATCCGCTTCATGGACGTCGGCGAGCGGGTCAAGGCGCTCGCCAAGGCGCGCTGAGATGACCCAGCAGCTGGCGCGGGTGACCCTGCCCGACATTCAGCGCCCCGTCGCCGGGCACATCGATCAGGTCGTGGAGGAGCTGCGCCGCATCATCGCGGCGAGCTTCCCGATCATCGCGGAGGTGAACGAACACCTCCTGCGGATGAAGGGCAAGCTGTTCCGGCCGACGCTGCTGCTGCTCAGCGGCCAGGCGGCCGGCGCCGCGGAACCGCGCAGCGTCACGCTCGCGGCCATCGTCGAGCTGATCCACCTCGCGACGCTGGTCCACGACGACTCGGTGGACCACTCGCCGCTGCGCCGCGGGATGCCCACGATCAACGGCCTGTTCTCGCATCAGGTGGCGGTGATCATGGGCGATTACCTCTACTCGCGCGCGATCGTGGAGCTGGTGCGGCTGGAGGACCTGGCGCCGCTGCGCGTGTTCGCCCGCGTGACCAACGAGATGACCGTCGGGGAGATGCGCCAGCTGGAGGCGCACGACAAGCTCACGTACGCCGAGGAACAGTACGACGCCCTGATCGAGGCGAAAACGGCCTCGCTGCTCTCGGCGGCGTGCGAGGTGGGCGCCCTGCGCGGCGCCCCCGCCCACCGCGACGCGCTGGCCCGGTTCGGGCACGCGCTCGGCATGGCGTTTCAGATCACCGACGATCTGCTCGACTACACCCAGCCCGAGGCCGTCACCGGCAAGCCGTCGGGGCTCGACCTGAAGGAGCACAAGGTCACGCTGCCGCTCATCGCGGCGCTGGAGCGGATGGGTCCCGGCGAGCGCCGCCGGGTCGCCGATCTGATGGCGACCGCTGAGCCGGCGGACGAGCAGGTGGCGGACGTGATCCGACTCGTGGAGACCGCCGGCGGCCTGGAGTACGCGCGCCGCAACGCGCTGGAGCACGCCCAGCGGGCGGAGGCCGAGCTCGAGACGCTCCCGCCCTCGCCGGCGCGCGACGCCCTGCGCGACAGCATCACGTACGCCGTGGAACGGCGCAGCTGAGCCGTGGCGCAGGGCCCCCGCCGTCCGCTATTTTACCTTGGCGTGCTCGCCGCGGGCTTCGTGCTCGGCGGGCTGCTGCACGCGCTGCTGCGACGCTTCCTGCCGCAGGGCGCCGCCAAAGAGTTTTTCACCACCTCCGTGACGCCGACGCTCGGGCCGGTGCACGTGGATCTGCTGGTGGTGTCGATCACGCTCGGTCCGATCGGGCTCGACGTATCGTTGCTCGCCGTCGTGGGCGTGGCGATCGCCTACTTCGTCGCCCGGTCGCTCTTTTAGCGAGGCAGCCATGTTCTCCGATCTGTCGTTCAGTCACATCCTGATCCTGCTGCTGATCCTGGTGCTGGTTTTCGGCGCGAAGCGCATTCCGGAGATCGGGTCGTCGATCGGGCAGGGGATCAAGGAGTTCAAGCGTAGCCTCAAGGACGAGCCGCCGGAGCAGCGCAACCTCCAGGCACCGCCCCCGGCCGGCACGTCGTCGCCGATGCAGACCGGAGGCGAGCCCAAGCGGCTCAGCCAGTAGCGCGAGACGGCCGTGGGTTTGGGAAACCTGAGCGGCGGTGAGCTGCTCCTGCTGTTGGTGATCGCGCTGCTGGCGTTCGGCGCGCACCGGCTGCCGGACGCAACCAAGGCGGTGGGGAAGGGCCTGCGCGAGTTCAAGCGCGCCCTGAACGAAACGCGGGACGCGGTCGAGCGTCCCCCCGACGAGACGCCGCCGGATCCGCCGCGACGTCTCCTCGAGTGAACCGCCGCCGGCTAACTGCCGGCGGTCGCGTTTTGGGGCCGGAACAGCTCTTTGCGGCGGTCGACGATCTTCGCCTGGGCGCGCAGCCCCGCGAGGTAGGAACGGATGCGCGCTTCGCGCACCGGCTGCAGCGCCGCTTGGCGTTGCGCGTCGCGCTGCGCCAGCCACTTCGTGGAGTCGGCCATCCGGCGCGCCAGGGACCCGAGCAGGTAGTCGCCCCCGTCGCCTTGAATCACGCCACTGCGTTCTCCCACGCGCAACCCGAACGCCGCGCCGATCACCAGCGGCTCCTGCCGCAGGACCGGCGGGGGGGCGACGCGGGTGAAGGGCCCCAGCCGCTGCGCGCGCAGGCCGTGCCGCGCCGCGGCCGCGATCAGGTCGCTCTCGCCGCGCAGCTGCTTGGCGATTTCCTGCGCCCGGGGATGGACGAGCGCTTTCTTTTTCTCCTGCCGCGCCTCGGCGATCGCCCCGTCCTTCACCTCGGAGAACGGCGGCACGCCGCCCGGCGTCAGGGAATCGAGCCGGAACACGTAAAAGGCCGGCGCGCCTTCGATCACCGGGCTCGTCTCCCCGACCTTCGTCTCGAACGCCCACACGCTCACGTCGGGGATCACATAGCGGCCGAGCGTCAGGCGGTCGCCCTGCACCAGCGGGGCCGCCTTCGCGACCGGGAGACCGAGACGCCAGGCCACCGAGTCGAGCTGCGCCCCGTTCTCCTGCTCGGCGGCGAAGCGGTCGAGGGTGTCGGTGCGGGATTCCACCAGGTCGCGGTGCGCGCCCTGCAGCTCGATGGGCACCAGGAGGTGGCGCACTTTCACCGAATCGCCGCGGGCGGCGTCGACGCGAATCAGGTGATACCCGAACTCCGTGGCCACCGGCGCCGAGAGCTGGCCCGGGCGCAGCCGCTTCACCGCATCGAGGAACGGCTGCACGAAGCCGCCCGAGTCCGGGTGGATCCAGCCCAGGTCGCCGCCGTTCGCGGCGCTGCCCGAGTCCGCCGACTCCGCCTTGGCCACGACGTCGAACTTCTCGCCGTGCTCGAGCCGGGCCCGCAGGGCGCGCACCCGCGCGACGGCCGCCGCCGTGTCGGCCGCGTCCGGCCGTCGCGGTTGCGCGACGAAGCTCAGATACGCGACCGCCGGACGCTGGAACCGATCCCGGTGCGCCTCGAAGTGCCGCTGGGCCTCCGCGTCGGTCACCGGCACCGCACTGTCCGGGATCTCGGCGGGAATCACCGCCAGCACCGCCACCGTTACTGAGTCGTGCTCGTCGCGGTACATCCGCCAGAGGTGCGCGTCGGAGACGTACACGTCGGCGGTGAGGAACTGCAGGAACTTCACGTAGGGGATTTCGTCGCGATACCGCTGCTCGAGCGCGAAGAGGAACTCCGGGTTGCTGCCCGAGGTCACGAACTGTTGCCACTTCGCGAGGTCGAACCGGCCGTTCACCTGGAACTCGGCCAGTCCCGTGACCTCCGGGGGCGGGCTCGTAAGGGCTGCCTGGCGGATCTCATCGTCGCTGACCGTGATCCCCAGCTTGCCGTACGCCTGGTGCAGCAGCGCCGTCTGGATCATCTGGTCGGCGACCCGGTCCTGGAGCTGCTGCTCGTCTTCTCTCGTGAGTTGCCCGGCCGATTGGCGCCGCGCCTGATCGTAGGCCGATTGGTACACCTGCTGCCACTGGGCGTAGTGCACTTCCTGCCCGTTCACTTTGAGCACTACGTCCCCCGTCGCCCCCGTCGAGCGTCCCGTGATTCCCATGCCGACGTCGAAGACCAGCCATCCGATGAACGCGACCGCCAGCACGTAGAAGATGTACTTCGACATTTGACGCATGGAGCGCATCATGGGCGCGGAGCTCCGTCACAACGGATGGGAAGGGGCATAAGTCTATACGCCACAACGAGCAATCTCAAGCGGCGCGGGCCGCGGCCGATTTGACAGCGACGCCGGCCAAACACTATCTTCGTCCAATTCCCACAAAGACTTAGGCCGTGCCCTACGCGAGCGAAATCGAGAAGCTCGAACACCGTTACAACGAAAACCCCAAAGGGCGCAACTTTGCCCCGCTGGCCGACGCCTATCGCAAAGCCGGCCAGGTGGATCTGGCTATCGACTTGTGCCGCAAGGGGTTGGAGCTTCATCCCGACTACATTAGCGCCCACATCGTGTACGGACGGTGCCTGCTCGACAAGAAGGACGACCCCGCCGCCGAAGTGATGTTCCGCAAGGTCTTGAGTCTCGATCCGGAAAACGTGCTGGCGCTGAAGATGCTCGCCGACGTAGCCGGCCGCACCGGCCGGCTGGACCTGGCGGTGGAATGGCTCGCCAAGTTGCTGGCGGTCGACCCGATGAATGGGGACGCCGCGGAGGCGCTGTCCCGCGCGAAAAGCAAAGCGGCCGCGCTGGCGGCCAAGGCCACGGTCCCGATCGTCGAGGCGGCGACCGCCGTCGCGACACCGGCGCTGCCGGATCTCGTGCCGACGTCGGTGGCGGACGCGCCGCCGACCGCGATGAGCAAACCGGACTTCGTGGTCGAGCGGGCTTCAAGCGCCGAGGTCACACCGCTCGCCGCGGCAAAGCAAGCGCCCCCTGATCTTGAAGTGTTCGACGGCGCGCTCGACGTCAATGCCGGCGCGCACGCGGCCGCGAAGGCCGAGGGGCTGGAGGTCGAGGAAGACGTCGAGCTGAAAGCCCAGCCGGCCGCACTCGAAGGGTTGGCACGCACGCAATACGAGGGGAGCGGAATCTACCGGGTCGATGCGGAAGCCGTCGAGGAAGATATGCCGCAGGTGGATCTGCCGCTGATCCTTCCCGAGGATGTCGAGCCGCCGCCGCGGCCCAAGCCGCCACCGCCCCCGCCGCCGCCGCCTCTCGCCGCGCAGGCGTCCCCGTCGCGCGCGGCGTCACCGCCGCCGGCCGCTGTCGCGCTGGCCGACGATGAAGGGGCGGCGGACGTGGCGGCGCTGTCCCGGGCCGAGCCGGTGATGACTGAAACGATGGCGGAGCTGTACGTGAAGCAGGGCCACCGCGACGACGCCCTGCGCGTGTATCAGAGTCTGTTGGCGAAGCGGCCCGGAGATGCGCGGCTCGCCACGCGGGTCGCCGAGCTGTCCCGTCCGGCGTCGGCGCGCAAGTCGGGTGGTCAATCTGTGGGCGCGTTCCTGAAGAGCATTCTGGCCGGCAAGGCCGGTCCTGCGGCGGCCGCCCCGTCGCGGGCGGGGACCACGTTGGAGCAAGCGTTCGCCGCCGATGACGCGGAAGCGGCGGCCGGCGGCCGCCCGGGGCCGGGGGCCCCCACGCGTCCCGCCGGCGACGACATCTCGCTGGACTCGGTATTCGGCGAACATCCCCGGGATTCGGCGACGAGCGCGCCCGGCGCGGCGCTCGCCCCCGTCCCCGCCTCCCCGAGCGCACCGGCGACGCCGGCGACGGGCGGGTTCTCCTTCGACGAGTTCTTCGCGGCGCCAGGAGGAGGACAGGCCACCGCGGCCGGGCCGCCGCGGGCAGGGGAGGGAGGACCTGCACCGACGTCGCCAGCGCGGACTTCGGGACGCCAAGCGCGTCCCGCGCCCGAAGAGGAGCGGGAGCTGGACCAGTTCCAGTCCTGGCTGAAGGGCCTCAAGTCCTAGTGCGGATCGCCGTTCTCAACGGGCCGAACCTCAACCT
>WNGR01015876.1_pt1 | contig 10286 bp, 8 predicted proteins | sample 5407581 | NCBI WGS metagenome assembly WNGR01 (sample SAMN13153383, study PRJNA577476) | soil metagenome | isolation source: 80 cm soil or saprolite under Garry oak tree replicate 2 | place: USA:California | collected 2016-06-15
TGGCGCGGGAGAGGTTTCGCTGCGGATCGATGTTCTCGATGTCGATCTTACCCTTGGCTGCGTATTGATATTCGGTGAGCAAACTCGAAACGTCGCCGCTGATCGGAGTGTTCGGCGAAAAGAAAACCGTGATTCGGACTTTCCCCTTGATTGTGTTCAAGAAACGCTTCGTCTTGTCCGAGAGCGCGTATTTCTGCTCGCGGGAGACGTCCCAGCGTTTGTAATGGCGGAAGCCGATCCAGTTTACGGCGCTCACCAAAAAGAAAATGAGAATGAGCTGGACCACAAGATTCAGGCCGATTTGAAGTCGCTGAATTCTTTTTGGCTTCGTTGTAACTTCAGTCATTCGTCACAACCTCCATTTACGCGCTTGGAACGCTTGATAAGTCAGCGCCAGGATTAGGGCGGTCATGCTCAAGTAGAGAACCATCGGTCGCGTGTCGATGATGCCACGCGAATATGTGCCCATGTGCTCGATCGCGGAAAAATACCCGAGCGCGTCGCGCAGGCCCGAGCTGACGTCGAGCAAAATGAATTGAATCAGCCCAAGAAAGAACAACAGCGTGATCGCGGAGAAAGAAATGATCGCGGCCACGATCTGGTTCTTCGTCACGACCGAGGCGAGGCAGCCGACGGAAAGATAAAACATTCCCAGCAGCAAGAGCATCAAGTAAGAGCCCCAATAAGCGCCGCTGGAATTCGCCGCGGGCTGCTGGGTGATCTTTTGGAAGATCCAAAAATAGAGCAGCGTTGGGATCCAGAGTAAGATGTAAAACACGAGCGCGCCGAAAAACTTTGCCAGCACAACTTGCAAATCACGCACCGGCGCGGTCATCAGCGGCTCAATTGTGCCGAGCTTAAATTCCTCGGCAAAAAGACGCATCGTGATCAACGGAAAAATCAAAACGAATGCGAACCAAAAGAACACCGAATTGAAAAACGCTTCCTGCACCGAATAAGACGCCGGTCGCTGATTCATGAATGAAACCTGGAAATAAAAATCGACCCCGCTGACCAGCAGGAAAAACACGAGGACAACGTACGCGATGGGCGAATGAAAATAGCTGCGGACTTCGCGGACAAGCAGCGTGTAGAATTTTCTCATCGCTTAGATCGGCATCTCCGCTTGATTTGAGTGCGTGATTTCGACGAACACGTCTTCGAGCGTCGCCCGGCGTTGTGAGAGCTCGCGCAGTGTCCACTTCCGATCGGCTGCGAGCCGGAAAATTTCTTCGCGCACGTCGAGACCGGATTCCACTCGCAGCGAAAATATTTGCCAGCCCTCGTCGTGATCGGTTATCACTTCACGCACGCCGGAGATTTTCTTCAACTCTTCCGCGCCATCATCCTTGCCGGTTTTTGCCTCGACCACTACGCCGCCGGCCTGGCGAATCTGACCGAGAAGATTCTCCGGCGTATCGCACGCTTCGATTCGGCCCTTATGAATAATGATGACCCGGCTGCAGGTCATCTCCACTTCCGGCAAAATGTGAGTCGAAAGCAAAATGGTGTGCTGTTTGCCGAGATTTTTGATGACTTCGCGCACCTGCCGGATTTGGTTTGGATCGAGACCAATGGTCGGCTCGTCGAGAATAAGGAGGTCCGGGTCGCTCACGAGAGCGTCGGCCAGACCGACCCGCTGCCGATAACCTTTGGAAAGTGTCCCGATTAATTTTCGTTCCACCTCGCGCAAGCCGCAGAGTTCCTTCACGTCGCCGACGCGCTCCGCGATGCGGCGGTGGGGGACGCCTTTCAGCGCGGCGCGATAATCGAGATACTCCGTGACCCGCATATCATTATAGAGCGGAACGTTTTCCGGCATGTAACCCAGCCTCGACCGCGCCTGGAGTGATCTCTCGAACACATCAAAGCCGGCGATCGAGGCGCGACCGGAAGTGGCCGGCATGAATCCCGCCAGGATCCGCATCGTCGTGGTCTTGCCGGCACCGTTCGGTCCGAGAAACCCCATGATCTCGCCCTGGCCGACCTCGAAGTTCAAATCCCGGATCGCGGTCTGCCCGGCGTAGCGTTTGGTTAAATTTTCAACTTTAATCATTCCCAAATTATTTGATGAGACAACCGAGGTGCTAATGCGTTGCCAAAATTTTTCGGCTGTCAACGGGCAGCCAGGGTAACGGTTTCAACACGCTGTTCGGCGCCTCCCGCACGGACGACCCCGACTGCAAAGTCCACGCTTGTGCCGCTATTGGCGCGGCCGAGCAGGTTCTCGACGTCTTTGATCGAGCTTACATCGTGCTTGCCGACGCGGTAAATCACCAGGCCGCGCTCGATCCCGGCTTGGTCCGCCGGACTGTTTGGTTCGACTGCACTGATCAGCACTCCGCGTCCAGGCTCGTAACCGAGCGCGTCGGTCAGCTCCTCATTCAAATCCTGTAACTGCATTCCAAACATGCGCTCCGCGTTCGAGGTTGATGTTTCTTCCGCCGCCGGTTGATTTTTTCCGCCCGGATGCTTTTGAGCGAACGTTTTGAAATTTTTCACACTGTCGCGCACGACATCGGCCGGAATGGCAAACCCGAGTCCTTGCGTCGGCACGCCTTGCGGGGTGAACGCCATTTTCGCGGAGCTGATTCCAACCAATCGCCCTGAGATATCGATCACCGGCCCGCCGCTGTTGCCTGGATTAATCGCCGCATCCGTTTGCACCAGGTTTTTGTAATCCACATTGTCGATGCTGATGTCCCGTTTCGTTGCGCTCAAAACGCCGCGGCTGATCGAGCTGCCGTAACCGACCGCGTTGCCGACCACGAGGACGGTTTCGCCTAACAGATTGGGCGAAATGTTGTCGAGGTTGATGAACGGAAACGAATCTTTCGAATCGATCTTGATGAAGGCGAGGTCTTTCTTGTCGTCGCCGGTGATATAATGCGCGCTGTAAGTTTTGCTGTTGTTCGTCGTTACCTGGATTTTCAGGTCGGCCGCGCGCTGGACCACATGCTGATTAGTCACGATGTAGCCGGCTGGATCGACAATGAACCCGGATCCGAGACTTTGCAGTGTTTGCCGAATCTCGCGCGTCCGTCCGCGGTAATAACCAAAAAATTGCGCGTAAAAATCTTCGATCGGATCACGCACCGTACGGCGAACCACACGCTCGGTATTGATGTTGACCACGGCTGGCAAAACTTTCGCGATAGCCAGGACCGCCGGCTCCGCCGCCGGATCGGCTTGGGCGAAGCTCGATGTCGATCTTGCCAACACGAAGACGCACGTTCCGACCCCTAACCAAATTTTCGCGGTTCCCATTTGTGCGGTGCAAGTAACGGAGCTGCCTCAGCACTGTCAACTTGGTAGCGGAAGTGTAGCCACGTCGCTGTGCGACGCGGCGAGTACGTGCTACAGCCACGTGGCTACAGCACTTGCCGCTGTCCTTAACGGTTGCAGATTAAATGTGCCATGCCCACTTCAATCGCCGCTAGAGCTAATCTGGAGCTGATCGACCAGAATTATCGGCGTTGGCAGGAGGATCCTGCATCAGTCGATCCAAGCTGGTCGGCTTTTTTTGAGGGATTCGAGTTAGGGAATTTGCCGCAGCGAAATGGCGCCGCCGCGACCGCGGCACCGCGCGCTGGTGTTCGCGAAAGTCCGTTACAGACACGGATCGACGGCCTCGTCTACGCCTATCGCACGCTCGGTCACACCATCGCGCGTGTGAACCCGTTGGCGGAGAAGCGCCCGGAAAATCCGTCCCTGACGCTGCGCGAGCTCGGCTTCAGCGAAAAGGATCTCGATCTTCGCGTTTCCTCAAAATTCTTCGCCGACAATGAAGAGATGACGTTGCGCGAAATGATCGCGCGTCTCCAAAAAATTTACGCGGATTCGATCGGCGCGGAGTTCATGCACATTCAAAACACGCGGATGAGGAACTGGGTGCTGCACCGGCTCGAATCGCGCCCGGACAAACATTCCACGCCCCGCCAGGTGAAAATCGCTTTGCTCCGCGCATTGATGGAAGCCGAGTCGTTCGAAGTTTTCCTGCACTCGCGTTACGTCGGCCAAAAACGCTTCTCAATCCAAGGCGCCGAATCGTTGATGGTCATTCTCGACACGATCCTTCACAAATGTCCGCCCGCTGGTGTTGAGGAAATTTGCATGGGCATGTCGCACCGTGGGCGGCTGAACGTGCTCGCGAATTTTCTGAAGAAATCGCTCCGCGTTATTTTCACCGAGTTCAGCGAGAATTACATTCCTGAGCTCGTCGCCGGCGATGGCGACGTGAAATATCATCTCGGCTATCGGACCGTGCGAAAACTCGCATCCGGCGCGGAGGTGGAAATTCGTCTGTCGGCAAATCCGAGCCATCTCGAAGCGGTCGACCCAGTTGTCGAAGGAACGGCTCGCGCGCGTCAACGGATTCGAGGTGACACCGAGCATCGGCGCAAAGTCTTGCCGTTATTGCTTCACGGCGACGCGGCCTTCGCGGGGCAGGGGATTGTGGCCGAAACCCTGAACATGTCGCAACTGCACGGTTACGGGACCGGCGGCACGGTGCACGTGGTAGTGAATAATCAGATTGGTTTCACCACGCTGCCGGAAGACGCGCGCTCATCAATGTACGCCACCGACATCGCCAAAATGATTGAGGTGCCGATTTTCCATCTGAACGGCGACGACCCGCTCGCGTGCATGCAGGTCAGCAAACTCGCGCTCGATTTCCGGCAGGAATTCGGACGCGATATCGTGATCGACATGTATTGTTACCGCCGCTACGGACACAACGAAGGCGACGAGCCTGCCTTCACCCAGCCCGATCTTTACGCCAAGATTGACAAGCACCCGTCGGTCGCGCAGTTGTACAAACGCGAGTTGCTCGAATCTGGCGCGTTGACCGAGGACGATGCCGCTTCGCTCGAGACCGAAATGGATCTGCGGCTTGAGATGGCGCTTGATAACGTCAAAGCGATCGAAAAAGAGAAGACCGATAAGCAGGCGAAGTTCAAGGAATCAACCGCGGTATTTCAACCGGAGTACAAGAGTTCGCCGGTTGCGACGGCCATTAATGAGAAAACACTCAAGGCGATTGTCGATGCACTCACGCGCGTGCCAGACGATTTCAACATTCAGCCGAAGATCAAACGAATCATCATCGAGCATCGGCGCAAGGTCTTTGAAAACGGCGGGCCATTCGAATGGCATTACGCCGAACTGCTCGCGTTTGGTTCGCTCCTTTTGGAGGGAACGCCGGTTCGATTGTCCGGCCAGGACAGCGCGCGTGGGACTTTCAGCTCCCGTCACGCGATTCTTTACGACGCGAAAACCGGAGCGCCGTACGTCCCGCTGATGCATTTGGGCGAAAAGCAGGCGCGCATTTGCATTTACAACAGCTTGCTCTCCGAAGCCGCTGTCCTCGGCTTCGATTACGGTTACTCGCTCGATTATCCGAGCATGCTTTGCTTGTGGGAAGCGCAGTTCGGCGATTTCGCCAATGGCGCGCAGAGCATCATCGATCAATTCATCGTTTCCGCTGAATCGAAATGGCAGCGGCCGAGTGGGATTGTGTTGCTTCTACCTCACGGTTACGAAGGACAAGGTCCGGAACATTCGAGCGGTCGTCTCGAACGGTTTCTCCAACTTTGCGCTGAGGACAACATTCAAGTCTGCAATCTCACCATGTCGGCGCAGTACTTTCACATTTTGCGTCGGCAGATGAAACGCGACTTCATCAAACCGCTCGTAATCATGACGCCGAAAAGTTTGCTCCGTGCTGAGTTCGCGTCTTCCTCGGCGAAGGAATTCACCAGCGGAAAGTTCGAAGAAATTCTCGGCTCACCCGAAGTTGGGCCGGACGACAAAATGAAACGCGTGATCCTTTGCTCGGGCAAAGTTTATTACGATCTAATCAATTACCGAGCGGAGAAGAAGATCGACAACGCAGCCATCATTCGCTTCGAGCAGCTTTATCCAGTTCACGAAACGAAGCTAAAATCGATGATGAAAGGGTTTCCGAAAACCACGCCGCTCGTCTGGTGTCAGGAAGAACAGCAAAACATGGGAGCGTGGACCTTCATCGAGCTGCGCTTGCGCAAACTTTTTGGACGCGAAATCGCTTATGCCGGGCGCGACGCCAGTGCCAGTCCTGCCGTCGGTTCGCTCGCCTTGCATAAGCGCGAACAAGCCGCGCTCGTGGCTGACGCGTTCAAAGTCTGAGTTGTAGCAATATCGTTTTTTTGCGCTTAGTTAGGCGCAAGTGAGCGTCGAGGTAAAAATTCCCGCTGTTGGCGAATCGATCACGAGCGGAATAGTTTCGGTCTGGCACAAGAAATCCGGCGATTTCGTCAATGCCGGTGACGCGCTCTTCACCCTCGAGACGGACAAAGTTTCCACCGAGATTGCGGCCGAAACATCCGGAGTGCTTGACGCGATCGTTCCCGAAGGTCAGGAAGTAAAAATCGGCGAAGTGGTCGCGACCATCGACGACTCGAAGAAGCCGACTGAAACGGAGCCCGAAAAAACGCCTGTAGGAGACGCTGTTAGCGTCTCTGGGAAGCCAACGGCTTCCCCTACAAAAGAAAAATCGGCCGACGCGAAAACTCTATCACCTGCTGTTCGTCGCATTGTTGACGAAGAACATCTCGAGCCGGAAAAAATTTCAGGAACCGGTAAAAGCGGTCGCTTAACTAAAGCGGATGCGCTCGCGGCGGCGCAGAACCGCGGCGCCGCCGAGGAAAAGGTCGAGCCGCCTTCGCGGGGCTACGGCGAGCCAAGCATCGCAGAAGATCGATCCGCCGAAGGAGGGAATCGCCGTGGCGAACAATCGGCCGATGGGCGATTCGTTCGGAAAAAAATGTCGCCGCTGCGGCGCAAGATCGCGGCGCAATTGGTAATGGCGCAGCACACCGCGGCGATTCTGACGACATTCAACGAGTGCGATATGAGCGCGGTTCAGGAATTGCGCACGAAATCTCAGGATGCTTTCACGAAGAAAAACGGGGTGAAGCTTGGGTTCATGTCGTTCTTCATCAAAGCATCCGTCGAAGCGCTCAGGGCCGTGCCGGTGGTGAATGGCCGGATTGAAGATGAAGATTTCATCCAGAACAATTTCTACGACATTGGCGTGGCGGTTGGAACAGAGCGCGGACTGGTGGTGCCGATTGTGCGCGACGCCGACAAAAAATCTTTCGCCGATCTCGAGCGCGATATTGCCGATTACGCAACCAAGACGCGCGAAGGCAAATTGAAGATCGAAGATTTGACCGGCGGCACGTTTACGATTTCAAACGGCGGCGTTTACGGGTCGTTGTTGAGCACACCGATCTTGAATCCGCCGCAAAGCGGAATTCTCGGGATGCACAAAATCATGCCGCGACCGGTGGCGGTTGACGGCAAGGTGGAGGCGCGGCCGATGATGTATCTCGCGCTCAGTTACGATCACCGCGCGATTGATGGCAGGGAAGCGGTGACGTTCCTGATTAAAGTGAAAGAATGCATCGAGGATCCAAAGAAACTGCCGCTGGATTTCTAAATGGATAAATTTGATGTCGTAATCATCGGTTCGGGGCCGGGCGGCTATGTCGCGGCGATCCGCGCTGGGCAACTTGGCTTAAAGACGGCCATTGTCGAAAAAGACAAGGAACTCGGCGGCACTTGTTTGAACGTCGGTTGTATCCCGAGCAAAGCGCTCCTGACTTCGACCGATCATTTCATGTTCGCGAAAAAGGAAGCCGAGAAACACGGCATCGTGATCTCGGTTAAATTGTCGGATGGGAAAACTCAAGAGATCGAAACCAAAAACGTCATCATCGCTACCGGCAGCGCGGCGGTTGAGCTGCCGTTCGCAAAGTTCGATGGCAAGACAATCGTTAGCAGCACGGAAGCGCTTACGTTCACCGAACCACCGAAGAAATTTCTCGTGATCGGCGCGGGCGCCGTCGGGCTCGAGCTTGGCTCAGTCTGGAACCGGCTCGGGTCCGAAGTAACCATCTTGGAATTTTTGCCGCGCATTGCGATTGGATTCGACCTCCAGCTCTCGAATTTGTTGCAGCGCTCGCTCACGGCGCAGGGGATTACGTTTTATCTCGAAACCAAAGTCGGCGCGGTCAAGATCGATAATGGTCGTGCCACCGCGACTGCAACAAAAGGAAACGAAGAATTAAAGTTCGAGGCCGACAAAGTTCTCGTTTCGGTCGGACGCAAACCATTTAGCGAAGGTCTCGGCGCGGAAAAAGCCGGCGTCGAATTCGACGAAACCAAGCGGATCAAGGTCGATGAGCATTTTAAAACCAACATCGATGGCATCTACGCCATCGGCGATGTGATCGCGGGTCCGATGCTAGCTCACAAAGCGTCGGAGGAAGGAATTGCGTGCGTGGAAAGAATCGCCGGCAAGGATGGCCATATAAATTATGACGCGATCGCCGGCATCATTTACACGAATCCGGAACTGGCCGGCGTTGGACTGACTGAGGATCAGGCGAAGGAAAAGAAGATCGATTATCATGTCGGCAAATTTCCATTCCGTGCGAGCGGTCGCGCGGTCGCGAATGACGATCTCGAGGGCATCGTGAAATTCATAGCCGACGCGAAAACCGACCGGATTCTAGGCGCGCACATTTTGCAGCACGCGGCGTCGGAATTAATCGCCGAAGCGGTGTCCGTGATTGAGTTTGGCGGGAGCTCGGAAGATCTGGCGCGCACCTGTCATTCGCATCCGACTTTGAGCGAAGCAGTGAAAGAAGCGGCGATGAATGTGGAGAAGCGCGCATTACACATTATCAATCGCTGATCGTTGTAGCGTCATCACTCGCGCTTGGAGTAAACGGCCATCGCTTTCCGCGCGCGCGGCAAGCTTGCAAATCGCGTGCTAGATTTCGTGCGTGCAGAGCACGGCCGCGATCCTTTTACGCAAACGCAAGTTTAGCGACACCAGTCTGATCGTCTCCTGGTGCACCGAGTCGTTAGGCTGCGTTCAAACGGTGGCCAAAGGCGCGCGCCGCACCAAAACTCCATTCGCCGGCAAGCTCGATCTTTTCTTTGAAGCCGAAATCTCGGTGGTAACAAGTCGCAAATCGACATTGCACACGCTGACCGAAGTCGTCCTCAAAAATCCGTTCGCCGGCATCCGCCAAAATTATCTGCGCACCCAGGCCGCCGCTTATTTTGTCGAGCTGATCGAGATTTGCACCGAGCGTGATCATCACGAGCCGGAGCTGTTCGCGCTCTTGCGCCGGGCGTTTGGTTACCTCGACACCAACGATCCAAACCTGCGTGCGATTTCGCATTTCGAAACCGAGCTCGCGCGGATCGCCGGCGTGCATGACTCAAAGAAACTGAAAGCCGACCCGGCTTTTGCGCTCGGTAATTTGTTCGGGAGGCTGCCGCTCTCCCGCACCCCGCTCTTGAAAACACTAACTTCCGAGGCGAAGAGCAAAGCAAAGGAGACCGCATTCGACGGCAAGATCGACATCGACCGCGAGCACCCGGAAAATTCATCGGTCACGGCCCGGATCGACGTTCGCAGCATCGATACCGGAATTGTGAAGCGCGATAATCATCTGCGCGGTCCGGAATTTTTCGCGGTTGAGAAATATCCGGAGATCACATTCAAGAGCCGAAGCGTGAAACAGACTGGTCCGCAGGCTGGCGATATTCTGGGCGATCTGACGATGCACGGGCTGACGAAGCCGATCACGCTGCATGTGAAATTGCTAACGTTACCCAACGACAAACAAACACGATGGGCGGTGACGACGGACCCGCTGAAGCGCCGCGATTTTAATTTAATGTTCGCCCAGGCGGCGGAAAGCGTGTCGGGGGTCGGCCAGACCGTTGCTATTAATATCGAGATCGAAGCCACGCGGGCGCAATGAGATGACCCTTTTCGTTCTCACCTGGGTCGGGCTTGGCTGCTGGTGCGTTTGTTTTTGGTGGATGCATCGCATCTCGTCGCGCCAGGACGCGATGTTAAAAGAGCTGCACGAAATGACCCAGCGGATCGAGCAGCTCTCGCAGGCCGAACATAATTTGATCAAGGAAGTTCATCCTCGTGTTCACGAAATCAAAGAACAGGTCGAGACTGTTAAAGAAGCGGTCTCGCCCGAAAAAAGCTGATCCGCGACTGCTTCATGGAAATTACGCCGCTCGGAGATTCCGCGCTGCTGATTCGTGTCGCTGAAAATTTTGACGACGCTCCGGGCGACGCCTTAAACAAAGTGCTTGCAACAAAGCGCGCCCTGGAAGCTGCGCAAATTCCCGGCGTAGTTGAGCTCGCGCCGGCTTACACGACCATCGCACTTTTCTATGATCCGGTGCGGGCGACAGATGCTGGC
>WNGR01009354.1_pt1 | contig 10283 bp, 11 predicted proteins | sample 5407581 | NCBI WGS metagenome assembly WNGR01 (sample SAMN13153383, study PRJNA577476) | soil metagenome | isolation source: 80 cm soil or saprolite under Garry oak tree replicate 2 | place: USA:California | collected 2016-06-15
AGTGATTCTTGACCCCTGGCCTTCCTCGCGGCCGGGTGTGGCCGTCGTCTTGCCGTGCCTTCAGGTCGTTCGTCCTGGTTTCGCTGCGGGCGCTCCGCCTGGACCTGCGGCGTCGCCGGCGGCGAGGTGGAAGCGACCGGGGAGTGGCCAGCCCTGCCCAGGGAGGGCACCGGATCTGTCCCGCCGGGCGTCGGCCTGCAGGCAGGCGAAGATGGCGTTGCTGACCTGCCGTTTCAGTGCGCGCAGGGCCTCTTTCGGGGTCTTGCCGTCGGCCAGCTTCTTGTCGTAGTACGCGCGGCCCTGGCTGTGCCGGTGGCGGACCTGGGTGACCGCCACCATGTGGATGGCGTGGTTGAGGCGCCGGTTTCCGCGCCTGCTCAGCCGGTAGACCTTGCGCTGGCCGGAGGACACCTCGATCGGCGCGGTGCCGTTGTAAGCGGCGAAGTGGTCCCGGCCGCCGAAGCGGGACACGTCGCGGACGTCGCCGATGACCAGGTGAGTGGCCGGGGGAATCGCACCCCCCGGCCACTCACCTGAACTCCCGGTCCTGTATGGCGCCCAAATTCTGGCGTACCTCATCGCAGCGGCGCCCGGACCTGCTCGGGGCGGTGGCCGCGTTCAGCGTCGGCGTCGTCCTGCGGCAGATCAGCGGCGCGTGCCGTCCGGCCAGAGCCCGGCACTACCTGGCGGCCGGCACGCCCGGGCCGGGCTTCCGGCGGTCCACCCGGGAGCGGGCGGAGCGGCTGCGAAGGGCCGGGCTCCCGTGCCGTCATCAGGAATGGGCCGACGGCCACGACCAGGTGTGGCAGCAGCAGCTCCCGGTCGCGCTGGGCTGGCTGCTACGGGCCTAAGATGCGACGATCATGGCCCCGATGGCCAGGATCAGCCCGATGACCGCGAACACGACAAACAGGACCACGGCCACCGGGCTCCGGCTCAGGAGGGCGGCCACCATGCCCACGTTCACCAGCCCGGCCATGCACGCGCCCCCGGTGACGGCGGTGTTAAAAGGGATCCGGCGCCGCGCCCGGGCGGGCGGGCGGCGCGGCAGCGCTGCGGTCGGCTCGGCCGGGATGCCGGCGGTGACCGCCGCCAGCTCCCCGTAGGTGCGCGACGCGAGGGCCTGGCCGACCCGCACGCCGAATTCGTCCCGGTCCAGCCGGCCCTGCACGAACGCGGCCTTGAGCAGGTCGATCACCCGCTCGCGGTCGGCGCGCGAGGCCCGCAGGCCCGCCGCTGCCGCCCGGGCTCCCGGTTCTGGTCTCACCGGCGCCTCCCACCCGTATTCACAGCGTAGTCCGGTCAGCGTCCGGCGGCCATGGCCCGGGGCACGGGCCGTACCGTTGAGGATCATCCAGGATCGGCTGGCCCGGCCGACGCTGCCCGTCTTGCCGGGGGGACGAGTCATCCGGCGCGACTCCATCGAGTCCGGCGTCGATGACCGCTTGCGCCATCCCGTCGATCCCGGGGAAGAGGACGCCCACGGCTCGTCCTGGCGGCGGGAACGGGACGCGAGCGTTATCACACCCGTCAGGGCCCTCCGCTCGCGTCCCGTGTCACTAGCCGCGAGGTAACTGACGGTAATTGCCGTGCCCGCGGCGGGTGTGCCCTTCGTTCCCCGGGGCCGGTGACCGGGGACAGAGGCACTTCGCCATGCGGCGTGAGCGGGAACTGGAAGACCTCATCGGGTGCCAGGCGCTGAATGAGGCCGGTCCAGGGCAGCCGGCGACCCCGGTTTCCGCACGGTCCCCGGCAGGCACATCGGCGGGGCCACGGCCCTGGTCGCGGTAAACGCTGGCCAGGCTGGCCTGCCGGGCGGCCCGCTATCCAGCGCCAAGCCCCCGCCCATCACGTGCGCTGGCTCATGGTCTCCGAACTCGCGCGCAAGCAGGGGCCGGCCGCGCCCTCGTGACGGAGCCGCTGCGCCGGTCCGTGCCCGGCCCCGGCGCGGCGGAACAGGCGACGTCCGGGGCCGGCCACCCCCGGCGCTGCTGCGAGCGGGGCGCGGGTCCTTTTACGAGCGGCTCGGACTCACTCCGGCCGGGACCGCACCGCCCCGCACCGCCCCGCCCCGAAAGCGGCTCCCGCCAGGCCTGCCGAAAGACCACCGCCTGTCAGCATGCGAGGCAGAAGACTCAATACGACGCAGAAATCGCCCAGGACCGCGCCTAAATTACTTAGCGTTACCAGCGTCAGGTGACCTTGACTCATAGCGAGCTCGCAGATCGCCGACTCTGTCCTGCCAGCAGTCGCGCCGATGGACTGCACGCAGACGTACAGAACGTCCGGTTCTTGCTCACGCTCGCCGGTGCGCCATTCAGCGATTTTCGCCTCGTCGCGCTCCGCGGCCGGGTGCGCCAGGACCTGCGGGGTGAACCCCAGATCCCGGCACGGCCTTGTGCTAGCGCTGCCCGAGGTCCCTGCTCAGCTCACTGGCCATCGTGTTCCTTACTGGCCCGGAACTCCTCCCACGCCCGCCGGCCGCCCGGTGAAGTGCCCTTCAGGAATACGATCACCACCAGCGGGAACACCACTATCGCGGATTTCCCCGCTATCAGGACGGTCCAGCGGTCACGGCGGTCAGCTACGGCAAGCCCGACGGCAGCCGCGGCGGCGGCTGCCGTGACGACCCAGCCCTCGGCCGAGACCGGTGACAGTCCCCAGCCCAGCTGCCTTGGCCCGAACCAGGCCTTCCGGCCCAGCAACGGTTTGGTTCTCATCGCAGCGCGTCGTCCTTCCTGGTCCGGCTGGTCAGGTTGCAGCCGGTGACGTGCCGGCGCCATTCCGGCGGTCAAAAGGCATTCCGCCGGCGCCAAGGCCAAGTACAACGCTCACCATGGGCCGGCAGCAAGCCAATCTTCGCACCGCGACCGCACCTGCATCAAAACGGGCCGCCTGACTGCTGCCTGCTCTCCCGGGGTCCCCAGCCTGTCGTGTGACGTTGTACCAGATCCTCCGCGGAGAGCTTTCGCAGCAAATCTTCGCGGGTGTGGTGCTTGCTGCCGCTGCTGCTGCTCCTGTGACGCTCGCTCTCATCGGGCAGGCTGCTTCGCGCAACACCTGTGGCGTGACCGCCCGGTCTTGATCAATCGCTGACCTGACCCATGGGTGCGCATACCTCCCGGCGACGCGATGGTAGCGACGCCCGCTACCTGGAGGGAGAGCAGGGGGAATGTCCGCGAAGACGGAAATGCACGACCTGGTGGCATTGCGCAGGGTAACAGCGGGGTGCCAGCGGCGGGGAGCGGCCCTGGCCGCGACGGGGGGACACCCTTTCCCTGACGGGACGGCTGCGGCCGCGGCCAGCAGGCGCGGGTGCCGCTGCGGGAGCTGATGGATGACCGGCTGCTGGACGCGCTGCTGGAGCGGTCCCGCGATGAGGCCGGGGGGCTGCGGCTGACCGCGCACCTGGGCTATGAGCCGAACGCGACCGGGCCGGTCACGGCTCGGGCAACTCGCGGAACGGCAGGATCGCCAAGACGGTGCAGACCGGCGTCGGGCCGGTGCCCTTGCAGGTCCCGTGGGACCGGGCGGGCACGTTCGAGCCGGTGCTGATCCCCAAGCGGGCGGGGCGGGTCGCCGGCGGCCTGGACGACATGATCATCAGCTTGTACGCGCACGGCATGAGCGTGCGGGACATCCTGCACCACCTGGAGCAGGTCTACGGCACCCAGCTGTCGGCCGAGACCGTCTCGCGGATCACCGACGGCGTGCTGGAGGAGGTCCGGGCCTGGCAATCCCGGCCGCTGGACCCGGCCTGGGCCGTGGTGTTCCTGGACGCGATCGTGGTCAAGGTCCGGGACAACCACGTGGTGCAGAACAAGCCCGCCTACCTCGCGGCCGGGATCGACGCCGACGGGGAGAAGCACGTGCTGGGCATCTGGCTGGCCAAGACCGCGCCGGAAGCGGCCACCGCCGGGGAGGGCGCCCGGTTCTGGAACTCGGTCATGACCGACCTGAGGAACCGGGGCGTGCGGGACATCCTGATCGCCTGCTGCGACGGGCTGGCCGGGTTCGAGGACGCGAAGGCCCGGTCGAGGCCGTCAAGGGCCACGAGGTCCTGACATCCGGCAGCGTGACAGGGAAGATCGCGTTCACGGTCTGAGGCTGTCCGGTCCTGGCCTTAACGTGTTGATTGCCCGTCCGGAGATTGACATGACGCGTTCATCCCCGCGCGGTCTGCGGCGCCCAGACTAAGCACCGACGTGACGGCGCGAACTTGTCACAACAAGTACGCCCATTGCCGAACGCAGGTTGGGTGCTTGTGGCCAGGAACACGACATGAATCAAGAGGATGGAAACACCGATGACCAACTCGGATGAGCCACGTGAGCATGCGCACGACGCAACCGGATCACGGCACCCCGGCCGCCTGTTCGCGCCGGGGCTCAGCCGGCGCCGGTTCCTGCAAGCCACGGGGCTCGGCGCCGCCGCGGCCGCGGCGGCCGGCATCGGCGCCGGGCCAGCGGCCGCCGCAGTAGAACGCAGCGCGGCGGCCACGGCGCTACCGCAGGGCTTTACGGGGACCATCCGCGACATTAAGCACGTGGTGATCCTCATGCAGGAGAACCGGTCCTTCGATCACTACTTCGGGACGCTCCGCGGCGTCCGGGGGTTCGGCGACAAGCAGATCCTCACCTACCCGAACGGGACCAGCATCTTCCAGCAGTCCGACAAGGCCCGCTCTGACCTGGGGTACCTGCTCCCCTATAAGCTCACTGACCAGATCGACGGCGACCTCGACCACAGCTGGGTCGGCGACCACGCGGCCCGGAACGGCGGGCAGTGGAACAACTGGGTCGCGGCCAAGACCGAAGAGACGATGGGCTACTTCACCCGGGACGAGATCCCGTTCCAGTTCGCGCTCGCCGACGCCTTCACCATCTGCGACGGCTACCACCAGGCGATCATGGCGCCCACCAGCCCCAACCGGATGTACCTCTGGACGGGGACGTCGAGCGGCTTCATCACCAACCCGGACGACTACACGGTGGACTTCGGGCCGGACGCCGGCACGGCTGAGGTCACGACCTACCCCGATCAGCTGCAGCAGGCCGGGATCAGCTGGCAGGTCTACACCAACGACCAGGTCGGCGACAGCGGCAGCTTCCCCGACTTCTTCCTCGGCGACTTCGGCGACAACCCGCTCTGGTTCTACCAGCAGTTCAATACCACCAACAGCCGCAACGGCGGGACCGGCCCGCTCGCGACCCGCGGCGCGGTCACCCCGTGGAAGACCGCCGCGGGGGCGCCGGCACTGAGCAAGACCCACGCCGCGTACGTGCTGTCATCGTTCATCAACGACGTGAAGAACAACAAGCTCCCCCAGGTGTCGTGGATCGTCGCCCCGGCCGGCTACAGCGAGCACCCGTCCTTCACCCCCGACTTCGGGGCGCATTACGTGAACACCGTGCTGCAGACCCTGTTCTCGAACCCCGAGCTGTGGAAGAACACGGCTCTGTTCGTCACCTACGACGAGCACGACGGGTTCTTCGATCACCGGCTCCCGCCGTTCCCCGAGACGAGCGTCACCGACGAGTACATCGGAGGGCTGCCGATCGGCCCGGGGACCCGGGTCCCGATGCTCATCTGCTCGCCGTGGACCCGCGGCGGCTACGTCGACTCCAACATCTACGACCACACCTCGGTGCTCCGGTTCCTGACCGCCTGGACCGGAGTGAAGCCGGCCAATGTCACCTCGTGGCGGGCGTCCGTGACGGGCGACCTGACCCCCGCGTTCGATTTTAGGCACCCGGACTTCTCGATCCCGCGGAACATCCCCACGCTCGACCAGACCTGGGCGCTGACCCAGCTGACCGGCGGGTCGACAGCGCCTCCGGCCGAGGGCGCCCAGAAGATGCCAGCCCAGGAGCGCGGCACCCGGCCGCACCGCCCGACCAACTACCAGCTCCACGCCGACGTGACCGTAGACCGCACGACCAGCCACGTCACCGCCGCGCTGACCAACACAGGCAAGGTCGGCGCCTCCCTGTCCGTCTATCCGGACGCCATCCTGCCCTTCGTCCCCACGCCGTTCACGGTGCTCCCGTCCGCCCCCGGCTCCTACGTCTGGGACGCGACGCTGACCGCCGGGAAGTACGCCTTCTCGGTCTACGGTCCTGACGGCTTCCTGACCAGCTTCGCCGGCCAGGTCGTTCCCGCAGCCCAGAACAGCGGCCAGGTCCCGGTCGTCACCGCCATCCTGCAGTCCGGGACGGTCGAGCTCACGCTGGCCAACGAGGGCCAGCAGGAGGTCACCTACACCCTGACCCCGAACGACTTCAAGGGTCACACCCAGACAGTCGCCGTGAAGGGCGGCAAGTCCAAGACCATCGGCTGGCCGACCGACCAGGACGGCTACTACGACGTGGTGATCACGGCCACGTCCGCCGGCGGCTTCCGCCGCCGCTACGCGGGCCGCATCGCCTGACCGGCAGCATCGACGTGGCGCCTGGGATCCCGAGCCCCCGGGCGCCACATGCCGTCTGGTCGGGATTCAGCTGCTGCCGGTGTTCTCGTGACCGGCCTGGCCCCAGCGGGCTGCCCTGCTCGTCCGCCAGGCCCGCGCCGCGGTCGTCCAGTAGGGCACCGATATCCCAGGCCGACCCCTCGACGGCGGGCAGGCCGCCAACAGTGCGCCCGGTGCGTCAGTGAGATGCAGCCAGGTTTGGTACAGCCGGTTAAGGTCAGGGTCGGCCTGGGTCATGCCGGGAGGCGAAGTCTGCTTTGGCTTGTGCCGTTGTCGCCTCGGCGTGTGCCGGGGGCGGCGTATTCGGCGGGCGCAGTGGCCCGGGGCGGAGCAGGGTGCCGCCGATGACAGCGCCGCCGGCGAAGATGCCGACGGTCCACCAGAACGCGGTGTCGTAGCCGTGCGCCAGCGCCAGCCCGGTAAGGGCCTGGCGGCCGATCACCTGGGCCGCAGCGAGATGGGCGGTGAGGTAGGAGGCGACGGCGCTGGCGAAGATGGTGTTCAGCAGCGAGGCGCCGATCGAGGCGCCGAGTTGCTGGCCGACGGTAACGGTGGCGGAGGCGACGCCCGCATTCTGGGGGGCCACGCCGAAGGTGCCGGTGTTGATCACCGGCGCTATCACCAGGCCCAGGCCGATTGCGGCCAGGATGATCGGGCCGAGCACGCTGGCAGCGTAGCCGGTGTGCGGGCCCAGCTGAGCCAGCCAGGCCGCCCCGCCGGCGGCGGCCAGCATCCCGGATGCTACCAGCGGCTTGGGCCCGACCCGGGGCATCAGCACGATGGTGGACAGGTTGGACGCGAGGATCAGGCCGCCGCTGATCGGCAGGAACGCCACTCCGGTAACGAGTGGCGAGTAGCCGAGTGTCTGCTGCAGGTAGTAGGTCAGGACAAGAAGATGCCGAACAGGCCGGCCGCGGCGATGAAAAATGACAGGTAAGCGCCGCCGCGGCTGCGGTCGAGCACCATACGGGGCGGCAGCAGCGGGTGGGCGGCCCGGGCCTGCCAGGCCGCGAACGTCGCCAGCAGCGCAGCGCCGGCGGCTATCTCAGATCATACGGTGGCCATCATCGGCACCGGCAACATCGGCAGCACGCTCGCGGCGAACTTCGCGGCTGGCGGCCAGGACTTCCTCCTAGCCGGCCGCGACCAGGGCAAGGCCCGGAAGATCGCCGCCGACCTCGGCGGCCACGCTGAAGCAGTGAGCATCGACGAGGCCGCCGAGCGGGCCGACGTGCTCGTGTTCGCCCTCTGGCTGGACGCCTTCGAGCAGCTCATCGCCCAGTACGGCGGCCGGCTGGCCGGCAAGGTGATCGTCGACCCGTCGAACCCGGTCGGGCCGGACGGCTCCGGCGGCTACGGCAAGGTGATCGGCGAGCAGGAGTCCTCGGGCCAGATCCTGGCCAGGCTGCTGCCTCCCCGGGCGCGGCTGGTCAAGGCGTTCGGCACACTGTCGGCCCCCACGCTGGCAGGGACCGCGTGGCGGGAGCCCGAGCGTGTGGTTCAGTTCTACGCCGCGGACGACAACGCCGCAGGCGACTTGGTCGCTGAACTGATCCGTGTCGGCGGCTTCGAGCCGGTCCGCGTGGGTGGCCTAGACCAGTCCATCCGCATCGAGATGTTCGGCGACCTGCACGAAGTCGGTGCCCTGGGCCGGGTCGTGACCAAATCGGAGGCGCTGGCGGCGGTCTGAGGTCCACCCGGCGTGGGCCGCCAGCTGGCTGGAGAGTCTCCGGCAGCGGATTGACAGGGCGGCCCGGCTCAGAGGAGGACATGATGGAGACCGGATTCCGGCTGACCGTGAGTGCCAGCGCCCTGCTCGGCATCGGACACGAACGCCAGGGAACCGCCAGCTCCCCGGTGAGGACACGGTGATCCTCCTGGTAATTCCGCCCGTTTGCTGCCCACCGGCCGTGCCCTCCTAGCACGCCGGGTGGCCCGGGGGAATCTCACCCCCGGGCCACCCGGCGCCTCCTAGTACCGTGCGCGAGATGGCGCACGGCCCGGTCGATCAGCTGGTTCGGCTCCCCCGTGTCAGGCAGCTGACCGCGGAGCCCGCCAATGCCCATGATTCCCCACTACCCCCATGACCTCTGGGCCGACGAGGTACTACTCGACCCGAACACCTTTGAACGCAGTTGCGTTCACCTTCGGAACGGAGATGGGATACAAGCCCCAGGATTCCGCGAGCGTCTGCACGCAAGGCAACGCCTCCGCGCGAGCCTCTCTCGACTCTCGCGCCAGGTCAGGTAACGGTAGATCACGACGCGCGGTCCGTTTGCCGTCCGCCGTCCACGGCCTTGGCCCGGGTTGGGTACGTCACGCGGCCGCGGAAGGCCCGGCGGAAACTCCCCGCCGCGGGGTGAAACTTTTCCGGCCCGGGGACGCGACAGTTAGGACATGGACAGCCGCCCGAGCGACGAGACGCTGCTTCTCGCCGTCGCCGACCGCGACATGGGCGCCTTCCGCACGCTGTACGAACGCCACGCCAGCTGGCTCGCCATCCGGCTCGCCCGGCGGTGCAACGACCGCGACCTCGTGGCGGACGCGATCCAGGACACCTTCGTGCTGCTGTCGGTGGAATACGGCGACATCGGCCAGGCGCTGGCCCGGCTGTCGCCGGAGATGCGCGCTGTCATCCAGGCCGTCGTGCTGGACGGCCGGGGGGTGGCCGGCGGTCGCAGGCCTCACCGGCGTGGCGGTCGTGGTGGGCGGCTGCGGGGCCGCGTTCCCGCCGGCTGCCATCGTGCTGCTCCCGGTCTGCTTCGTCCTGCTCGCCGCGGCCGCGGCGTTCACCCTCGACGAGCCGGCCAGCCTGGTCGTCGACGTGACGCCGACCGGGCCGGTCCGGCGCACCCAGATCCGCGCCGTGGCGCTGCTGGCGCCGCTCGCCGCCGGTGCGCTGGTACTGCTGGCGGCGGCCCTGCGCGGGCAGGCGCTGCCCTGGGCGGCGGCCGGTCTGGCGCTGGCCGGCAACGTGCTGCTCGGATTCGCCGTCGCGTGCGTGCTCCGGACCCGGACGGGGGAACCGGGCGCGGCGGCCGGCGCCGCCGTGGTGCTGGTGCTGATGGCGCCCAGCCTCGTGCCGCAGGTCGCACGCTGGGTCCGCACGTTCCCGGCGCCCGGCGCCAGCGGGCCGTCCTCGGAATCACGTGTAGTGGATCGTCCTCGCCGGGTGCGCGGTGGCCATCGCTGTTTCGGCCGGCGGCCGAAGTCTGCCCCGGTGGATGTCCAGTGTTCCGTGATCCCGGCGACGACGGCCTAGAAGCCAGCCGGACCCGCCCTGCGGTCAGCCGCACCCACCTCGGCGGCCTACCCCGTTCCGCCTCGGCCGCCCGGTCCGTAGCGTCGATGGCGCGTACCCGGACTGAACTGGGAGAATGCCATGACCGCGACCCACGAGATGCTGGCCAGGCCCGCGTCCCTCGGCAACGCCGCCACTGCCATCTTCGCCCTGCTCGGGCTCATCGACGTGGCGCTGACCGCCGTCATCGGATCCGCGGACGCATCGCCGCTGATCGTGAGCCTGGGAGTAACCGGCATGGCAGGGGCGGCGCTCCTCGCAGCATCGGTGCCGATGCCGGCTCACTCGCTGAGCCAGGACATTACCTATGGCGGCGAATTGCTGGCCGGCATCCCAGTGGCGCTCTACCCGGTCTGGCTGATCGTCCTGTCTTACCGGCTGCCCGGCCACCTGGCTGACCGTGTCGGCTCCGCGAGGAGATCGTCCCAGGAGGACCCGGGAGCCGGGCTTCCTCCGCGGCTAGCGGACACATGGTCATGAGAGGGGAAGGGCACAGCATGATCGTCTCTCCTA
>WNGR01023362.1_pt1 | contig 10282 bp, 6 predicted proteins | sample 5407581 | NCBI WGS metagenome assembly WNGR01 (sample SAMN13153383, study PRJNA577476) | soil metagenome | isolation source: 80 cm soil or saprolite under Garry oak tree replicate 2 | place: USA:California | collected 2016-06-15
ATTGCCTCGGAGGTTGGTGCAACTGTTTATTCACTGTACCCCTCGATGCAAAGAGAAGCTTATCTCGCTGGCCGTGCTCAGCGGGTAGTTTTTCTGGCCGGCAAACTGAACGTTCTTTTGGTTAGTGATCAAGATGCGACGATTTGGGATTGGAAGACTGGATCACGCGTTCAGTCGCTCAAATGGAGGCCAGAAGACGGCAAGTCCAGACTAATCTCAAGCAACGGACGAACGCTCATAACGACGTCTGGATCGGGGGATTGCGTATGGGATATCTCTAGGGCTGAGAAAAAGCAGTGCTTTGAAGAAAAACAAGTGCTCACGGTATCGCCTCAGGGTGGGTACGTTGTATTGAAACATAGACAGGGTCTGCAGCTATACGATGTCGATCGCAGTTTAGTTGGCCCCATAATTGACCTGGAAGATACATTCATAGATTACGATACTCCCTGGGCGTGGATGAAGATCGCATTTTTCTCACAGGATGAATGGATGGCGGTCGGTAGTGGCTTGTCGGTCCACTTTGTAAATGTCAAATCTGGACGAGAATCGATGCAACTAATATCGCAGAGTGAGAGTAACTGGATCACCATTGATCCGGAAGGGCGCTTTGACACAGTGAATCTCGAGTTTCCCACACATTTGTTCTGGATGATGCCCGATGATTCGTTCCACCCGTTGCCACTGGAGATTCTTATGCGGCAGTACTATGAGCCGCAGCTCATGCAACACATCTTGAGCGGGAAGGGACTCCTATCGATCCCTCCAATGAAATCTCTGAATCGCCTCCAACCCGAAATCCGCATAACGAAGATCACTCCTCAAGCCAATTCAGAAGAGGTATCGGTACAAATCGAGATGACTGATGCTGGCAGTACAACTCGGCCGTCCGACGGAAAGATCTTAAGTAGATCAGGGATATATGACTTGCGGCTTTTCCGTAATGGTCAACTAGTGGCGCAATACCCTTCAAACGAATCCGACAGCACAACTAATTCCGTTTCGCCTAGCGAAGAGCTTGTCGCGTGGCGTCGAGCGCATAAGATTAATACTGATGCTCGCGGACGTTATACACACATCTTTTCTAATGTTCGACTGCCACAGCGAGCGGGAATGGATCAAGTCGAGTTCACGGCTTACGCCTTCAACGAGGATCGAGTCAAGAGCGCTACGAGTGAGCCGGTGATCTATCGACTGCCGCAGCCACGATCCGGGACTCACCCGCGGGCCTATCTCATAACGGTCGGCGTAGATGTAACCTCCGCGGGGTGGCGCCTGGGATTTGCTCGTAAGGGCGTCCGAGAAGTCGAAGGGTTATTGAAAGAAAAGCTTGGGTCGCAATATGAAGTGGTGCCCGTGCAACTGATCTCGGCATATAAGGAAAACAGCACCGAGCTTGTGGACTTAGGAACTAAAGGAAACCTCCATACAGTGCTGAATGTATTATCCGGCGAAAATGTGGCGATGGCCGACCGCCAGAAGATTCCGAAGCAGGAACAGTTACGAATTGCGACACCGGATGATCTGGTTGTCCTCTACATCGCCAGTCATGGTTATGTTGATCCTGGAGGAAAGTTCTACGTGATCCCTTCGGACATCGGTCAGCCACTGGGTGTAAGCGAAGAGCTACTTGACCGCTGTCTGAAGAGCTCGGAGCAATCACCGATCTGTGAAACCGGACGTAAGTTACTGCAACACAGCATATCGGGCGACGAGTTGACGCAGTGGATTGAAGCGATCGATGCGGAGCAGGTGGTGCTGGTGTTGGACTCCTGCCACTCGGGCGCGGTCTCCGGACCAGGCTTCAAACCGGGACCGATGGGTGACCGCAGTTTTGGTCAACTCTCTTACGACAAAGGGATGCTGGTACTGGCGGCAACCCAGGAGGAGCAGTTTGATGTGGGAAACTTGGAGCTAGGCAACCGCTCGCTCTTGACCTATGCGCTCACTCAGCAGCCGCTGGCAGGAGCGCCGTTTGATCTGCGGCAGTGGTTGAGTCAAGCCGAGAAACAAGTGCCCGAACTCTACAAGCGTTTCGTCGGTTCGGGGCGGCCACCCACACCGGGACACGAGCAAGACCAACAACCTGCGCTCTTTGACTTCTCGAGGAAAAAGGCAAGATTGGCTGCGACACCGTGAGCGTTCTCTTAATTTAGAGGATGCGAACGTGCACTGGCTTCTGTAGTGCACCCCTGAAATGACACAAGAAGTTAAGAAAGTAATGGTGGCGAAAGCGAAGCTTCAAACTCGACTGGCGGCAGATAGCCGATGGCCGAGTGAAGTCGCTTCCGATTATAGACTGCTTCGATGAAATGCTGGACCGAGGCCAGGACCTCGGCCAGCGTTTCATAGTCATTCAGGTAAATCTCTTCGTACTTGAGCGTGCGCATGAACCGTTCGGCCTTGGCATTGTCATAGGGGTTGCCGGTGCGGCTCATGCTGATCTGGATCTTGTGTTCTTTCAAGAGTGCTACGTAATCGGTGGCCGCATACTGCACGCCGCGATCGGAATGATGGACCAGTCCGAGTGGCACGGTGCGCGTTTCCAGGGCCATGCGCAAGGCCTTGAGGGCCAATTCCGTATCGATGTGGCGCGAGAGCGCCCAACCAATGCAGCGCCGACTGTAAGCATCGAGGACCACGGCGAGATAAACGAACTCGCGCCGCAGTCGAATATACGTAATGTCGGCCACCCAGAGTTGATTGATGTTTGAAAGCACTAACCCGCGGACCAGGTTGGGATAGACCGTCAACGCATGATTGGAGTCGGTCGTGCGCACAAAAGCCCGCTGTCGCAGACAGAGCAGATTGTCTTCGCGGAGCAGGCGCAAAACGCGTTTATGATTGGCATTCACGCCGCGCCGGTGCAGTTCTTTTGTAATTGGTCGGTAGCCGTAAGAGCGCATCTCCAGAGCGATGCTCTGAATCTGCCCGCGCAGCTCGACATCGTTATTGAGAGACGAACTCAAGCTGGGCGCATGCAAGTGTCGAAAGATAGTCGAGCGCGAGAGACCAACCGCCTCGCCGAGCGATCGAATCGCTCGCTCGGCAGTCGGTCTCTCTCCTATTTCCTTTTGCATTAGCTCCATGATTAGGTGTCGCTGATGGCTTAGCTCTCGGCCTCCAGTTTCTGCAAGAGCTTTTTTAAAAAGTCGTTCTCCATGGTGAGCCGGCCCACCATGCGTTCGAGTTCGTTGACGCGGGCTTCCTCGGTGTAAGCGTGGCCGCGACCGGCAAACGCGCGCTCTTTATATTGGCGCAGCTCGCGGCGCCACTTCGAGATGGTGTTATCGCTCACTTGATATTCGCGGGCCACTTGCGCCTGGCTCTTGCCGGCCTCGACCTCGCGAATGACTTGCAGTTTGAACTCGCGCGTGAATGTGCGTCGCTTGAGCACCGCCGTCTTGGCGGCCACTGCGCCCCTTTTGGTCATCGTTAAGCCTCCTTCCCCGTAGGGATATGTGCTTAACTTTTTGTGTCAGTCAAGGGTGCAGTTCATTCGGTTGATCAACGAACATGTACCCGTGTCCGGCCCGACCAGGATTGCACACGGTGAGCCCAAGTGCCGGTGAGAATTTCGTGGTTTCATGTTTCGCGCCCTTGCCGACCTCCCAGCCTTGGGCGTAACCTTTGCTCAATGAACCTGACGATAAATCCCGTCGACTTTTGTCGGGCTCGATCTTTTATTTGTTAGGCATTTCAAATAGACTGAGACTGAACTGCTCGCACAAAATGTCGGGATTTAGGGCAATAAGCAATTTCTGAGCGTGACGTTGGCCGACTAGCGTCCCCAAAATACAAGGGAGGTATTCGTAATGAAGTCTCACCGCTTCGCTGGCCTTGCGGCATTGCCTATACTCCTATTTCTTAACCATGGATCGGCCAGGTCTGCAGAAAAATACCGGCAGGTTCAGCTCGAAGGTCTTGCTGTGACAATGTCCTTGGAAAAGCATACTGAGGGCATAGAAATTGTCGACTTCCCCGACGAGACTGTACAGCTGACGTCACAATCGGTTCCGGTGAACGGCAAAACGATCCACGAACTCTTGCTAGATGCCCGCATCTTTCCAGACGTGGAAGCCTTCACACTAGTTTATTCATTGAATCCCGAAACCCAAGACCTGCGTAATTTAGCGCTAGCCCGAATAAGGATTCCGAAGGTGGAGCATGGCGCCAAACTTGAGGTGATTTTCGCGCAAGGGTTGCAAAATCGTAGTTCAGAGATTCTTGGGGGCATTGCCGAACAATTGCGCGAGAGATATGGTCGGCCGATTCCAAACATAGTATTAACGGAACTCTACTCCGAAACGCAATTGTTAGTGACCGTTATTAATGCAAAGGCCACGACTACTACTAAGTTCGATCAGCGTGACCAAAACGCGGTGAAAGATGTCGAGACTGACTTAATCCGCAAGAGTAGAGCCTTCACGGAAGTTGCCGCTGCTGGCGATCCTTCGACTCAGTATACTCGGGTGGAGGTCTCGGTTAAGACCCTACAAGCCGGACGCCCGATTCCAGCCTTGAGAATCTGGTTTGCTCCAAAATTTTCACGAGACGCTGTCGACTCATTTGGTGCGCTGACGACTGATAGACTCGAGTCTCCGGCTAAAGCAACGGTCTACGAAGGAGAGTACTGTTTCTGGGCAGCCAAGGATCCGGACAAGATTCCTGTCACTAACGAGTTGTGCCAAAAGTTGTGGCTCAATCGTAATGTCGAACTCAGCGTTATAAAATAGCCGGGTGTTTAGTTGAACCAAAACATTCTGATCAAAGCGATAGAAGTGGTTGGAGTTTTGTTCGCCGCATTTGGCGGATTCTTAGTTGGAATAGCACCGCCGCAAGCTGCGGACGCTCGTTTTGCTGTTGGCATCAGTTCGTTCTTCGCTCTTATTATTCTCCTCCTTGTTTCCTCACTTGCAAAGAAGAAGAATGTAAGAGCATGGATTATGGCCGCTATCTGCTCGTTACTAGTGGCCGCCGCCGCCGCTTATTACTATAGGTCAGTCTATTACTCGCTCACGTTTGAATACCCGCCCGGCAACACCCAAGTCGAATACGTCGCCGGAACCGAGTTGACCTTAGAAGCTCAAAAGCAAAAACGCGATAATCCGACGATAAGCAACGCAGAGCTGGTAGCTGGATTTGGTGGGTTACCATTTAGAAACAGAGTGTGGCCGGAAGCTTCTGTGAATGATGCGAGGAAAAAACTCATTTTTACATACGTGATTCTCGTGATAGCACTTGCCTCTGCCATCTTTTCGCTCACGGAAGGGATTTTGGGTGGCGTAAGTAATGGCTATGGAAAAGGAAAGGGCTTAAGGGTACCCAAGACGAAGAAACGAAAAAGAAAGACAGGCACTAAGAATTCCGGATCCTTCGAACCGAACGATACTCTCGCCTCCAAGTAGCGAGGCAATGGGACGCACCAAATGCGCGTAACGCAGGGTAAGTTTGACGGAATCCGAGAGGATGAGCGAGGCGCGGTCTAATTGGATAAGTCGTGTTCAAGAACGGCATCTCCTGAGCCAAGCGATAGAAGCCTCACCCAACAATGAATCCCAAAAGTCTCAATTATCTTATATGGTGGCAAATCTCATTTTTGCTTTGCCTCACCGGAGCGTTGTTCCATAGCACGGCACTTGCGCAGGCGCCTAAACTGTACGTTGAATCGGGTTGTATTCATCATAGTGCGCGATCAATTGCGTTTTCAGGAGATAGCAAGTTTGTGGCAGCAGGAAGTCTTGATCGAACAATTAAGGTATGGAGCCTGAACCCGACTCTTCATTTCGGGAGCCTCCATTGAGGACGGAGTTGGGATAGAACAGCGCGCCTTATATCACCGATCAAAACGAGAGACAATGCCAAGTTAGCCGGTGTCTTGGTCTAACGAGTCATTACGTGGTATCCGCCCCGCCAGACGGAGTAATGGGCCTCAACTTGTTCAACGCGCATACAGCTCCGCGTCCCTTCCATTCGCCATCAATCCGACGGACCGAGGCGTATCCATCCGAATGAACTTCCTCAATCACGACGAGTTGGCCGTCTGGTAGATAAGCCTGTTTGCCGCACCGTTCATCTTTGGTTTCCATGCAGCCAATCTTAACAAACGGGTCAAGTCAGATTTTTTGCATCGACACGTCGCTTTTCGAATAGAACGCACATTGATTCGTCAGGCCAATTCAACTGAAGGGTGCAAACGTATTCCGATGAGCCATCTGGCTCAGCATAGCCGAACTTTGCGCCAGATAACCGAAACCGAGGGTCCGTGTCGGCTAAACGTAAATGCAACTCGTCCATCGATGCAGACAGCACGACCGCTGCCGAATCAGCGGAAAACTCTCTACTGCGAATGACGGCCCGGAGCAAGGCTGATTCGCTCTCCACCTGTCCAGTAGGTCAAGAGCTTCCTCAAGCGAAATTTCCATTCCGTTACGGGCCAGTAACGACAGTGTAGGCAGTTGCCGGATGAACTTCCCAGGGTGTCGCTCGCCACACGCACGGCTTTGGTCCGCCCTGGGTACATGTTGGGACGTCAGGCGCAGTACTGCCTGATTCTCCAGCGTGGACAAAATCTCTCATCATGTACCCTTCAAACTTTACCCACTTGCCCTCAATTTGACCTTTGACCGCTTGTACCATCGCGGGGTAGTCGCTGTCGTCAAAATTAAATCTCTTTTCCCATCGGGGAGTGAATTCCACGATCACGTATTTTCTTTCGTTGCCTACCTCTGACGGATCGGCAACGACGTTAATGTGAACATCCCGCAGATCGGTTCGTTTGCAGTTACACGTTTCCTTGTTACCTCCGAAAACAACGCTGGCCACAAAGGCTGTGACTGCTACCTTTCGGCTTGGAGTAAACACGGTATCGTTAGCCGCGTCGCGCATCTCAGCCACGGTAATCGGTTGAGGGTTCGTTGCTTTGCGTCCGCGATTTTTCAAAACATTTAGTTGTTTAAGATTGGCCCTTTGCGTCTTTCCGCAGGCCGGGCAATGTCTGAAAGCCGTGCCTTGGGAGCATGGATCTTGGGCGTGAGCAAGTTGAAGCGAACAGACAACAACACTCGCGATGAGAACTATTCGGTGAGCGAGTTTCATGGTTAGGAGTCTCCTACGGCGTGGGATAGTAGATCGGCTGGCTTATATCACCGATCCAACCAACAGGCAAACAAATGAGGGTCGTAATTAAGTGGACGGAAGACCAAAATTGTTGACATCGATAATATGCAGGCGTATGGTTTTGGCCGACTCGCAAGGTTCTTTGCAGTTCGCAGTGATTGGCTGACCTTCCACGAGCTGCCTCAAGACAACTCGCCGGCTCAGCCAAATAAGAATGAACCTCGGCGCTCGTCCCCCGAAGCCGAGTGACAACTAATACAGCAAAGGAGCGTTCCCGAATGTCACGCGCTCAACGTCTTCCCAACCGCTTGATCCGATGGACAAGTCTGTCTATCTCGTTCGTGCTCGTCTGTTCTCTCCTAACAATAGCTCCGATTTCATTTCTTAGTCATCCAGTCGCCCAAGCGCAGGGCGGATTGCCGAATGGAACGGTCAGTAGAGTCGCTCCGCCTGCGGGTGTATTGGGTCCGCCCGAAGCAAGCCTGCCGAATCTTGATGAAGTGCGCAGCCGCCCTCACATTACTCCCCAAGCGCCGTTGCCCTTGCCCTCGTCGGATCGTTCGCGACGCAACCCGCTCGAGCCGCGCAATGGAAAGAAAGTCGGCGATCCTGGAACGACACTTATAGGGGCACTTAGTGTCGGGCGCTCTAACGACCTCTCTACATTCAGTAGCCGTGCCACTGTCCCGATAGTGAGGGATGGTTCTGTTACTCGTCGATCAGGCAAGTTCAGCCACTCACTCAAATCCGCGATCAGCAATCCGAAGTTTGCAATCTCTCCGCCTTCTCCTATCGGCGACGATCAGTACGTGCAGGCGGTCTTCCAGAATTCGCTGGCGCGGCAGCCGACCGGTACTGAACGAGATTACTGGGATGACATCTTGCGTGTTGCTTATGCTCACGGAAACGGTTCAATAGTGATCGCCGCGCGGGAACTGGGCAAGACTTTATTCGAATCATCCGACTATGCCGCGCGAAACCGCTCTAATCATGACTACGTTTACGATCTTTACGAGACTTATTTGTTGCGCGGTCCCGATACCGCTGGCTGGGCTTACTGGGAAAGCATGGTGCCCTCGCAAGGACGTGAAGCCGTACGCCGCGCTTTCGATGAATGTGGCGAGTTCATCTATGACGCAGCCACGATCACGCCAACCGGTTCGGCATCGAGCGCCGTTTCATCCCTGCTATCGGCGCGCGCGGACCTCAACAATCAAACCGGCAATCAATTGCTGGCGCGCGATTGCGAATGGGCGGTATCTCTGTTGGGCCTGCCCGGCCGCTCGGGATTGGATCTCGGCCTGGGTCTGTCTTATTCCTCGGCAGTCTGGACCCGCTCCGGTCCATACATCTATTTCGACGAAGACAATGGCTGGCCGAGTCCGGGCTTTCGCCTCGGCTTTCCTACGGTGCAGGAGAAATATTTCGACGCGCTGGTGGGTAAGAATGTTTACTTACTAATTACACCTTTAGGCCATCGCGTCGAACTGAGACAGGTTGAAGTATCAAGCATTTACGAAGCAGCCGATTCTTCTTATCTGCAGCTCACCGACAACGGCAGCACTCTGCTGGTACGTGATACTTCTGGCATGCAGCTGAGCTACAGCAAGTACCTGCACGAAGAGTGGCACTGCACTCAGATCAAGGACCGCAACGGCAACTACCTCAGCGTGAACTATGATTGGATGGGTCACATCACCAGCATCACCGACACGCTCAATCGCACAATCACATTCAACTACGACACCAATGCGAACCTGACTTCGATCACGCAGACATGGAACGGACAAACACCGCCGCATCCATGGGCAACGTTTCGTTGGGGCAGCTTCACCATGGCCTCCAACTTTTCAGGCGTGAATGTTTCCGACACTCATAACGGTGAAGTCATTCCGGCAATCACGATGGTAGGCTTTGATGACAGCACATACACCAAATTCCAATACAACGGTGCCTTACAAGTGACGCGCATCACGAGCTATGCTTCGGATAGTAATCCCGATCTGGATACTCATGCGCGGAGCTACACAGCATACGATTACGACAACTCGACTAGCGATTGTCCGCGCATTAACGATGCGCGGGTGTGGGCGGAGAACTGGAACGGCATCAACGGCCTGCCCTCAGAAGTGATAACACAGTTCGCTGTCAACAATGACGGCTCACATCAAATGACCTTGCCTGATCAAACTGTCTACAAAGAAACATATGGCAGCACCTGGCAGAAGGGCCTCGTAACTCGAAGTGCCGTACTGATAGGAGGTCTTGAGCAGAAATGGACCATTCCCACTTACATCCAAGATAATATCAACGTCTCATATCCAACCAACCCGCGAATAACCCAGACGAGTGTCTATGACATCGCCGGCAATCATATCGGGTCGACAGTTGGTTACTACACTTCCACTCGCCCGAGCGGTGTCAATTTCAGTATTCCGGTTGATATCACTGAGTTTGCCGGCGAGGCGCAAACTCCGTTGCGACGCACACACAACGGTTACGATCTCAGTTCTTCTTATCTAGCACTGGGCTTCCTCGGATTGCTGCATGAGGTTGATGTTTACGACGGAAACAATAATCTAATGAGCATGACCAGTTACTGGTACGACTGGGCGGAGCATTTGCAGGACCAGCCGGGCGGGGTCAATCCGCCGCAGCACGATTCGGCTTACAACACCAGCTACCTCACCCGCGGCAACGTTTGCAATGTCGCGCGTCATGACGTGAACGATCCCAATCATCCGGCCCACGAGTTCAAATACGGCTACAATACTGCGGGGTCGATCACCTTCACACGTGATCATCTCTGGCATCAGAACTTTATCAGCTACACAGATGCCTTCTCCGACAGCATCAATCGCAACACTTTTGCTTATCCGACGACCGCGACTGACGCCGACGGGTTCATCTCGTCTATTCAGTACAACTACGACTTTGGGGCGAAGACGCGCGCGCAAGGTCCGCCGCCGACAAATCCAGCAACGGGCCAGCCATATTCTCAGTGGGCCGCACAAAGGATCTATTACGATACCGCTAGGCGGGTCGAAAGGGTCACAAACGAATTCACCGGCGCTTACAAACGCTTCTACTATGCGCCAACTTATGTAGAAAGCTGGTGGAGCGTTAACACCGTCGCCGACGAGGGTTATGCCAACCAGCACTT
>WNGR01025710.1_pt1 | contig 10282 bp, 6 predicted proteins | sample 5407581 | NCBI WGS metagenome assembly WNGR01 (sample SAMN13153383, study PRJNA577476) | soil metagenome | isolation source: 80 cm soil or saprolite under Garry oak tree replicate 2 | place: USA:California | collected 2016-06-15
CTCCGGCTTGTAGTCGGTGCCGAAGAGGATCCGGTCCTGGTACTTGAGGAAGAACTCTCGCGCGCGCCTCGGCTGGCGGCCGAGCTCCGCGTGCCGCGCGCCCGTCTCCACGACGACGTTCGGGAGCCGTTCCAGCACCCCCGAGACGTCGCCCAGGTCCTCCGGGTGGTTGGCCACGTGGAGAGCGATGAAGGTCGTCCCTGGGTGGCGGGCGAACACGCGGTTGCGCGCGTCGAGGAGGGCACGCTTGCCAGGGAAGCCCGGGCCGTGGAAGCTCCACTCCGGGTACTTGTGGAGCTCGTCCCAGCGCTCGTTCGTGGCGTCCACCGGCTCGAAGAAGGCGTCGGGGTCCGACGTGTGGATGGCCACCGGGATGCCGAGGCCGCCGCACTCGGCCCACATGGGGTCGAGGCGCGGGTCGTCCACGGTGACGAGCCGGCCGGTCCGATCCCGCACCTCGAGGCCCAGGACCTTGGTGACCTTGAGCCCGCGCGCGCCGCGGGCGACCGCGTCCTTGACCTGCGCGGCCATGGCCTCGCCGAAGCCGGGCTCGTCGATGCGGCTCCAGTCGGGCTCGGTGAAGACCGTGAACCGGTCGGGGTGGGGCTTCACCATCTGATCGACCACCTGCTGCAACGCCTGGCCCCATCGCCCGGTCAGGATCACGATCCGCTTCAGGTTCAGGCGGTCCATGCGGGCCAGGAGCTCGGCCACCGGGACCGCCCGGCCCTCGCCGTGCGCGTCGTTGACGTGGTTGTGGACGTCGATGGCGGGAAAGGCCGCGCGGGGGACCTGGTGCTCCGGGACCAAGAGCATGGACCGCGGCTTGAAGTCGCGGAGCGCGAGGTCCTCGTTCGAGGACGGCGCGGCGGATGGCGCGGGGACCGTGGAGCCGAGGGCCGCGAAGAGGGCGGCGCACGCGAGGAACGAGAGGGCGCGAGGGATCATGGCAGACCTCCGACGGTGGGCGACGCTCCGCCATTCTAGAAGCAGGCGCCGAGTGGAGTCCATGCGCTATAGTCAGCGGAGATGACCCGCGCGCTGCACTCACCTGCGCGATGAAGCCGCTCCCCCTCCCGGCCGGCTGGCTCACGGGGCTCTCGATCGCGGCGGTCCTGGCCGTCGGCCTGGCCGGCTTCCGCGGCATCGCGGTCGCTCGCCGCGGGGCCTCGGAAGAGGCCGCCCGGGCGTTCCGGGACGAGACCGCGGCGAGGGCGCGCTCGGTCGAGACGCGGCTGGCCGCGATCCGCTCCGACCTGGCCTTCCTCGCCGCCTCCTCGCCGGTGGGGCGCCTCCACGAGGCCCCGGGTCCGGGCGACTGGCGTCGGGCCGGGGCCGAGGGCGCGCTCCTGCTCTTCCTGCGCGGCCACCCCGAGGTCGTGCGGGTGGTCGTGCGCTCCCCGCGTGGTGAGGCGCTGCTGCACACCGGGCGGCGCGGCGGAGTGCCGGTGCTGTGGGTCTCGTCGAGCCCCACCGGTCTCGAGGGAGCCGCGGTAGCCCCCGGCCGGCCGCGCCTCACCTCCACCTTCGCGCTGGGAGCCGCGGGCGGGCCCGGCGCCGAAGAGCCCACGCTGCAGACCGAGGTCGAGCCGGTCACCCTGCTTTCGCCCGGCGAGGCTGGCGAGGGCCGCACTTGCCGGCTCCTCGATGCCACGGGAACGACGCTTGCCCGGCGCTCGGACGCCGGACGACCGGCGCCGGCCCGCGAGAGCACCGTGCGGGCCGAGGCGAACGTGGGGGCCGACGGCTGGTCGGCCCCGGGCCCCTGGCGACTCGAGTGCGAGCAGCCCGAGGGCCTCGCGGTCGGCCGGGTCGAGCCGGTGGCCGCGCGTTATCGCACGACGCTGACCCTGAACCTGGCGGCCGTGGGCCTGGCGGCGCTCCTGGGCGGCTTCGCGGTCCAACAGGCCCGCCGCCGCGAGCGCCTGGAGGCGCAGGCGCGCGAGGAAGCCCGGGTGAGGGAGCTGGAGCGCCGGCTCTTCCACGCCGAGCGCCTGACCACGGTGGGGCGCCTGGCCGCGGGCATCGCCCACGAGATCAACAACCCGCTGGAGGGGATGGCGAACTGGCTGAGCCTCGCCCGCACGGAGTTGAATCGCGGTGAGTTCCGTGTGGCGGGCGAGCACCTGGAAAAGGTCAAGGAAGGCCTCGAGCGGGCGGCCGGGATCGTGCGCCAGGTCCTCGCGCAGTCTGACCCGGCGAAGGCGAGCCGCGTCCCCGTGGACCTGAACCAGGTGCTGCGCGAGACCGAGGAGTTCGTGCAGTCGCGGAGGGAGTTCGCCGCGATCGCCTTCGGCCTCGAGCTGGCCAGGGAGCCGCTCCTCGTGAGCGCGAGCCCGGTGATGCTCGGGCAGGTGGCGGTCAACCTGATCCTGAACGCCTGCGAGGCCCAGCCGCGGGGGGGCGAGGTGCGGGTCTCCTCGCGCCGCGAGGGCCGCCAGGCGGTGGCCGAGGTCGCGGACCGGGGCCCCGGGGTGGCGGAGGCGGACCGGCAGCGCATCTTCGAGCCGTTCTTCTCGACCAAGGATTCCACCGGCCTCGGCCTCTCGATCTGCCACTCGATCGTCCGGCAGCACGAGGGCGAGCTGTCGGTTTTCCCGCGGGAGGGCGGCGGGGCCCTCTTCCGGATGAAGCTGCCCGCCCTGGAGGCCTCGTGAGCAAGCCCGAGAAAGCCCCGCCCCGCGGGAGGGTGCTGGTGGTGGAAGACGAGGCCTACGTGCGCGAGTCCCTGGTCGCGATCCTGCGCGCGCGGGGCTTCGACGCGAGCGCCGCCGCCTCGGTGGGGGACGCGGTGGCCCACCTTGCCAAGGCGCCGGTGGACGTGGTCCTGTCGGACCTGCGGATGCCGGGAGCGGACGGCCTGGAGCTCGTGCGGCGGATGCAGGCCAGCTCCCCCGAGACTCCCGTCGTCATCCTCACCGGGCATGGCACCGTGGCTTCGGCCGTGGAGTGCCTCAAGGCCGGGGCCAGCGACTACATCCTGAAGCCCGCCGATCCCGAGGCCCTCGAGGTGGCCCTGCAGCGCGCCCTGGAGACGCGCTCCCTCCGGCGCGAAGTGCGCTACTTGCGCAGCACGGTGGCCCCCGCGGCGGAGCCGGTGGGGGAGAGCGCCGCTTGGCGCAAGGTGATGGCGATGGTGGAAGCGGCCGCCCCCACCGACTCGACCGTGCTCCTGCTCGGCGAGTCGGGGACGGGCAAGGAGCTGCTGGCCCGCCGCATCCATCACCTGAGCCCGCGGGCCTCCGGGCCCTTCGTGCGCGTCAACTGCGCGGCCATCCCCCTCGAGCTGTGGGAGAGCGAGTTCTTCGGCCACCGCAAGGGCGCTTTCACCGGCGCCGCCAGCGACCGCGAGGGGCGCTTCCATCTCGCCCACCGCGGCACCCTGCTCCTCGACGAGGTGGGGGCGATGCCGGGGGTGGGCCAGGCCAAGCTCCTGCGCGCGATCCAGGACGGCGAGTTCGACCGCCTGGGCGACGAGCAGCCCACCCGGGTGGACGTGCGGATCGTGGCCTCCACCAACTGCGACCTCCAGGCCGAGGTGAAGCAGGGCCGCTTCCGGGCCGACCTCTTCTACCGGCTCAACGTGGTACGGATCGACGTGCCCCCCCTGCGTGATCGCAAGGACGACATCGGCCTCCTGGCCCGCCTCTGCGTGGAGGAGGTGTCGGCGCGCCTGGGCCGTCCCGCCCTCGAGGTCGGGCCGGAAACGCTCGCTCGATTGCGTGCGTATCCCTTCCCCGGTAACGTGCGCGAGCTGCGGAGCGTGATCGAGCGAACGCTCATCCTCGACCCCGCCCACGGCCTCGACAACCTGGACCTGCTCCCCGCGCCGGTCCCCCTGGCGGCCGCGGAAGCGGCCCCCGCCGAGGGCGACCTGAACCTGCGCGCGGCCCTCCTCCGCCTGGAGAAGGAGATGCTGCTGGAGGCCCAGCGGCGGGGCGGGGGCGTGCGCAAGGAAGCGGCCCGGCTGCTGGGGATCGACCCTCGGAACTTCGCGTACTACCTGCGCAAGCACGGTCTGACGGATGGGGCTGAGGAGTGATGAAGGCGCGGAGCCGGACTTGCCCAAGCGGTCCCTCCCCCCGACGTGGGGGAGGTTAGGAGGGGGGGTCGATGAACGATCGGCAGGGGGGTCGATGAATAACAGGGGCGCTCTCGCTCTCCTGCTCGCGCTCGCCGCCCCCGTTCTCGCCCAGGCCCCGCGCCCTCCGGCCGCGGCCCCCGCCTGGTTCACCGAGGCGCGGCGGTTGCTGGAGGCGGGCCGAGCCGAGGAGGCCCGGGCCGCCATCGAGGGCCACCTCGCCCAGGTCCCGGCCGACGCCGACGCGTTCTACCTCCTCGGCGTCGTCCACGAGCGGCGCCGTGATGCAGCCGCGGCCCGCGCTGCCTACGAGACCGCCCTGAACCACGACCCGAAGCTGGCCGAGGCGCACGACCGGCTCGGCTTCCTGCTCGGGCAGGCGGGGAAGACGGAAGACGCGATCGCGGGTTTCCGAGAAGCCGTGCACCTGAAGCCGTCGCTCTTCGACGCGTGGTACCACCTCGGGGCGACCCTGTGGTGGACGAAACAGCCGGCGGAGGCCCTGCCCGCGCTGCAGGCGGCGGTGAAGCTGCAGCCGAAACACGCGGAGGCCCGCTTCTACCTGGGCTTGGTGCTGAAGCAGCAGGGAGACCTGGCCGGCGGGGTGGGCCATCTCCGCGAAGCCACGCGGCTGGCCCCCGACCTGGCGGTGGCCCACAACCAGCTCGGGGCGGCGCTCCTCGCCTGGGGGGACGAGGAGGGCGCGATCGCCTCCCTGCGCCGGGCGGTGCAGCTCGATCCTTCCTCGACCGACGCCGCGAACAACCTGGGCCTGGCCCTCATGCAGAAGGGCGAGGCGGACGAGGCAGTGGAGACGTTCCGCGGGCTCGTGCAGAGCGCCCCCGACTTCCGGACCGCCCGCCACAACTTGGGCAGCGCTCTCATGCAGAAAGGAGACCTCGCGGCCGCGGTCGAGGTGTACCGCGACCTGACCCGGCTGGATCCCGCGAACGCCGAGGCCTGCTACAACCTCGGCCTCGCCCTGAAGCAGAAGGACGACTTCGCGGCCGCCGAGACGGCGCTGAAGAGGGCCATCGAGCTCGACCGCGCCCTGCCCGACCCTCCCTACACGCTCGCGGTCGTTCTCTGGCAGACCGGGCGGGGGCGCGAGGCGGTCCCCTTCCTGCGTGAAGCCATCGCGCGGAAGGCCGATTACGCCGACGCGCACTACCTGCTCGGCACCCTCCTGCGGCAGCAGGGGCAGGCCGACGAGGCGCTCCAGGAGTTCAGGGAGACGCTCCGCCATCAGCCGGCCGCGGCCGAGGCCTGGCTCAGCCTCGGCCAGATGCTGCAGCAGCGGAAGGACACCGAGGGAGCGGCTCGCGCGTTCGCGGAGGCCGACCGCCTGAATAAGAAGAAGGCGGACGCCCAGGCCTCGCGGGTGGCCCTCACCGCGGGGCTCAAGAAGCTCGCGGAGAAGGACGCGGCGGGAGCCCTCGCCCAGTTCCGGGAAGCCGTGCGCCTCGATCCCCAGAACGCGCGGGCGCACGACCAGCTCGGGCGTGCCCTCAAGGCGCAGGGACAGGCCGCGGAGGGGGACCGGCACCTGGCGGAGGCCCGTCGCCTCGCACCGTACCTGGCCCCGCCCGCCGTCGGCCCGGCCCCCCCGTGAGGGGATGGCGGGGAGCGCTCGGCGCCCTGGGCCTGGCGGCCCTGGGTCTCCGGCCCGCCGCCTCCGAGACCGAAGCCCCCCTCGGCTTCGCCTTCGCGAACGTGGCGCGGGAGGCGGGCCTCACCGCAGTCACCGTCTTCGGCGGGAAGGAGACGAACATCGAGCCACCTCTACCGCAACCGCGGCGACAGCTTTTTCGAAGACGTGACCGTGCGGGCCGGGCTGGCGCAGAGCGGCTGGGGGCAGGGAGTCTGCGCGGGGGACTACGACAACGACGGCTTCGTCGACCTCGCGGTGACCTACTGGGGCCAGAACCGGCTCTATCACAACCGGGGCGACGGCACCTTCGAGGACGTGACCGCGAAGGCGGGGCTGCTCGAGAAGCGGACGCGCTGGGGGACGGGCTGCGCCTTCCTCGACTACGATCGCGACGGGCGGCTCGACCTCTTCGTGGCGAACTACATCGACATCGACCTCACGACCACCCCGACCCCCGACACCGGTCTCTGCCGCTACAAGGGCGTCCCCGTGGCCTGCGGCCCCCCGGGCCTGCCGGGGGGCAAGAACGTCCTCTACCACAACGAGGGCGGCGGGCGGTTCGCGGACGTGTCGGAGAAGACGGGGATCACGAAGGCGAGCGGCACCTATGCCCTGGGGGTGAGCACCCTCGACTTCGACGGCGACGGCTGGACCGACCTCTACGTCGCCGACGACAGCAACCCGAACGCGCTCTACCTCAACAACCGGGACGGCACGTTCACCGACGTCGGGGTCCGGATGGGCTGCGCCTACAGCCAGGACGGCAAGCCCCAGGCCGGGATGGGGGTGGCGGTGGGAGACTACGATCACAACGGGACCATGGACGTGTTCGTCACCAACTTCGCGGGCGACACCTCGACCCTCCACGCGAACCCCGGGGACGGCTTCTGCGAGGACCGGACCTTCATGGCCGGGATCGGGGTGAACACCCGCTTCCTCGGCTGGGGCACCGGCTTCGCGGACTTCGAGAACCGCGGGTGGCTGGACCTGTTCCTGGTCAACGGCCACGTCTATCCCGAGGTCGAGCAGCTCCGGACGGAGGCCGGTGAGGCCGGCCGGGGCGCCGCCTTCGGCGACTACGACAACAACGGCACCGTCGACGTCCTCGTGAACAACGTCCACGACGCGCCCGACCTCTTTCGGACCGAGGCTCGCAACAAGAATCACTGGATCGCCCTCCGGCTCGAGGGGACGCGCTCGAACCGGAGCGCCATCGGGGCTCGGGTGCGCTGCGAAGCCGCGGGCCGCGCGCAGGTGGACGAGGTGCGGGGCGGCGGGAGCTACGCGTCCCAGAACGACCTGCGCGTCCACTTCGGCCTCGCCGAAGCCGCCCGGGTCGACCGGATCTCGGTCCGCTGGCCGAACGGCCTCGAGGAGGAATGGCGCGACCTCGGGGTCGACCGAATCGTCCCCCTGAAGGAGGGAACGGGAACCGCCGCCAAGCTAGGGCGGTGAAGAGCGGAGCCAATCGAGCATCAGCGTTTCCCTCCCCCTACGGGGGGAGGGATAGTCACAATGGGACGACCGGCTCCGATCGCGAGTTCGTAGGTTACGCTCCGATCGGCTTGACCGTAGCGCAGAGCTACAAGCGAAAGGAGCCGGTCAATGGAGAAGGATATCCGACACGTGGGGCTGGATGTGGATTCGGAGAAGCTGGTGGTGGGGGTGGCGGAACCAAGCGGTGAGGTTCGATCGCTTGGAAGCATTCCGTACACATCCGAAGGGGTGGGGCGGCTGGTGAAGAAGCTGGGGCCAGCGAGCCGGCTGCGCATCTGCTACGAGGCGGGACCCCACGGATACGGGCTGTACTGGGAACTGACGGCATTGGGGGTGCATTGCGACGTTGTGGCACCGACGCTGGTGCCGGTGAAGTCAGGGGATCGGGTGAAGACGAATCGGCGGGATGCGGAGAAGCTGGCGCGGTGCTACCGGAGCGGTGACCTGACGCCGGTGTGGGTACCGGATGCGGAGCATGAGGCGCTTCGGGACTTGGTGCGGGCGAGGGAGGCGGCCAAGAAGGACCAGCTCCGGGCTCGGCACCGGTTGGGGAAATTCCTGCTCCGGCATGGCCTGAGAGCGGCGGCGGGGGTGAAGAACTGGACATTGAAGCATCTTCTCTGGGTGCGGACGCTGCACTTCGAGCACCCGGCCCAGGAGGCGACGTTCCTGGACTACCTGCACGAGGTGGAGCACGCGGCGGAGAGGGTGGCACGGCTGGAGAAGGCGATCGACCAGGCGGTGGAGGGTCTGCCGCAAGAGATGAAGGCGATGGTTGCGGGGCTGCAGGCGCTGCGCGGGATCAAGCAGGTCTCGGCGGTGACGATCGTGGCTGAGGTGGGCCCCCTGTCTCGGTTCGAGCGGCCCAAGCAGCTGATGGGCTACAGCGGGATGGTTTCGAGCGAGGACTCGACGGGGAACCGCGTCCGGCGATTCGGCATCACCAAGACAGGCAACGCCCACTTGCGGCGGGTGGCGGGTGAGGCCGCCTGGGCCTACCAGTACCGGCCGGCGATGTCGGCGGCCCTGAAGAAACGGCAGGAGGGGCTCAGCGAGGAAGTGAAGGAGATTGCCTGGAAGGCACAGCACCGGCTCTGCACCCGCTACCGGCGCCTGCTCGCCAGGGGGAAGATCAAGCAGCAAGTGACCACGGCGGTGGGTCGGGAGCTGTTGGGCTTCATCTGGGCCATCGGAGTGCAGGTGGAGAAGGAACAGCAGCGGCGCTCGCGCGCCGCCTAGGGTTAACGGCAACGGACGCACTTAAGGAAGAACGGGGGGAACGCTTCTTGGAGCAGAGCGGGCGATGGTCGAGGGGCCTACGGAAAGGAGGACCCTCGTTCACCCTATGTGGCAGGGCTGCGGCTCTGACCCACGTCGATAGTCCGAGGCAGCTCCCGACGGATCACGACCATGATGGCGGGCTCTCACCGGCCCGATCCACGAATATCAGAGTGATCAACCGTCGAAAGAGCCGCCTCGACCATCGCCTCCTCTGCCCCAGGGGCGACCCGGAAAGAAAGGGTTTGACGCGGTCGTCCCATATCAGGGTGGGGGGTCGATGAACGATAGGAGGGGGGGTCGGTGAATGGACGGGGGGTCGATGACTAACCTGGCGCTCGTGCTCGTGGCGGCGCTGAGCGCACCACCGCCCGCCGACGTCCCCGCCGTCCTCGCGGAAGCCCGCGCCCTCCTGAACCGCGGCCAGCCCGCGGCCGCCATCCAGAAGCTGCTGCCCCTGGACCGCCAGGATCCGCGGGTGGCCCAGCTCCTCGGCGTCGCCTATTACCACACCGACGACCACGTCCGCGCGGTCGAGCTGCTCACGCCGGTGGCGGGGAAGCTAGAGGCGGGATCCCCGGAGCAGCGCGAGGCCGAGCAAGTCCTCGGCCTCGCCCTCTACCTGGCCGGCAAGCTCCCCGAGTCGATCCCGCATCTCGAGAGGACGCGGGCCTGGGCCGCCGACAACATCGAGCTCCTCGACGTCCTCGGCAACGTCTACGTGCAGACCCGGCAGCCCGCGAAGGCCCGGGAGGCGTTCGCGCGGCTCTTCCGGGTCGCTCCGGACTCCGCGGCCGCCCATCTGCTGGCCGCGCAGATGATGGTCCGCCTCGAGTTCGAGGAGATGGCGAGGGCGGAGCTGGAGGCGGCCATCGCCCGGGACCCGCGCCTCCCCCAGGCCCGCTACCTGCTCGCCCAGTCCGCGATCTTCCGGGCCCGCTTCGACGAGGCGATCGGGCTCCTGGAGAGGGAGCTGGAGGTGAACCCGGGCAACGCCATGGCCCTTTATCGCCTGGGCGAGGCCCTCAGCCGCCAGAACCGGTGGGACGACGCGGTGGCCGCCCTCCAGAAGTCGATCTGGCTGCAGCCCTACTTCAGCGGGCCCTACATCGTCCTCGGCCGGGCGTACATGAAGAAGGGCCAGCCGGCCACCGCCGAGGGGATGCTGCGCCGCGCCCTCCAGTACGACCCGAACAACAAGTCCGCCCACTACCTGCTCGGCCAGCTCCTGCAGCAGGCCGGGCGCGAAGACGAGGCCCGGCGCGAGCTGGAGATCGCGGAGCGGCTGCAGGGCGAGCCGGAGCGGCGCTAGCTTCCGCTACTTCCTGACGATCGAGAGAAGCTCACAGGAGGCGTCCTGATGCACCCGCGGGCCCTGTCCCTCATTCAAGCTCTCGCCCTCCAGCCTCATCCCGAGGGCGGCTACTACCGCGAGGTCTTCTGCTCTCCGCACCGCGTCGGCACCCTCGCCGCGCCGGGCCAGCGGCCCGCCCTCACCGCCATCTACTTCCTCCTCACCGCCGCCGACCACAGCCGCTGGCATCGCCTGCGCTTCGACGAGTGCTGGAGCCACCTCGAAGGCGACCCGGTGATGCTGCACTCCTTCCGCGCGGATACCCACGAGCACGTACAGATGAGGCTCGGTTCCCTCCAGGCGGAAGCCCAGCCGCTTCACACCGTTCCCGCCGGCCTCTGGCAGGCCGCGCAACCGCTCGGCGAGTATTCCCTGGTCTCCGCCATCATGGGGCCGGGCTTCGAGTTCGCCGACCTGACGT
>WNGR01041888.1_pt1 | contig 10282 bp, 12 predicted proteins | sample 5407581 | NCBI WGS metagenome assembly WNGR01 (sample SAMN13153383, study PRJNA577476) | soil metagenome | isolation source: 80 cm soil or saprolite under Garry oak tree replicate 2 | place: USA:California | collected 2016-06-15
CAAGATGTTCGCAAACTGACCGACGGTTCGGCGATTCATTCGCATTCTCTAGTGCGCTACGCGTCGCGCCTTGAGAGCTACTTGAGTTCGGCTGCAACCGGGTGTTCCGCAGCACGCAGGCGACGACCGACCAGATAAACATAGTGCAATGCCGAAATAATAGTGAATGCGAAAGTGGCGCGCAGGAAGGTCTTTTGCCCCACCCAGACCCACTTGGCGCGGTCCACCTGAAACAGCATTACGAAGACCACGGCCGCGAGCTGGGCTACAGTATTGGCCTTGCCGAAAATGCTGGGACGAAAATCACGCAGCCCGGCGATGGTATAAAGCAACCCGCTGATCAGCACGATGCAGACATCGCGGCTGAAAACCAGCACAGTGAACTTCCAGGGAATTTTGTGCAGAATCGAGAGAACGAGAAAGACGCTGCTGAGCAGCATCTTGTCGGCAATAGGGTCGAGGTACTGGCCGAGGAGCGTCTGCTGCTTGAGAAGGCGGGCGAGAAGGCCGTCCAGGCCATCGCTCAGGCCGGCCAGCATAAACAAGATGAGGGCCCAGCCGTAGTGGCCCTCGACGAGCTTAATGATAATGAACGGCAGAAACGCCAGGCGCACCAGGGTGAGCTGGTTGGGCGCGCTCAGAATCTGTGACAACTTTATCGCCGCCTTCTTGGAGGTGGCACCTGCTGAATGCGCCGTGGAATGCACGAAACGATTGTCGCTGTGAAAGCGGCCCCTTGGCAACCCGGCTTCGCGGTTCGAAGTTTGCAACTCTAAGAACCTAGTCGGTTGAGACCGTTAGGCTAATTCATGGCTCGCGCCTGCAGTCGCGAAGTGACTTCCCTGCCAACGAACAATCCCGGTCGCTGCACCAGGAGGAGTGCGGGGCTTGTAGCCTTTGACGGCGATCGAGAGGTCCCCAACCGTCAAGCGTTCAAGGCCGCAGCTCTCAAACCAACGGCAAAGCCTGGAGCGCAGCAGCCATGCTATTAAAATTCCGGTCCTTTCCCCATTGCCGACGCTTCGCTTCTGGCGCCTCCGCGTTGCAAGTAGCCGCAATCTCCCGAATGGGCTAACGAACCGCATGAACTAACAACAACAGGAATCGTATCAACCTGCGGTGGGCGCTATTCGACAGAGAAATGAACATTTGATGAATACTTCGACGAGTACACCGAAACATCGTCCTCAAGGTTTGTGAGTTAGGTGACTCACTGCGCGGGAGTAAGCACGCTTGCTCTCGCAGGGACAGCGCAGGTTTCAATGATCCTGTGAGCGGAGGCGGAATACCGCACCCGCATGACCTCCGTGGACTGTTTCTCTCGGGTGATTGAAACCAAGACCGACGTATAGCAAACTGCGAAATACGGAATAGTATTGGTAAGCTTCGGGAGCAGAGCAGGCCCTACTACAAAGCCAATCAGAGAGCTATGCAAGGCTCCAGCAAAGAGACTAGTTTCGTGACCTGGTTGCGTGCGACGGATGAGCAGGAGATTGGCAAAACCACGGGCGAAGAACAATACGTATAAGATGAGAGATCCGACGCCGTCCTCGACAGCAATTTGTAGATAGGAGACATGCACTTCCTTCCATGTATCAGAATAAGTGACAAAATTCCATGCGCCTAGACCCAAGAGTGGATAGTCCCCGACTGCATCGAGAGCTTTGGTGATTAGGAGTCTTCGCTGTTCAAACGATTCGTAACTCCGACTATTACCGTTCCCGCGATCAGGTACATGCGACTTCCCTTGATTCCAATATGCCAAAGGCATACCGCGCCCGAGAAGGCAAGGTCGATAAACCCTGCCCTGGAAGCGGTAAGAAACAAAGCGGTAGTCATCACCAATATGCCGAGCAGCCAAAGCGCCTTGCGCAACAGATCCGTCGCGCTCACAAGAAAGGCTAGGCAAAATGGGAGGGAGAGGGCAATTGCGAATGCAAAATCATTCGGGTTGGAGTAAATTCCCCCGATCACGCCCACCAGTCGCGGGACCGAGTGACCCTTGACTATTGCAACCAGGGAAACTGCTGCTACTGAAACCGCCTGGATGAAAATAACGCGCCTTAACCTCGCTAAAGTAGTAATGAGAACGAAGGTCAGAATCCAGGCAATGTAAACCTTGGAAAAATCAAACGCGGAAAAAAAGCGCCTCCTCGCCAAACCGGTGAAAACACCGCAGAAGCGAACAGGACGATGATCAGAGCGAGCAGATAAAAAGGATTCTCTGGGAAGGTCCTTAAACCCTCGAGGTGATTTCCCAACCGTGAGAAGCAGGCTAAGTGCTGCCGATGCCCCAGCGATCTTCGCCAGTGGGGCGTGATGCAAACCAGGAATCCAGTCTTCCGGTCGCGCGCAATAGACAAAGTAAAAAGCGGATAGCCAGAAGACAGACCCACTGAAGTCCTCTTGGCTCCGCACCCTACTGCCTTTTTCCACGGAGCTATTTCTCCTGCACTAAAGTAGGAGACTAGTCGACTGGGTCGACATTCGACCGAACCTTGAACTGGGCGGCATAACTCGTGCTCGCGAACCGAGTCACGTTTCCGCGCGGAAATAATGATAGCCAGAGCAGGCGCACCCTCTTCGACTGTACGGTGAAAGTTTGATGAAATTGTTCGCACACGGAGGAGATGCGAACACTCCTCCGCGTAGAATTCGGGAGTTGGATCGGAGAGCTTGTGAGGATCCAGATCTAGAGAGCCCCTGCGCAGTCGGTTGAAACAACTCCCAACACTCTGCTCCATTCTTTTGCTATTTGCGCCGGCCGGTGCGACGCCCGCAGAAGCTCCAGAAAAGACCTGCGGTTCGTCGGACTACTGCGCGCGTACCGATCGACAAATCGAGCCTTATCCTGAGACCCCCGCCCTGGGGCCTGCCGGATCTATTATTCGGGACGCGGCTTTCGGCTCACGCATCCTGCGAGTCACAGACGCGAAGTCGGACCCGCAAGGTCAGGGCCGGTCTTTTATGACTGCGAGTTCAGCTCAGCAGAATACATGGAACACGGACAGCAGTGAGTTTTATGTGCTGACTCGCAGTGGGCAGTACATGCCCTACGACTTTGATCCCCTGAACTTGAAGATTCACTATAAAGGGGTGCTTCAGGCGGATTGGGCAGGCGAACCAGAGTTTAGTTATATTCGGCAACACGTCCTGTATGGAACTGGTGGAAAGCATTCTTCGATCGAGGAGTACGACACCAACACCGCGCAGCAGCATGAGAGCGTAATTCGCGGGATGCACTTAGAGCCCAGAGGCGGCAGATTGCACGATGAGGGTTGGCCAAAGATGTAGTGAACCTTTATCTTCCCCTTGTTTTGCCGGATTTGTTAATTTGGATGACTTTGTTTGGCGCCGCCCCGGTGGTTCCTTCGACCACGCGAGGAACCCCTGCGATGAAAGCAAGAGCGCGGTTCCTGTCTAAACGCCGCTTCAAACTTTCGGCAGTTAGCGTCGCGTTGCCTTCACTGAGCTGTTGAGCTCGGCCGAACCGCTTGACCTCAGAAAGATACGCATTGACGGCAAACTCGATGGCACCAGAATTTCCCCTCTGGCCCGGTTTGCGACGAATGTACTGCATAAAGTCGGCATCCTCCATCCGGCCACGAACGTCGACTCCTTCGCGGGCCTCAAATTGTACTTTTCGCAGCGCGTCGTCCGCGGCTGTAGTCCTGCTGCGCAATCGCTGGATGCGTGCCACAGCGCGGTCAACAACGAGAGCAAGTTCCGCCCCGTTCTCAGGCGTGCGATCCTCGCGTAAACACCTCCTCGCGTTGGCAGGGGAAAACCACGTACGGTTTCGGTTGGCCTCTTGTGGTGTGTCGAGCCCCAATACTTCACAAAGGTATGCATGGACAACTAGAGGTTCGCGCACGTTGTCGCGCTTGCGACGACTGTACCTGGCAAACGACGCCTCCTCTATCCGCCCGTGAACTCCGGCTTCTTCGAAAGCTTCCAAGGCGGCTGCTTGGGCGCGAGTCAACCGCGGCTCGACGCCACCTTTAGGAAAGGTCCAGCGCCCTCTACGGGTCCTGACCAACAGGAATTCGACACCAGCGTTGCGGACCCGGTAGCAAACTGCAGCAACTTGTTCACATCTCTCCGTCCCAGGTTTCGTCAGGCGAGGGGACTTGGCTGGCCGTACGGGCGCACGAGCCCCGCAGCGCCCAATCGTCAATCGTGATTCTCCAGCCCGCACAGCAACAGAGTGCATGAGGCCCCCGACCTCTGGGTAGAGCACAGCTTGATTCTCCGAACCGTGTTCGCAGTCCGCGCGAATCTTTCTGCATACTTGCGCTCAGTCGGGACGAGACAGACTATTTTCTTTTCTGTCGTAACTGGCTGCCGGGAAGGACCCTTGGAAAATTTGTATTGTCTTCGCTGCAATCGTGAGCTCGACTGTGGGAATACGGCCGCGCCAGAAATCGCCGGCACAACGGATCTGCTTCTGCCCTCAGTGCTCAGTCTCCCTGGCTATGGGGCCTCCGCCGGATGGTGCCCTCAATCTTGCCGCATGGCAGATGATCCGCGACCTGGTGAGCTCCGATCCCGCACTCAACGTGGCGGCCTGGGAGGCCCTGCAAGGAATTATTGGCTTACTGCCGGCTACCGGTACCGACGGCAGCCCCAGCCGAACCAGCGCGGGTGGGTACGTGGAGTTCTGATGGACGCCAGTTCAAGCAGAGCTTTACCTGGGAATTTCAATTCTCACAATCAGCAACGGCTTTCGTTGCCGGGTCGGATGACAGCGCGCATGTTATGACTGAGACCGCAGCGGTACAAAAACGTGTAGGACTCGCCTACTGGATGCAGGAGGTGCTGAATCAGTGCGACAAGGCGGCGGGAGACTTTCGCTCCGGTCCGGTTCACGATCTCCGCACTGCCCTGCGGCGCTGCCGGTCAATGACAGACGGGATAATGGTTTTCGACCCCGATCCGGCGTGGAAGAAGATGAAGAAGGCGGGCAAGCAGGTCTTCAGTAGCCTTGGTGGCCTGCGCGATACACAGGTGATGAGGAACTGGGTTGAGCAGATCGCACCCGAAGGCGATGCAGCTGGCAATATTCTCGCTGACGTCTTGTTCGAACGGGAACAGGAGCTGAAGAAGACCGCCGCCGCGACGCTTCAGCAGTTTGATCGCAAGCAATGGAAAGACTGGGCGGACGAACTACCCAATCGTGCCGCACGCGTTCCAATCGAGGGCCCGGTGTTCGCTCAACTCGCGCTGGAAAGGTGGCACCAAGCTCACGCTCTCCATCGCCAGGCATTGCGCAACCGCACCAAAATCTCATTTCACGAATTGCGCATCGGATTAAAACGTTTTCGATACACACTGGAGAATTTCTTGCCGCGCCTGCATTGTTCGTGGGGCAACGATCTCAAGGAGCTGCAGGATGTTTTGGGTGAAGTGCACGATCTCGACGTTCTCTGGCAAACGGCCATCCACATCAAAGCGTTTCCTGATACCGAGTCGCGAGTCCGATGGCGGTCTCGTATCGAGCACGAACGCGGGCAGCACCTGGAAATCTATCGGGCGAGAATGGTCGGCAGCAACTCCTTGTGGAAGTCCTGGCGAGCTGGATTGCCGCAGTCGAAGGAACTCCGGTCCCTCGGCCTGGAACGACTTCAGATTTGGGCATCCTTCCTCGACCCCAGTGTTGCGCATTCCGAGCACGTCGCCCGCCTGGCGCTACGACTCTACGACGACTTATCCGTTGGTGGAATCCTGGGCGGTCCCATGCGAGAAACCTACCGCGATATTCTGCGAGCGGCAGTTTTAACGCATTATGTTGGTGACTCAAAAACTAAGGGTCACCATAAGGCCTCGGCCCGCCTGATCCGGAAGTTGAATCCGCCCTCGGGCTGGACCGCTGAGGAAATTTGCATCGCCGCGCTGGTGGCACGGTACCATCGCGGCGCGCTGCCTAGGGAAACACAAAGGAGGTTTGCTGCGCTCTCGCCATCAAAGCGCTGGCTGGTCGAGTTCCTGGGGGGCATTTTACGACTGGCCTGCGCCTGTGACCGGGAACACGACGGTCAAATACCGCGCGTTGAAGTAGAGGGTTTGGACCCTGTGCTTACCATCCGGGCTGAGGGATATACTCAGCACGGCATCTGCTGGAACTTGCCTGTCGTCGCTCCATTTGTATTTTGCCTTTTGACGCAGAGAGTCGAGCCCACGCGGCTTAGTTTTTAGAGCCGGAGCCCTGGCAAATTGCTACGCAGAAGACTCGAGAATTCACATCCTCGCGAGACACATGGGCTGACGGAGTTGGTGCTGCACGCATGTCTGGTCGCCAGCGATGCCGCGTTCAACATCCGGGAATTCCTCGCCAATTCCTCTCAGATGGCGTTTCTAGCTGTGAGAGACTGCGAAAAGGAGCTCGATCGCATTGAGCAGGAGATAGATGAGCAACTTCCTGCGGCGATAACGCAGGTCACTGAACTGGAAGCGCGCGAACTTCTGGCATACCTCAGATTCAGTAACGAGCTGGAACGGATCGGAGACCTGCTGTGGTGGGTAGCGCAGCGCGCCCAGAGTTTGCAAATCCGGCTGCCGAAACCGGACTCTCAACAACTGATTGAAATCACCGCTATTTTGGAAAAGATGCTGCAGCAGGTCCGGGAGGGCTTCAGTCAGCGCGAGCTGGATCCGGCGACTACGGGCCGACCGCGAAATTGATCGGGTTTACCGGTCATTATTTCGCCGACAGCTGCAGAGCGACCGCTCTACAAAGATGCAACATAGGGCGGATCTCCTCTTGATGGCTCAAGCATTGGAGCGGGCCGGAGATCATGCCACCAACATGGCGGAAGAGCTGTTCCGGTTGATCGAGGGTCGTAGCCTGCGCCACATGCCGAAAAAGCGCGTAAAGGACTAGCGCTCACATCTCAACGCGATGGCCCAGTTTCAAAGACAACCGTGTTGGCCTGACAGCGCACTACGGAAGGTCGCTCGGCCTGCCGCTGTGCGCGCGGCATCGTCACACACCTCGGCTCGCACACCTTCCCGTCATTCGTTTGCGACATTATTGAAAGCGAATGGCGAAGACGCAAAGGTTGTGCAAGAGGGCATGCGTCACGCGAACAGCAGAATCACGCTGGATGTGTACAGACAAGGCTTGATGCCAACCAAGCGCCAGGCACAAGGCCGCGTGGTAAAATCCTTGTTGGCCCGAAATGGTCCCACGCCGGGAACATCTGTTCCAGTAACTGTTTGAAAGCAAAACGTAGGCGCGTAGCTCAGTTGGTTAGAGCGCTACCTTGACACGGTAGAGGTCTGGGGTTCGAGTCCCCACGTGCCTACCATATCTTTCAACCACTTACCAAAATCCCTTCCCCACAATCTGGGTCCATTAGGGTCCAATAAGCGCTCCAACTCCAAGAAAACACTCATTCGCAGATTTTCACTGAGCAGCAGAATGAATTGCTTTCGAGGATTTACTGAATCAGGGTTGACTTGCTTTGAGATAACGATCCACTGGGTAGAATCGCATCGACCAGCTTCTCCTGAGCGAGACGCTTGGTCTTCGATGTTGCCTGCAAGTATTGGTTGGTGACGTTGAGGTTGCTGTGACGTAAGTAGTCGCGAATGGTGAGCTGGTGCTCTCCCATGTCTGCCAGAATGCTCCCTACTGAATGCCGAAACGTGTGCCAGCCGACGCCTGCGATTCCGAGCTTCGCGAACGCCGGCTTGATCATTCGGTTTAGTACCGCACCGAGGTCGAGAGGCTTCCTGCCTTTGTTGCGCACAGACGGAAACACAAAATCGGTTTCGGTTATGTACAAGCTCTGTGCTCTCCACTCCAGTAGGCATTTTTCAGCGCGGATGCATCGCCAGAGGTTTCGCAGATGCTTCCGTTTTGGTCGCCTTCAAGTACCCTTTCCTGCGCCAGTAGTAGGAGTGTTGGACGTAGAAGACCTGGTTGGCGAAGTCGCAATCCGTCGCAGCGTAGTGCTCCAACCTCCCCTCGTCGCGTACCGAGTGCTCCGATGAGAAAGACCAAAAGCTGGTCCCGGAACTGCACCTCGGCCAAGTCTTGTTTTACCTGTTCGGGTGACAAGACCAAAGGCGCTCTTTGGCGTTTGGCACTGATGCGCACGCCCGTGCTTGGGCCGCGCTTCCCTCCAGCGCCGACTGGGATTCCCGACGAATTGGATTGTGGCCACAACATGTCCGCAACTGCGAAGGTTGGGCTAGCTGTCAATTTTTCAGGAGACGCGTTGGTGGTCGAGGTTGTTTTGCCGAATTCGAATTGTTTTCGTGAGGCCAGAGTTGTTCTCAGCCCGCGATTCTGGCCAGCCAGCCGTTGAGTTCAGAAGCGCGAAAGCGCCAAAGCTTGCCAACCTGAACTCCGACTACTGCTCCTCGGCGATCCATTCTTTGGAGTGTTTTCGGGTGGATTTGCAAGAGCAGCTGCTTGATTGGTGTCGAGCAGCGGCTCGAATTGCTTCTCCATCTGACGCACCATCTTATTCTTCGATTCGTGCCGAACAACGCTTGTTTGCAGAAGCGTCCGAGGGATTTATCGTTCACTTGAGTGCTGCGGATAGAGAATATCCCGCGCATTTCGTATCCAGATGGTTCAATTTCTAGCGCATTCGTCTCTGCACGTTGGATTTATCGTCGAGAATCTCCTCAACCGCCGCAATGGCGTAATGAAGCTCGTCGTCAGTGTTATAGAAATGTGGTGACATGCGGACCCCGGCATTCGGGCGCCAATCTACCAAAATGTCTCGCCTGAGAAGCTCCTGAGAGACCAGCCACGAATTAGGCATATCGATCGACACTGTGCCGCCACGTTGCTCGGGATCGAGAGGGGTATTGACAGGCCACCCTCGATCCTTTGCCAGTTGGATCAATCGAGAGGTTTGCCTCTCCGACTTCTGTCGAATTCGGTCGATCCCCACTTCCGCGATTATCTTCAGCCCTGGCCGGGCGGCTTCGAGCGCTGGAACATTAGGTGTGCCATTCATGAAACGAAATGGCGGATCCGTATACCTGATGGCGCCGACCTCGAAAGCAAAAGGATCCTGATGTGCCATCCAGCCGGTGAATTTGGGTTCTAGTTTCTTGCCGAGATCGCGGCGGACGTACAGGTATGCAACGCCTGGTCCTCCACAAAGCCACTTGAGCACGCCGCCGCAGCAGAAATCTACATTCAATTCCTGAACATCTATCGGAATCGTGCCCAACGATTGGAATGTATCGAGCACGACATATGCCCCAACTTGATGAGCTTTATCGATGATGGCTTTAGCGTCGTTAATGTAAGAGCTGCGGAAGATAACGTGTGAAATCGGTACGAGGAGCGCATTTTCATCGATAGCATCGAGCAGCCTCTCGGTTGGTACTGTCACGCCATCATCCGTTCTAACCATGTGAACGCGCGCCCCTAGCGGCCTCTGTGCTTCCCAAAAGTACATCACTGAAGGGAAGTTCATGTCGCTATAAACGATCTTGTTGCGCTTGCCGGAAAAATCGAAACAGGAGGCGACGACTGCCTGGCAGGTGGTGACGTTCTGAAAAATAGAGACCGATCTCCTCGGTGCATTCATCAGCACACCGATTTGGTCTCCGACTTCCGCGGCCAGCATCCACCAAGATTCTTCCCAGGCCCGCACGCCGCGTGTCGCCCAAATGTCGGCGTAGGCTTCCAACGCCTCGTAGACACCGCGTGGCATCGCCCCCAAAGAGTTGCTGATCAAATAGGTGGTGCTCTCTAAGATCGGAAACTCGGCGCGATATGAAAGCAGTTTGTCGTTCACTGAACTATTGTACTTTCTTGTTTTTGGCGTTTGATCAGTGTGTACGCCAGTGACAGAAGGAGCAAGTAGAGCACTCCGCTGCCTAGATTGACGCGCGAATCCCACCAAGATTTAAGAATGGAAGCGCAGACAAGTGCCAGCCCGAAGGCAGATCCCCACAGTCCAAGCGGAGACTGGATTGGCAGAGCGCGCACTTGTTCATTGCTCGCGCGCTTTCGGAAAGAGATGTGCGCTGCGAGCGTGACGATCCAAGAGAGTATCAACCCGAATAACGCAGCGCTCAGGATGTACACAAATGCATTTTTGGGTGACCATTGTTCCAGCACTAGCGCGACCACAATGCCGTAGGACGAAACAAGTAGAGCCAGCATTGGCGATCCCGCAGCATTCAATGTCCCCAGCTTCTGTGGAGCCCAGCCGGTCCGTGCGAGCGAGAACAGCATTCGCGAGGCAGCGTAAAGATTGGCATTGGCACTGGAAAGAGCCGCTGTCAGAATCACAAAATTCATCACAGT
>WNGR01024466.1_pt1 | contig 10281 bp, 14 predicted proteins | sample 5407581 | NCBI WGS metagenome assembly WNGR01 (sample SAMN13153383, study PRJNA577476) | soil metagenome | isolation source: 80 cm soil or saprolite under Garry oak tree replicate 2 | place: USA:California | collected 2016-06-15
CGGCGTGGGTCAGCACCGCCATCGCACCCACCGTCCTGCCGCGTGCCAGCAGCGGGATGCCCACGGCGGCGCGAACGCCGTGTTCCAGGGCCCAGGGCACGGCGCCCTCCCACTTCGGATAGTCGTCGATGATCAGTGGCTCTTGCCGCTGAAAGGCCAGCCCTGCCACGCCCTTCCCGACCTCAAGGGTGCGCGAGGCGCCCGCCTGATACCCGCGGTTGTCGGCCAGGCTGTGCAGCAGGCCGGTGCTGGAGACCCACCAGTAGAGCGCCGCCCCGTCGACGCCCAGCAGATCGCACGCTAAATCGACCGCGTGCTTCGCCAACGCGGTCGGCTCGAGGACGCCGCTGGCCGCCACGGCCAGTTCGTGCAGGGCTGCAAGTGCCCGCGGGCCGAACGCCGGACTGGCGCCAGGTTGCTTGTCGACCACTGAGGTTGCAACGTGCTTACGTCGTAGCACCATGCGACTCGCCGGGGCTGGCGCCGACCGAGCAGTTTGTGGAGAAGCCAGCGTCCGAAAGATCGCCCAGCGTGAGGCCTGTCGGAATGGTTGCGGTCTGCCCGTTGCCCGCCGAGAGTTGCGGAGCACTCAAGACGGCGCCGAATACCCTGTCCATCTCCCGATCGAGGCTCAGCAAATTCGTGAAGGGGTCCCATCGGGTCAGCATCATGGTTCTCCTCCTTCTCTAGGATTCTGAAGCTTCCTGCTAGCTACCCGGGTCCGCGGTTTTTTTAACTCTCTGACGGCCCCGCGTCAGCCACTCCTCCCGTCATCTGGCGAACGCCTATGGCGGTCGCTCCTCGAGCAGGTCGCTGGAGCCCTGGAGCGCGACGGGGCCAGGCTCAGCATCGTGTGAGGCTGGCCGCTTTAATGAAGGATGGCCGGACCGGGTCGAGGTTGGCTATGCGGGCGACTGCGCCGTGGCCAGATCCTGCTTAGGGCCGGTCCGCGCTAACTCGGCGGCCCGCCCGAGTTCGCGCTATCATCCGTGGCTGCAGCCGCACCGAGGAGGCTGCGGACGATGTCGGCCCGCGAAATCACGCCGACCAGCCTCCGCCCTCGTAACACAGCCAGCGGATGAAAGCCCTGGTTAGTCATGATGGCGGCCGCCTCAATGACTCGGGTCTCAGGGCTCACAGTCGCAACCTGGCGCTGCATCACGCGATCAACCTGCAGCGTGGCCCAGGTCCTGGCGTTGTCGGCCAGGCGATCGGCAGTCACCAGGCCTCGCTTCCGGGGTGCAGTCAGGATATGCCGGATACCGATCACGCCGAGCAGTTGGCCTGAGGCGTCCGCCACGAACAGAGCATTATCACCGCCATTGATCATCTGTTGGGCGGCCGCCACCAGCGAGGCCGTCGGGGCAATTGTCGGAACCTTCGTGCGCATGATCGCGGCCACGCGCGGTCGCATCAGTGGGGCCTGGCTGGGTTCGCTGGAACGGGGCAGGGATGGAGCCATTAGCCGCTACGTTGTCCCAGAAACTTGCGACCCTGGCAGACGAGGGGATCATAATAGCGCCCCGCGACCAACTCTTTCATTGGGATGATCGCGTGGTCTTCAGCGGATATGCTCCAGGCCTCCTGCCAGCACTTTGTGATGTTACACATGCTGGATACACCCTGCGGGGAGGGTCCGTGTACCCGACCCTCCCAACAATTTCAGGCGGCCGCCCTCGCAACGGCCTGCCCTGCGGGTGGCCGCGTCGTCGCCGCAATAGCAAGTGCACCCAAACCGAAGAGCACGGCAATGAGCGAAACGATCCAGCCGAGAATCGGGATGGAGCCAATAACGGTCAAGGCGAACAACCCACCGACGACGATCCTTGCGGGATGCAGCCGCCAACCCAGCCGGTCGGCCGTCCAGCGGCCGATCAACGAGCCGCTGACAACGTAACCCAGCGCCAGCGCCAAGATATATGCCGGAAACAGCAGGACCGCCAGCCACCAGCCACCCACGAGCAGGCCGGCGATGAAGGCGATAATGCCGAGGATCGGTGTGATCACCAGGATCGCGGCACCAAATCCCACGCTCGCTCCGCGCCGCCGGCCCCCTCGAGCTCGACTGTCCCGCCCTTGGGCGTCAGCAGGAACCGGCATTAACTCGTGTCCTCACGCGCGCATACAAGGGCCGGTCGGCGAACCGCCCGCGGGACCAATGTCCTGACGATGATCCCGGCCTCTCAGTCCTCACCCACGGGTGGCGAAACCGTAAGGATGCAGACTCGGCCCCATCACCTCGGCGGCGTTTTCCTCTATGGCCATATGGAGTCGAAAGATCGCGTAGAGGTCGTAGAGCACGCTGCGAAGCGAACGGATCTCGGCGATACCGAAGTAGCTGTAGACTAGCCGCTCGCGGAGCGCCAGGAGTTTTTCATCGAGCCGACGTGCCTCGGCATCGACCAATGGATCGGCTCCTCGTGCCTCGGCGCGCAAATGCGGAATAAGGCGCTCCACGAGGAAGACGTGGACCTCGTCGATCCGGCTGCGGAGCTCGGGTAGCGACAGTTCGCCGACACGCTCGCCTACTTGGTCGATTGCATCCAGGAGTTCTGACAAGGATAGGTCTTCATCACCCAAAGGCTCGACTACCGTCTGCATGGGAACCTCCCTGTGGCTGAAATCTCCGCTAGCGTCGCAGCCCCGTGGACCTTGGCCTATGGTCATAAGTCCCCCTCAGCCGGGGACCCTCGGCCTCGCCAGCAGCCTGACAGGGCCGAAGGTACCGACACCGACGGGACGCCGGTGAAAGTTCGAGCCGGGTCCTCAAATGGTCAAATGGGCGTTGCCCGGCGCACACCGGGTTGTGGCGAGCCAGTGCTACTGGACCCAGAACGATGGGGACGCCCGGCGGATAGAAATGCAACCTTCGGGTAGAGCCGCCGATCCCAGCGGGCCGGCAACACGGAAACGTCCCCCGCTCTGCGCGGCGAGGGACGTTCCGTTGAGTCGGGCGCGAGTTCAGGCGGGAATCGCCTTCGGCTTCGGGGCAGCGAACGGCACCGTAACCTTCTGCCGCTGGCGCACCCAGAGGAAGATCTCGAGCGCAAGGGCGCCGAGGACCGCTAGGGCGGCGACCGCCAGGCCGATGGAAGCATAGAGAGCGTAGGTTCCGATCGTCCACCAGCCGTAGGCGTTCAGCAAAGTCCCGCGCAGCATCTCGCCCTTGAACAGGGTGTTGACCTGCCCGGCAATCTTGGTGTCAGTCGGGTTCGCCTGCGCCTTCGCGCTCATCTGCGAATAGGTCTGTCCATTGGCGACTTCGCTGAGGTGGACGCCGATGAAGTTGCTCGCGTAGACCTTGGCTTGATCGCCGGTCGTCAGCTGCTGGCCACCGTACACGTTCATCGCAGTGGCGTCAGCGGCGGGGAGCGCCGTCACCGCCGCGCTATTGGCAGGCGGGAAAAAGATCTGTTGCGCCGTCAACTCCGTCGTGATCTGGTTGTGAATGAAGGAATTCCCCCAGAACAGGAATCCCGCGCAAAAGACCAGGATGCCGATGAGGCCGGCCTGGAGAACCAACACTCGCCACCGCATTCCGTTCGTCATTTCAGGTACCTCCATCGAAATTTGCTTCCTGGTCGTACGCTCCAGGTCTCGATCTCATCCTGCGGCATGACGCTCGATGGCATTAGGACCGATGGTCCCGACTTGGTTGTGACCGGATCTTGGCTGGCCGGGACCTTGGTCCCGCGGCCGATCGCTACAGGCGGGCGAGACCGATCGCCGTCGGGGTCGCGAAGGCCTCGGGTAGGCAGCGCCGCCACTGAGATCGCCGGTCAGCCTCGGCACACGTGCTGAGCTCGAACATCGCCCAGGCAAAGGCCGCCGGGTCGTGTCCGTCGAACGCCAGAGGATCAAAGCCCAACGCCCGCAGCGTCGACGGGCTCTCTCCAGCACAAATCACCACCGACGCGGGCGAAATGGGCGCGAGCGCGCTGATCACGCGATAGCCGGCTTGGGCTGCGGCAAGCGGCTCGGCCGACATTGCGACGCATTGGTCGGCTTCCTCGAGCGCGAGGAACAGATCACGACGATCGACGCCGCGACGTTCCAGCTGCTCCGCCAGCCGGAAGACCCGCTCTTGCGTCTCCGTCGAGTGTGAAACGTGGCGCAGGCCTCTCGCCCAGAGGTCAGCCGCCGCGTGGTCACCTCGGTACTGCTGCACCCATTCGGCCCGGCGATCGTCGAGGGCTTCCGGCATCCGGGGTGGAACTGCGACAACCATCGCCATCAGGATGCACTGGCCTGGGTCGCCAACCTAGGGACACTGGTCCCCACGCAAAGGGGACCGTTGGGCCTCTTGGTCCCGTTTGCGTGAGGACCTATGGCCCTGCGGCGCCTCGGCCGGTGCTGCCATCGTCCGACGTATGACAAGCCTTGCTCTGCCCACCGTCAGCCGCGCCACGGTGCTGCTCGTCGAGCCTGATCCAGTGGAGCGCGAACGCTTCGGCAGCTGGCTCGAATCGGCGGGCGTCGACCCCATCAACTGCCCCGGCCCGCACGCGCCCGATTTCACCTGTCTTGGGACCTCGAACGCGGGCTGCCCGCTGGTCAAGCCGGCGGACGTCGCCGTGCTCGATGTCCGCCGGTTGCCGGGGGTGTCGACGCGGGGCCTCCCCGGGTGGCGCTTGCTCCGCTACTATCTCGAGCACGGCAAGCCAGTGGTGGTGATCGCCGACCGCTACCGCAACCCGAGATTCCGGCCCGAGCAGGTCTTCGTGCTGCGCCCCAATCCCGGTCGTGAGTCCCTGCTGCTGGCGGTTCGCGCACTGCTCCGAGCGGCAGCGACCTGGTAGGCTCGCCGCGATCCGTACCTCGAAAGCTACAGATGCCTGAACGGGCTCATGTATGACGTCTTTACTGTTGAGGATCGACTGATGCGTCGCCTACGCCTTGGGACGGTTCAGCGAGCGCTCGCTTCCGTCTCGGTGTAGTAGCCGCGCCAGATCAAGCGATAGATCGGAACCAATCGTGGGATATCGCGCAAGCCGGGGATGAAGGGCACGAGCAACAGCAGTGTCGTTAACAGCACCATCATCAGCACCACCAGGAGATCGGTGTACGAGACCTGGTTGAAGGGTGGAATCTGGTACCAGAGGGTGTAGAGCCAGAGCCACGTCTGACCTGGGTAGAGGCCGGTCTCGTTCATCATGCCCCACTGGTCGCCGGTGAGGTGCTGCCCGTCGGCCAGCGCGGGCACATACCCGCCATCGTTCATGAAGAGCAGCGGCTTCGAGTAATCCGTCTGATAGAAGTGGTCGCTCGACAGCAGCAGTCCGTCGAGGGCACCGGTTTGTGCCAGGCTCAGCAGGTGGCCCATCATGTTGGGCATTGGACCGTAGTCGCCGTCGGCGACCGTGACCTTGCCGTCTGTCACTTTGGCGTCCTTTAACGCCGTCGCGTAGGCATCGTGCCATTTGCTCTGCTGGTCCGCCGACGCCGCCTGCCAGGCGCTGATGTCAGCGCTCAGCTGGGCGTCGTTGCTGGCTGCCTGCTTGAGCGGATTGATCACGAAATCGTTGGGCGGGTCGACCCTGCCGTGCACCCCGCCCCAGGTCTGCGGCGAGATGGGTCCAATCGACTGCACCGCGTCCGTTCCATGGTTGTAGGGCGGCCCGTAGAGGGCGGTCGCGCTCTGCCCCGCCAACTCGTCGTTCGCGGTCGTCACCAGATCGACCGGATCCGCCTGGGCCCAGCTCTGGATCGTCACCGATGGGACGTCAGGCGAGGATAAGAGGACGGAGAGGCCAAGGATGAGGATGAGCGACACGATCATCGCGATCGCGAGCTCCTTGAGCAGGTCGTACCTCACTGTCCGAACGCCCTGCTCCGCAGTCTGGCCGGCTCGTTGGCTGATCATTTGCGGAGATTCAACATGACCGGGGACTCTGGCGCATGCCCGATCGGCGGCACCACGCCTTTCATCCGCACCTGGACGATATGCAGGAAGACCAGGGCGATGATCGCGATGGGCAGCAGCATGACGTGTAGGCCGTACATCTGGCCGAAGTTCAGGACGTTGAAGCGCGATCCATTGGGCCGCGAAGTTCTGCTGGGCGAGGTAGCCGGTGAAGGCGGCGACGATGCTGATGGCGAAGGTGACCACGCCGATCATCCAGGTCGGCGCCCGGCCTTCACGCCAGCTCGCCATGAAGTACTGACCCCACAGGTGCAGCACCATGAAGACGAAGAACACCTGGACACTCCAGAAGTGCAGGCTGTTGAAGAAGCGGCCGGTGCCGGACAGGTGCCACCACTGGGGGCCGAAGGCGGCCAGCACGATGCCGCTCAGCACCACCCACGCCAGGGCCGCGATCGTGACGACACCGAACACGTAGACCCACGAGCCGACGTAGAACGGCTGCCGGTCCGGAAGGAGGTTTTCCCAGGGGAGGCGGCGCTCGAGCTGGCGCCGGGTGGCCGCCGTCCAGCTCCCCGTCGTCTCGTCGTTGACCCCGCCCTTCATGCCTTCTTCTTCTCCTCAGTCGGCGAGCCGTGCCCAGGGAACGGGAGGATCAGCGCCAGCGCAAAGAGGACCAGCATGATCCCAATGAGGAGGAGGTTTGGCCAGGAGATGAGGATGAAGCCCCAATGAAGGTAACCCGCCGGTTGGTCCATGGCCGACACGCTAGCCTTCGACAAACGTTTTGCAACAGGCCGGAGGTCCCGAATTGCTGGGGACCCTCGGGCCGCCGTTGTGCTTTAGGTCGGTTGGCCCTGAGAAGGCGGGTCGACTCGCACTGGATGAGCGGCCTCATCCGCCCTACGGTCGAGCTGTCCAACCAACACATGGAGGTGTTCAGCATGTTGCGGAGCATTTGGGATGAACTCGAGGATATGAACCGGAAGATCGACGAGACGTTCGGTGTGTTCCCGACTCCGGTTCGCCGCTTCCTGGTCCCGAGCCGGCCGATCGACACAGAGAAGCCGTTTTCACCCCCGGCCGACGTCTTCGCCAAGGGCGCCGACCTGGTGATCCACCTGGAGCTCCCCGGAATCAACCCGGAGAAAGATCTGAAGATCACCATCGCGGAAGGTGAGTTGGTCGTAACCGGCGAGCGGAGCATGGTGAAGGAGTACGCGGAGGCCGGCTACTATCGCGTCGAGCGCCGATTCGGGGCCTTCGAGCGGCACTTCCCGATTCCGAAGACCATCGATGAAACCGTCGTGACAGCGGTCTACGAAAGGGGCGTGCTCGAGATCGCGCTCAAAGGCGCAGTGCTCGTCGCCGAGGCCAGGAAGCAGCAGGCCAAGGTGATTCCCGTTCAGGTCAAGACGCCGGCACTGGCGGCGAAGGCGTAGCGAACTCGGGACCAACGGCCTCTTGCGCAGGGGCCGCTGGTCCCTTCCCGGCCAAGCTCCTCGGCGTTAGCGTCCGTCCCATGGCCGCATCCCTTCGTGCGACGACCACGCTGGAACCCGAGCCGGACGCCGTGCTCGATGAACCGCTCGACCTGCGCGAACTTGCCGCGTCATCCACAAGCTTTGGGTCCTACTGGCTGCGCTGGGAGCAGTTCGAGTCTGAAGGCCGGAGGCACGCCGTCTAAGTCCGCGGTGACTGCGACGACGGACCTGCAGCGCGCCGAGATCGGGCCGAACGCCGTCACCCAGCACGGGGTCCAGGCGCTCGTCACCCGCTGGAGCGCGGCGCGCTGACGGCCCTCGGACAGGTGGCCCGGCGGCGGCGGGACCATCGGCCCTCCCGGTTATCACGCTCCGGAGCCATGCTCGATCCAGGGAGATGAGCGCGTTGCCGAGACCGATTCCGAAGCGGGACTGCCTGGTCCTTCTCGTCGAACCCGATGCGGATGAGCGCGAACAGTTCGGGTCCTGGCTCGAGGCGGCTGGATATGGCGTCATCAATTGTCCGGGGCCGCCCGGCGCCGGCATGGTCTGCCTCGGGCAGCGCGGACGCGCCTGCGGGCTGGTCGAGATCTCGGATCTGCTGATCCTTGACCTTCGCCTCGTTCGAGACGCGGCCGGCGAGCGAACCCCTGGCCGTCGCCTGATCCACTACTACCTCTCGTCAGGAAAACCGGTGCTGCTCCTCGGCGACCGCGGGCAGCTCAGCAAGCGGTATCGGGACGACCAGGTCACCGTCCTTCAGCGCCAGGGCAAGGTCAGCCGCAGGAGGTTCATGGAGACGATCCAGCGCCTGGAAGCCATCGCATGAGACTCGAGGAGTACGACGTAATTCGCCGGGCGCACTGGGTGCAGGGTTACCGGCTCGCCCACCGCGCCGCCGACCGCTGGGCGGATAGTCCGAGCGGGATCCGCCACAGCATCGAGACCCAGGACCGCATTTTCCGGATGGCCGAGTCGCTGCGCCAGCGCCGGTACAGTCCGAGTGCCAGGACCATCTTCCCGGTGCTCAAAGCGGTCGACGACGCCGCGAGCTGGGAGACCGGATGGGACGGCGCACCAACCCCGATGTCGGCTGCCGCCGCCGGATTGGTCGGCTACAAGGTGCTGTTTGGCAAGCTGCCCCCGGTTCGCGGCCACGACTGGCCGGAGGGGTTCGAGCGCACCGAGGAAGCAGAGGCCGAGCTTGCCACCTTTGGGCTGCGCTTCCACGGCTTTGATCCGGTCGTCTTTGACGGCACAGATCCGGCGGCCTACGTCTGGGCCCTGTTTGAGGTGGCCGAGCGCGAGACGGCCGGCGATAAAGCCGTCCGACGCTACGGTCATCGGGCATGTCCGCCGCGCGGGCTGGCAGTGGTCCCGACGCCGGTCCGGCCCAGGACGCCTGCGCCGATCCCGCTCCAGCGTTCAGCGGAGCCGGCCGCGATGGGGAGGTAGAGCCATGTACTTGCGCGTGGCCGCGACGGTGCCATCGAGCGCCGACGGGCTGGTCGCGGCGCTGGGTCGCCTCACTGCCGACACGCTGGCCTCCCTTGCCGAGACTGCGTCCCATGATGGCTGCCGCCTGCGCGCCTCCCTCGCGCCTCCCATCCAACGCGACGAGGTCACCACGCTGCACCTCCGATGGTGGCACGACCGCGACCGGTCCCTGACGCCCGCCCTCGACGGCGAGCTCGCACTGCGACCGATCGGTCCGCAGTCGACTGAGCTGGCGATCACCGCCCGATACCGGTGCCGCGAGCGCGTACGCGAGCTGGCCGACTCCATGTTCCTGCGCCGGGTGGGTGAGGCGGTGGTGAACGCCTTCCTTGATTCGCTGGTCCAGCGGCTTGGCCCGTTCGACCATGGGATCAGTGTGCCGGCAGTCCTGAAAGTCGTGGGTCATCCGGCCCTACTCGACCCCTAGCGGCAGGCCTATCGTAAAATTCGACTCCGGAAACCTCTGCGAAAGAGTCAAACGGCTTGAAAGACTGAAAACCTGAGAAGGCCGAAAAGGTAGTCGAAGGGAAACCGCTCTGGACAAGCCGCGAGACCCCTAAACACTGGTTCCCGGAGTTTCTTCTTAGTCACGCGGCGACAACCGGCAGCCATCCGCGCGCGAGGAGCGTCACTGAGATGAATTTGCCACCGCTGCCTCGATCGCGCGGGCCAGCCGGTCGATGAAGTCCTTGATCGTCGCTTCCGCGACCCTTGAGAGCAGGGCCTTATCAATCGTCCGTCCAATCAGCCCGAGCGGTGGTTGATACCGGCCGCTGAGCGAAAGCTGGGTCAACTGAGTCCCCAGCGACGCCAACTCCAACTCCGCGTCCAGCACCGGGAAAAGGCTGCTCGGCCCTGTGGCACGCCAGGCAATGGGGATCCAGGTTCGATTTGCACCAGCGACCGGCGCGCCAACGTCGATCTCGACGTTCTTGGAAACCCGATGGCCGTCCAGCGGGAAGCCGACCTCTGCCAGCAGATGCTGACCGCGGTCGTCCGCGAAACTGGCAATGCTGGGGATCAGGCTCTCGGGCGCGGAAAGGAGCGCCCTCTCCAGGGCCACGCGCGGGTACGGCAACTCGACGTAGTACCTGATAAAGATGTATCTCACGCTACGGACGATGGCCCGCGTGGCACAGGGACATTGGTCCCCTCTGATTGAGGACCCGGGATGGGTTGTGCCCTGGTTTTGCGAAGATAGGCTGTCGTGGGCACCATGCCGCTTCGGGTCGTCCTCGTCGATGACCACGAGGTCGTGCGCAACGGGATCAAATCCCTCCTCGAGGAGACCCCGGATGTGAGCGTCGTCGGGGAGGCGGGGACCGTCAAGGATGCCATTGCCCGGGTGGAGTGGGCCCGGCCGGACGTGGTCATCATGGACGTTCGCCTGCCGGATGGCAGCGGGATCGAAGCCACCCGGGAGATCAGGGCCCGGCT